>Ga0182015_10005274_pt1 | contig 13499 bp, 7 predicted proteins | sample 712P3MmetaG_FD_120478 | JGI IMG/M metagenome (GOLD analysis project Ga0182015, IMG submission 120478) | Permafrost microbial communities from Stordalen Mire, Sweden - 712P3M metaG | ecosystem: Environmental > Terrestrial > Soil > Wetlands > Permafrost | place: Sweden: Stordalen | collected...
ATTGCTTTTCTTGCTGCACTACCTGGGTGGCGGCATCGCCGCCGATGGCCGTTTGGATCAGGCCATTGATGTCGGCAACATTCAAACCGTAGCGCGCGATCCGCGCGCGGTTGATCTTGATGGTCAGGCTGGGCTGTCCGAGTTCCCGCACCAAGGTGACGTCCTGGATGCCGCGCACCTGCTCGAGGATCTGCTTGATGGCTTTGCCTTTCTGTTGCAGCGTCTCCAAATCGGAACCGAACACCTTCACGGCGAGCGCGCTTTTCAAGCCGGTTTCCGCCTCGTCAACCGCGTCCTCGGCCGGCTGGGTGTAATTGAAGGTAATGCCGGGAAAGGCCGCAAGTTTCTTATTGATGGCGTCGATCAATCCGGCCTTGCTGCGATAGGCGCCGGTCCATTGCGCGTAGGGTTTCAAGTCGACGTAAAACTCCACGTTGAAGAATCCGGTGGGATCGGTACCGTCGTCGGGTCTGCCGAGTTCCGAGGCGACCGTGGTGACCTCCGGAAAGGATGCCAGGATCTGCCGCACCTGGGGCGCGATCTTCGCCGACTCGTCGAACGAGATGGTGTATGGCATGGTGGCGCGCACCCAGAGCGCGCCCTCATCGAGGTGCGGCATGAACTCGGCGCCGATGCGCGGGATGAGCAGCAGCGAACCGAAGAGCAGCAGCGCGGACGCCAGCGTGGTCCCATAGGGATGCCCGAGACAAAAATCGAGTCCGCGCGAGTAGGCGGATTTGATGGCTTCGAACCCGGCATTGCGCCGCTCGCGCACGCCACTGCGCATGAACCAGGCACACAGCACCGGCAGCAAGGTGAGGGTGACCAGCAGCGAGCCCACGAGCGCAAACACCATGGTGTCCGCCATCGGCTTGAAGAGCGTACCGGAGGGCCCGGACAGGACGTAGATCGGCAGGAAGCCGGCGACGATCACGGCGACCGAGTAGAACAGCGGCCGGTCCACTTCGGCGGCCGCCTCGAGAATGATGTGCGTTACGCTGACCGAGGAGTTCTTGCGAGCGACGATCTGGCGGAAAATGTTTTCCACCATCACCACGCCCCCGTCCACCAGGATGCCGAAGTCCACCGCGCCGATCGACAAGAGATTCGCCGAGGCGTGCTGCAGATCCAGGCAGATGAACGCAAACAGCAGCGCGAGCGGAATGCTGGTGGCGACGATCAGGCCGGCACGGAAGTCGTAGAGAAAAAAGATCAGCACCACGACCACCAGCAGCAACCCGCGCAGCAGATTGCGCTTCACGACTTCGGTGGTGAGGGAAACCAGGTTGCTGCGGTCGTAGAACGGCTGGACTTTGACGTCCTTGGGCAGGATCTCATCGTTGAGTTCCTTGGTCTTTGCTTCGACTCCCCGCAGGACGTCCTGAGTCTTCTCGCCGGTGCGCAGCAAAATTACGCCTTCCACGGCATCGTCTTGGGTTTGAAAGCCGAACTCGCCGAGACGCGGCGCGATGCCGATCTCCACGCTGCCCACGTCCTTGACCAGGACCGGCACGCCATCGTGCACCGCGAGCACCACGTTGCCGATATCCTCCAGCGTCGCGATGCGGCCAAGGCCGCGCACGTAGTAGAACTGGCCGCCTTGCGAATAAAAACCGCCGCCGGCATTGTCGTTGTTTGCCGTCAGCGCACTTTCGACCTGCACCACGGACAGGCCCACCGAGGCGATGCGGGCGGGATCGAGCAGCACCTGATACTGCATCGTGCCGCCGCCGAAGCCCGAATCATCCGCCACGCCGGGAACGGACCTGTACTGCGGTTCCACCACCCAGTCCTCGAAGGTCTTGAGCTCCATCGGCGAGCGGTCCGGGCTCTGCAGGACGTAGCGGTAGATCAGCCCGGACGGCGCGGACATGGGCGACAGTGTCGGCGTCACACCGGCCGGCAACGTGAGTTCCGAGAAGCGATTGAAGACCTGCTGGCGCGCGAAGTAATTGTCGGTGCCGTTCTCAAAAGTGAGGATGACGTCGGACAGCCCGTACAGTGAAATGGAGCGGATGGTGCTCAAACGCGCAATGCCGTTCATCTCGCGCTCGACGGGCACCGTGATCAGGCGCTCGATTTCTTCGGCCGCGCGGCCGGGCCACTGCGTGATGACCTCGACCATGGGCGGGGCCAGGTCCGGGTAGGCATCCACGGGCAGGCGCCGCAGTGAGAAGGATCCGACGCCGATGAGCAGCAGCGTCATCAGTCCGACGAGAAACCGCTGTCGCAGCGAGGAAGCCACGATGCGATTCATCATCGATCCCGTGCGCGGTGCGGAAGGCACGGGAGGCAGTTCCTCGCTCATTGATTTTGCATGAACTGAATAAACAGGGCGCCGTCCACGACGATCTTGTCGCCCCCTGAGAGGCCTTCGGCGATGTCGTATGTTTCGCCCGTGCGGCTGCCCAAGGAGACGTGCCGCCGCGCCAAGCTGCCATCGGCCTGGAGCCGGTACACGAAGGGCAGATTTTCGTCATCGCGCAGAATCGCCGATACCGGGATCAACAGTCCGTGGTTCTCCCGGCGGACCTGCAGGCGGACGCGCACATACATTTGCTTTTTGAGCAGGTCGCCCGGATTCTCGACCACCACCCGCACCGCCACCGCGCGGGTGTCGGGGTCCACCAGCGCCGCGATGTTGTCCACCGTGCCGGAAAAGGTGCTCGAGCCGATTCCGCTGTCCACCTCCGCCGCATCGCCGACGCTCACTGCGGCGAGATCCGCGCCGAAGACCTGTGCCATCACCCAGACACGCGAGAGGTTCGCCACCGTGAAACAGGGCGTCGCGCCCGCTTCGAGCAGTTGGCCGGGGGTCACCAGTCTCTCCGCCACGGTGCCGGCGATAGGCGCACGAATCATGCCTTCGACGCGTGCCACCTTGCGTCCGGCCTGAATCGCCCCGATGGTCGCGGCCGGCACCTGCAGCGATACGAGTTCCTGCAGCGCCGCGTCGCGGTCCGCCTCGGCGTTGGCGGCGTCGGTCTCGGCCTGCGCCGCCTCGCGCTGCGCGACACCGTTGTGCGCGAGCAGATCCTGGTCGAGATCCGCCAGCTTGCGGTTGGTCCGGGCGGTGGCGAGCGCCTTTTGATAGGCGCTGATTGCCGCGGCAAAGTCCGGCGAATCCACCGCGGCCAAGCCGTCGCCCTTCTTCACCTGCTGACCGAGAGACACGAGAAGCCGCGACACCGGTCCGGAGAACGGCGCCAACACACTGGTGGCCTGATCGTTGTCGAAATCGACCACGCCGGTGGTTTCGATGGTCCTGTGGAAGACGGCGCTCTGGACGTCATAAATCTGAATGTGCCCGCGCTGCGCGTCGCTCAAGTGCACGTTGCCGAGATCGGCCGGTGCCGCCGGGAGAGCCTCGTTGGCCTTTCCGGAACAGCCGGTCAGCCAGGCGGCCGCGATGAGGGCCGTCGCCAGCCAGAGGCGACATTCCGTGCATTGCCGCCCCCACGACATCGCATCGAGCAATTTATTCTGCATATTTTCCCGTGATCCAATCGTTGCGGTTCCACCAACCGCCTCCCAAGGCCTGAAACAGGGCCGCGGTGTCGGCGTAGCGGCTGGCCTGCGCCTGCACCAGTGCAATCTGGCTCTGCTGATCGGCCTGTTCGGCGTTCAGCAGCGACAAATAATTGGCGTAGCCGTCGCGCCATTGACGCTGCACCAGATCGCGCGTGACCTTGGCGGCATCGGCGGCGGTCTTGGCCGCCTTCAAGGCCTCGGCGTCCTGTTCGAGCGCCGTCAAGGTATCGGCGACATTCTGAAAGGCCGCCAGCACGGTACTGCGATACTGTTCCGCAGCCTGAGTATAGGCCGCCTTGGCGGCGCGTTCCTGGTGCAACAGCTGGCCGCCCTCGAACAACGGTGCGGTGGCATCAACGCCCACGCCCCAAAATCCCGTACCGCCGGAGAACAACTGGCTGAAGAAGGCGGCGGAACTGCCGGCATTGGCGGTCAGCGGAAAACTCGGCAGCCGGTTCGCGACGGCGATGCCGATCTTGGCGCTGGCGTCATGCAGGTTGGCTTCGGCCTGCAGCACATCCGGACGCTGCGCCACCAACGCGGAGGGCAGGCTCACCGGCAGTTCCTCGGGCAATTGCAGCGTCGCGAGGTCGAGGGACTCGTCGGGCGCCTCGCTCGGAAACCTCCCGGTCAGCGCCGCGAGCAGATCTTGCAGTTGCGCCATCTGCTTCACCAGCGGAGGCAGCGTCGCGGCGAGCTGCGCCAGTTGCGATTCCTGCGCCGACACGTCCAACTGACTGGCGTAGCCTTTGGTCAATTGATAGCGCAGGATCTGCAACGCCTCGGTATTGCTGGCGATCAGCCGGCGAGTCGCGTCGACCTGCATCTGCAACGAGGCCGCCTGAATCGCGGTGACCACCACATTGGACGTCAAGGTGGTGTAAATAGCCAGCATCTGATAACGCACGCCTTGTTCCTGGGCCTGCAAGGATTCCACGGTGCGCCGGTTCAGACCGAACACATCCGGCAGGTAGGAGACGGTGACTTCGGGGGTGAAAAGATTGAATAGAAAAGCGTTCGAATTGAGCGTCGGGGAGATCTGCCCCGACTGGCGTTGCCGCGTCACCGAAAAATCCGCGACCGCGCTGGGATAGTAAGCCCCGCGCTGCGCAAGGACGTTTTCGCGTGCCACGGACAGGGCCGCCTGCGCCGCTTTCAGGTCCGGATTGCGCGCCAGGGATTGATCGATCAGCGCATTCAACGCGCCGGAATGAAACAGCGTCCACCAGTCGGCGGCCAGGTCGCCGCCTTGGGCAAAGCGCTGGGCGGCCCCACCCGCCGTGTCCGCGGTGGCGACCGTACTCGACTGCGGGTGTGCCGTGTAGTCGCTGACCTGCGGCGCGGCAGGCCGCTTGAAATTCGGGCCCACGGCACAGGCGGCCAACAGCAACAGGGTCAGCGGGGCCGCAAGGCGGCGCGGCAGGCGTGGTTGACGGGTTGGGCTCATAAGATTGCCGCGCTGCTGTGTTACTAGTTGGCTGCCGCGGCCTGTTAGCGCAGAGATGGGACTCGGATCATGTGCCAAAGGTTCCTTGGCCGCCGACCTATGCGCCATACACCCGAAGGATAAAGATGCGAGTTGCCAAGAAGGGGCAATTTCTCCACACCGACATGACACACGGGAAGGGTATCTAAGAGTCTTTATAGATCAGTTGGTTAGAGATGGCCAGACCGCTCTTGGGTTGGCGGCCACGGCTTTCTTGACGGCCGCCATAAGTCTCATTAGAAGGACCAGCCGATGTGAACGGACGCACTCCTGAAGAATGGAACGACTACTTCGAACGCTAACGCGCCCTCATGCCAGGGGTGGCGGTCCCATGGGATAATGGTCGTAGGATCAATTCAAACAGGAATCTCCATGCCGAGCACACTCAAAAGTCATTACTGGGCCGCGGTATTCTGCACGGCCGCGGTGGCGCTGACGTCCGCCGCCTTCGCCGACGATGCCTTCGGTCCGATGGCAGTCCCCGCCGCCGCCCGGCCGTTCAAGCTCGGGCCTTTGCAGCTTATCGCGTTGCGCGACGCTCAGTTCGTCGTGCACAACGACGGCAAGACCTTCGGTTCCGATACGGACGTCGCGACTGTCGGCAACTTACTGAGGGCAAGCAACCTTCCTGACGATCGACTGACGCTCAGTGTGAACGCACTGCTGGTGCGTGCTGGGAAGCGCGTCATCTTAATCGACTCGGGGCTGGGCCCAGCGGTGCATGGTGCATTGATGGCGAGCCTCGGTGAAGCCGGCGTAGCCCCCGACAAGGTGACGGACGTTTTGATCACGCATTCGCATTTTGACCACGTGGGCGGGCTCGCTGGCGCGGACGGCAAGCTGGCGTTTCCGAAAGCCGTCATTCGCATGTCCACGGCCGAGTGGGCTTGGATGAAGAGCCAGCCGAATGCGGCCGCTCTGGTCAAGGTCATTGACGGTCATGTTCAAACCTTCACGCCGGGTGCGCCCATCGCACCGGGCGTGACTTCGGTGGCACTGAACGGCCACACGCCGGGTCACGTGGGCTACGAAATCACCTCCGGCAAGCAGAGCCTGCTCGACATCGGCGACATGGCGCACAGCTCGGTCATCTCATTGAAAAAGCCCGAGTGGACCATGCAGTTCGATAACGACAAGGCCACCGCCGTGGCGACACGCAAAGCCACGTTCACACGGCTGGCCAAATCGCATGAATTGGTCTTCGCGCCGCACTTCCCGTATCCCGGCGTCGGTCGTGTCGTGGCGGACGGCGATACCTATACCTGGGTGCCGGAGGTGCCGTAGCCGGGAGCGCTCTGACGCAAGGTAGGTCCTAACTTGGAGTGCACTGCGGGTCGTGCGCCAATTCGGACCTCGCCGGCGCTTAAAATTGGCGTCCCCACGGGGATTCGAACCCCGGTTCTCACCGTGAAAGGGTGGTGTCCTAGGCCTCTAGACGATGGGGACGAAGGCATCAAATCGGCGTTTCGCAAGTGAGAGACGGCAAAACTGGTGGAGCCAGGCGGGATCGAACCGCCGACCTCTTGCATGCCATGCAAGCGCTCTCCCAGCTGAGCTATGGCCCCACATGGAGGCGCGGAAACTTACCCTAAGCACCCAACCGCGTCAAGAACGCCCGCCGCCGCCCTTTGAGCACACGGAGCGGCATAAGTGTCGATCAGCCCACACATTATCCCCGGCTTCTTTGGTACAGAATGGCATCGCCGCTGCTAACATGGCCCGCTTTCTCCATCATGATCGTATCCGTCCGCGATCCCCAATCCATGGCCGACTCGAAGTCCAGCGCCCCGTCCCAGTTGATCGGCGTGCAATATCTGCGGGCCATCGCCGCGCTCATGGTCGCTTATTTCCATTCCCTGGAACAGATCCCTCAATACGCGCCCTTGCTGAATCGATATTTCCTGGGTAACGCGCACCTGTCCAACGGCGTGGACCTGTTCTTCGTCATCAGCGGCTTCATCATGGTGCTCACCAGCAGCCGGGCCTCACCCCTCGATTTCGCGGTGCGCCGGATCATCCGAATTGTCCCGCTGTATTGGTCGCTCACCGCGGTGTTGCTCTTCTTGTTGCTGTGGAAGCCCAACCTGATGCGCGCCACCGTCGCGGGCACCGAATACGCCGTGAAGAGCTTCTTGTTCATTCCGTACGCGAACCCCGGCCAGAATGGGCAGATGTTTCCGCTGCTCGTCCCAGGATGGTCGCTGAATCTCGAGATGTTTTTTTACGCCGTCTTCGCGCTCGTCCTGTTTCTGCCTCGAAACCGCAGGGTGCTGGCGGCTGGAGCGTTCTTCTTCGTGGTCGTATGGGGCACGCCCCTGTTCAGGGGCGCCACATTCGGGCGCGAAATCGGCTTCTTCGGCGATTTCAGGCTGTTCGAGTTCATATTCGGCATGATTCTGGCGCAATGGTACAGCCAAGGACTGCCGCGCCTGCCCGTCTGGGTGCTGTGGATCATTGCGGCGCTTGGATTCATCGTCCTGTTCTGGGGTCTTCCGTTCTTGCCGCTGACGGCTGGGAGCTGGCTGCAGGTCATGCTCGAAAATGGCCTCCCTGCAGCGGTTGTCGTATTTGCCATATTGTCGCTCGAGGGAAGCCTGATGCGCCGGCCGCTGCCCTTCCTTGCGTATCTCGGCGATGCCTCCTACTCCATGTATCTCAGTCACATCTTTTCGCTCGGAGCGGCGCGTTTCCTGTGGATTCAAGCGGGAATGGATCGCGTGTCGCTGCCGTACGCGATCGGCTTCGCCGTCGTCGGCATGGCCTTTACCCTGCTCGGTACGATAGCCGTGTACCGGTGTTTGGAGCTCCCGTGGCTTCACATGCTGCAGAGAGCCTATCGGCGGCAGCGAACACCCGTCGCGCAAGCACGCGGCGTCAGCCTTTAACTTAATTTAACCACGCCCCCGCGAGCTTGAGCGCGCCTCGTAGCGCATGACGTTTGAAGCGCACGCAGATCCGATTGGTCGCCTCCTGGCGACAATTGCGCCATCAGTTTTTTTCCCATAAAACACTCCCCTTCGAATTTGTTTGGATAAAGGGATATTCATGTTCCGAAGTACCCGCGTTTCCGCCGTACTCACCTTCATCGGATGCATTTCGTTGGCGGCTTGTGGCGGCGGGGGAAGTTCATCCTCATATTCGAGCACTTCGGCCGCGAGCAACACGGCGACGGCAAAGGGGTCGGACACGATCTCCGGCAACTCCATCACCGGCGTTATAAAGGGAGTCACCGGTGTGCCCGTCAAGCTCAGCGGCACCGCCGCCGCCTCGGCCAGCACGGATTCGAGCGGCAACTTCGGCTTCACCTCGCTGGGTGCGGGCAATTATACGGTGGCGCCTGGTCAGGCCGGATACGTATTCACGCCGGTGAGCGTCGCCGTGACGTTCACGGCGGCCTCTGCGGCTTTGACCCAGGTGGCATTCACGGGAACCGCGAGCTCGGCCGCCAGTTATTCCATTGCGGGTACCGTCAGCGGCAGCGTCGCCGCCGGCGTCACCATTACCTTGAACGGCACGAACGTCGGGTCGACCGTAACCGACTCGAGCGGCAATTACACCTTCACCGGCGTGGTGAGCGGAACCTACACGGTGAATGCTTCGCTTGGCGGATACACGTTCAATCCCCCGCTCATCGTCAGCGTGAGCGCCGCGGATTCGTCGGCGAACAACTTCACCTCGAAAACGGCGTTGGGCGACACGCTCGCGTTCACGGCGCTGAGTCCCCTTCCGCAGGCGACCGTGGGTAGCCCCTATTCCTCCAGCGTGATCCAGTCGATCACGGGTGGCTCCACGCCTTACCGCTTCGAGTCCGGTGCGTTTTCGGGCGGAACGCCGCCGCTCGGCATGATCATCAATCCGAATGGAAATCTTACCGGCACGCCGAGTGTTCCGGGCCAATACTCCTTCAGCGTGTGCGCGCTCGACTCGGCCGGCGACACGTCGCCCTGCAAGCCGACTTCGATACTGGTGGTTGCGGCGACCACTACCACCCCCAATCCCGTGGCGCCGACGGCCGTGCTCACGGCCAGCCCGAGCACGATTGCCGCGGGCGGAAGCACCCTGCTCCAGTGGTCGAGCACCAATGCCACGTCCTGCACGGCCGGCGACGGCTGGACCGGGAGCCAGCCGATCAGCGGCACATTCACGGTCTCGCCGGCGACTTCGACCACTTACGTGCTGACCTGCGACGGCCCAGACGGCAGCATCGACGCCTCGGTGCTGGTCACTGTCTATGCTGGAGGAACTCCGCCGCCGGCGCCGACCATCTCCTTGAGCGCAAGCCCATCGACCATACCCGACGGCGGCGCCGCGACGCTCACTTGGACGAGCACGAACGCCACCTCCTGCGTCGGTAGCGGCGGCTGGTTGGGCGCCATCGCCACCAGCGGCACGAGTTCCGTATCCCCGACGAGCACGACGAAGTACTCGCTCGTTTGCAGCAATTCAGCGGGTTATGCGGATACATCGGCGACGATCATCGTCGACTCCTCGGCGCCCCCGCCGGTTCCCACGGTGACGTTGACCGCCAGCCCAACGACGATCAAGTCCGGCAACTCCACGACCCTGTCATGGACCAGCGGCAACGCGACGTCCTGCGCGGCGAGCGGCGGCTGGACGGGTAAACAAGGGACCAGCGGTACTCTGGCCGCATCGCCGACGAGTACGACCACCTACACGCTCACCTGCACCGGCAAGGGCGGCACCGCTAAATCGTCTTCCACGGTGACGGTGAACGGGTCGCAGCCGGCGTCGGGAACGTCCTGGATCTATTACAACGGCAACTTCGATTGGCCCGGTGACTGGCCCTTCATGGCGGCAACCGATTACGCGGATACCGGCGGTAACCCGATGAGCGGCGGAGCCGATCTCAAGATCACCTTGACCGGACAATTTGGCGGCTGGATACCCTGGGCGCAAAACTTCTCCTTCAACTCCGCGGGCTACACCAAGCTCACGTTTGCGCTGAAACCTACGGTCGCGAACCAGAGTTGGTCGATTGCGTTCGTGAAGGTCGGGGATATACCCGTCGGAATTACCCTGAACGTGTTGAACTACGGTCCAGCGCCGGTGGCCGGCCAATGGGCAACCTATACGATCCCGCTCTCCGACCTCGGCGTATTGGGAGACAGCATCTACAAGTTCGTGCTGCAAGACCAAACGGGCATGGGGTACAACGTGTGGTACGTCGACAACGTCGGATTTGTACCCTGATTCGCGGGCTACTTGCGCGGGCGGCCGTTTATTGGCCGCCTTCGCTGACGAATCCGACGTCGTCCACATAAAAGACGTTGCGGTCGAGCCCCGTCTGATCCTGGATGGCGAACTTATAGATCTTCGTAGCTGAGACGCCGATGTCGGCCAGCGGGATGGTGTACACGTTCCACTGTCCGACCACCGGGGCGGGGCCATACTTGAATGGATTGACGACGACGCCCACCGGCTTGTCACCCACGAGCATGAAGTAGACCTGTGCCGTCTGATTGTCGAGAGTCGGTTTGAGGGCGAATCGAAAAAAGCGATACGGCGTGGTATCGAAGATCCAATTCGGCGCAAACGGTTGCCAACCGCCCCAACGCGACGTCACCGTCACCTTGATATCGTATTTTCCGCTGAGCGGCTGTCCGCTGGTGTCCCTGTAATCGGGCGTCGCGACGTAGGAATAATCCCCGGGCCACGCAAACACTCCGTCGTGGTACACCCAAAACGCTCGCGCGCCATTGACGTCGGCCACCGCATTAGTGGCCGCCAACTCGCAACCCATCGGGCTCACGAGGATTAGCGCCACCGTGAGGCCCATGGTCCATGACATCCTGCCGCCCCCGCCGCTCAAGACGTACCCGCCCAAGCAGCGCCCGCCCTGGCCAGGCGCAGCAGCGTTTCATTCCGGCCCAATATTGCCAATGTCGCATCGATGGGGGGAGATACCGTGCCTCCGCAAACTGCAAGCCGAATCGGCTGGGCCAGCTTCCCGAGAGCGAGCTCCTTTCGTGCCGCAAATCCGCTGATCACCGCGTGGATTGCGGGGGCCGTCCAATGAGGCAACTCGGCCAGTTCCGCGGCGACCGCGGCGACCAGCCCGGTCACGCCGGGAGTCACATGCTTGGTGAGCGCCTTCCGGTCATAGACTTCGGGCGGTCTGAAAAAGAACAGGCTGTTGTCGGCCATCTCCTTGATCGTCTTGGCGCGCTCACGCTGCGCGACCGCGATTTGCTCCAACCGGGCATCGTCATTCGCTGCAACTTCGTGGCGCTCCAGCTGCCAGCGCAGGGGTGCCACGAGGCGCGCCGCCGGCGCGCGCATCATATGCTGCTGATTGAGCCACGCCAGCTTTTCCCCGTTGAACGCGGACGCGGATTTGTTGACGTCGGCGATGTCGAATAATCGAATCATTTCCTCCGTGGAAAATATCTCCTGGTCTCCATGCGACCAGCCGAGGCGGGCCAGATAATTGAGCAGTGCCTCCGGCAGGAACCCATCGTCCCGATATTGAAGCACGCTGACGGCGCCGTGGCGCTTGGACAGCTTCGCACCGTCAGCGCCCAGAATCATGGGCAAGTGTGCGTAAACGGGAAGCCTCGCACCCAGCGCCAGCAGCATATTTATCTGGCGCGGGGTGTTGTTCAAGTGGTCGTCGCCGCGAATGACATGACTGATCTGCATGTCCATGTCATCGACCACCACGCAAAAATTGTAGGTCGGAGAGCCGTCGGAGCGCGCGATGATAAGATCATCGAGCTCCGAGTTTTGAAAGACCACTTTGCCGTGCACCACATCGTCCACGACGACTTCGCCCGCTTGGGGATTCTTGAACCTGACGACGGACGGCACCCCTGCGAGCGCATCGGTTCGATCGCGCCAGCGACCGTCATAGCGAGGTTTCTCGCCGCGGGCAACCTGCAGGGCGCGCATCTGTTCGAGCTCTTCCTTGGTGCAGTAGCACCGGTAGGCATGGCCCTGCACCAGGAGATAGTCGATGACCTCCCGGTAGCGATCGAAGCGCTTGGTTTGAAAGAACGGCCCTTCGTCGTGGTCGAGCCCAGCCCACTCGAGGCCGTCGATGATCTGCTGAATGGCCGCCTCGGTCGAACGCTCGGGATCCGTATCCTCGATGCGAAGCACGAATGTGCCCGAATGGCGGCGGGCATACAGCCAGCAAAACAAGGCCGTGCGCAGCCCGCCGATGTGCAAAAATCCGGTTGGGCTGGGCGCAAAGCGAGTCCGCACGCTCATGATTGTTCACCCCTATACGGTGGACCGCGAAGTTTACCAGACAGGCTCCTGGAGGCTCCATGCGGCTCCCGATCCGCCCGGAATTTTTGCTACACTGCCGCGCCCGGGCTTGAGGGATGGGCGGTTAGCTCAGCGGTAGAGCACTGCTTTCACACGGCAGGGGTCACAGGTTCAATCCCTGTACCGCCCACCATTTTCAATCTGAGCTTGGTGCGAAGATCACATTCGTGATGCTTCGTTTGGGGTCGGCGAAATAATTGTGCATTGCAGCAAACATCGCCATGACATCAAAAATGACATGTCTGACGTGACTACCGGGCAGGGTGCGACAGCGCAAATCCCGGGGCGCCGGCGCCTGCCACTGCGTGTCGCCGGCGCCCTCATCATCACTTTCGGCATTCTTGTCCGTTTTTATCACGCCGACTACAAGGCATTCTCGGACGATGAGGCGGTCACCGTTATGCACATCATTGGGCTCACGGAATCCGCAGCGGTCATGCAAGCGGTGAATTTCAAGCATGTCCTGGATCTGCAGTCCGCCATGCATCCTTCGACAGGATTGCGGCCGGTATCCGCGACCATCGACACGCTGCGCATCGAAGATCCTCAGCATCCTCCGGTCTACTATGTCCTCGGGCGGTACTGGGCCTCGCTTTTTGGCGACTCCCGGCAGACGTTCCGCATCTTCTCCGCGTCGATCAGTGTTCTTGCCCTGCCCGCGATGTTCTGGCTTTGCATGGAATTGTTCGGCTCCGCCGCGGCGGCATGGGTGGGCGTAGCGCTGCTGGCGGTCTCTCCGGTCGACGTGCTATATGCGCAGGAAGTGCGGGCGTATGGGTTGTGGCTGGCGGCACTGCTGACGGCGAGCGCGCTCTTCGTCCGGGCGCTGCGGACCGGATCGCGGCGACTGTGGGTGCTGTATGCGGCTGCGCTGGCCATCAGTCTCTACACTTATCCCGTGTCCGCGTTCGTGGCCATGGCGCACGCGGTCGTTGCTGCGTTCGCGAAGATTCCGTGGACCCGGCGGCTCTGGGCGATCGGCGCGATATCCGCCGGATGCCTGTTATTCGCACCCTGGCTGATGGTCATTGCCGCGGGCATTGGTCAGATCAACAAGGGCATGGCCGTGATCAATCATGCGGCATCGACTCCGTTCGGCGTTCTCAGGACTTTCGTCGCCCTTGTCCGGGTCGATGTCCTGGATTTTAACGGCGCAATGGACCGTTTGAAATGGGCCGCCGGGATTCCGATC
>Ga0182015_10005275_pt1 | contig 13497 bp, 15 predicted proteins | sample 712P3MmetaG_FD_120478 | JGI IMG/M metagenome (GOLD analysis project Ga0182015, IMG submission 120478) | Permafrost microbial communities from Stordalen Mire, Sweden - 712P3M metaG | ecosystem: Environmental > Terrestrial > Soil > Wetlands > Permafrost | place: Sweden: Stordalen | collected...
AGTGTTCCGCCTGGGCCAATCAGCACGCTTCCAAGAGGAGTTTCGTTGGCGCCGTTATAGCCGGCCGGAGTGAATGTGTACAGGACCGTCTCGGTCCAAGCAGCCCCCGCGGTGGAAGGCGGCGCGAGTTCGAAGACTGTGCCTACGCCGGTTCCGCCGTTTGAGGTTGTTCCATAAAACGCTCCTGTGCCGCCGAAAGCCAGACTTGCGGTGGGGGATGAACCGTCGGGCCCACTGAAACTGTGGAGCACGGTCTCCGTCCAGGGTGCTCCAGTAGCGGGCGTTAATACGAAGACGGTGCCGAGGCCGGATGTGCCTCCGGCGTAAGTGGTGCTATAGAGCGCGCCGTCCTTACCGATCACCACCGCCCCACTTGGGTCCGCGCCGTCGGGGCTGCCTTGGAAACTGTAGATGGTTTCATAGGCCGTCGCCTGCGCGGCGGCGACGCACGGCATGATAATCGCCAGCGCCGTGAGAAGCTTACAGCGAAACGCCGCCGGGTGCTGCATCATGATGGCCTCCTCAAAAGTCTAGCACTTTTGCAAAGTGTGTGATGGATGCTCCGCGTGCCTCTTTTGGCCCGATACTTGAAGCGGGCGGAAGCTGGCTGGAGGCGATCAAATTGGCGTAAATCTCGGCACCGCCCCAATGGCGGACGTTCTGCACCTTGATGTCAGGCATTATCGTTAGCTATTCTCCACGGTCGGCCTGCTGGCTCACTGGCGATATCCGGACGCGTGAACTGAGAATTCGTTTCGCGCCTCCTACGCGGATGGCCGGGATTTTCGTTTTCCGACCACCGCGCCGGGGCGTTTCCGCGTCGCGGTAGGGGACTCCTCGGTGCATCCGGAGGAGCGACCGGAGGGCGGTACCATCCGGCATCACCCTGGCGCGCCATGGCATCCCGTTCCGCAATTATGGCGAGGAGTTCGAGCTGGCGAGCGTTGACGAAGGGTAAGGCTACAAGCCCGCCAGCGGGCGCCTCGTGACCAACGTTCCCATGCCGGAGCTGGGAGATGGCCATCTTCGTTACCGAGGACGATGCGCGGGGCGGGCGGGACCACATCAACGCGCATCGCACGGTGTTCAGGGGGATTGGACCATTTTTCAAGCGCAACTACGTGTCGCACGTGAACACCAGCTTTCCGGGGATGCTGAAGACCATCTTCCGTCTGCTGGGATTGCCCCCACTGAACCTGTTCGACGCGATCGCCAGCGACCTGAGCGATTGCTTTACGAATACGCCTGATTACGATGGCTACGAGGTGCGGCGCGAGGATGCGCAGATTTTCATTCCGGCGGAGGCGCGGGAGCCGCTGGATCCGCGGCCGAGTGTGAAGATGGACGATCCGGCGAAAATCAGGTAGCACCACTCTCGTGCGTACCGGGGTACACTCTGGATCCGGTACCCATGCCGACGCCCCTTGGGTCGCGCTTCCCCGGATACGATAGTCCCATCGATAACCGCCGGCACCGGTGTCATTCCGATTTCCCGATCATGGGCGGCGGCAAATTTCTAATCGGTTGCGCTTCGGGGTGCCTGACGAAGACCAATTCCGTTTGAAATCGACTACCATTGATCATAGGAGTTTCCGATGATTGTCGAGGTCAATGACGCTGGCGATATTTTGGTTCCTGCGGAGCTCGTGCGGGCGGCGCCCCGCACGCGGCTCAAAGCGGATCGCGAGGGCGACGCGGTTGTACTGAAGCCTCTCGCGGAGAAGCCGGCGGGAAGAAGACGCCGCCTCATCGACTCGCTGCCAATCTTGGAGGGGCGGCTGGCCGATCCAGCGATGACTTTCAGACGCGAAGACATCTATGGCCCCGACGCCGGGTAGTGCCGTATTCCTCGACACGAATATCTTGGTTTATGCAAGCTTTCCCGGAACGCCTTTTTATGATGCGGCGCGTACCCGGCTGGACCAGCTTGAGAACGACGGAGCACTGTTCTGGACAAGCCGCCAGGTACTCCGCGAATACCTTGCTTCGACCACACGACCCGGCGCCGTCGTGCCGCCGCCGACGATCGCTGCCCTCTCTCAAGCCGTTCGCCAATTCGAGGCGGAATTTGAAATTGCCGGTGAGGATGCGGCCGTTACCGCTCTGCTGCTCGATCTGTTGAAGTCGCGAACTGTACAGGGAAAACAAATCCACGACGCCAACATCGTCGCTACGATGCGGCGCTATAAGATTCCCTGGCTGCTGACGCACAACACGGCGGACTTCACGAGGTATTTGCCGGACATCAACGTTCTGCCGCTAATTTCCTCAGATGAATGATGGCGCTCCCCAGATTTCTTCCGATTTTGATATCGGTGTTCAGCCTGAATACATCCCGGACCAGTTTCGCGCGACGCAGTTCATCCACGAGATTCAGGAGAAGTACGTGAAGGGTGGCGAGCCGTTTCCGCGCTTCATCTATATCCACCTGCCGAACGATCACATGACCGAGCCGCGCCCGCTGGACGGCTATCCCTACGAGGCATCCTATGTGGCCGACAACGACTACGCGCTGGGACGCATCGTGGAGTTTCTGTCGCACACGCCGTGGTGGCGGGAGATGGCCATCTTCGTTACCGAGGACGACGCGCAGGGCGGGCGCGACCATATCGACGCGCATCGCACGGTGTTCATGGGCATTGGGCCGTATTTCAAGCGCAACTACGTGTCGCACGTAAACACCAGCTTTCCGGGGATGCTGAAGACCATCTTCCGGCTGCTGGGATTGCCGCCGTTGAACCTGTTCGACGCGGTGGCCAGCGATTTGAGCGATTGCTTCACGAATACGCCGGATTACGATGGCTACCAGGTGCGGCGCGAGGATGCGCGGATTTTCGTTCCGGCGGAGGCGCGGGAGCCGCTGGATCCGCGGCCGTCGGTGAAGATGGACGATCCGGCGGAGGTGGTGCGGTAGGGGTGGGGGACGCGCGCCCCATGAACGGCGAGCGCGGCCTGTGCCTTTTCGGGTATTCCCGTTCAGTTGGCAAACGAAGTGCTCCGGGAAAGAGTAGCCGTTAACCAGAAAGGCCGCCAAGGTCTTTCCGGAAGGCTGAGAGGAAAAAACGATGTTTGTGACTTTGTTTGCGGTTCTTATTGTTCTGTGGCTTCTCGGTTTCTTTGCATTTCATGTGGCGGGCGGGCTGATCCACATTCTGCTGATTCTCGCGGTGATCTCCCTAATTTTCCATTTCGTGCGGGGCGCCAGCACGGCTTGAAGATTTAGAAGCTCCGAAAGACAGGCACAGACTGAAATATTTATTATTTCCGATGGCAGTCGCGCTCTGCTTGCCCGCCGGTGCGCAGATGCGGAAGGCGGGCCGGGCGAAGGCGCCGGCGGCCGCCTTCGAAGAAGCCATCATCAACGATTCGAATCAGCCGGCCAGCATAGGGCCGAACGCCAGAGGCTCAGCCGTGGTGCGGGCCCAGATCCTGCTGGACCGCGCCCATTTTTCCTGTGGCGAAATCGATGGCAATTATGGCAGCAACCTGGAGAAGACCGTGGCTGCATTTCAACGCGCCCGCGATCTCCCCGTTGACAACGTAGTGGGACCCCAGACATGGGCCGCGCTCAATCAGGACCAAGCGCCGGCGCTGTTCACCTACACGATCGCCCAGGAAGACGTGACTGGCCCTTTCGCCACAGCGCCCGCGGACCTCATGGAGCAAGCCACCTTGCCACACCTGGGATACGCGTCGCCACTGGAGGGACTGGGTGAGAAGTTCCACGCCAGTCTGGACCTGCTGAAGGCGCTCAATCCGGAGAGCAGTTTCGATAAGGCGGGCGAATCCATCCTGGTTCCGAGCGTGACCGCGCCGCTGCCGGGTCACGCGGCTTCGGTGGTGGTTTCCAAGTCCGACAGCTCAGTCACAGCTTTAGACGCCGACGGAAAGATTCTTTCTTATTACGTGGCGACCATTGGCAGCGAGCACGATCCGCTGCCGATCGGGAATTGGAAGATCAAGCGAGTGTGGCCCAATCCCGTGTTTTACTACGACCCGCAACTATTCTGGAATGCGAACCCTGCGGATCGGAAGGCGGAGATCCAGCCTGGGCCGCGGAACCCGGTGGGCGTCGTTTGGATCGATCTGTCGAAGGAGCATTACGGCATTCATGGAACGCCGGCGCCGGGAAAAGTTGGCCATGCGGAGTCGCACGGCTGCATACGGTTGACCAACTGGGACGCATTCGAGTTGTCCCATATGGTCAAACCCGGGACGCCTGCCATCCTGCAGGAGTAAGACATGCGCGAAAGGCCGGTAACTGTGTTTTTCGCGGGTTTTGTCTTCGGTCTTGTGTTTCTCGCGGGGCTCTTCTGGCAGACCGGGATGTTACGGACCATAAACGCCTCCGCTGCGCCAGGCAGGCCCCCGGAGTCCCAAACCCAGGCGGCGAAGGCGCCGAACGCTGCCGCTCAAAACCTGCCGGACCGGTCGTTGATGCAACGCAGCCTTATAATTCCCGTGCAGGGCGTACACGCGGGAGACCTTCGGGACAACTTCACCGAGACGCGCGCCGGCCACCGGCACGAGGCGCTCGATATCATGGCCGCGCGTGGCACGCCCGTGCTGGCGGCCGACGAAGGGAATGTCGTAAAGCTGTTTCTCAGCAAACCTGGCGGCTTGACGGTCTACCAATTCGACGACAGCCGGACCTACTGCTACTACTATGCGCACCTGGATCGTTATGCGCCGGGGCTGAGGGAGGGCACGCTCTTGCGGAAAGGCGAGGTCTTGGGATATGTGGGCAGTACAGGTAACGCATCGCCCGAGGCTCCGCACCTGCATTTCGCCATTTTCAAGCTGGGGCCTGAACGGCGTTGGTGGGAAGGCACGCCCATCGATCCCTACGGGTTCCTTACCGGTTCCGCCGGCAAATAGCAGGGCGCCCCAGCGGCACTTCTTGCCTTATAGACGGCAGGACTTGCACATAAGGACTTGCGGGAGCCTCTGGTCCGCATAGGGATCGGATAGGCCACGCCGCCGTCTTCCAGCCGCACGCCGTCTGCGAAGCTGAACGCGTCCGCACCGAAGAAGTGAATATGCAGATCGCCCGGGCGCTGGTGGAATGCGAGGAATGGTGCGTTTGGAGCGCGAACGTCCAACGCGATCTGGCGCCGTCAGATGGGAAGTTCTGCGGCCGATGGAAACCCGTGCATCTCACGGCCAAGGTCTCCATCGTATTTCTTGGTCGTCTTGAACAACTCCAGATGACCGTCCGAGGCGTCAAATCGGCCGGCCTCGCGCACGGTCTGCATCTGGCCGGCACTTAAGGGCTGAAAATCGCGCGCGACCTCGAGATTCTGATGCAGCACATCAAGGGAGTCAATGCCGCTAATGGTCACGGCCACGGGCAGGCTCATGGCATAGCGCAAACCCATCGTAACAACCACCGCGCCCTCGCGCACCAACTCGCCGCTGCCTCCCAAGCTCTTCATGCCTAGCGCCGCCATGCCGCGCCGGTTCACCTCTGGCAGGACGTTGGTCTCGAAACTGCGGAAAGTGGCGTCCAGGCAGTTTAGAGGCATCTGCACGGTGTCGAACGGAAAGTTGTGGGAAAGCATCTTCAAATGAATGGAAGGATCTTTGTGTCCGGTAAACCCGACAAATCGTACTTTGCCCTGTTGCTTGGCTTGCACCAGAGCCTCTGCCACACCATTCGGACCAAAAATCAGATCCGGATCGTTTTCGTAGATCACTTCGTGTATCTGCCACACATCGAGACGATCGGTCTGCAAGCGCGTCAACGATTCTTCCAATTGGCGCATGGCGACATTTTTGTCGCGTCCATGCGTACAAACTTTAGTCATTACAACAGCGCGGTCCCGCTTGCCCTTTAGCGCGCGCCCCAACCGTTCCTCGCTTAGGCCCTTATGATATTCCCAGGCATTATCGAAAAAGTTCACGCCGGCATCCAAGGCCTCATTGACAATCTGGGTGGCGTCCGCGTCGCTGTCGGCCGAGCCGAGGTGGTATCCGCCGATCCCCAATGCCGAAACTTGCAGGCCGGTGCGGCCCAGCGGCCGCTTGGGCACTTCCGCGCCGGATTGCCCGCGTGCCGCCAGGCCTGTGGCTCCCAACATAAACGCCTCCACGAAAGTTCTTCTGGTTACATCGAATTTAGACGCCATGTCACTTTACCGGCGGGTACGGATGCCCGCTGTTGTCTGACATCCGGAGCATTTCTTTCACCTCAACCTGCTGCATGTCGAGCGGAAACCGATGCGCGAGGCGCGCCTCCGGGTTGTCGAACTTGAGCGAAAGTTTGTAGAGCTCGAATCGGCCATCGGCCGCATACTGCCGGCACCGGTCGCGCAACGCCTGCATCGCCGACGGCTGCAGCGGCGCGAAACCTTGCGCGACTTTGAGCGCCTGCTGCAAGGCTTCCGGCTTATCGATCCCGGTAATCGTGGTAGTCACCGGCAAACTCATGGCGTATCTTAGCGCTTCTTCGCCGGTGAGCACGCCTTTTTGAACGGGATCGCCGTGCCCGCAAATAGGTTTCATTCCCAGCGCGGCGATTCCCCGGCGCTTCAATTCGGGCAGCACCTGTTGCTCGAAGCTGTGGAACTGCGAGTCAAACGGATTCAGCGGCATCTGCACCGAATCGAACGGAAAGTCGGTCGCCAGCATCTTCAGGTGAATGGCTGGATCCTTGTGGCCGGTAAACCCCACAAATCGCACCTTGCCTTCCTTCTTGGCCTGTTCCAGGGCCTCAGCGGCGCCGTTCTTTCGGATGAATAAGTCGGGATCGTTTTCGCAGCTCACGCCGTGAATCTGCCAAAGGTCCAGGTGATCGGTTCGCAGCCGGCGCAACGATTCGTCGAGCATGCGCAACGCAAGGGCTTTGTCCCGCCCGTGCGTGCAGACCTTGGTCATGAGGAATACGCGATCGCGCACTCCCTGCAAACCGGCGCCCATCCAGTCTTCGGTTTTGCCGCGGTGATATTCCCAACAATTGTCGAAGAAGGTCACACCGCCATCCACGGCCTGCCTTACGAGGCGTATGGCGGCACCCTCGTCAGGCGCATCGCCTAAATGATGTCCACCAAAGCCCAGCGCCGAGATCCTGACTTCGTGGCGGCCGAACTGTCGTAGAGGAATCGCTGCCATGGAGTCGTCCATAGCAACTGAACGGCCAATTTCAGATGGACTGTACCGCTACCATTGTCTCCGGCAACCGCGCACGGGACAGTCGATTCCGCAGTGCGCGTCCAAAGCCTGCGAAGCGCACCTGCATTACGTCGCCGTCTTCCAGCCGCACGCCGTCTCCGAAGCTGAACGCGTCCGCGCCGAAGAAGTGAATATGCAGATCGCCCGGGCGGCGGTGGAATTCGAACTTGAAGTGGTGATGCTCGATGTTGGCGAGGCTGTGGCACATGGCGCTCTCGCCGGTGCGTATCTCGCGCGACCAGAGAATCCGCCCGCCGCGATCCACCGATACCTCTCCGGGCACAAGATCGAAATCGCCGTCCACCCCCAGTTCCGGGCCGATGGCGCAAGTCCGAAGCTTCGAGGCCGCCAGATAAAGGTAGTTCTTCCGCTCCAGTACGTGATCGGAAAATTCATTGCCCGCCGTGAACCCAATACGCCGCGGCGCGCCCTGGGCATCGATCAGGTAGACTCCCGCCACCTCCGGCTCCTCTCCGCCGTCCTCCGCGAATTCCGGAACCGTCAACGGCTCGTTGTGGGCCCGCAGCACGGTGCCGCATCCCTTGTAGAACCATTCGGGCGCGACCCCGATCTCCCCCGGCGCAGGTTTGCCGCCCCCCACGCCCGATTGATACATGCGCGTGCTATCGGTAACCGCCTGGGCTGCCGCCGCATGCATCGCATCCCGATTCGTCGCGCTGGCCTTGTGCGTCAGCCCGGTGCCGCTCACCAGGCATCGCGCGGGATCGGAAGGGACATCCGCCGATGGACAGATCCGCCAGTCAGACGTGCTTGCATACACGGGGTCATAGTCGACGAGTTCATGGGAGGTGCGCCGGGCGATCCCCTCGGGGAACGAGATGCCTGCATTCAGACACTCCGACGCGAGATCGTAAACCGATCGGCAGCCTTCCAGCAATCGAAGCCGGGGCTCCTCGACCAGCGCCACGCGGCGGCCGTCCGGGCTTGCAAGCTGAACGAGCCTCATTTAGCAGCTCGGGTTCCTGGAGGGCAATTGGATCGCGTTCGGCCAGCCGGTTGACCGGCGAAGTTTACGCGCGGTCGAGTGTGACGCCACCGTCAAGGGTAAGTGATTCGTCCGATCTTATTGCCATAAAACTCCGTGAACCACAAAGCGCCGTCGGGACCCGGCTCGATCACCATGGGGTCGGAAGCCGGTGTGGGGACCGGGTATTCAGTGATTTCTCCAGCGAGGGTGAGCCGCCCGATCTGGTTGCCTGTGTGCTCGGTGAACCACAAGGCATCATCAGTCCCTACCGTGAGCCCCCCCGGCTGGCTGCTGGGTGTCGGTACCGGATACTCGGTGATCACACCAGCGGTAGTCATCTGCGCGATCTTCGTGCCAAACTGTTCGGTAAACCACAAATCCCCGTCGCCCGTCCCGGTGACGATCACGTCCGGACCGCTGTTAGGCGTCGGATCTGTGTACTGATTAGTGATCACGCCAGCGGTGGTCATGCGCGCGATTTGATTGCCGGTCCGTTCGGTAATCCATAGGGCTCCATCCGGCCCCGCCGTAAGGTCCCAGGGCGAGATCGGATCCGGGTACTCCGTAAGCACGCCGGCGGTGGTGATGCGTCCAATCCGCCCGGCTTTTTCGGTAAACCAGAATGCGCCGTCCGGCCCGACACTCAGATTCCAGGGCTCGCTGTCGGGCGTTGGCAGAGGATACTCGGTAATCGCTCCATGGACCGTGATCCGCCCGATGCGGTTCCCTCTCTCCTCGGTAAACCAGAGTGCGTGATCCGGCCCCGGCTTGATCCAAATCGGCGTGCTGTTGGCGTTGGGAAGGGGATACTCGGTAAACACTCCCGCGGTTGTAATACGGCCGATTTTGTTCCCAAGCCACTCGGTAAACCAAAGTGCGCCATCCGGCCCCGTCGTGATGCTGAAAGGATCGCTGTCGGCCGTGGGGATGACGTACTCCGTAAAGGATTGCGCCGACGCCGTGCCGGGGAGGCACAACAGCAGCGCGGCGATCCACGCGAGCAGCAAGATCCGGGGTGGCTGACAAGTCCATGTGCACATTGGTTTGCTCAAGGGTCGCACAATCCACCGGCATTTGCAAGCCCTCTCAGCTCGAGCCCTCAGGCGCGGGCTTTATGTGTCCGCCGATGGACAGATCCGCCACTGGGTCTGCCCGCGTATACCGCGTCGTAGTCCACGCTGGGACCAGCGCTGAGCGACACCCTCGGGAAGCGTAGCGCCTGCATTCAGACTCCCACGCCAGGGCATAAACGGACCTGCACGAGTCTCCTTTACCAACTCAGCTCCATCAAAGAGACACCCTGGCGCGGCAGCGAGAACTCCAGCATCGCGCGGCTGCCGCGCACATCCACCCACCCCGGAGAGTCCGCCAACTGCAACTGGCCGGCCGCCGCCAGCCTGGCGTACTGCTCCGGCGCCGGATGCTGTGGAGATCCCATGGCCTTCCACGCCGTCCAGGCATTGCTGTGGGTCTCATCGATCCGGTAGTGGCGCACCAGCACCCGCGAGGCCGCGCCTGGGACGCCCCCTATCTCCAGCCGCACGTTGGCTTCCGGCGCCGGTACATCATCATCGTGATAATTCCATACAAGCACGGAAATTCCCCGGTCGGAACGAACGGCCAGCGCATCTACGTCCGGAATGCCGCGGACGCCTTCTGCAAGTATCGTGTCGAGCGCCGCGCGACCGTTACTTTCGGTCTTCACGCGATTGCCCCGCATCAATCCGGCCATGCGGAACACGTTCAGCACCGGCTTGTCGATACCGTTAGTCGCCAGCGTCCGGAAGCCGTCGAAGTACGGCTGATCCTCGAACTCGAAGGCCCACGTCAGCATGCCCTCGATGTTCGTTCGCCGCCGGTCCGCCAGCTCGAAAATGTTCTTCATCATGGCCGCCGTATACGACGCGTACAACGCGCCATTGCGATAGGCATTCGGCGGATACACGCGTGCCGAGCAAGCCGCGCAGCCTTCCGGATCCGACTCGCTCAGCACGATCGGCAGATTCTGGAACTTCGGAAACGCGCGTACGATGGCATACCCGGTGTCGACGTCTTCGGCATGCTTGGCAATACCCATGCGGACATGACCATCCACCAGGGTGGGCCGGCCTTTGGCGTGATAAGTGATGAAATCGAGCGCCGCGCCGGTGCCACCAGTCGCGGAGTTGCCGCCGCGATCGCAGTGCTCCAGGAACTGGTGCAGGAACGCCGCGGCCTTCTCGCCCGATGGACCGGTGCTGGCAGGTCCGCCGACTCTTGCCGCCGGAAGTGCGCGCTTTACCGCCGCAGCCGTGTAGTCGTACAGCTTGTCGTACTCGTCCGGAGTTCCGTGCCAATACGAGATGTCGGGCTCGTTCCAGACTTCCCAATACCAGGACGCCACGCGCTCGCTACCGTACTTCTCCACGCTGTGCTTCACCCACTGGTAGACCAGTTTGCCCCATTTACCGTAATCCTTGGGCGGGTAAGACCATCCGATGGAGTAATCCCGGTTTGGGGCGCCGGGAATCCAGACCGGACGATACGGATCGGGCTGCGACGACAGCGCTTGCGGCATGAAGCCGACCTCGACGAACGGCCGCGCGCCCGCCCGCAAATAAGTGTCGAAAATGCGGTCTGTGACGGTCCAGTCGTATACCGGCCTTCCCGACGCGTCTTCCGTATAGGCATTCGTGGATCCCCACTTCAACCCAGGCGTTCCGTCCCCGGTGGCCAGCATGAAATGCGTGCGGATGTATACCGGCGCGCCGCTCAACGCCGCTAACTCGCCCACCAGTTTGCGGCCGTTCTGCGTGTAGGTGTAGTTGGGCTCGTCGTAACCGAAATAGGCGTAGATCGGCTTGTATGGGCCAACCGCCTCGGCCGCATGGACGCGGACGGTCACGGTGTCCTGCGCCAGCCCGGAGGCCGCGGCCAGCAGTAGACATGGAATCAGTCGCATGGGGCCAAGCTGAAATTCATTACCCTAAGATTCGAATCGCACTTCTGGGGACGGGCGGGACGGTAGACGACCTGCGGATGCTGGAAGATGGGCGTGCGCAACCACCCGCCGCCCAGACTGATATTGTGCCCGGACCAACGGCGCGGATTCTCGCGGCGTTGCACGAGGACACGTTCCAACTGTGGGTATTGAAGGACTCGCCGCTTCGAGGTTTCGCGAATTTGCGAGGCGCGCGGATCGCCCTGGCACAGAGTGGCGGGCAGTTTCAATCTTTCATCCGGGTGGCGGAACAATTTCGGCCTGCAGCGGGGATCTCCTCTTTTATCGGCTCCTATGACGAGGACGCGGATAAAGCGTTCGCGAACGGGCGGGCCGACGCTATCTTCCGGGTGCGCGCGCTCGGCAAACCCTCCATCCAACGGCTCGTGCAATCCGGCCGGGTCCGCTTCCTTCCCATTGAGCACGCGGCGGCTATGAAAATCAAGCATCCGGCTTGCGCGCCCGCGGCGATTTCCGAGGGAGTATACTTGCCGTTTGACCGACGTGACTCGATTGACGCAACCCGCCTGGTCAAGGGTAAGTGATGCGTCCGATCTTATTCCCATAAAACTCCGTGAACCACAGGGCGCCGTCGGGACCGGGCTCGATCACCATGGGATCTGACTCAAGTGTGGGGACCGGGTATTCAGCGATTACTCCAGTGAGAGTGAGGTGCCCGATCTGGTCGCCTGTGTGCTCGGTGAACCACAAGGCATCGTCGGTCCCTACAGTGAGGCCGCCAGGCTGGCTGTTGGGTGTCGGTACCGGATACTCGGTAATCACGCCAGCCGTAGTCATCTGCGCGATCTTCGTGCCAAACTGTTCGGTAAACCATAGATCCCCGTCGCCCACGCCGGTGATGATCACGTCCGGACCGCTGCCAGTAGTAGGATCTAGGTATTGGTTGGCGATCACGCCGGCGGTGGTCATGCGCGCGATGCGATCGGCGCTCCGTTCGGTAGTCCATAGCACTCCATCCGGCCCCGCTGTAATTTCCCAGGGCGAGATCGGGTCCGGGTACTCCGTAAGCGCGCCGGCGGTGGTGATGTCCAATCCGCTCGGCTTTTTCGGTAAACCAAAACGCGCCGTCCGGCCCGACGCCGAGATTCCAGGGCTGGCTGCCGGGCGTCGGCAAAGGATACTCGGAAATCGCTCCATCGGTGGTGATGCGCCCGATGCGGTTTCCTTTCTCCTCCGTAAACCAGAGTGCGTCATCCGGCCCCGGCTTGATCCAAATGGCGTGCTGTCGGCGTTGGGGAGGGAATACTCAGTGACGACCCTGGCAGTTGTAATGCGACCGATCTTGTTCCCAACCCACTCGGTAAACCAAAGTGCGCCATCCGGCCCCGTCGTAATACTAAAAGGATGGCTACTGGAGGTGGGGATGACGTACTCAGTAAAAGATTGCGCCGGCGACCTACCGGGGAGGCACAACACCAGCGCGGCGATCCACGCGAGCGGCAAGATCCGGGGTGGCTGACAACTCCATGGGCACATTGGTTTGCTCAAGGGTCGCACAACCTACTGGCGTTTGCAAGACCTATTCGATCAAGATGGCAAGCTTTCGTAAGAAATGTCACTGGATGCCATCGCCACAAAGTTTGGCCGCCGCTCGGCTGGTCTAGGCGGACGATCGCCGCCTATCCGCGCGGCACTTCGCTCATCAGCGCCTGCAAATTGCCGTCCACGTCGCGGAAGAAGGCCATCCACAGATCATGATCCGGCATGGCGGCGATCAGGTGCGGCGGACCTTCGAACTGCACGCCGCGGGATTGCAGCGTGGCAGCCGCCGCCTGGATGTCGGTAACCTTGAAATAGAAGACCGACCCGGGGTGGTCGAACTCCGGCTTTTCGGCCACGGCTAGCATCAGCCGCACGCCGCCGCAATCGAAGAAAGCCATCTTCGGCCCTGCCTGGAACAGAAATCGCAGGCCCAGCGTGTCGCGATAGAAGGCCACCGCCTTCTCGACATCGTGCACGTTGATGGAGGCTTGGCCGATGGTGGCGGAAGAGAGATCCGTATTTGCCATCATTGCTCCTTCAGAGTTGCATGCCCATCAACACGGCTTCGAACAGTTGCTTCTTGGGGTCTTTGGGTTTGTCCGGCTGGAACGCCACGAACGAAAAACTGCCATCGCCGCCGTAGCCCGTGGTGATGTCCAGGCCGCGCGCACCCGCCTCTCCGGCTTCGAAGTAATGGATATTATCGCGCGTGGCGGAGAGCGTGCTGATGCGCCGCGGCGTCACGATCTGGCTGCGCGTCTCGCGCATCAGGAAAGGCGTCTTCACGCCGGAATCGAAGGCTGGCGCGGGGCCGTGAACTTCGAAGTGGCGGAGGCGCGCCTCGCCTTCCATGCCC
>Ga0182015_10005276_pt1 | contig 13496 bp, 7 predicted proteins | sample 712P3MmetaG_FD_120478 | JGI IMG/M metagenome (GOLD analysis project Ga0182015, IMG submission 120478) | Permafrost microbial communities from Stordalen Mire, Sweden - 712P3M metaG | ecosystem: Environmental > Terrestrial > Soil > Wetlands > Permafrost | place: Sweden: Stordalen | collected...
CCTGACCATGCTGGAGATCGAGATGGGCTGCATCGGCCACGGGAACGCAGCGGCGGGCAACACGATCGTCAACGGACAGGGAAAAGGCACAGGTTAGTCGAAGCGATCGCCTGCCTCCTCGTGCTCTCGCTTTGCATAGGAGACCGAGCGCTTTCCGCAGCGGATCAATTCAACAGGGCGGCGACCATGTTTCAACATGGGCAGCTGGCAATGAGCCAGGAAGCCGCCGCGCGTCTCGCCGACCAATACCGGAATGCGGATGAGGTTTGGCCGGCGCGATTCAGAATTCTCGAAGCTCAGGCGGCCGCATGGCGCGGCATGAATCAAGAAGTCCTGAGTGTCCTATCAACCGATCTTCCGGCCTTTCCTGACGCAGATCTTCGCATTCGCAGGCTGTCGCTTCTGGCCGCCGCGAACATCAACCTCCATCGAAATGGCGATGCAATTCGATACCTCGGCGAAGCTGATGCTCTTTGCTCTCTCATGGATCGCTCTGTGTGCAGTCATGTCCTGGACGCGCATTGGACCTTTGCGATGGAGCAGGGAGACTACGATGAAGCGCTTCGTTTCTCCTCGCACGAACTCGCGCTCACGCGCAAATTTCGTCAGTCGTTCGACGAAGCAGCAGTTCTCATAAATCTGGCGGTAACCTGCCTGCAAACGGAACGATTTGACGAAGCTATCGACTGGCTGAACGCTTCGAATCGGCTTGCGGCTCCCTTGGGCGCTCAGGACATCCTTCTCACCAATGCGGGCAACCTCGGCTGGGCGTACTACAGCCTCGGCGATCGTGAGCGCGCCTTCGCATTGTTTCAGGACGCCGAGCGGCGGGCGGTCGCGCTGGGAGATACAGAAGACGCAATCAACTGGCTGACCACTACCGGCTATGTTTATCAGGATTCCCAGGATTGGCCGCGTGCGATGGAGTCGTATCGACAGGCTCTTTTGATGGCCAGAAACAGCGACAACCGCGACAAAGTCATCAATTCGCTCGAAAGCCTGGCCCACATTTCCATCGAGCTCAATCAACTCAACGAAGCCGATTCCTATCTCCGCCAGCTCGATCCGCTCATTCGCGCCAACGGCAACCGTCTCGACGCGCTCGACGTCCTGCTGGCCCAGGGACGCATCGCCGCGGCTCGGCGCCAGGATCAGCAGGCGGAAGAGCTCTTTCGCCAGGTCGAGGCCGATCCCGCCAGCCAGATCACCATGCGCCTGGGCGCGGAGCACGAGCTGGCCCGGCTTTTCGAGCAGCAGGGCCGCATCGATGATGCGCTGAAGATGTACGCGATCGCGCTGGCCACCTTCGAGTCCGCCCGCGCGCAGATCAAAAACGAAGACTCGAAACTGCCTTACTTCGCCAACGCCACGCCTATCTACAACGACTACATTCGTCTGCTGGTCTCGCAGGGCAAAGAAGAGGCAGCGCTCGCCGCCGCCGATCAAAGCCGCGCCCGCACGCTGGAGCAGGGGCTTGGGGTGACGGTCGGAAGCCAATCGTCCCAGGCGGCCTCGCTGCACCCCGGAGCCATCGCATCGCGCGCCGGCGCGACGCTGCTCTTTTACTGGCTGGGCGAGAAGCAATCCTCGCTCTGGGCCATCACGCCGAAGAAGACTACGGTCTTCACTCTGCCCGCCCAAGCGGAGATCGCGCGAATCGTCGAACGCTACCGTCGGGCGCTGCTGGGACCCGAAGATCCTCTTACTTCCGCCAACGCTGACGGCCTTGAGCTCTATCGCATTCTGGTCGCGCCGGCAAAGAGCGTGCTCCCGCCAAACGCAAAAGTCATCATCCTTTGCGACGGCGTTCTCAGCGAACTGAATTTCGAAACGCTTCTGACCGACACAACCGCTCCCCACTACTGGATCGAAGACGCGGACATCGTCTCCGCGCCGTCGCTGCTGATGCTGGCCGCCTCGAAGCCTTCGCACGACACCGGTCGCAAACTCCTCCTGCTCGGCGACGCTGTCTCCCCAGGCCCCGACTATCCCGAGCTGCCTAACGCCTCCGTCGAGATGCAGCAGATCCGCAGGCATTTTCTGCCACAGGACGAGACGGTCTACTCGCGGCAGCGGGCGAGCGCCGCCTCGTATCTGGAGAGCGCGCCGCAGCGTTACTCTTACATTGATTTCGTCGCGCACGGCGTGGCCAGCCGTACCGATCCGCTCGACTCGGCCATCATCCTCTCGCGCACTTCCGGCGGAGAAGATTCGTTCAAGCTCTATGCGCGCGACATCATGCTGCACCCCATCGACGCGCGTCTGGTCACCATCGCCGCCTGCTATGGCGGTGGGTCGCGAACCTATGCGGGCGAAGGTCTGGTCGGATTATCCTGGGCATTCCTGCGCGCCGGCGCGCACAACGTGATCGGCGCGCTCTGGGAGGTCAGCGACGAATCCTCTCCGCGCCTGATGGACGCCCTCTACAGCGGGCTCGAAAAGGGCCTGCCACCGAGTGCCGCGCTGCGCCAGGCGAAGCTCTCCCTGCTGCATGCCCCGGGAGATTTTCGCAGGCCCTTCTTCTGGGCCTCGTTCCAGCTCTACACAGGGCTGTAGCGGCGTTCATCCACGCCAATCGCCGGAGAGTTCCGCTTCCGCGAATTTTTCGCGTTGCCTGATACGAAAGTGCCAGGCACATCACTACTTCCCAGTGCGACATGAGGCGCGGTCCCCACCCAGAACGACCCTCCGGCCTCTCAATGCCAAAAGTCGCCGCGAAGGAGCAGCATGTCTTCAGCCAACAAGTTTGTGCTTCGCGTACCCCTCGATGCTTCGCGGGTTCCGGACTTCCTGCCCGACCGGTCCGTGAGCGTACTCGCCTGGTACAAGCAGGGCGTTCCCCAGCAGCGCATCGCGGCCTTCAATCCGCAGGGCAAAGGCTCCGCCTCTTTTGAATTCCAGCGCCCGCCGGAATCCCTGCGTGTCGCGCTGGGACCGGAGACCGCTACGCCCGCTGACCTCCAGCGCCTGCAAACCATTTCCGTCACTGTGCCGTCCTCGACGTGGCAGACAGGAGCCGAAGTCTCGCTGCCCGCCATCCGGATTTCCTCGTATCACTGGTGGTGGTGGCAGCACTGGCGCCAGAATTTCAAGCTCACCGGCCGGGTTCTCAGTGCGCGCGGCGTTCCCATCATCGGTGCAACCGTTTCCGCCTTCGACATCGACGCATGGTGGTGGTGGACCGCGCAGGAGCAGGTGGGGCGCGCCACTACAGACGCCGATGGCTGCTTCGCCATCGACTTCACGCGCGGCTGCGGCTGGTGGCCGTGGTGGTGGTGGGTCACGCGTGAATGGCAGGCCAATCCGGTGCTCGTCGACCAGATCACCGCGTTCGTCCGTCACTATCCCAGGCTCGCGGCGCTCGGGCCGGCAACGCCTGCGCCCAGTCTTGACGTCTTCCACTCGCTGCTCGCCTCGAGTCCCCGGCCCATGCCGTCCAGATTTTCCGCGAGCCTCTTCCAGTCAGGCCAAACCATTGCCAACTCCGCCATCGACCCCGCCGCGCTCGAGAGCCTGCGCGAGCGGTTGATTGAAATCCTGCCCAAAAATTTCACGCTTCCCATCTGGCCGTGGGCCGCGTGGTCTCCCTGGGAAGACTGCGGCGCCAACGTGCTCTTCAAAGTCACCGAGACCTGCGCCGATGAAACCACCGTGCTGCTGAACGAGACCATTAGTGAAGCCCGCTGGGATATTCCCTCGTCGCTCGATGTCACACTGACAGCGCGCGAAGGGAGATTCCGTGAGAGAGCCCTGGGGTGGACGCTGGTGGATTATCTTTTCCCGGTCAATCGTTCGCACATGTGGGGAGGGAACGCCGGGAAAGAGACGGCGACGCCGCCAGGCAAGCTCGCGTAAGTCGAAACAATAAATCCAAATCCGGGCCATTCTTTCCATGGCCGATGACCCCGAACTGCAGTGAAGCCGAGAAATTCAATGAACAGGAGTTCTTATGTGGATCCTAACGATGATGTTTGATTTTCTCTTCGGATGCCGCCACTCGGACCTGAGCCGTGTCTTCACCATCGGCGGTCAGACCTATCGGGTCTGCTGCACCTGCGGAGCAAGGTTCAGCTACTCCCTGTCGCGCATGCGACTGGAAGCGCGATGTGCCGAGGCGTCAGTTACAATCCCCGTCCTCTCCAGGTTAGGACGCCGACCTATCGCCGCTTTCTCCGAAGACTTCCAGATGGAATGAGGCTTAACTTTGCGCAAAGTTATCAGCGGGGGCTGGCACTCAGTTATTGGCCGGAGCCGTCGCGGTAGAAGAATCCGCCTGGGAAAGGCGGAATTCGTCGAGGAAGCTCCGCCACGCACCCACTTTTTCTGACAGCCCCAGGCTGTCGAGGTAAGCGGCATCGAACGGGATGTCGCCGGCCTCCCCTGTGTCGCCGGGTTCAATCGACAGAGCATCGGCGCAATGAACTGCCGTCAGGGGCGAAAAACGGGTCTCGATCGCCTCCGATGGACGGTGGTGAAACGCCACGGCATGCACCAGAGAAGTAGGCAGACCCCACATGCTCATCAGATAGGCGCCTAATTGCGCGTGAGAACAGCCCAGAGCCTCGATCTCAAGAGTTTCGATGGATCGCGGGGAGCGCTTGGCATCCTTCAGAATTTCGCCGTACTCCTTCGGTTTCTCGGCGAGAAGAATGATCTTGCCCGCGTCGTGGAGCAGTCCAGCCGCAAAGCACTCTTCAGCGAGCGACTTATCGCCGGTTTCGTCAACAGCGATGTGCTGCGCGACGGAGGCGACGCAGACGCTGTGATCCCACAAGGCGGGAAGGGAACTGGCGACCGCGGACTTCCTGTCGAACTGAGAGAAGACGTGAATGGACAGGGTCAGGGTGCGGACCGTCTCGATCCCGATAAGAGAGACCGCCTGACGCAGACTCGATACGCGGCCGTGCACTCCGATGAATGCGGAGTTCGCCAGCTGAAGAATCTTAGACGCCATGCCAATGTCCCGCGCAATGATCTGCTCGATTTGCCCGAGCGACGCGGTTTCCGAGCGCAGGGCCACGGTGAGTTCGTTATAGATGGCCGGCAAGCTGGGGATGGAGCGTAGTCGGGCAATGGCGGCGGCGATGACAGGGTTGGTCACGAGGTCGCGCGAGGCGAAAGCTTGATTGAGACGCAGCTTGAGCTCCCGGATGTCGCAGGGTTTGGCGAGGTATTGATGCGCGGGAGCGATGGAGCGGAGCACGGCCTCTTTTTCCGACTGCCCGGACAAGATGATTCTGACGATCTGCGGGTAGCGATCCTTGATGCAATCCAGCAACAGAGCGCCGTCCATGGAGGGCATGCGCATGTCGGTAATGACCGCATCAAAGGGTTCCTTCTCGAGCGCCTGCAGAGCAGCGTGAGCACCAGGAGCGAAGCGCATATCCCATTCCTGGCGCATGTCGTGCAAGGCTCTCCGGAGCCCGGCGAGAACCATGGCGTCGTCGTCGACGAAGAGCAGGCGTTTCAGCATCGGTTCTCCTCCGGCGCGCGGGCAGAACCGATGGGGAGGTGGACAAAGAACGTCGTGCCGGCGCCCACTTCGGTTTCGCACCAGATCTTCCCCTGGTGCTTTTTCACCACGACGCTGTGAGCCAGGGCCAGACCCTGCCCGGTTCCGGCGCCTACCTCCTTCGTAGTGAAGAAGGGCTCGAAAATTCGCGGGCGAACCTCAGGTGAGATTCCGGTGCCAGTGTCGGATACGGCGATTTCCGCAAACGGGCCGCAGGTCCTGGTGCGAACCACGATTTGTCCCTTACCGGTTCCTTTCAGCTTTTGGCGAATGGCGTGCGCCGCGTTGACGATCAGGTTGAGGACCACCTGATTGACATCGCCGGGATAGCAGAGAACGGGCGGAAGCGCCCCGTCAAAATCCGTAGTAAGGTCCGCTACGTATTTCCACTCATTGTGGGCGATGACGATCGTCGACGCGATCCCCTGGTTGAGGTCGGCTTCCGCTTTTTCTGCAAGATCCGGATGGGAGAATTCCTTTACGGCGCGAACAATCTTCGCGATTCGCCGTGCTCCTTCCAGACTCTGCATGATGGCGCGCGGAACCTCCGCGCCGATGAATTCCAGGTCGCACGCCCTTTCCGCGTCGGTCAGATCGCGCAGGACACAGGCGGATAATCCCTGCGAACCGCCCCGGGCTGCCTTCCTGTACAGCTCCAGCAATCCGAGTGCAGCCTCGCAGGACTCGCGAAGAAAGGTGAGGTTATCGGTGACGAATTGCGTGGGTGTATTGATCTCATGCGCAATGCCGGCGGCCAGCTGCCCGATTCCTTCCAGCTTCTGGGCCTGGCGAAGATCGTTTTCCAGTGCGCGGCGCTCCGTAATGTCTTCCTTGACGGCGAGGAAGTGAGTGATCGACCCGTTCGGGTCCATGATGGGCGATATGGCTGCCGCTTCCCAGTAAAGGTCGCCATTCTTCTTTCTGTTGCGAAATTCGCCTCGCCACTCCTTTCCGGCCAGGATGGTTGACCAGAGCGCTTCATACATGTTGTGCGGGGAGTAGCCTGAATTGAGGATGCGCGGGTTCTTACCCCGTAATTCTTCGAGCGTGTAGCCCGTCAATTCAGTAAACTTCCGATTCGTATAACGAATATCTCCGTGGGTATCCGTGATAACAACGGAAACCGGGCTCTGCTCGACGGCCGCGGAGAGCTGGCGCAGAGAGTCTTCGTGGCGCCTGCGCTCGGTAATGTTGCGGAAGCTCCAGATGCGGCCGTAACACTGGCCCTCGGTGCCCGTCACCGGCGAAGAATAACGGTCCAGGATGGATCCATCCCTGAGTTCGATCTCATCGCGGCTGGTTTCCTCCGGATGACTGTAAAGTTCCCGGACCCGATTCACGAACGATGCCGGATCCTTTGTTCTCTCGGTGACATGGCGGAGAACGGGCTCGTCGTCGGGGCTGCAGGCCAGTTCGGCGGGAATGGCGAAGATCTCGTTGAAGCGGCGATTTTGAAGGATGCGTCGGCCGGCTGCGTCCACCACGAGGATGCCATCGATGGTCGAATTCGCCTGCGCCTCGAGAAAAGCCGTCTTCGCCTGCAGCTCGAGCTCCGACCCTTTCCGCCGGGAGACGTCGCAGATCACCCCGTCGACGAACGTGACGCCGTTTTCCTGCCAGGCGCCCATGGCCCGGTTGTGAAGCCAGATCCAGACGCCATCTTTGCGCTGAAAGCGAAACTCCTCATCGAAGGGTGCGCGTTGCGAAAAGAGCGCCTGGGTCGCTTCCAGAACGCGGGGCAGATCGTCAGGGTGGATGCGCGAGAGAAGAAACGGCAAGCCCCCGGCGTAAATCTCCTGAGAGGTGTAACCCGTCCAGTCCGTGACCTTGGGGCTGATATAGACCATGCGACCGTTTTCGTCCGCGGTCCAGGCGATGTCGGGCTGATTGGTGAGAATGCGCCGAAACTTTTCTTCGCTCCGTTTGAGCCGGTCTCTCGTTTCCCTGGCGGCGCTCTGCATGGAACTCACCCAGGCGGCGGCCAGGGCGCTCAGCAGGAAGGGCAGCACATACGGTATGGCCTCCGGACTGAATCCAAGGGAATAGAGCGGAGGCAGAAAGAAGTAGTCGAGCACCAGAGGCGCGACGGCGGCCGCTAACAACCCCGGCCCGCAGCCGCCCAGCCATGCGCCGGCGACGACGGCGGCGAGAAACAGGTAGTCAATGCTGTGCGGAAAGGCGGAGTGGACCAGCTCGGACAACAGCAAGGCGAGGCCGATGAGGACCATCGCCAGCCCGTAACGGACAATTCTGTTCCCTGGTGCGCGCCTCACACGACGTTTATCGGCTCGATCTTCGGCGCCATGATGGATCCCCGGCCCCGCTGGCCATCCTCTGATCAGAGGGGTCGGCTCGTGTTTTCGCGGGGTACGCCGATATCCGTACCAGCTTCCCATGCGGGAGGAGTCGACGCCGCGTGCTTCATCACGGGTCCAGCTCTTCGCCGGAACGGGTGGCTGCCGCTGGTTGAGTCGGGAGCGGGCCCCACGCGCGGGCTCCGGGGAGGCAGCTTTCGTGAAGGAAAAGATCCTGTGTGTCGACGACGAATCGTCGGCGCTGGAGGGCTACCAGAGAATCCTGCACGGGCAGTTCGAGGTCAGCACCGCAGTCAGCGGCGCGCAGGGGCTCGCGATCCTCCAGAAATGGGGCCCTTTCGCCGTCGTCATATCGGATATGCGGATGCCGGGCATGAACGGCGCGGAGTTCCTCGCCCTGGTGCGGGAAAGGGCGCCGGAGACGGTAAGAATGCTGCTGACCGGCTACTCCGACATGAATGCGGCGATCGACGCGGTGAACCGAGGACGCATCCTGCAGTTCCTCACCAAGCCCTGCGAACGCGATGTGCTGATCGCCGCGATCAACACCGGCGTGGCGCAGTATCGCAGCCAGGCGGCGGAGAGAGAACTGGTGAAGAGCGCGGAGAAAATGGGGCGTTCGAAATCGGACTGGGAAGCCGTGGATTTCGATCAATGGGATCGCTTCGAGAGTACCGCAGGCCTGCCCGGACCAGCGCAGGCCAGAGCGCACCTTCTGCCGCTGGTGGGAAAGGACGCTCAATGCTATGTCGCACTGCTCAAGCTCACGGTCCTGCGCACGGTCGAAGAGCGTTACGGGGAGAAGGCCGCGGGCGACTACCTGGGGACCGTCGCCCAGCTGCTGACGCAGGCGCTCGGTCCCGACGACCAGCTCTTCCACTGGAGCCGGGACGTTCTAATGGCTGTGTTCCGGCGGCATATCTCTCCCGCCGCGGTCAGGATGGAGATGGAGCGGCTGATCGCGGAGGCGCGGGAATACATCGTCGAAGTGAGCGGCAGGCGGATGATGATCGCCTGTCTGATCGCCTTCGATCTTCTGCCCGCAGCGCAGTTTCCTGGATTCAGCGACCTGCTGGCGGCCTTCGATGCCGGGCTGGCTGGAGGCGTACGCCGCGAGCGCCCCGACGACAAAGGGACGGCCCATGGATGAGGCCTTCCCAGATTCCGAAGCCGGATGCGGCGGCCTGCCTGACGTCTCCGGCGATCTCAGTGTGCCGCAACTTCTGGTGGAGCGAAAGGTCGCGGACGCGGCGCTGCGTGAAGCACGCGCCAAATTGCAGGCGGTTTTCGAAGGGGTCGAGACAGGAATCTTCGTCATCGATCCGGAATCGCATCGCATTGTCGACGCTAACCCGGTGGCCCTGGAGCTGACGGGCGCGCCGCGCGAGAAGATGGTGGGCGCGCTGTGTCACAAGTTTGTCTGTCCCGCGGAGGAGGGGCGCTGCCCGGTCACCGACCTGGGGCAGACGGTGGACAACTCGGAGCGCGTGCTGCTCACGGCGCAGGGGGAAAAGCGCTCGATCATCAAGACGGTGCGTTCGGTCGAGATCGACGGCAGCCGCTACCTGCTGGAGAGTTTTCTCGACATCTCGCAGCGCAAGCGCGCGGAAAAGGCGCTTGAGGAGCAGACCGCCTATCTGAATACGCTGTTTGAAACCAGCCCTCTGGGCATTGTGGTTCTGGACCAGGAGGAACGGGTTCAGATGTCGAATACGGCGCTGGAGCGGCTCTTCCTCTACTCGCGGGAGGAAATGCAGGGCCAGCGTCTGAGCGACTTAATTGTCCCGGACGATCTGGCTTCCGAGGCCAGCCACTTCACCGAGGAGAGCCTGGCCGGGAGGAGCGCGCACTTTACCAGCCGGCGGCGCCGTAAAGATAACGCGCTGGTGGACGTGGAGATCTTCGGAGTGCCGCTGGTCATCGCGGGCCGGCCGCAGGGAATCCTGGCGCTTTACCAGGACGTCACCGGGCGTCGACAGGCTGAAGCGGAGCGGGCGGAACGCCATCGCCTGGCGACCCTGGCGGCCGAAGTTGGGCTGGCGCTCACCGGAGCCGAGGACCTGAGCGAGGGGCTGCAGCAATGCGTGGATGCGCTGATTCGCAACACGGACATCGCGTTTGCGCGAATCTGGACCAGCAACGAGAAGGAGCACCGCCTCGAGCTGCAGGCCAGCGCGGATATTCAGCTGAATTGCGGTCCCGATCGCAAGCGCATGGACCTTTCCCGGATCGAGCGCATTGCCGACACCGGCGTAACCCAGTTGGACAACGCCTTTGTGGGCTCTCCCCTCAAGGTTCGGGAGCAGGTTCTGGGGGTGGCGGCCGCATTTGCCTGCCAGCCGCTCACCGAGGCCGCGCTGCAGGCATTCGAATCGGTGGTCCACAGCATCGCGCAGTTCGTGGAACGCAAGCGGGCGGAAGGATCCCTGCGCGTAAGCGAAGATCGATTCCGCACTGCATTTGAAGAGGCTCCCCATGGCATGTGTATGACGGGACTGGACGGCCGCTTTCTCCACGCCAATGCGGCGCTGTGCCAGATGCTGGGCTACACAGCGGAGGAACTGCTGGCGGGGGCCTGGCAGGAAATCACCCACCCGGACGATCTGGAACGTTCGCGCCAGGTGGCGGTTGAATTCAGGAAGGGCGTGGCGACCACGCTGGGGCTGGAAAAGCGGTACATCCACAAACGGGGGAACGCCGTATGGGTGAGGGTGACAATTTCCGTGGTGAAGGACCGTTCCGGGAATCCCTCGCATTTTATTACCCAGGTTGAGGACATCACGCTCCAGAAGCAAGCCGACGAGGCGCAGGCCTTCCTGGTTTCGCTGGTGGAGTCCTCGCAGGACGCCATTATCGGCACGACTCCGGAGGGCGTGGTTGTCAGCTGGAACCGCGGAGCCGCGGAGCTGTATGGGTACAGCGCCGGGGAGATGATCGGGAAGACAGCGGCGGTGGTGATTCCCCCGGAATGGCCGGACGAACTGTCCTCTATTCTGCAGACGATTCAGCGGCGAGAAGCGGTGGCCAGCCACGAGACAGTGAGGATCCGCAAGGATGGACGGCGTGTGGAGATATCGCTGAATACCTCGCCGGTCTTCGACTTGGCAGGGAAGATTACCGGAGCGGTGCATATCGCCAGGGACATCACGCGACGCAAGGTTGCCGAGGAGCGGCTGCGCGCTTCGGAAGAGCGCTATCGGGAGCTGTTCGAAAACGCCAGCGACCTGGTGTACACCTTCGATCTCGACATGCGCATTACCTCGCTCAACCGCGTCGCCAAAGCGACCATGGGCTATGGCGGGGAAGAAGCGATCGGGATGGACCTGCGGCAGCTCGTCGATGCCGAGCCATGGAGGGGCGTCGAGCAGGCCGTGGAGCGGTTGGTGGCAGGGCATCCCGCGGCAAAAATCGAGCTCGACATCAGGGCCAAAGATGCCCGCCGGGTGACGCTGGAAATGAATCCGCGCCTGATTTACAGGGACGGCATAGCGGTGGGAATCCAGGCGATTGCGCGCGACATTACTGGGCGCGATGCCGCGGAGATGGAACTGCGCCAGGCCCAGAAGCTGGAATCTGTGGGCCGCCTCGCGTCGGGAATCGCTCACGAAATCAATACTCCGATGCAGTTCGTGGGCGACAATGTGCGTTTCCTGCAGGATTCTTTCACAGAAGTCCAGGCTCTGATCGGCAAAGTGCATCAGCTTTCCCAGCCCTCCGCCGGCGCGGGCCTGCCCGCGGAGCTTCGCCGCCTCGCGGCAGACCTCGATTGCGACTACCTGCTGAAGGAAATCCCGGAGGCCATCACCCAGACCCTCGATGGAGTGGACAGGGTGGTCACGATCGTGCGCGCGATGAAGGAATTCGCCCACCCGGAAAGCAAGGGCATGGTTCCGGCGGATCTGAACAAGGCTCTTCTGAATACGCTGACGGTGGCGCGCAATGAACTGAAGTATGTCGCCGACGTGGAAACCCAGCTTGGAGACTTGCCGCTGGTGGTTTGCAGTTTGAGCGATATGAATCAGGTCTTCGTGAACCTGCTGGTCAATGCCGCTCACGCCATTGCGGAAGCGGTGGAGGGAACCGGAAAAAGAGGCAGGATCCTGATCCGGACACGCCCGGAAGGCCCGATGGCGCTGATTACCGTTTCGGACACCGGCGCGGGCATTCCGGAGGGGATTCGCGACCGGATTTTCGATCCCTTTTTTACGACAAAGGAAGTGGGCCGCGGAACCGGCCAGGGATTAGCGATTGCGCGGTCGGTGGTGGACCGCCATAAGGGAACCCTGACCTTTGAGAGCGAGGTAGGGAAGGGGACGACCTTCTCGATTCGCCTTCCGATCGAAGGCTCCGAGGCGTCGGGGACGGGTCGAAACTGACGGTTGGAACCCGCAATCGGGAAAAGAACAGGGGTCGGCGTCCCCTGCCCGGTAACCGCTGAGCCATGAGCGGGAAAGCCGTTGTCCCTGGGGTGTTCCGGAAAGGGTCGGGTGACAGGTATCACAGCACATCCCCCCTGCCAGGGCGTACCTTCATCGGTTTTGGAGAACTGCGACAATGCAGGATTCCAGAAGCAGGCCGGGCCCTGGCAAGTTGCTGGATTCCCGGCATTTAGCTGTAACGGCCAGGGGGCTTGATGTCGAGCCGATACGGACACGTCCGGGAGGGCGACGAAGAATGACCTGGAGCGAAGAGTATCGGACCCGATCCATGTGCGCCGCGCAGGCGCTGGAGGCGGTACGGTCGGGAGCGCGTGTCTGGATCCAGTCAGGGTGCGGCACCCCTTCGACCCTGGTGAATGCCCTGGTCGCCCGGGCGGCGGAACTCAGGGATGTGGAGATCGTCCACATGATGACCCTCGGCAGCGCCGATTACACAAAGCCGGAGTTCGAGGGGCATTTTCGTCACCGCGGATTGTTCCTGGGGGCCAATGTACGCGAGGCGGTGGCGGCAGGACGGGCCGACTACACGCCGATCTTCCTGAGCGAGATTGAAGGCTTGTTTACCAGCGGCGCCATGCCGCTGGATGTCGTCCTGATGCAGGTGTCGCCGCCCGACGCGCACGGCTTTGTGAGCCTGGGCACCACGGTGGACTCCACGCTGACGGCGGCGCGCTGCGCGAGCACGGTGATTGCCGAGGTCAACCAGCAGATGCCGCGCACGCACGGCGACACATTCATCCACGTGAGCCGGATTTCCGCTTTCGTGGAGACAGACCACGCGCTGCTGGAACTGCCCACGGAGCCGTTCACCGAGATGCACCTGCGGGTGGCGCGCAATGTGGCATCGCTGATCCCCGACGGAGCGACGCTGCAGACCGGGATTGGCGGGATTCCGGAGGCGGTGTTGGCTTGTCTGGATGACAAGCGGGATCTGGGCATTCACACGGAGATGTTCTCCGATGGCGTGATCGACCTGATCGAGTCGGGCGTGATCAACGGAGAGCGGAAATCGCTGCTCCGGGGCAAAGCGGTTGCGGCGTTCGTGCTGGGAACGAAGCGGCTGTTCGATTTCATTCATGACAACGCCAGCTGCGAGTTCCGGCCGATCTGCTACACCAACGATCCGTTTGTGGTTGCCAGGAACGACAGGATGGTCGCGATCAATTCGGCGCTCCAGATCGACCTCACCGGACAGGTATGCGCCGATTCGATCGGCACCCGTCCGTACAG
>Ga0182015_10005277_pt1 | contig 13495 bp, 9 predicted proteins | sample 712P3MmetaG_FD_120478 | JGI IMG/M metagenome (GOLD analysis project Ga0182015, IMG submission 120478) | Permafrost microbial communities from Stordalen Mire, Sweden - 712P3M metaG | ecosystem: Environmental > Terrestrial > Soil > Wetlands > Permafrost | place: Sweden: Stordalen | collected...
CGAGACTCTGCAAACCTGCCCGGTTTCACCTGAAGTTCTTCCAGAATCATCGGCCCCAATTGCGAGACGCTGCCTGCTCCGAGCGTGAGAATCATGTCTCCTTCCTGGGCGACGGAAGTGACCGCTTTCACGGCTTCGGCGAACGAGGCTGCGTAGTGAGTTTCGTGTTTTCCAGCGTCGTGAATACGGTGGGCCAAAACCTCTCCAGAGATTCCCTCGATTGCAGGTTCACTCGCGGCATAAATGTCCAGGACGAATAGAGTGTCGGCGTCGTCGAACGCATGCACGAACTCATTCATGAGCGATTGGGTGCGGGTATAACGATGCGGCTGGAAGACGACGTGAATCTTGCGAAAATGGCATTGCCGCGCCGCTGCGAGGCTTGCGCGAACCTCGGTTGGATGATGCCCGTAATCGTCAATCACGCTGATCCCATCCGCTGTACCTCGTAACTGAAAACGGCGATCCACGCCACCAAAGCCCTCAAGAGCTGTGCGGATCTGCTCGACGCCGATGTCAAGGCCAATGCCTACGGCAATCGCCGCTGTGGCATTCAGCACGTTGTGCAGCCCGGGCACATGCAGCAGAAACCCGCCCAGAGTTTTCCGCTGAAAAGTCACTTCAAAATGGTTGTTGGGCCGCTGTTCTCCCGGGTTCAGTACGCACTCGCCTGGCTTGATATGAAAGTCAGAGCCACGACGCGTGCCGTAAGTCACTGTGCGGCGCTGAATTTGCGGAAGCATCCGCCGCAGTATGGGATCGTCGTTGCAAACCACCACCATGCCGTAAAAAGGCACGCGATCCATGAAGTCAAGAAAGGCGCGCTTGACGTTGCGCATGTTGCCATAGCAATCCATGTGCTCGCGATCGATATTTGTGACCACGGCAAGAATAGGCGAGAGCTTGAGAAACGAACGGTCGCTCTCATCGGCCTCGGCTACCAGATATTGCGATTTGCCCAGCCGTGCGTTCGATCCCATGGCGTCGACCCTGCCGCCGACGACTACGGTGGGATCAAGTCCTCCGCCAGCTAATACTGCTGCGACCATGGAAGTAGTTGTGGTCTTGCCATGCATTCCGGCGATGGCGATGCCATATTTCAGGCGCATCAGTTCGGCCAGCATCTCGGCCCGCTGGATCACGGGAATGTGGAGCGAGTGGGCCTGGGAAATTTCTGGGTTGTCGGCTGCAATGGCGGAACTCGCGACTACTACGTCTGCGCCGGCGATATTCTCGGCGCGGTGTCCCTCGAATACGGCGGCGCCAAGACTAGCTAAACGCTGCGTAACCGGCGAGGCCTTGAGATCGGAGCCGGAAACTTTGTATCCAAGATTCAACAGCACCTCGGCGATACCGCTCATGCCGATGCCGCCGATCCCGACAAAGTGAATTCGCTGAATTTTGGCAAACATTTAAGTCAACTTCTTCGCCACGGATTGCGCGGATAAAGCAGATCTAATCCGTGAAGATCACTGTAAATCTGAGGCTAGTTCTTCGTTCCTGCAAGCCGCGCCGCCATGGCCGCAATATCGCGGGCGGCATTTGGATGCGATAGCTGGCGGGCAGCATCGCCCATTTGTTCCAGCCGCGACGGATCGCTGAATAGCGAGGTAACTATCTCCACCAGGCTATCGCGAGTCAGATTCGATTCTTCAATCATTATGGCTGCGTCGGCGCGCTGCAATGCTTCCGCATTGCGTTTCTGATGATCATCGGCGGCACGCGGGAAAGGCACGAAAATCGCCGGCTTGCCCGCCGCCGTCACTTCTGCCACCGTGCTTGCTCCGGAGCGGCAGATCAGCAAACTGGCCCGGGCAAACAATCCCGGCATATCGTCGATGAACCGATGCAATTCGACCGAATCACCCAAATTCCCGTAGGCCGCTTGAGCGTCATTATAATCACGTTCGCCGGTTTGATGGACGATGTGAATTCCGGGAAGGCGTGTGCGCAGCTGCGCCATCGAATCCATAACTACCTGATTGATGGCGTGTGCGCCCTGGCTTCCACCGAAGACGAGCAACGTAGGCCTCACACCCGTTGAATCTTTGTCGGCCTTCTGGAAAAACGCTTCACGAACTGGGACGCCGGTAACTTCGCAGCGGCGGAAATAACGTCCAGTTTCGGCGAAATGCACTGCGGCCCCTGAAACTAGAGGTGCGACCAGTCGATTGGCAAATCCGGGCACAAAGTTGGGCTCAAACACCAGAGTAGGAATTCGGCGCAGCACCGCAGCGAGCATGGCTGGGCCGGATGCGTACCCGCCGACGCCGATCACGATGTCCGGACGAAACTCCGCAAGGATGCGTCCCGCACGCCACACAGCACGTGGCAAGTCGAGCGCTGTTTTCATCCGCGTGGCCAGGCTGACATTCTTCAGCGCACCCACTTGGACCAACTGCAGAGGAAATCCAGCGGCGGGCACCAAGCGATTCTCAATTCCGCGAGCCGTGCCAATAAAAAGCACCTCGGCGGAATAATCTTTCTGAAGTTGCTGAGCGATGGCGAGTGCGGGAATCACGTGTCCGCCGGTCCCGCCCCCCGCCAGAATGGCCCGCATGGTTTGACTATAAACCGGAACTGCGATTTTCAAAGGCGCGAGAAGTTAACCTCTTAGCTGCATGGCTAACTCACAAAGGAGCGAGCGGCGAGTAATCTGGATTTTCCAGGCCGCGAGCAGAGCCCAGATCCTTGCTTTGTGCGGGACGACAACGATTGTCTTGTTAAGCATCTCATTCGGCTTGTTTGGATATATTCAGCAGCACCCCAATGCAGCCCAGCGTAACCAGCAGAGAAGATCCGCCGTAGGAAACCAGTGGCAGCGGGATGCCTTTTGTGGGCATCATTCCGAGTACGACGCTAATGTTGATGAAAGCCTGCACGACGATCATGCTGGTAATGCCCACTGCGAGAAAACGCCCGAACATGTCTTCGGTCCGCAGGGCGGTGCGAATACCGCGCCACAGGAAAACCGCGAAAAGCAGCACGACTATCAGCGCACCGACCAATCCCACTTCCTCGGCTGTCACCGCAAAGATGAAGTCAGTGTGAGGCTCAGGCAAATAAAAAAGTTTCTGTTTACCTTCCATCAGGCCAACGCCGGTAATTCCGCCCGTGCTCACCGCTATCAAAGACTGAATGATGTGAAAACCGCGGCCCTGAGGATCTGAATAGGGATCGAGAAAGGCGAGAATGCGGTCGCGTCGATAAGCCACGTGAAAGATCAGGAAATACAGCGGGAGCAGCGAAGCCACAAATGCGTAGCCGAGGACGCGCAAATCGAGTCCAGCCACAAACAGAATGCATCCAGTGATGGCGGCACAGGCGATTGCAGTGCCAAGGTCGGGCTGGAAGACGATCAGGGCAATAAACAACAATGTCGGCACAACCGCAGGCAAAATTGTGTTCCGCCAAGCCTTCATGGACTTCGTGCGAGTCTCAAGAAAAAATGCCAGAAACAGAATGAGAGCCGGTTTGGCCATTTCCGATGGCTGGAAGGAAAATGGCCCCCAATGAAACCAGCGATGCGTATGGTGTGCGCGATCAAGAAAGAACACCGAGATCAGCATCAGCGTAGTGAAGCCGAGCAGGGAAAAGACCACCGCAGGATGTTTGTAACGGCGATAATCAATTTTCGTCGCCAGTACCATCGCCAAAATTCCGGCGGCCGCCCATGCCAGTTGGCGCAGCAGGAAGAAATACCCAGACCCATAGCGCTCTTTAGCCATCACGGCGGACGCGCTGAAGACCATGACCAGCCCTATAAAAATTAAGAGCAAGGTCACGGTGAAGAGCCAGCTATCAACAGCGACGCGCTTTGCCATGGGGAGGATTTCATTTCATCACGAGATGAGTTCGCACGGAGACTTTTTGGAGATGATTCGCGGGGAGGATTTAACTCTTTTGGTTCGCCTGAGTCGCTAGAGTCTTTACCACTTGCTTGAACACCTTGCCGCGATGTTCGTAGTTACGGAATTGGTCGAAGCTGGCGCAGGCGGGAGCGAGCAAAACGATATCCCCCGGCGTGGCGTTTTCGGCCGCATGTCTGATTGCCGTTTCCAGAGTTTCGGCGTGGTCAACTTCAGGGCCGGCATTCTTTGGAGAAACGATTTGCGATTCGATCTTGGCCGCGGCTGCTCCGATGGTGTATACGCGCTTTACCCGTTTCTGCAGCAGGTCATTTAAGACGGAGTAGTCGCTATCTTTGTCTTTACCGCCGAGTATGAGGTGGATATTTGCCGGGAAAGACTCGATCGCTTTGATGGTGGCGTCGACGTTAGTTGCCTTCGAATCGTTGTAATAGTCCACGCCCCCAATCGTAGCCACATGCTCCAGCCGATGTTCGACTGCCTTAAAATTGCGCACCGCTGCGCGGATGCGGTCAGGTTCGCAACCGAGTAGTGCTCCCACGCAGACCGCGGCCAGAACATTTTCCACATTGTGCGCGCCCTTCAAAGGAATTTCCGACACCAGCATGATCTCTTTTTGGCCGCTGTGATCGCGAAAGAAGATTCGTCCTTCGCGCACAAACGCGCCTTGCTTCACTTCCGCCGTCCTGCTGAACCAGAAGACTTGCGCCCGCGTACGTGTTGCCAATTCGACGCAAGTCCGGTCGTCAGCGTTAAGCACGGTGAAATCCCCCGCGCGTTGATTTTCGAAGATGCGCGCCTTGGCATCAGCGTAGGCAGCGAAGGTGCGATGCCGGTCGAGATGGTCAGGAGTTACGTTCAGAACCACGGCAACCTCAGGCCGAAAAGTCTGAATAGTCTCCAGTTGGAAACTTGAAACTTCCAGCACTGCAATCGTGTCCGCAGTTGCTGCTTCCACCAGCGAAATCGCGGGTGTGCCGATGTTGCCTCCCACCGCAACACGATATCCGCTTGCGGCCACAATCTCGCCAGCCAAAGTCGTAGTCGTGGTCTTGCCGTTAGATCCGGTAATCGCTATTATGCGCCCGGGAAAAAACTGAGCCGCCAATTCGACTTCGCCAATAACGTTTTCTCCGAGTGCTCGCGCCTGAACCAACGGAGGCGAATCAGTCGGCACACCGGGGCTAACGACAATCAGATCCTGCCCGCCAAAAGTGCGCTCGCCGTGACCGCCGGTCTCGACTGCAATGCCGTTATCAAGCAGCACCGGAATCTGATCTTTCAATTGGTCTTGAGGCTTGCTATCGGAAACGGTAACCCGCGCGCCTTTTGCCTTCAAGAACAGCGCCGAGGCTACGCCTGATTTACCCAAGCCGACCACCAGCACGCGTTTGTTGTTCACATCCACCGGATTCTATTTCAGCACAAAGTCACAGAGTAATAGAGTCACAGAGAAGCCAAGAGCTTCTACGGCCGACGTGCCACTGATCGAATCAGATTTTTCCTTCTTGTCTTCTCTGTGACTCTGTGGGGAAGACTTATCTTAACTTCAGCGTCGTCAATGCGAATAATGCGAACACCAGGGACGCTATCCAGAAACGCACAATGATCTTCGACTCCGACCAGCCCAATAATTCAAAATGATGATGAATAGGCGCCATCTTGAAGATACGCTTCTTGCGCAGCTTGTAGGATGCGACCTGCAAAATCACCGATATCGCCTCGATGACGAAAACTCCGCCGATGAAAGGCAGCAGCAGTTCCTGCTTGATCATGACGGCAACCGTTCCGATTGCGCCCCCGAGGGCCAGCGAACCCACGTCTCCCATGAAAACTTCCGCGGGATGGGCGTTGTACCAAAGGAAGCCGATGGCCGCGCCCATCATGGCGCCGCAGAAAATGGTGAGTTCGCCGACTTGTGGCATGCGCTCCAGTTCGAGATAGGAGGCAAAAGTAGCGTGGCCGCTGACGTAGGTGAGGACGGCCAAAGCCCCGGCTGCGATCACGGTGCAGCCAATAGCCAAGCCATCCAATCCGTCGGTAAGATTCACCGCGTTGCTGGATCCGACGATCACCAGCGCTACGAAAGCGATAAATGGCAGAAAAGCCAAAGGCCACAGATGAGGATAGCGTTCCAGGCTTCCGATCACGAGGTCAGGCCGAAATTGTTTGACGAAAGGGACCAGAAGTTTTGTCGAATAGAGGCCACGCGTCTGCATGGCGATGAGCGCAATCGCGACCAGAACGCTGGCAGCAATTTGCAACCCCATTTTTGCTTTGCCGGTCAGCCCCAAATTCCGCCGATTGACAACCTTAATGTAGTCGTCACTGAACCCGATCGCGGCAAATGCCGAGGTGGAAAGTACGGCGATCCAAACGAAACGGTTGGTCAAGTCAGCCCACAAAAGCGTTGGAATTACGATTGAAATGGCTATCAGCAATCCTCCCATAGTCGGAGTGCCGGCCTTTTTCTGGTGTGCTTTGGGTCCTTCTTCGCGAATGTATTGCCCGATCTGAAATTCGCGAAGACGATTGATGACGAGTGGGCCAACGATCAATCCGGTGAACAGCGCGGTCAGGCTGGCAAAAGCGGTACGAAAGGTCAAATAGCGGAAAATACGGAACGGCGGAAAATAGTGAAAAAGCTTTTCGTACAACAGCCAATAGAGCAATCAGCCTCCGTTTCGTCTTTGGTCGTTGTCATTAGTGGCTGGCACAATCGCGACTAATGACGGGCGACTGATGACTGTTGCGACTGCCACTTATCGAGCGCCTTCTCCAGTTTCACCCCGCGTGATGCCTTAAGCAATACTACGTCTCCGTCGCGGCTTTCGCGAGACAACCATTCACCGGCTTCTTCTGGGGTATCGACATAGAGTGCATTCATTCCAGCTTGCTGCGCCGCTCCAACCATTTGCTCAGCCTGACCATGCACTCCCAGAAGGAAGTCAATCTTCTTGCTGGCAATATGCCGTCCCGCCTGGCGGTGAAGCTCTTCGCCCGCAGGGCCGAGTTCGAACATTGCGCCCGCAACTACGATCCTCCGTTTTGCCGGCATCGCTGCCACTGCTTCGACCATGGCCTCGAGCGCTTTCGGATTGCAATTGTAGCAATCGTTGATCACGGTGATGTTACCCAGTTTGACGACCTGCCCACGTTTGTCCGCGGGAACAAGCGTAGCCAGTGCGGAAATGGCCTCTGAAGGAGTGATCCCTTGCTGCAGCGCTACAGCAACCGCTGCCAGGGCGTTGTAAATGTTGTGCATGCCCACGAGGTTCAAAATCGCTTTTTCGCGGCAACTCCCGACTACGAGATCGAACGCGGATCCTTCCGATCCACGCGATTGAATATTCTCGGCTCGGACGTCCGCCGTTGCCCGCAAGCCATAGAAAACTATTTTTCCTTTGAAATCGCGGCCGAACTGTGAAACGTATTCATCATCAGCGTTCAGCACCGCGGTTCCGCTGGCGGGCAGAGCTTCGATCAGCTCATATTTGGCTCGCGCGATCCCCGCTATTGAATCGAAAAACTCCAAGTGCACCGGCGCCACGTTTGTTACTACGCCGATTTCAGGCTGCGCGATTTTCGCCAGCGCCGCAATCTCTCCGGGATGAGACATACCCATTTCGATTACAGCCACATCGTGCCCCGGTTCGATTTTGAGCAGCATCAGGGGAAGGCCAAAGTGATTATTGAAGTTGCCTTCTGATTTCAGCACGCGAAACCGGGACGACAACACGTGCGCGATCGCTTCTTTGCTGGTGGTTTTTCCCGTCGAACCAGTCACCCCAATCAGGGGTTTTCCCCAAAGTCGCCGAACCGCACGGGCCAGGGTTTGCAAGCCAACCAGAGTGTCCTCGACCGTCATTAATCCACCCTGGGATTGGTAACGAGGCAGTTGACCGCTGCGAATGACAGCGGCGACCGCGCCTTTTTCCAGCGCCTGACTTATAAAATCGTGGCCGTCCAGGCGGTCGCCCTTGACCGCAAAGAAAAGCTCTCCTGGCTGAATGGTGCGGGAGTCGATGGAATAGCCTTGCGCCAGGGCGTCGCGATCGAACTGGCCCGAGGCAGAAATAAATTCGGCAACGCGAGCAAGTGGCAGCTTCATGAGTTCTTTCCAGCGGCTGCATTTGCGGTTTCGCAGCGGTATCCGGCGTCGCGCAGAATATCGCGCGCCACTTCTACGTCGTCGAATGGAATTGATCCTTCGCACGTAATCTGCACTTTTTCGTGCCCTTTGCCCGCGATCAAAACAATGTCTCCGGGCGCAGCCTCATGGATAGCGAGGGTGATCGCCAGTTTCCTGTCTGGTTGCACTATGTATTTGACACCGGAACGCTGCAGGCCGACCGTGGCATCGTTAATAATCGCAAGCGGATCTTCGCTGCGCGGGTTATCCGACGTCAGCACGACGAAATCGCTGCCTCGACCGGCCGCCTCTCCCATCAGCGGGCGCTTGGCTCGGTCGCGATCGCCGCCGCATCCAAATACGGTAATGACACGCCCTTTTTGTTTTGCACGCTGGACGAATTCTCGCGCCAGCGAAGTTAAGTTGCGCAGTGCGTCGTCGGTATGCGCGTAATCTACCACCACAGTGAATGGCTGCTGACAATCGACCCGCTCAAAACGGCCCGGGACGCAGGCCAGGGAAGCAATACCGGTCGCGATTACATCAGTCTTGCAACCGCGTGCGTAAGCCGCTCCGGAGGCGGCCAGGATGTTGTACACATTCACTCGACCAATCAGCGGCGAAAAGATAGGAACGATTTCTTCCGGCGTAACCAGGTCAAAACGCGTACCTCGCGGCGTGATGTCGATCTTGCCCGCGTGCAAGTCTCCGCTCTTCAAACCATAAGTCAAAACTTCAGAACCGCGTTTCTTGCTGACTTTCACCAGCTTCTCACCGTATTGATCATCAGCATTGATAATCGCAGCGCGCGGCGGATCGGTGCCACAGCCCTCGAAAAGGATCTGCTTGGCAGCGAAATATTCCTCCATGTTGTGATGATAATCGAGGTGGTCGCGAGTGAGATTGGTAAACACGGCTACGTCGAAAGGAATTCCGTAAACGCGTTGTTGCGCGAGAGCGTGCGACGAAACTTCCATGACGGCTTCCGTCGCGCCGTTGCCCAGAGCCTCCGCCAGAATGCGATTGAGATCGAGCGCTTCAGGCGTGGTGTGCGGTGCTGGCAGAACCTTCCCGGCCACATGATATTCGATGGTTCCGATCAGCGCGCTCTTGCGGTTGGCGGCGAAGAGAATCGCTTCCAGCAGAAAGGCAGTAGTGCTTTTTCCATTCGTGCCAGTAATGCCAGTAATCGCCAGTCGCTCGGCGGGTCGTTTATAAAAATTGGCACTTAGCCGTGCGAGCGCCCGTCGCCCGTGGGGCACTTGCACCCACGCGACTCCTTCGCGAGGCGACTCACTGGCAGAATCGGTGACGACTGCAACTGCTCCTGCCGCGATCGCCTTGTCGATGAACTTGTTGCCATCGCTGGTTTCTCCTCGCATGGCAATAAATGCGTCGCCGGGCTTTACCCGGCGCGAATCGTATTCCAATCCGGTGACACTCGGGTCACCGCTCTGGGCGAGGATTTCCGCACCATGCAGGAGCTGACAGAAATTCATGGAATTCTACTGTGAGCTTAGTCTAATTCAATTCCCTCAGCGCAAAGGCATCGTTTCGCCCACCCCGGACGAGGGCGTACGGGGCTACGTAAGCACTTTCAGCGGCCGAAAGTCACCGTCACTCGTGTTCCTGTCGTGACATGCGATCCTGCTGCCGGAAACTGCTCCCGGGCCAAGCCGCTGCCGACAGCGTCCAAATCGAGTCCGCTATCCTGAGCGAGTTCAATGGCGCCCCGCACGCTCTTGCCCGCGAACGATGGTACGACAATTCCTCCCTGTTCCACGTCCAGCACAACTGTGCCGCTCGATGGTGGCCGTTCTGCAACGCTCTCTTCGCCAACCGGCTTAGTGCCATCGCCTGTATGCTCATTCGGTCCTGTGTTTGGCACAAAGCTTTCACGCTGACGCATCGCGGCTGCAACCACAGCGCCAGTGCTCGATTCCGGTTTCGTGCCGGCAGGCGTTTTTGCCGCAGGCAGGAGTGTGCTTGAGGTCGGAGCATCGGCTACGTCGAGCGGTTCACCCAGATGGTCAGGCGAACCTTCCGCAAGTTCCTGCGCTTTCGTCTGACCCAAAGCCAACAACAGTTGCCGGCTTTTAGGCAGCTCGACATCATGCGGCGTATGCAGGTATTCCAATACCTGTTGCGCCACACGCTGAAACACCGGCGCTGAAACTTGTCCACCTTGATGCAGGCCCACTGCGGAATCCAGAATCACGGCGACTACGATTGCGGGATTGTTTAACGGCGCGAATCCAGCAAATGACGCTACGTATTTGGTCTTCGAATATGCGTGCGTGCCTGGGTCGACTTTCTGGGCGGTTCCGGTCTTGCCCGCTGACGAATATCCTTCAAGAACTGCTTTTTTCCCTGTGCCTTCGAGCACGACCTTCTGCATCATCTGCTTCATTTGCGCCGCAGTCAGAGGAGAAATCACGCGCCGTCCGTCGGCAGGATGAAATGCGATCGTCTGCGGTGTGGGTTGCGGATCGGTGGTCGCAGCAACGATGCGCGGTGGCACCGCGACACCGTCGTTGGCGATCGTCGATACCAGAGTCGAAAGCTGCAGTGGTGTAATGCCGATCTCCTGGCCCATGGAGATTGCCCCGATGGAAACTTTCGACCAGCGGTTCACTGGCTTGGTTAAGCCGCGAGTCTCGCCGGGTAACTCGATTCCGGTTTGCTGGCCAAATCCGAACGCCCGAATGTATTTGTAGAATCTGTCTTCGCCCAGGCGCAGAGCGATCTTAATTGCGCCTACGTCGCTCGACTCTGCCAGAATCCCCCAGACTGGAAGCAATCCATGCGGGCGGCTGTCGCGAATGCGCATGCCATTGATGACAATCGATCCCATCTGGCAATCGAAAACTTCATCGGGACGAGTTAATTTTTCTTCCAGCGCGGCAGAAATGGTCACAACTTTGAAGGTCGACCCCGGCTCGTACACATCGCTGACGGCGTGATTTTTGAGCCGTTCCGGCGTTATCGCGCGCGTGAGATTCGGGTTAAACGTAGGCTGATTTGCCAGCGCCAGAATTTCTCCGGTGTGCGGATTCTCGACAATAACTGTTCCGCTGATGGCGTGAGTTTGCTGCATGGCCGTCGCCAGTTCGCGTTCGGCAATGTATTGGATTTGCTCATCGACCGTGAGAACGACATTCTCGCCCGGTTCCGGTTGCTTCTCCACGCTGGCAAACCATTTGCGATGCGCGTCCACCGAAATCAACATGCGTCCGGGATTACCTTGTAGCTTGTCGTCGTACTGGCGCTCGATACCGCTCAGCCCTTCATCATCCATGCCGACGTAGCCCAGCACTTGCGCCGCCAGTTCGCGCTTGGGATAGAAACGCCGGGATTCTTTCTGGAAGTAGATTCCACGTAGATTGAGGGAACGAATGCGATTCGCAATCTCGCCGTCCGCCTTGCGCGCAACCCAGCAGAATGTTCTCGCAGCCTTGCACTTCGCCAAAGTTTCACGAGGGTCAGTTTTGGTGATTTTGGAAATCAGGGAAATCGTACCAGCGAGATCAGGAATTTCTGTGGGCACGGCAAACGCCGAGTCCACTGAAATCGACATCGCCAGTTCGCGTCCGGTGCGGTCGTAGATAATTCCGCGCCTGGCCGAGACTTCTTCCGTGCGCTCGCGCTCGTGGATTGCCCGTTTCTCAAAACTGCCGTAGCGGAATATTTGCAGGTAGACGAGACGAAGGCAGATACCTGCGCACCACAGCACGAGAATTCCGGCCAGCAGGTAGAGTCTGGTATTGGTGCTGTTGCGAGGTATGTTGGCACTCACGGATCGCGCCCTCTAGACAAACATGGCGGCCCGGAAGCCGCCAGAACCACGGCCACGGATCGCGCGGGTATTCACGGATTGTTTACTTCTTTCTTCTGGTATCCGTGTTCATCCGCGTAAATCCGTGGCTAATTTTCTTCCAAGATCTTAGGGCAGCGAAACTACTAGCACAGATGCGCTAGCCATCTCCGGCGTGTTTGCATCCAGAGGAGCGGAATCCATACGGATTATCTGGCCCGCCTGCGGCGGTTGCATCCCATACTGCCGCGCCAGCCGATCGATGCGATCGGGAGAGCGTAGCGAGGCTTCTTCCAGCCGGAGCGTGTGATTCAACTCTGAGAGTCCGTTGCGCTCGTTCTTCAGGTATTCGATTTTGTAGCCGTATTCGATGGCCTTGAAGTGCTGCCACGTGTAAGTCATCACTAGCAGGAAGAGGCATCCCAACGCCACACCGAACTGTCTCATTTCGCGGCCGCGCCGTGGGTCTTCGATTTTTACCAGCCGAGAATTGTCGATCGGCTTGGCGAAGTAAATCTCGGGAGTGCCTGTCCAGCACGGTTTACGCCTGCGAGCACGAACTGCGCCTTGAGCTGCCACGGCTGCCGCAACCATTTATGCTACCCCAAGTAATTTCGAGTCGGATACTCGGTCGCTGTCGGTTGGTGTGTACCAATATGCGTCGCTCGGCTCCTGTGAACCGGCCATCTGGTGAGAGTATTTTTCCGCTCGTTCAACACTTGAAATCAGATCGTCGATCAGTGTCCCCGTATACATCGCCCCGCCTCCGTGCCTTTATGTCTTTACTCAACTTTTTCTGGCGCTTTTTTGTATCCCGAGTGAAACCAGGGATCTGCATTTATCCCTTACCGAACTGCAGATTCCTCGCTTCGCTCGGAATGACAATTTCCTAAGCTTTTTCCGCTGCCCGCAACTTCGCGCTGCGTGCCCGCGGATTGCGATCAATCTCTTCTTTTCCAGCAACGACTGGCTTCTTCGTCATAAGCTTGTAATGGCCCTGCTTCACTCCCTCGCGAAGAGCATCTTTCACGATGCGATCTTCCAGCGAGTGAAAGCTGATCACCACCAGCCGTCCGCCCGGCTTGAGCACCCGCGGGGCTGCTTCGAGCAGCGCCCGCAGGTCGTTCAACTCATGGTTTACGAAGATTCGGATTGCCTGGAAAGTTCTAGTCGCCGGATGAATCCTTCTTTCTGCCTGATTCATTGGCCGGGCCGCGGCTGATACGACATCTGCAAGTTGTGCAGTAGTTCGGATCGGCCGCGACCGGACAATGGCTCTGGCGATTCTCCGCGACCTCCTTTCCTCACCGAATTCGTAAATCAGATTGGCGAGTGTGACCTCGTCGACCTGGTTTACCACTTGTTCGGCGGTGAGCTCGGCTTGCGGATTCATTCGCATGTCGAGCGGTCCCTCCGCCTGAAAACTAAATCCTCGCGCGGCATCATTGAGATGCAAGCTGCTTACGCCAATGTCTGCCAAAATCCCATCGATGGTCGCTGGTCTTTGGTCACTGCCGATTTCCGCAAATGACCGGTGCAGCAACGTAATCTGCGGCCAATCAGGTTCGCCAACGACCAACGACGAACGACCAACGACTAATTTTTCTCGCGCGATATCCAGCGCTGCAGGATCTTTATCGAGCCCAATCAAATGACCCGGTGCGCCGAGGCGTTTTGCGA
>Ga0182015_10005278_pt1 | contig 13492 bp, 16 predicted proteins | sample 712P3MmetaG_FD_120478 | JGI IMG/M metagenome (GOLD analysis project Ga0182015, IMG submission 120478) | Permafrost microbial communities from Stordalen Mire, Sweden - 712P3M metaG | ecosystem: Environmental > Terrestrial > Soil > Wetlands > Permafrost | place: Sweden: Stordalen | collected...
GCTGACGCCGAAGACCGTTCCTTCCGGGACGTCCGCGTGTTCGGCGATGCTCGGCGTGCAAGGCGCGTGTTCGCCGGGGCAGCCCGTCACGAGCGGCGCGTAGTGAGACGATTGGACGTCGTTCAGATATGCCGTCTGTTCGGAGGCTTCCGGTGAGAGCGCGATGAAGCTCCCGAACGGCTGCACCGCGGCGAGTGACAGGTCTTCGGAGAAGAAGCGGTACTCCTCTCCCTGGCCCGAGCGAATGCCGACCGGCGCATCGTGGGGCAGCACGAGGTCTCGCGATTCCCACCCGCTCGGCCCGCGCGTGGAGAGCACCTGCGCCCCCGTTGCGTTGCCGCGTGGTTCTGATTCGGTCGGCGCGTTGGTCAGGTAGGTGATGGTTGTGCCGTCGGCGGCCGCCTGGATCGGCCCTTCGGCGCCGATCGACTGGACCAGCGACCCGTTCTTCTCCGGCGGCGAGACCATCTCCCATCTGCGGTCGTCGGGCAGCGCGAATGCGCCGGAGCCCTTGGCGGTGAAGGCCTTTTCCGCTCCCGCATTGCTGCCGTGCCTGTTTTCGGCGATCAGCTTGAAATGGTAGGTGGTGCCGGCCCTGAGGCCCTCGACCGGCGCGATCAGGCTTTCGGCTTCGAAGCTCGGACGCAATGAGTCAGAGGGTGTGCTTTTGGGGCTTTCGCTCGTCGAGCACGGGCCCGCCGATTCACATTCGACATATTCGAAGTGATACACTGTTTCCGGTTCGCCCTGCAGACTTTGTGGGTTCACTTCGGCGTCGAGCGTCGCGCTTTCCGAGGTGATTTCCGACACCGACTCGCTGATCACGCTCGGGGCGCCCGGCGGGCGCAGCTCGTATACTTGGATGGCGTCAGAGGGTGCGTTGCTTACGAACACCTGTCCTGTCGTCGAGTCGACGGCGACACCGCCCTTGCAGAGTTGTCCGGCGCATTCGTCGAGGAGATCGCCTTCACCGATCGTTTCGAGTTCGGCTCCATCCGGTGCGAACCGTCTGACCGCGGTGATGTTGTCGACGTAGACATCGTTGGACGACGCTTCGGCGGCGACGCCGTCGAGGGGCGCAAACGATTCTGGATCCAGCTTCTTGTTCAGCACCGCGCCGGCGGCGTTGAACTTGACGACAGGTGATTCTCCCGAGCCGGCATTGACACCTGCGTAGAGGTCGCCTTCCGCGTCGATCGCGAGGCCGGAGCTGAATGCCCCACTCACCGCTCCGTTCACTTCTATGAAGGGAGGTATCAATTCGTTGGCTTCGGCGCTGCTGAACTCGTCGAAGCCTTCGACAACGCCTTTCCCTTCGACGAGGTGCTTCTCGGCTACCCACAGCTTGCCGCCCCCGCCGACCGCAACACCGGTTACCGCAGAGAACGGTATGAGTTCGCTTGCCGCACACGGAGGCACTTCTTCGGCTTTCGCGCAGACTCCTGTGAGCTGGCCGATGTAGGTACCGGTCGCGCTGAACTTGTCGATGACCACCTGGCCGAATTCACCGCTCGCCACGTAGACGTCGCCAAAGGAGGGGCTGCTCGGGTCGTTGTCGATCGCGAGACCGTCGCGGAGCGTGAGCGAGAGCGGTTCGGGGGCTTTCGCGCCACCTTCGTTGAGAAACAGCCCGCTGCCGTTGAACTGGCCTTCGTATTCGAAGGCTCCCGTGATCGCATTGGGTTTGAACCACTCGACGCGGTTGTTACCCGTGTCGGCGACGTAGACGTCGCCCGTGGCTCCATTGACGATCGCTTGACTGACGGCTACCGCGGACGGTTCCTGAAATTGGCCGTCGCCGCTGCCTTGCACTCCGAAGCTGCCTGCGAACTCGTGCCCGCGAGCGCCGAAGGCGGCAGACGAGGCCACGCAGACACAGGCGAGCGCGATGCCAAAGGCGAGCGCGAGCGAGCGTACGCTCCACAACCGACGCTCTGGCGGGTCGTGGCCCGCCTCCAAGTCCGCGCGGCGCACGCTCACGTCCGGTCCGCCATCAGCCTCGAGTCAGCCATCGCCCCAAACCCTTGTCTCAATATCGGACTCATACAAATATCCGGTGAATCTCTGCAGGCTGGCAGCGAGCTGTCTGTATTTCGCCCCACCACAGGCAAAATCCGGTTGGAAACGCCTCTTGACGCCCGCGGCAAAATGGCCGACGGACTGCCCCCGGCCGCGCGCTCGGAGCGCCGTTGGGGGGCCCTGCGCAACGCTGACGCGTCAGCCCAGAATCACGCAGCCTGTGGTCCCGTGAGCGAGCAGCGTGTCATCGGACTCAACGAACATGCGCCCCTCAGCCGTGGCGGTACGTCGGCCTCGATGGACCACGCGCCCCTCTGCGAGCACACGACCTGTCGCGCGGCTCATGCCACGGATGTAGCGCACCTGCAGATCGGCGGTCGTGTAGCCGACACCCGCCGCGAGCGTCGTGTGCACGGCGCAGCCCATACACGAGTCGAGCAGCGTCGCCGCGACGCCGCCATGCACCGAGCCGATCGGGTTGTACATCCACTCGGCCGGCTCCATCGCGAACACCGCGCGGCCATCCTCGACCTCGGCGATTGTGAAGTTCAGCAGCCGCGCGATCGGCGGCGGCGGCAGCGTTCCCTGCATGATCGCGCGCATGCACTCAAGGCCCGGGAGCTCTAGGCCGGCGGCAGCCGTGGCGGCCGGGTCCTCCCAGCTGAAGCTGCGCGTGCGCTCGGGCATCGTGGCAAGTTCAGCAGCGCCGGCCGCCTCGCGCGTGCTCATGCGCGGCTCTCCGTGCCAGCGGCCGCCGCGCGTGCTCATGCCGCGTCCTCGATCACGAGCGGCTCGGCGATCATCGGGTCCGCGATCGGCTCGCTGATCACAGGGCGCTCGGTCTCCGCGAGCTCGGCGCTGCGCCTAACCGGCGCTCCGAGCGCCGCCAGCGCGAAGCCCGCCGCGAGACCGCCGCCGACGCTGATCAGCCACGCCGAGTGGAAGTCCGAGGCGGTGCTCGCGCCGGTCCCGAGCACCGCCACGAGCAGCGCCACGCCAAGCGCCGCGCCGATCTGGCGGCCCATCGTCAGCACCGCCGCACCCGTGGCGAAGCGCTCGGGGGCGAGCGAGGAAGCACCGGCGCCCGTGAGCGTCGGAATCATCAGGCCCACGCCGGCGCCGCTGATCGCGATACCTGGCAGATACTCCGAGGCATATGCGGGAGCGTTCCCCGTCTGGGTGATGTAGAACAGCTGACCGCCGACGAACAGCAGCGCGCCGAGGACCCCCGGGATGCGGTAGCCCAGACGCGCGCCCAGCCGCGCCGACGGCACGCTGAACGCGGTCGCCATCGCCGGGCCCGGGAACAGCATCAGGCCCGCGGTAAGCACGCTCTCGTGCCACACGCCCGTCAGGAACAGAACGCCCGCCAGCAGCATCGCGCCGAACCCCGCGAAGAACAGCACCGATGCTCCGACCGCCAGGCCAAAGCTGCGCACGCGCAACATCGCCGGCTCGACGATCGGCGCGTCGTGGTGTTCCGAGCGCCACCAGATCGCCGGCAGCCCCACGACGGTGACCGCGAGCAGCGCGACGATCGCCGCCGAGCCCCAACCCCATTCCTGACCCTTGACGATCGCCACCACGAGCGAGCCGATCGTGACGATCAGCGCGAGCGCGCCGAGCACGTCTGGGCGCCCCGCGCCCAGCTCGCGCCGCTCGGACAGCGTCCGCCATCCGAAGCCGAGGCCGGCGAGGCCGACGGGGACATTGACGAGGAACACCCAGCGCCAGTCCGCCTGCACGAGCAGGCCGCCGAGCGGGGGACCGGCCGCCGCCGCGATGCCGCCTGTCGCGGCCCACACGCCGATCGCCACGTGACGCTCGTGCGGCCCGAACTCCGGCAGCATCAGGCCGAGCGAGGTCGGCAGCATCAGCGCGCCGCCCGACGCCTGCACGACGCGCGCACCGACCAGGAAGCCGACCGAGGGCGCAAGCGCGCAGGCGGTGCTCGCCGCCACGAACACGCCCAGGCCGAGCAGGAACGCGCGCTTTCGCCCGAACGCATCCGCCCAGCGTCCGGCAGGCACGAGCAGCGCCGCGAACACGATCGCGTAGCCACTCAGGATCCAAGACACCGACCCCAACGAGGCACCGCCGAAGTGCTTGGAGATCGCCGGGAAGGCGATGTTGACGATGAACAGGTCGAGGCTCGCCATGAACACCCCGACACACACGATCAGTGAGATGCGCCATTTCCGTTGCATGATGAAACGGACCATAGCACATGGGTTGCATGATGCAACTCAATGGTCTAGAATGACTGCAGGATGCTGAGAAACGACTACGAGAGCCAATCCTGCAGCATCGCCGGAGCCCTCGAGGTGGTGGGCGAGCGCTGGTCGCTGTTGATCGTGCGCGACGTCCTGCTCGGCCTGCGGCGCTTCGACGAGCTCCAGGCGCACCTCGGCATCGCCCGCAACGTCCTGCAGACACGGCTGCGGCGGCTGCAGGAGCATGGCGTGATCGAGCGCCTCCCCTACCAGCAGCACCCCGTGCGCCACGAATACCGGTTGACGGAGAAGGGCTTGGACCTGTGGCCGACGATCGTCGCGCTGATGAAGTGGGGCGACCGCTACGCCACGCCGGAGGGCGGGCCTGCGGTGGTGATCGAGCATCGCGGCTGCGGCGGAGCGGTTGACGAGCATCGCATCTGCGAGCGCTGTGGCGCCAAGCTCAAGGTCCGCGACGCCGTCGGGCGCCCCGGACCGGGCGCCAGCCCCAACCACCCGCTGCTGCGCAAGGCAGAGCGCACGCAGGCCGCCTAGAGCAGCTTCCTTAGACCAGCCCCGCCACCAGATCGACGCCTTCGCGGGCCATCCGCGAGCGCGCGACGATCAGGTCGAAGCCCGCTCGCTCGGCGCGCTGACGCGCCGCGACATCGACGTGCGAGTAGAAGCCCAGCGTGCTGGTCGCGCCGAGCCCACCCGTGCCGGTCAGCGCTTCGACGACGGCGGCGCCTTCGAGCTCTGCATCCGTGAGGTCCACCACCAGCACGTCCGCCGCCGGCCGCTCGGGGTCAACGGCGTCGGCCAGCCGCTCCCGCAGCCGCGACTCATCGCCGATCAGCTCGACCTCGTGGCCGGCGAGCGTGAGCGCGCCCTGCACCTGCGAGCCGAACAGCAGGTCGCGGGTCAGCGCGAGCACCCGCGCCATCGGCTACTGAGCCCGCAGGCGGCGAAACTCCTCGCGCGCCGATTGCGGGCGGCCCCACATCTGCGTGACCTCCACGCGCCCGCTGCGAACCTCGCGCACGACCAGCTCGCCCTCGATACCGGCTTCGTCGAGCAGACCGAGCGCGCCGTGCACGGTCGGCGCCGCGGCAGCGTGTCCGAAGTGATGGGCCACGAGCAACCGCCAGTGCCAGTCGTGGTGGGAGTAGGGACGCGCGTTGCACGTGGCCAGGAACAGGGCGGCCTCGACGTAGCGCGACTCCTCCGCGATCCGCAGATCGAGCTCGAGGTCGGTCCAGTCCTCGGGCAGCGAGTCCACGACCCGCTGGAAGTCATCGGCGAATGCCATTGACCCGAAGCCTAGCGCGGCTATTCTCGAACCATGGCGCTCGAGCGCGAATACTCCGTCCTCCGCGACGGCTGCGGCGTGCTGGATCGCTCCGAGCGCGGCAAGCTCGCGCTGAGCGGCGGCGGGGCCGTCGAGTTCCTCAACGGGCAGGTCACCAACGAGCTGACGACGCTGCGCCCCGGCGCGGGCTGCTACGCGGCGTTCCTCACCCACAAGGGCAAGATGCTCGGCGACCTGCGCATCCTGGCGCTAGGCGATGACCCAGACGCGCCGCCATCGGAGCTGCTGCTCGACACCGAGCGCGCGGCGCTGCAGGGGCTGTTCGACATGATCCGCCGCTTCAAGGTCGGCTACGAGCTGGAGCTGCACAAACGCACGCTCGAGCGCGGCCTGCTGTCGCTGATCGGCCCCGGCGCCGCGGCGATCGCCGGCGCCGAGCGCCTGCCCGACGTCGAGCACGCCAACGCGCGCGTGCAGATCGACGGCATCGACGCCTTGGCGGTGCGCACGGACGTCGGCGTCGACCTGCTCTGCGACGCATCCGTCACGCAAGCGCTCAGCGCCGCGCTACGCGGGCGCGGGGCGCAACCGGTATCCGAGCAGGCCGCGGAGTGCCTGCGCGTCGAGCGCGGGCGGCCCCGCTACGGAATCGATCTCGATGACAGCGTGATCCCCCAGGAGGCGGGCCTGAACGAGCGCGCAGTGAGCTTCACCAAGGGCTGCTACGTGGGCCAGGAGACGGTCGCACGCCTGTACTACAAGGGCAAGCCCAACCGTCATCTGCGCGGCCTGCGGCTGTCCGATGCGGCGGCCGCGGGCGAGCAGCTGCTGCTCGGCGAGCGGCCCGTCGGCCACATCTCGAGCGCCGTCGTCTCCCCTGCGCTCGGCCCGATCGCGCTCGCACTGGTGCGCCGCGAGGCCGAGCCGGGCAGCCTCGTCAGCGTCGGCGAGCGCGGCGCGCACGCGGAGGTGCTCGAGCTGCCGTTCGGCGCTCGGCGCTAGAGCCCGCCGGGCCTCGGCTTGTGATCCTGCAGGTACTTGCGGATCGAGGCGTCCTGCGCCCTCACGGCATCGGGATGCAGTGGCGTGTCGAACGTGCTGATCACGTTCGGCCCCCTCAGCTGTAGCGGCGTCGGCGCGATCTGCTCGCGAGCTTTGAACGGCTGCGCTTCACGCTCTTCACTCATCGCCTTCGCCTTCGGGGGGAATGCCCGACTCCTCAGTGTACGCCTGCCACTGTTCGCCCAGCAGGTCGAGCAGCTGGCTGGCCAGAAGCGGCGAGAACGACACGCGCGAGACGACCATCCCCTGCTGGCCCTGCGGGCCGATGCGCATGAAGTCGAGCGTGAACTCGTGCGGAGTGCGCGCGATCGAGGCGGCGTTTGCCCACTTCCCGGCGAACTCCTCCGGCGGCATCATGATGTTCGGGCCCTGCTCGGCGGGGCTCTGGTCCTGATCGTCGGGGGGCTCGGAATCGGGCACTCACCGTCGAGCGTAGCGCGACGGCCTCTGTGATGCATGACACACGCAACCATTGCGACGCTGGTATGGTTGCATGCATGCAAGCAACTATTGCGCAAACGCAACCTGATCGCAGCGCGCTGACCCGCGACATGTACGCGCTGGCCAGCTATCTGATGCGGACTGCGAACGTCGGCACGTTCAACACGATCGCCGAGCTCGACCTGTCCTTCACGCAGATCAAGGCGCTGTGTGCGCTTGAGGCCGACGGCGAAGAGCGCTCCGTGAAGGCGCTCGCGGAATCGCTCGGCGTCTCCCTCCCCGCCATGAGCCGCGCCGTCGACAGCCTGTTCGAGCGCGGCTTCGTCGAACGCGAGGAGCACTCGGAGGACCGGCGCATGAAGCGCGTGCGCCTGACCGACGCGGGACGAACGGTCCCGCAGGCCCTCAACGAGGCCCGCCTGTCGGCGTTGCAAGAGCTGCTGAGCTCGCTCGGCGACGAGGAGGCCGATGCGCTGGAGCACGCGCTGTCGCTGATCCTCGAGCGACGTGCAGAGATCGCCGCCTACAGACCTACCGAGAAGGGAAGCTCCCGATGACCGACAGGATCCGCTCGCTGCAGATGAACGACGAGAACCGCCGCTGGTGGGCGCTCGGGGCGATGTGCTTCGCGCTGTTCATGATCATGCTCGACAACACCGTCGTCAACGTCGCGCTGCCGTCGATCCAGCGCAGCCTGCACTCCTCGACCGCGTCGCTCGAGTGGACCGTCAACGCCTACACGCTGACGTTCGCCGTGCTGCTCGTCACCGGCGGGCGTCTCGGCGACCTGTTCGGACGGCGCAAAGTGTTCCTCGCCGGCGTGATCGTCTTCTCGCTCTCAAGCGGCGCGATCGGCTTCTCCCCCAATGACACATGGCTCGTGGGCTGGCGCGCGGTGCAGGGCATCGGCTCGGCGATGATGATGCCGGCGACGCTGTCGATCATCACCAACGCGTTCCCCGCCGCCGAGCGCGGCAAGGCGATCGGCACGTGGGCGGGCGTCTCGGCGCTGGCACTCGCGATCGGCCCGGTCCTCGGCGGCTTTCTCGTGGAGAGCGTCAGCTGGCAGTCGATCTTCTTCCTGAACCTGCCGGTCGGCGTCGGTGCCGTCTTCATCACCCTGTTCGCAGTGCGCGAGTCGCGCGACGAGAGCGTCGCGCAGCGGATCGACGGGCTCGGCGTGCTGACGCTCACGACCGGCCTCGCCGCGCTCGTGCTCGCGCTGGTCGAGGGCAACGAATGGCACTGGGGCTCCACGCGCGAGCTCTCGCTGCTCGCAGTCGCCGCGATCGGCCTGGTCGCGTTCGGCTTCGTCGAGCGCCGCCGGTCCTCGCCGATGGTCGACTTCAGCTTCTTCCGCTCGCGCACGTTCCTAGGCGCCAACATCGTCGCGTTCATCGTCAGCTTCGCGATGCTCGCGATGTTCTTCTTCATGGCCCTGTACATGCAGAACGTGCTGCACTACTCACCGCTGCAGGCGGGTCTGCGCTTCCTGCCCTCGACGCTGATGATCGTGCTGATAGCTCCGGGCGCCGGGCGCCTGTCCGACCGCATCGGCCCGCGCCCGCTGATCGCCTTCGGCCTGCTCGCGGTCAGCGGCGCGCTGTTCTGGCAGTCCCATCTCACCATCTCGAGCGGCTACGGCGCACTGCTGCCCGGCTTCGTGCTGATGGGCATCGGCATGGCGTTCGTGATGTCGCCGATGAGCACCGCCGCGATGAACTCGGTCGAGCAGGCCAAGGCGGGCGTCGCCTCGGGCATCCTCTCGATGAACCGGATGGTCGGCGGCACCTTCGGCGTGGCTGTGCTCGGCGCGATGGTCGCGACGCTCGGGCGCTCGAAGATCAACGAACTGCTGCCGCACGCGTCCTCGACGGTGCGTGCCAACCTCGCCGCCGGCCTCGGCTCCGGCGCGGCCCCGCATGGGGTGCCCGTGCAGATCATCGACGCGGCCGAGCGCGCGTTCGTCTACGCGCTGCAGTACGGCCTGCGCCTCGGCGCGGCGGTGGCGTTGCTCGGCGCGCTGCTGGCTTGGACGCTGATCCGTGCGCGGGCCAGTGGGCGCGAGCTCCCCGCGGACCTAGGCGCCGACCATCCGCAGGGCAGCGTTCAGCGAGACCGGGTCGCGGTCGGCGGCTAGGTTGGCGGGCACCGCGCGCGCGGAGCGCGCGTTCACAGCTCCCCCTCGCTGATGTGGGTCATCGTCCCGAACTCGCGGCGGCGATACAGCAGCGGGTTGCCGGGCCCGCTTTCGGCGTGCTCGACGAGGCCGACGGCGATCAGGTGATCGCCGCCCTCGTGCAGCTGCTCGAGCTTGCACACCAGCCAAGTGGCGGCGCCGATGATCCGCGGCACGCCGCGATCGAGCTCCCACTCGACGCCGTCGAACTTGTCGGCGCCCTTGCGCGCAAAGTTGACGGCCAGATCCTGCTGGCCGTGGTTCAGGACGTTGATCCCGAACAAGCGCGACTCGGTCACGATCGCGAGCAGGTCCGAGCTGCGGGCGAGGGAGACGAGCACCATCGGCGGCTCCAGCGACAGCGAGCAGAAGGCGCTGACCGTCGTGCCATGAGGACGACCCTCGCGATGGCTCGTCACAACCGAGACCGGCGTGCAGACGCCGGCGAGCGCCTCTCTGAACGTCTCAGGATCCATCGTCGAAGACTCGCTCCCGGTCGTCAGCTGGACGCGACCGCGAGGCGCTCAGCCTCGTCGGCGCTCAGCTGCAGGTCCGGCACCGCGAGCAGTGGCGCCAGCTGCTCGACGTTACGTGCGCTGGCGATCGGCGAGAGCACGGTGGGCTGCGCCAGCAGCCACGCGAGCGCCACGGTCGCGACCTCGGCGTCGTGAGCCGCCGCGAGCTCGTCGAGCGCCGCGAGCACGACGATCCCGCGCTCGTTCAAGTAGGCCGCGGCGCCGGCCGCGCGCGGGCTGTCGACGTCAGGCCCGCCGGGGCGGTACTTGCCGGTCAGGAAGCCGCGCGCGAGGCCCCAGTAGGGGATGCACGCGAGGCCCTCGCGCTCGCATAGCCCCATCGGCTCGCCCTCGTAGGCGCCGCGCTCGACGAGGCTGTACTCCGGCTGCAGCGCGACGTAGCGCGGCAGGCTCTCCCGCTCCGCGATCTCGAGCGCCTCGGCGAGGCGCGGCGCGCTGTAGTTGGAGGCGGCGACGTGGCGGACCTTGCCCTCCTCGATCAGCGCGGCGAACGCGGCGAGGCTGTCCTCGATCGGCGTGCTCGGGTCATCCGAGTGCGCGTAGTAGAGGTCGATGCGGTCGGTGCCCAGGCGCATGAGCGAGGCCTCCGCGGCAGCGCGGATGTTCTCGGGTGAGAGACCCATGAGCTGCGGGTGTTTTCCGACCTTCGTGGCGAGCACCACGCGCTCGCGGGTACCCTGGCGCGCGGCGAGCCACTCGCCGATGACGGTCTCGGACTCGCCGCCGGAGTTGCCCGGTGCAAACGCGCTGTAGGAGTCTGCCGTGTCAATGAAGTTGCCACCGCCGGCGAGGAAGGCGTCGAGCACGGCGAAGGACGCATCGCGGTCGGCGGTCCAGCCGAAGACGTTGCCGCCGAGGCAGATCTCCGACACGTCGAGGTCTGTTCCTGGGATCGCTCTCACCGCCACAAGACTATCCGGGGTAGGATTGGGCTCGTTCCTGATCCCGACCGACGAGGTTCCAGAGCACGTGGCGATCGATCTTCAACAAGTGTCAGCCGTAGACGTCGAGCCCGGCGAGCTGCCCGCGACGATGGCCACGTGGGTGATCCGCGAGGAGCGCCAAGGCGAACCGAAGGACGCCTTCCAGATCGAGGAGATCGAGGTCCCGGAGCCCGGGGCGTTCGAGGTGATCGTGCGCGTGATGGCCGCTGGCGTCAACTACAACAACGTGTGGGCGGCGCTCGGCAAGCCTGTGTCGGTGATGAAGTACGGCGACCACCCGCAGTACGGTCACCACATCGGCGGCTCGGACGCCTCCGGGGTCGTGTGGAAGGTCGGCGCCGGGGTCACGCGCTGGAAGCCGGGCGACGAGGTCGTCGTGCACTGCAACCAGGCCTCCTACGAGGACCCGGAGGTGCACGGCCTCGACCCGATGGCCGCGCCGTCGCAGAAGATCTGGGGCTATGAGACGACGTGGGGCTCCTTCGCGCAGTTCACGAAGGTGCAGGCACAGCAGCTGCTGCCCAAGCCCGAGGCCTTGACGTGGGAGGAGGCCGCGTCCTACGGGCTCGTGTACTTCACCGCCTACCGCATGCTGATCACGCGCTGCAAGATGCAGGCCGGCGCGAACGTGCTGATCTGGGGCGCCGCCGGCGGCCTGGGCGTGTTCGCGACGCAGCTGTGCGCGGCCGCCGGCGCGCACAGCGTCGGCGTCGTCTCCTCCGCCGAGAAGGGCGAGCTCGTCAAGCGCCTGGGCGCCGTCGACTACATCGACCGCGCCGAGTTCGCGGGCATGATGCGCACGGGCAAGGAGACACCCGAGGAGGACAAGGCGCGCTTCGGCGTCTCGCGCGAATTCTCAAAGCGCGTCAAGCAGATCCTCGGCGACGCGCCCGACATCGTCTTCGAGCACGTCGGGCAGGCGACGTTCCCGACCTCGGTGTTCACCGTCAAGCCGTTCGGCAAGGTCGTCATCTGCGCCGGTACGACCGGCTTCAACCTCGACTTCGACGTGCGCTACCTGTGGATGAAGCAGAAGGAGATCCTCGGCTCGCACTTCGCCAACGCGTACGAGTGCATGAAGGCCAACGAGCTGATCGAGTCGGGCCAGATCCGCCCGGTGCTGTGGCGCACGCTCGGCTTCGAGGGCGTCGCCGAAGCGCACCAGCTGATGCTCGAAAACAAGCATCTGGGGAAGATCTCGATCCTCGTCGGCGCCGACTCCGAGGGCCAGGGCAAGACCGCGGACGGTCCCGGCGCGATTCACGCGGAGGTGGGCGCCTGATGGCCGGCACGGTGATCGTCCCCTGGTACGCGACGGGCTTCCGCGGCGATGAGTTCGAGCAGGACCTGAACGAGGTCGCCGCCAGCGCGCTGCGCTACGGCGCCACCTCCTACGCCGTCTACCGCCAGCGCGACGACCGCTACCGCTTCCAGCAGCTGGCGGCGTTCGAGGAGTACCTCGAATGGGAACGCTTCTGGGAGGGCCCGGAGATGAAGTTCTTCAGGACCGCCCACTCGAGCTGGTACCAGGTGCCGGTGCTCTACGGCTGGTGGGATCGCACAGCACACGGCGCCGTCGTCGACGCTGCGCTCGTGGCCGGCAACGGTCACGGCAACGGCGCCGCAATCCGCGACCCCGCCTAGCAAATCTCGATCTGCGCATCGTGCCCGCTCGAGCGGGCAAGGCGCGCATCGCGGGTCACCAACGGGCAAGCAAGCGCCTCTGCTAGCGCTACGTAGGCCGCGTCGTAAGCAGAGACGCTGTCGCGTAGTTGAAACACACGTCGTCGCAGCGCGTCCGCAAACGGCCAGCGACGAAGCGGCAGATCCTCGAAGTCACTGAGCAGGTCTTCTGCTCGTGCGACGCTTAGATGCCTGCCTCGCGTCAATCCACGGAGCGATGAGAGGACCTCATAATCCAGCAGCGTTGGCGCGTTGAGCTCCTCGACATCGAGCCGCTGTCGCAGGTCCTCCGCGTCGCTCAAACCCGTGAGCGCATCAACGACCGCTGCGGCATCGACGACGATCAACCGCCGACCGGCCCGCCGAGCTGTGCTTCACGCTCCGCCCGCGCCGCATGAACGTAGCCGAGAGCAGAAGCCCGGGCAGGATCAGCCCGGCGAGCGGCGCGATCGAGAACCTCCGCGACGGTTGGCCTCTCCACCTCGCGATCGATGAGCTCCAGCAGGTACGCGTTGAGCGACTCGCCGCGAGCGGCGGCTCGCATCTTCAGCGCTCGACGCGTCTCCTCGGGCACGTTCCTGATCTGCAGAAGCGAAGACATGTATACATTCTATATTGATTTAAATATATTTTCAACCTACAGCGCCTCAGCCCTGCTCCAACGGCGCCATCGTGAGCCCCGCCCCCTTGAGCTGCTCCCAGTAGTGCTCGGCGGCCTCCTGGTGGCCGCTGTAGACGACGGCGCGCCCGGAGGCGTGGATCACGTTGGCGATCTCCATGCCGCGCTTGAGCGTGACACCCGGGATGAAGCGGGCCAGCGTGCGCGCGACGTGGTCGAAGGTGTTGTGGTCGTCATTGCGGACGATCACCCGCCAGGCGCCGCCGAGACCGGTCCCTGGTCCACCCGTTCGAGGCTTCTCGAGCGTTTGGCTCATCGACGTCAGGATAAAGCCCGCGGCGCGACCGTACAATTGGTGCATGAGCGGCGAGCACTCTGCGCGACTGCCCGAGCGTGACCGGCCCTGGATGATCCGCACGTACGCGGGTCACTCGACCGCGAAGGCATCCAACGAGCTCTACCGGCGCAACCTCGAAAAGGGCCAGAC
>Ga0182015_10005280_pt1 | contig 13487 bp, 10 predicted proteins | sample 712P3MmetaG_FD_120478 | JGI IMG/M metagenome (GOLD analysis project Ga0182015, IMG submission 120478) | Permafrost microbial communities from Stordalen Mire, Sweden - 712P3M metaG | ecosystem: Environmental > Terrestrial > Soil > Wetlands > Permafrost | place: Sweden: Stordalen | collected...
ACGACCGCCTCAAGAGCCGTGGGTAGCAAACGCGGTCCGCATCGAACGCACTCCGCGGCTGATCCTGATCGCGAGCGAGGCTCGATGGAACGGGGCCGAGCGTGCTCGAAGGGCCGCCTGGCCGACTCGCGCAGCAGTTTGCGCCGACGAGCTACAGCTCGGCCACCGTCGCGGACCGGTGGTGTATCAGTCCAGCAAGTCCTGCCGCGGCGCCGCCGGCCGCGATGCTACATTCCTGGTCGGTGCTGCCGCCAGCACCAGAGCCTCCCCCATCGCACGGTCCAGGCTCCACCGACAGGAGGACGCCCGACCTTTGGCCTAGGCGTGGTACCACTCGACGGTGGCGGCTCCCTTTGAGCAGTCCCCGCCTTGCCCGTGACCGGGAAAGCCGCTGCCGTCGCCGAAGCACGTCCAGCCCGGGAGGCCGTAGAGCTTCCAGCGGAACTGGGAGGCCGAACCTTCAGGGTTGCCGACAAACGTCACGCCGACGCCCGACTCCATCGCCTGCACCATGGTCAACGCTTGCGCGCACGACACATTGCGCGTCTGAATCAGGATCGGGTAACCGCGCTTGAAGCTCCTGAGCGTCGGGACCGCCGGGCAGTTGTGGTTCGGCGCAGAGAAGGCAGTCGCTCGCCCATGCCCGGTGAGCAGGGCCGCGCCACCGAGTAGCGCCACCACCACGATAAGGACCGTCAGCCGTTTCACGACGGCCGCAGCCTACCCCACCGCCGACTCAAACTGATACACCACCGGCGGCGGTAGCCGCTATACGCTGGCGAGTGCCGGTCCCACAGTGTCCGGGCCGACGTGGACGACTTCCGGGACCGTGATCGCGATCTCGCCGTCGCGATCGATCAGCGACTTGGCATTGACGATCGTCACGCCGACGAGCCGCCCGTCAGCGCCGAAGCGCAGCGCGTGACCCTCGGGCGACTCGTCGAAGTCAACAGCGGTGGACGGATCACCGACATGCAGGTAGAGCACGTCGACGTCGGCGTCATAGAGGACATTGTCGAAAGTGGACGAGCCGATAGTAATCGTCATGGCAGTGATCTCCTCGCGAAAGCCGTGACGATTTGCCCACGACCCTCGACATAGGCTACGACGACCTTCAGCCCCTGCGCGAGGCGATGCAAGCCGCCACCGTTCACGCGTAGTCACCGACGGACCAGCGTCGCCGAGCCGATGTGGGTGACAATGCCCGCATGGCGTCACCCGACCGAGGCCACCTCAAGGTCTTCATCGGCATGGCGCCGGGGGTGGGGAAGACCTATCGCATGCTCCAGGAGGGCGCCGCGGAAGCCGACAGCGGGCGCGATGTGGTGGTCGGCTATCTGGAGTCGCACGGACGCGCTGAGACGGTGGCACAGGCCGACGGCCTCGAGATCCTCCCGCGCCGTCATCTGACCTACCGTGGTACGCCGCTGGAGGAGATGGATTTGCCGGCGGTGCTCGCGCGCAAACCAGAGCTGTGCTTGATCGACGAGCTCGCGCACACCAACGCGCCCGGTGTCGAGCACGAAAAGCGCTACGAGGACGTGCGCGAGGTGATCGAGGCGGGGATCGATGTGTATTCCACCGTCAACGTCCAGCACCTGGAGAGCCTCAACGACCAGGTGACCCAGCTCACCGGCTCGCGCACGCGCGAGACGATCCCCGACGAGGTGCTGTCGATGGCCGACGAGGTCGTGCTGATCGATCTCACACCCGAGGCGCTGATCGCGCGGTTGAAAGCAGGCAAGGTCTACCGGCCCGAACGCGTACAGGCCGCGCTGAACAACTTCTTCAAGATCGAGAACCTCGCCGCGCTGCGCGAGACCGCGCTGCGCCAGGTGGCCGAGGATGTCGAGGTCAAGCGACTGGTGCGCTCGCCGGCGCCCGAGCGGGCCGTCTCCGCCTCACGTCGCGACGAGGAAAGGCTACGTGGTGACGAGTCATCTCCGCGGCCGTCCTCGCCGGCTGCTCCTCAGGCGATCGCCGAGCGGCTGCTCGCGCTGGCCACCCTCGCGCCGCACTCCGAGCGGGTGGTGCGCCGCGCCTGGCGCTCGGCCCAGCGCTTGGACGCCGAGCTCGACGTGCTGGTCGTGCGCCCGCCCGGCCGTCCACCGAACCCCGAGGACCGCAAGCGCCTGGAGGAGCTCAGGCGTCTGACGGCGATGCTCGGGGCGCGCCTGAGAGTCGAGGAGGGCGAGGACGTGGCGGCGGTGGCCATCGGCGTCGCGCGCTCGCTCGGCGCGACCTACGTGCTGCTCGGCACACCCTCCCCGCCCAAAGGCTTGCGCCGGCTCGGCTCGACATCCGATCGGTCGCTGCTGATGCGCCTGCTGCGCGGGCTGCCGGGCGTCGACATCCGCATCATCGCCGACCCCACGCTACGCGGAGATCAGGGTGAGGATGAGACGCTCGACGCCGAGGGGTCACCGGCGTAGCTACCCAGCTCGTTGCGAGCGAGCTTGTCGCGCAGCCATATGGTGACGAGGGCCAGCAGGCCCGCTACCGCTGCAATTGCCGCGAGCTTCTTCAGCGGGTATCTGGCGCCCGAGTGCAGCTTCAGGTTGAAAGCTGTGTGGTCGCCGGCGTTGTAGATGCTTTGCAGCCCGGCGTGATCGATTCCGAGCACGGTCGGCGCGAGCGCCGCGAACAGCGCCCAGCCGACGAGCGCCAGCAGGCCCCAGCGCAGCGTTGCCGGCGATAGTCGCAGCCGCGGCGTCGCCCACGTCGCTGCCAGTAACGCTGCACCGGCGGCGAGGAAGAATGGCCAGATCCCGCCCCAACCGCGCCCCAATCCATAAGCGGAGGCGATCGTCGGTTGGAAGAGGCCTTTGGAGAGGTAGCGCACCCAGGTGACGGTCTCGTTCTCGTAGCCGACCAGCGGGTGTGTGACGGTGGCGATCATCATCGTCGTGATCGAGATCGTCGCCAGCGCGATCGTGGGGCCGGGGAAGCGCTTGAGCGTGAGCGCGATCGGAAAGGCCAGGAACGGCAGCATCGTGTCGAGGAAGCGCGGGCCCACGGAGCCGCCGCCGAAGGGCAGGTAGTAGCCAGAGTTGTACGTCAGGAAGCAGAGGCAGATGCCGCCAATCGTGAGCGCCTCGGCGCGCTTGCCGCGCCGGTAGAGCATCACCGTGCCGATTGCGCCCATGATCAGCACGGGAGAGAGCGTCAGCAGGCCGCGCGAGTCCAGCAGCAGCGTGGAGAGCACCCGCAGGCTCGGAGCGCCGATCCCGAAGAAGCCTTTCTGCTGGCGGGGCACGTCGGAGTAGGCCAGGTGCGTCCAGGAGCGAAAGGCGTAGTGGTTGTACAAGAGCAGCGGGATGATGCCCACCAGGCCGCCGGCCACGTACGCGCCACCGCGCCGCAGGACCCCCAGCGGATGCAGTGAGTCCTTGCGCGAGAGCAGGAACAGGCCGAGCACGATCGCGGCAAAAAACGTCGGGTACTCCGATGAGAAGGCGTAGCCCATCGCCAGGCCTGCTAGCCCCAGCAGCATCGGGCTGGGCGGGCCGTCGCGCTCGCGCAGCATCAGCCAGAACGCGGCGAAGCTGAGGAACGTCGTGAACACGTGGCTGAACAGCAGCTGCGAGAACGGCAGCACGATCGTGCCCAGACCGAGTATCACCGCCGTCGCGGCGCCGTAGCCGGGCTGGAAGCGCTCGGCGACGCGCCACACGAGTAGCAACAGCAGCAGCCCGGGCAGCACGTTGCCCCACAGGCCGAGGAGATAGATCATCTCGTCACCCGGATGATCCGGCGGCGCCACATGCGCGTCAGTCCACGATTCGGCTCCCACCAGGTTGAGCGTGTTGTAGAAGGGCAGTACGAACAGCGCCAGGCCGGGCGCGCGGGCGGAGTAGGTGTGGCCCTTGTATTCGACCTTGTCGCCGGTGTTCGCGGCGTAGGCGTCGATCGTCGTCTGGTCGTTGTTCAGCGCGCGAGTCAGGTCGTAGTGGGAGGTCTGGTTCCAGGAGAAGCTCTGGATCACCGTCGCGTTGGCCACCCCGACGAGCAGGATCGCCGCCAGCGCGAAGCGTTTCTTGGTGAGCATCAGTCAGTTCCGTGCAGTGCGCTCGGTCCCGGACCGATCTCATAGATCACGGTTGAACCCACCTGCCGCTTGGTGATGCCCAGTCCCGCGACCGGCTTCTTCGCGGCGGCGGCGGGGTCCGGCGGCTCGGCGATCACCCAGCCCTGCTCGGGGGGCAGGCCCGGCGGGATCACGGTGTGCAGCACGACGGTCTTGATCCCGTAGTAACGGAGCTTCTCGACGCTCGCCCTGTCGGGGAAGCCGTTCATGCCGCCGCGCAGGTCATCGATCTGGGGGATGTCGAAGGTGCTCTCGCCGACCGGGATCTTGTAGAAGCCGTCCGTCGAGAAGTACTGCCAGACGCGGTCGAGCGCGCCGTCGGTCGGCAGGTCCAGCACGGGGCCGGGCAGGCCGACCTCCGCCTTGGCCGGCTGGGGCACAACGGGATGGCCGAGGTGCCCCGCGCCTTCGCCGACGAGCCCGATCACGAGCACCACGCCGACGATCCCTCCCAGCGCGCGCACGGAGTGTCTGGCGCCCCAGGCGCCCGCGATTGTGGCCAGCAGTTGCGCGCCCGCGCCCGCGAGCAGTGCGTAGAACAGCGTCGCCAGCGTGAAGATCCTGCCTGGTACGCGCACGCCGTTCCAGCCAGGGGCGTAGTCGAACAGCAGGCGGTAGGGGTAGCCGGCGCCGGTCAAACCGAAGCCGAGCGCGAGGATCGAGCACGTGAGGATGCCGAGCGCCAGCGCGAGACGTAATCGGCGCGTGTATACCGAGCCACCGATCAGGCCGATCAACGCGAGCACGAGCACGAGGCCGCCGGGGAAGAAGACGCTCTCGTTCTTCGAATGCACTTTCGCGCGCGCGCCCGAGGTGATGCCGCCCCAGACGCGGTTCTCCGAGGAGGCGGCGATCCACGCCGCGGGGCCGGCGGAATAGGTCTCGACTTCCTTGATCGTGCGCTTCGCCGTCGGGTACTCGTTAGCGACCTTCAGGTACGGGCGCGCCTGATAGACGGCGACCGCACCAAGCACGGCGACGCCGATCAGCGTCACCGCCAGCAGCCGGCGTGGGATCAGCGGACCGCGCGTGGAGCGCCGGCGCGGCGATGTGCCGTCGCCCTCGGAGCGCTGCTCGGGAAGGCCCCAAGCCGAGCTCGGGGTCAGACGCACGAACCACCAGTGCACGAGCACGAGCAGGGCGAGTAGGAGCAGCAGGTAGGTGTACTGCAGGCCGAGCGTGAAGCCGAGTGAGACCTGCCAGGCGGAGACGAGCCAGCCGGCGAGCACGAGCTTGCGCGAGTCGCGGCGGTAACCGCGCAGGAGAAGGAACATCCCCAGCGCGAGACCACCGGAGGAGATCACCTGAAAATGGCCGGCCTCGGTCACCCGGTAGTCGGCGTAGGCGAAGGCGGCCGCGGCCGCCGCGGCGCCGAACCAGCGCAGTCCCAGCTCGCGCGCGAGCAGGTAGGCGCCGACGAAGCAGAGCGACCAGATCCACAGGAACAGCAGGTTGTAGCGAACGAGCGCGGCGACCGTGCCGTGGCCGAAGAACGCCGCCGGGCCGTAGCCGAGCAGCGAATCGGAGAAGGCGAGGCTGAGCGGGTGGGGGTAGAAGGCGTTGGATTCGAACAGGTGCAGCGGGTCGTGCAGCATCGCGTGCCCGACCCAGGCGATCTGCCAGGCGGTCCGCACCGGGTCGCCGAGGTCGGGGGCGATCCGGCTCGGCAGGTGCAAGATCAATGGCCAACTCGTGAGGATCGCCAGCAGGACGCCGGTGAGGATCACCCACAACAGCTCCGCGCGAGAGATCGAGGGAGAGGCGGCCCAGCGCGCTCGCAAGGCAGGGACCGATGCCCGGCTGTGTTCGCGCGACGCCGTGCCGGCGCCCGCCGGCTGGGGCGATCCGGGTGGCGTGCGCGGAGGGCTGGGGACGCCGGTGCTCATCTGCTCGTGTTCGAAACCGCGCCGATCGGCGCAGCATACGGGAGCCGTGCGCTGTCAGGCGCGGTCGGGACGCGGTCAGGGAGCGCTCGGGGATATGTCCTTTGCGGCGTATCGCGGACGTCTTCTTAGGCCGTTCCGGGATGTGGATCTGCGTCACACTGAACCGATGCGAGTCTTGGTGGTCGGGTCTGGAGGCGTTGGCGCGGCGTTTGCCGCGATTGCCCAGCGCCGGCCGGCATTCACTGAGGTCGTGATGGCCGACGTCGCGCTCGAGCGCGCTCAGGCGGTGGCGGAGCGTTTGGGGGAGCCCGATCGCTTCGCCGCGGAGCGCGTCGACGCCTCGAGTCAGGCGGACCTCGTCGAGCTGATCGGCCGGGTCGAGCCGGACGCGGTGCTCAACGCCTGCGACCCGCGCTTCAACGAGCCGATCTTCGACGCCTGCCTGCAGGCGCGGGTCACCTACCTGGATATGGCGATGACGCTCTCGCGCCCGCACGCGGAGCACCCCCACGAGCTGCCGGGAACGATGCTCGGCGACTACCAGTTCGATCGTCACGAGGCATGGGAGCGGGCGGGCCTCTTGGCGCTCGTCGGGATCGGCGTCGAGCCCGGCCTGTCAGACATCTTTGCGCGCTACGCTGCCGATGAGCTGTTCTCCAGCATCGCGGAAGCCGGGGTGCGCGACGGCGCCGATCTCGTCGTCGAGGGCTATGACTTCGCGCCTACGTTCTCGATCTGGACGACGATCGAGGAGTGCCTGAACCCGCCGCTGATCTGGGAGCGTGCTCGCGGCTTCTATACGACCCCGCCGTTCTCCGAGCCCGAGGTGTTCGAGTTCCCCGAGGGCATCGGCCCGGTGCAGTGCGTGAACGTCGAGCACGAGGAGGTCGTGCTGATCCCGCGCTGGGTCGATTGCGAGCGGGTGACGTTCAAGTACGGGCTCGGCCAGGAGTTCATCGACGTGCTGCAGACGCTCCACAAACTCGGTCTCGACTCGACCGAGCCGGTGTCCGTCCGCGGCGTGCCGGTGGCTCCGCGCGACGTGGTCGCCGCCGCGCTGCCCGACCCGGCGACGCTCGGCGAGCGGATGACCGGGCGCACCTGCGCCGGAACGTGGGTGACGGGCACGGGCACGGATGGACAGCCGCGCTCGACCTACCTGTACCACGTGGTCGACAACGAGACGACGATGCGCGAGTACGGCAACCAGGCGGTGGTGTGGCAGACGGCGATCAACCCCGTCGTCGCGCTCGAGCTGCTCGATCGTGGGGCGTGGAAGGGTGTGGGCGTGCTCGGCCCCGAGGCGTTCCCGCCCAAGCCGTTCCTCGAGCTGCTCGCGGAGTACGGCGCGCCGCACGGTCAGATGGAGTTGGGCTAGAAGTCCACTTGCGCTGGGACAACGACGGGCGGATGCTCGAGCACGCCAGGCGGCGCGGTTTCCAGCTTGCGCGAGAAGAATTCTTTGAAGTACGGCCGCGAGATCAGCATGATCACGAAGCCGAGGACCATGCCGCCGATGCCCATCCACAGCGGCAGCGTGATGCCGAGGATCGGGGCGGAGGAGACGTGTGCCGATTCGCTGTAGTAGATCGCCGCCTTGATGCCCACGCCGAACAGCATCAGCCCGCCGATCATCGGCCCGGCGCCCAGCAGCAGGAAGTTCTTCAGGCTCTTGCCAAGCTCGTGTCGGTAATAGAACGGGCAGGCGAACCCCGTGAAGCCGTAGTAGAAGCAGATCGGAAAGCCGATCGCGGTGATCGAGTCTTCCAGCACGCTTGAGGAGAGCAGCAGCAGAGGGACCGTGATGATGATTGACAGCAACCCGAAGCCGAGCGTCGAGACGGTCGGCGTCAGGTAGCGCTTGTGCATGCGCGAGAGCACGTTCGTCACCGCTTTCCAGTGCGCCATCGAGAGCGTTGTGCGGGCGGTCGGGAGGATCGTCGTTTGTGTGGAAGCGGACGCCGATGTGAGCACCGTGATGATCAGCAGCTTGTCGAGCGTGCCGCCGAGCACACCCTTGCCGAGTGCGTTGAGCACGTCTTCCTGGTTTGCTTCGTTGGTCAAGAAGCCGACGCCGTGGAAGGCCTGGGCGGCCCCCGAAACGAGCACGTAGATGACTAGGAGCAGGAGCGTCGAGACGACGGCGGCCTTGCCTGGCCCCTCGGCCGGGTCCTCGGACTCCTCGTTGACCGCCACGCCGGAGTCCCAGCCCCAGTAGATGAACACCCCGAGCAGGACCGCGTCGAGCAGATCGCCGAAGTTCATTGCGAACGGGTTGATCCACGACAGCGAGGGCTTGATCGAGCCGCTCGGCGGATGACTGCCGTAGACCTTCACGAACGCAACCACGGCGAACAGCCCGAGGATGAAGACCTCAATGCCGAGCAGCCCCCGCTGGATGGCAGCTGAAAGCTCGATGCCCCGGTAGCAAATCCACGTCATCAGAGCGATCCACACGATCGCGCCGGCGATAACGGCGCCTTTGTGGGTTTCAGCCCAGTTCCATTCGAAGAGCTTGAACGTGTAGATCGCCGCGATGTCCGCCAGCGAGGCCATCACGATCAGGTCCGCCAGGAAGATCGCCCAGCCGTTCATCCACCCGGTGACTGGGCCCAGGGCGCGCGTCGTCCAGGCGAATGACGTGCCCGCGTCTGGGTCGGCGCGGTTGAAGTATTTGTAGGCCGACGCCACGAGCAGCATCGGGATGAACGACACGAGCAGCACCGCGGGGGCGTGTACACCCACGCCGTTGACCGCGACGACGAACCCGAGCGTGGCGGCGAGCGAGTAGGCGGGCGCGGTCGAGGCGACCCCGATGACGATGTTCGAGATGTAGCCGATCGCGTTTTTCTTCAACCCCTTGTCCATCACACCCTCTCCTTCGGGTGTTCCCGGTGCGGCTGCGCTGACGGTGGCCATCCCCTGCTCCTCTCTGGCTGGTTGTGACAGAAGTTACGTCCTCCACCGGCGGTGGACAAGGGGCGCGATCCCCAAAACAGATGGCTGATGTTGTACATCTCGTACAATCGTTGTATTGCTCGTTTACCGCGCGGCTCATTGAGCAGGACATGTGGACGCAGTACCGTTGTCCTGAGTGTCTAGCTGAATGCAACGCGTCCGAGAGGAGAGTGCGCGATGGCAATCACCCCGACGAGCACTGAGTTGAGCGAGGGCCCCGGCCCCGATCAGGTGAGCATCGCGAGCCCGGCGCGTGAGGGCGATTTGCAGACGCTGGCCAAGCGCCACCTGTGGATGCACTTCACGCGGATGGGCGTCTACGCGAACAGCGACGTGCCGGTGATCGTGCGCGGGGACGGGTGCTACGTGTACGACGAACACGGCAAGCGCTACCTCGACGGACTCTCGGCGCTGTATTGCGTGAACATTGGTCACGGCCGCGCCGAGCTCGGGCAGGCCGCCGCCCGGCAGGCCGAGGAGCTCGGCTTCTACACGAATTGGAGCTACGCCCACCCGCGTTCGATCGAGCTGGCGGCGCGGATTGCCGCGCTCGCGCCCGGGAACCTGAACCGCGTATTCTTCACCTCCGGTGGCTCGGAGGCGGTCGAGTCCGCGTGGAAGCTGGCAAAGGCCTACCACGCCGCGCGCGGCGAGCCGACCCGCCACAAGCTGATCTCGCGCCAGCTCGCCTATCACGGAACCTCGATGGGGGCCTTGACCGCGACCGGTGTGCCGGCTTTGCGCACACCGTTTGAGCCGCTCACCCCCGGCGGGCACCACGTGCCCAACACGAACTCATATCGCTGGAGCGAGGATCGCGATCCGCTGTGGGCGGCCGACGCGATCGAGGAGGCGATCCTGTTCGAGGGTCCTGGCACGGTGGCGGCGGTGATCCTCGAGCCGGTGCAGAACAGCGGCGGATGCTTCGTGCCCCAAGAGGGCTATTTCCAGCGTGTGCGTGAGATCTGCGATCGCCACGGGGTGCTGTTGATCTCGGACGAGGTGATCTGCGCGTGGGGTCGCCTCGGGTACTGGTTTGGCTGCGAACGATTCGACTATCAGCCAGACATGATCACGATGGCGAAGGGCCTCACCTCGGCCTATGCGCCGCTGGGCGCCGTGCTCGCGGGAGATCACATCGCCGAGCCGTTCATGCACGGGACCGAGACCTTCACCCACGGCTTCACCTTCGGCGGGCATCCGATGGCGTGCGCGGTGGCGCTGGCGAACATCGACGTGATGGAGCGCGAGGATCTATGCGGACACGTGCGCTCCAACGAAGGTCGCTTCCGCGAGATGCTCGAGGGGCTGCGCGACCTGCCGATCGTCGGCGATGTGCGCGGCGCCGGCTACTTCCACGCGATCGAGCTCGTCAAGGATCGGGAGACGAAGCAGACGTTCAACCACGAGGAGGCCGAGCGGTTGTTGCGCGGCTTCCTCTCCGGCGAGCTGTTCTCGCGCGGGTTGATCTGCCGGACCGACGATCGCGGCGATCCGGTGGTGCAGCTCTCGCCGCCGCTGATCGCGGGCGAGGAGCAGTTCGCTGAGATCGAGTCGATCCTGCGCCCCGTGCTGAGCGAGGCGTGGGAGCGAATCGGGAGCTGGAGTTGACGGCGGATGGAGCTCACGGTTGAGAGCCTGATCGCCGAGCTCGGGCTGACCCTCGTCTCTGGGCTGCAGTCGGCCCAAGCGCACGTGCGCTGGGTTCACAGCACCGAGCTGACCGATCCGACGCCGTGGCTGAAAGGCGGCGAGCTGCTGCTGACGATGGGTATCCAGCTGGACGGGCCGAAGGCGCAGCGCGAGCTGATCGAGCGACTCGTCGATCACGAGATCGCCGGCCTGGGCTTCGGCACGGGTTTTACGCACAAGCGGTTACCGGCTGCCTTGGTCACCGCGGCTCGCAAGCACTCGTTTCCGCTGTTTGAGGTTCCCTACGAGCTGCCGTTCATCGCGATCACCGAGCGAGCGTTTGCGCAGCTCTTGGACGAGCGCTACGAAATGCTCCAGCGCAACATGGTGGGAGATGTGCTGGCCGAGGCGCTCACCGGGCACCTCTATCCCGAGGAGCTGCAGGCGCGGCTGCGGCCCTTTGGCATCGGCGAGCAGGTCGCCGTGTTGGCTTTTGCGCCGCCGGACCCAAGCGCCGCCGCGGCGCTGCTCGAACGGATCCTCGAGCGCGAGGGCGTGCACAACCTCGTCGCGATTCGCGCCGGACTGCTGTGTGCGGTGATCGACGCGGACGGCCTGCGGGACGGGCGGGGTGGCGAGGGCAAGGGTGGGCGGGATCCGATCGAGCTTGCCCGCAAGATTCGCGGCGAGCTGGGTGAGCGCTTCGGCGAGGTCAGGGCGGCCGCGAGTCGTGCCGCCGCGACGCACTCGCTGCGGCTCAGCTTCCACGAGGCACGCTGTGCGTTGGAGGCCGTCCGGCTGCAGAACGGAGACGCTCCCGAGGTTGCCACCTATCAGGATCTGGGCGCCTTCCAACTCCTGCTCTCGCTACAGGACGACGACGCGCTGATCTCCTACTGTCGCGGTGTGCTCGGCCCGGTCGAGCAGGGTGAGGGCGAGTATGGCGATGAGCTGCTGCGCTCGCTCGACGTGTTCATCGAACACAACGGCCACTGGGAGAAGGCGGCGAACGCGCTCTACTGTCATCGCCACACGCTGCGCTATCGCATCCGGCGAGTCGAGCAGTTGACCGGGCGTGACTTCTCTCATGCCCGCGACCGCATCGAGTTCTGGCTCGCGTTGCGGGGACGGGAGCTCGCACGATGACCCACTACGAAGGAGACTGACGACCATGAGGATTGGCGTCCCCACCGAGATCAAGACCGACGAGTACCGCGTGGCGATCACCCCAGCGGGGGTTCGCGAGTGCAGCGCGCGCGGACACGAGGTGCTGGTGCAGGCCGGGGCGGGGATGGGCAGCGCGTTCGACGACGCGCACTTCACGGCCCAGGGCGCTGAGATCGTGCCCGATGCCGAGACCGTGTTCGCGCAAGCAGAGCTCGTGCTCAAGGTCAAGGAGCCCCAGGTCGTCGAGGTGGGACTGCTGCGCGAGGGTCAGACGCTTTTCACCTACCTGCATCTGGCGGCCGAGCCAGAGCTCGCGCACGGCCTGCGGGAGTCCGGGGCGACGTGCATCGCCTACGAGACGGTCGAAGACGCAGAGGGACGCCTGCCGCTGCTGGCGCCGATGAGCGAGGTGGCGGGCAAGCTCGCCACGCAGGCCGGCGCGTTCATGCTGGAGAAGCCGCTCGGCGGCCGGGGCATCCTGCTCGGCGGGGTGCCCGGCGTCGCGGCCGCGACGGTGCTCGTGATCGGCGGCGGCGTGGTGGGGATGAACGCGGCGTTTATCGCGATCGGGATGCAGGCCGACGTGTTTGTGTTCGACCGCTCGATCGATCGCCTGCGCGAGCTGGAAGTTGCCTTCGGCGGACGCGCCTCGACCGTGTATTCCTCGACTTTGGCGATCGAGGAGATGCTGCCGCGCGCCGATTTGGTGATCGGCTCGGTGCTGATCCACGGTGGGCGCGCGCCGCATGTGGTCACGCGCGAGCAGCTTGGCCTGATGAAGCGCCATGCGGTGCTCGTCGACGTGTCGATCGACCAGGGCGGCTGCTTTGAGACATCGCGGCCGACGACTCACTCCGACCCGACTTTCGAGGTCGATGGAATCACCCACTACTGCGTAACGAACATGCCGGGAGCGGTACCGATCACCTCGACCTACGCGCTGACCAACGCGACGCTTCCGTATGTGCTGGCGCTGGCCGAGCATGGGGTGGATGGCGCGTTGGCGCGCGACCCGGGCCTGGCCAGGGGCCTGAACGTGCGCGGGGGCGAGATCACCTACGGGGCCGTGGCGGAAGCGCTCGGCGTCTGACGAACTGAACTGAACGGAACGGGAAGGACTGACATGGCCACGACGACAGGCACACTGCAGAACTTCATCGACGGCGAGCGCGTCGCTGCTGGTGGTGAGACCGAAGCAATCCTCAACCCGGCGACGGGCGAGGAGCTGGCGCGGGCGCCGCAGTCGAGTGCCGAAGACGTCGACCGCGCGGTGAAAGCCGCCCGCCGCGCGTTCGCGGGCTGGTCGCAGACGACCCCCGCCCAGCGCGCCCAGGCGCTGCTCGCGATCGCCGACCTGGTGGAGGAGCACGCTGATGAGCTCGCTCGGCTGGAGGCGCTGAACGCGGGCAAGCCGATCGAGGCCGTCAGGAACGACGAGCTGCCTGTGATGGCCGACAACTTGCGCTTCTTCGCCGGTGCCGCGCGCTGCCTGGAGGGACGGGCGGCAGGCGAGTACATGCAGGGTTACACCTCGTTCACGCGCCGCGAAGCGGTCGGCGTGATCGGTCAGGTGACGCCGTGGAACTATCCGCTGATGATGGCGATCTGGAAATTCGCACCGGCGATCGCGGCCGGCAACACGGTCGTGCTGAAGCCGGCGGAGACGACGCCGATGACGACCGTGCGGCTGGCCGAGCTCGCCGCCGAGATCCTGCCGAAGGGAGTCCTGAACATTGTTATGGGGCCAGGCCGGCCGA
>Ga0182015_10005281_pt1 | contig 13487 bp, 10 predicted proteins | sample 712P3MmetaG_FD_120478 | JGI IMG/M metagenome (GOLD analysis project Ga0182015, IMG submission 120478) | Permafrost microbial communities from Stordalen Mire, Sweden - 712P3M metaG | ecosystem: Environmental > Terrestrial > Soil > Wetlands > Permafrost | place: Sweden: Stordalen | collected...
ACCCTCGATTCACAAGAATGCCCAGCGGCGCACGGTCCAACCGGCGAGCGAGCACAGTTGATCCAAGGGCAGAATCAGAAAACTGAGTTAGGCCGGGTTCACGGGCACATTCCAGCGACGCAAGTCTGTGGAAATCAAGCAGCTATCGGTGTTTAATACAGGCCTCGGCAATGAGATTTCCATCGATAAGATTGGGTGGACGAAAAGGATCACGAGATCGCGCATTTACGCATCGTAGCAAGAAATGCAAAAAACTCCGGGAATTCCGGGCAAATCAGCAATTCGCCATGGACAGGTTGGGATTATCGCGCCATGACTCAAGTTGTTGACCTTTTTCTCGACCCACAATCCCACCCACAATTCTTATTGAGATTGGTCAAGCGCCAGTGCTAGCGTATACCGTATGAGGCGGCCGATAAGCCACTGCCACCATCACCCCCGGAGGATGCCATGAACACAGGAAACCAGAAAAGAAAGCAGGGGAAGCGGCAGCGCCTGAGTTTGCTGGACGAAGTGCTGGAGCGGCGCATGCTGTTATATGTGCTGGCCGCGGGAGCGACACTTGCGGGTGCGTCTTCTGCACAAGCCAAGGTGGTTTTCACGCGGAGCGACTTTGTCTTGACGCTCGGGAATGGGCATTTGTCGATTGATCTGAACAACGACGGAACCACTGATTTCATCCTGATCGATCGCTGCGTTTCCCAGACCAGTTGCTTTGGAAGCGTTAACATGTATGCGAGGGCAATCGGTCAGAACGGTGTAGCGCAGGAACCCATGGGGCACGATCAGCAGGCGGCGGCGCTTTCAATGGGCGACAAGATCGGACCTGCCGCAACCTTCAAACAAGTTGGGCTAATGCTCGATGGAAGTATCTTCAGCGGTACCCACAGCTTCGGCCCCTTTGCCCACACGCAAGGCCGATTTCTAGGGGTGGGCTTTCTGATCAGCGGCCAGGTGCATTACGGATGGATCGGTTTCCGCAAGGTCAATAGGTTTACCGCCACACTGCTTGGCTGGGCATACGAGACGGAGCCCAACACTCCAATTCTTGCGGGCCAGGAGGCCAAGGAATCGGAGCCAACTCCGCTGGAACTGCTGGCCGCCGGACACGTGGCGATAGCCGAACGGCAACGACGCATAGCAGCCTAAGAGAGACTCTTCCGGCAGGTGGGAGCTCTCACGCCATTGAATTGTGGGTTTCAATGTTTGGGCGATAACAAACTGCGTCTTTGAGCGCCTCAGGTTTCCGTGACTTATGACTGAACGACTTGCAAAGAAAGTGCTCCTCATCGGCTGGGACGCCGCCGATTGGAAAATCATCAATCCCCTGCTGGACCAGGGCCAGATGCCGGCCCTCGAACACCTGATTAACCATGGGGTCATAGGAAACCTCGCCACGCTGCGTCCCATTCTCTCTCCCATGCTTTGGAATTCCATCGCCACCGGCAAACGCCCGGACAAACATGGAATTCTGGGATTTATCGAGCCCGATCCCGACAACGGGACGATTCGCCCGGTCACCAGCACATCGCGCAAGGTGAAGGCACTGTGGAATATCTGCACGCAGTCCGGGCTGCGCAGCCACGTGCTAGGCTGGTTTGCGGGGCACCCCGCTGAACCCATCAACGGCGTTTCGATTTCGCCTTTGTACGCCGAGCCCGTGGCCCCGTTGGATCAGCCCTGGCCGCTAACCCCGAGTTCCATTCACCCAGCCGCACTAGGCGAGACGCTGGCGCCTTTCCGTATTCATCCCGGCCAGCTCACCCCAGCAGAAATCCTGCCCTTCATCCCGCGCGCCGCGGAGGTGGACCAGGAAAAGGACCAGCACCTTGCATCGCTGGCAAGAATCCTTGCCGAAAACTGCTCGCTGCACAATGCGGCAACCTGGATTCTCGAAAACGAGCCATGGGATTTCATGGCCGTTTATTACAACGGCATAGATCACTTCTGCCACGCGTTCATGAATTTTCATCCCCCGCGCCTGAATCACGTGCCAGAGAAGGAATTCGAACTCTACAAGGACGTGGTAAATGGGGCCTACAAATTCCACGACATGATGCTGGAACGTCTGCTCCAGCTTGCCGGCCCGGAGGCCACGGTGCTCCTGCTATCCGACCACGGCTTCCATTCCGATCATCTGCGGCCGCGCTACATGCCCAAAGCCGGACCAGGGCCTGCCGTTGGACATCGTCCCATTGGCGTGATTTGCATGGCCGGGGCTCATCTGCGCCAGGACGAACGGATCTACGGCGCGAATCTGCTGGACATCACGCCTACGGTGCTGACGCTCCTTGGTCTGCCCGTGGCCGAGGACATGGATGGGCGGGTCCTGGTGGAGGCCTTCGAGGAACCTCCCAAGATTGAAAAAATTCCGAGCTGGGAGGATGTGCCCGGCGAATGCGGTATGCATCCCGCGAACCTGCGTATGGATCCCGTATCGGCACAGGCGATGTTGCAGCAGTTCGTGGCGCTGGGATACATTCAGGCGCCAAACGAGGACCAGGCCAAGGCGGTGGAAAACTGCGTCCGAGAAGCACAGTACAACCTGGCTCAGGTCTATCTTGATTCCCACCGTCCCGGCGACGCCCTGCCGATTCTGGAACAATTGACGAAAGAGAAGCCGGAGGAGATACGCTTCGCCCTCCATCTCGGGCAGTGCTACCTGGATCTTTCCCGCCTTACGGAAGCCCGGGCCACTCTAGAAACCCTGGTGCAGCGCGGGGGACAACCGTGGGCGGATTGGCTGTTGGGACTAGTCCACCTTGAGGAAAATTCCCTGGATAAGGCGCTTTCTCATCTGTCCCGTGCAGCGGAAGCAGAACCGCGCCTTCCGGATCTGCACCTCCGCTTGGGTAATACCTATCTGCGCATGCGCAGGCTTGAGGAGGCTGAGCAGGCCTTCCAGAAGGCCCTAGCCATTGACAGTGATTCGCCAGAGGCCCATTTGGGCCTTGCGCAGTTACGTCTGCGCCGCCGCCAGAATCGAGAAGCCTCGGAAGAGGCCCTGGCTGCCGTAGGACTGCGCCATTTTCTGCCGATGGGTCATTACTGCCTGGGAGTGGCGCTCGGCAGAATGAATCATCTGGAACGCGCCGAGTTGGCATTTCGGACAGCTCTTTCCATGGCTCCAGGTTTGCTCAATGCGCACCGCTGGCTTGTAGCCATCTATCGCCGTACTGGCGCGGACCTTGTCACAATCGCAAACCATCAGCGGGCCATCGCTGAGCTGCAGGAGAGGCGAGTTCGAGCCACGGGGGCAGCTTGATCACCATCGTTTCAGGATTGCCATGTTCCGGCACGTCGCTGATGATGCAAATGCTCGCCGCCGGCGGTTTGACTCCGCTCACCGATGACCTCCGCGTGAGCGACGCAAATAACCCCCGGGGCTATTTCGAGTGGGAGAAGATCAAGCAGTTGCCGAATGAGCCCGATTGCATCGCGGAAGCGGAAGGCAAAGTTGTGAAGGTCGTCTCCGCTCTTCTACGCAATGTTCCCTCCGGTTACGAATATCGCGTAATATTCATGACGCGCTCTCTTGAGGAAGTGGTGGCTTCCCAGCGACAGATGATCAAGCAATTGGGCGCCAGCGGCCCTTCGATGCAGGATGCGGTGATGGTGGCCGCTTTTGAAACGCATCTCCGGCAAGTGGCCGCCTGGCTGGAGGCTCACCCGGAAATCGCAGTTTGCTGGGTCGAACATGGATCGCTGCTCAAGGCCACACACGTTGAAGTGACCCGCGTACAGGAATTTTTGAAGTTTCCATTTGATGTAGAGGAGATGGCCCGGCAGGTGGATCCCTCGCTATATCGCCAGCGGATTCCCATTCAGGCCGCAGCCGCCGCTGTATAAGGACATGCTGACCAATCCATTATCCTGGGGCGTTAGACTTTCCCTTTTTTCACGGCACAACCAAAAACGTTCATTAATCATTGATCGCCCCACGATGCCGTTTCCCTTTCGGCTCCGAAGAGGGCTGGCTTTCCTGTCGGTCATTGCTTTATGCGCCCTGCCTTCGCGCGCACAGACAAATTCCGTCCCGCAGAAAGCGAGCATTTCCGGCCAAGTTGTGCGGGAAGGTACAGGCGCACCATTGAGCAGGGCCAGCGTTGTCCTTAAGCCTGACGTTGCGAGCGGTGGACGCGGACAACCTCTGAACGCCGCGACCGATGCCGCCGGCCATTTCCTAATTACCGGCATAGAGGCAGGGCGGTACCGCCTGGAAGTCAGCCGCGACGGCTTCGTCTCCCAGGAATATTCCGTTCAGGCAGGTGGGCCGGGCGCCATACTTTCATTGACAGCTGGGCAGGAGATGAAGGATCTGCTCTTCCGTTTAAAGTCCGGGGGGGTTATTTCAGGGCGCGTTACGGATGACAATGGCGATCCATTGCCGTACGTCGAAGTGCAGGCGCTCAGGAAATCAAATTCCCACGGGGCCATGCGCATCTCGCGGGATGAACCTCCGGCAGTAACGGATGATCTGGGAGAGTACCGTGCTTTCGACCTTGTCCCGGGCCGCTATTACGTTATCGCGACTTATTCCCCGGAAAATATCCTGGAGGGCGAGGCAGCGAAGTACGTGCCTTCATTCTACCCAGAGGGCAATGACATGGCCCATGCGTCCCCGGTGGATGTGACAGCGGGACAGGAAGTATCCGGCATTGATTTTGTAATAAGCCCGAGCCCCGTGGTGCAGGTTAGGGGAAATGTGCTGAACCCTGCCACCGGCCGGCCTGGAAAAGGCTCCGCGATAGCGTTTGAGAAGATCGAGGCTCCGGGTGGCGACATTGCGGCTACTCCACTCACTGCAGTCGCAGCCGTGGACGGAACCTTTGAGATTACCAATGTGACCGCGGGCACATATATTGCCACAGCCACGCTAGACGAGCAATCCAGGCAGTATTTCGCCAGGCAGAATGTGGATGTTGGGCCCGGTGGGCTCGTCAATCTGACCTTGATACTTTCTTCAGGAATCAATTTGCCGGGGCGCGCGATCTACCAGGGCAATGGGGGAACACGGGCTTCCGAAACCAGTGTTTTGTTTCGCGCAGTCAATGATTCCTCCGCGATAGCGCGCACCGCGCCCCTCAATAGCGACAGCTCGTTTACCGCGAAGAACGTTCCGCCCGGAATTTATCAGATTGATGTGCGGCCGATTTGCCTTACGTGTTATCTGAAGTCGGTCAAATTGGCCGGTGTGGATATCATGCAGGAAGGCCTGGAGCTGACCAATGGAGCGCCGGGAGGCAGCCTGGAAGTCGTGGTCAGTGCGCAAGGCGGTTTTGTTTCCGGTACAGTGACGGATGGCGATGACCATCCTGTGGCTGGTGGAAGAGTAGTTCTGGTTCCCGACCCAAGCCGGCGTAAGCAAGGTCGCTTATATAAGGAAGCTACTACCGACCAGTACGGCGCCTTCAAATTGCAGGGAATCGCGCCGGGAAATTACAAGGTCTTCGCCTGGGAAGGAATGCAGGATGCCGCCTATCAAGATCCCGAGTTCATCAGGAGCATAGAAACCATGGGAACAGAGGTGCATGTTGACGAAAATGCGGGGAGCGCCGTCGAGGTCAATGCCATTCCAGCGTCGAGCGGTCAGTAGAAGTCCAACCTCCATTTCTTCAAGACTCTGGCTTGCCCCCGCTCACATTTATTGATGGTCGTTCCACTTGGCAATAAGCCTAGCTTTCTGCCTGGACTGCAACCCGGCGTTGCCGATCTGCTATCCCCGTATGGCCCATGGCCAGCAGTCCCAGCGAAGTGGGCTCTGCCGGAAATTCCGTCAAACCCGGCGCCCTCATTTCCGCCGCATCGGAATTCCCCTCCCCCATGTCTCCCGCAACGATGGGCTATATCCCTGTCCCTCGTGATAGGCCAGCCAGTAGCCGCGCGCCGCCACCGCGTTCCGCTGCTCGCGGTCGCCCTCATTTGTCTCCGGGTTCCATGTGCCGCTGCGGACGCGTTCGATCAGGCCGTACAGAACAGCGTCGGCAGGGTTCTGAAGCGCGAGAATCCCGGTGTAGTCGCAGACGAAGATCACGGGACATGGTATCGGGAATTGTTTGCGGCGAGCGTCACGGCCGGTCTCCTGAAACCCGCTGACCTCGCCGGTTACCGCAACAGCCAGGTTTATATTCGCAAGTCAATGCACGTGCCGCTGAACAGCGATGCCGTTAGGGACGCTATGCCGGTATTTTTCGAACTGCTGCGCGAAGACGCCCACCCGGCCGTGCGTGTGGTGCTCGGGCATTTTGTGTTCGTGTATATCCATCCTTATATGGACGGGAACGGCCGCGTGGGGCGGTTTTTGATGAATCTGATACTGGCGTCAGGCGGGTATCCATGGACAGTCATCCCCGTCGAAGAGCGCAAGATTTACATGGAAGCCCTCGAAAAAGCGAGTGTCGGCGAGGATATTGTTCCATTTGCGGCTTTCCTGGCCGGCCTCGTTAAGAAGGGACTGGCCGGCGAACCACTGCCGGCAGTCCCGAAGGTTTCTTCATGAGTGATGGCGGTATGATGTCGGCGTTTGTCTGGTTGGATTACTCGGAGAGCGAGCGCCGGAAGATGCTCGAAGTGGTCGATCTTTTCAGGGAACACGACACGCGCGATGAGCTCGGCGTTGGCTCGGTGCGCGACGCCTTCGCCGACATGCTCTTCCCTGGTACGCGCACGATCATGACCCGGGCGCGGTACTTTCTTCTCGTCGCTTGGGCGTATCAGAGGCTGGAAAGGCTGCGCGTCAGATCAGGCGAGATAGCGGCGCGGGCGCGACGAGAGAGCTAGACCTTTTTGAGCCCATAGAGCGGTCCAATGATAATGACGGGAATATCGGCAAGGTGGCGAAGACTACGCTGAAACGGCTCCCGAGCAGTGTTTATTGGCAGGGGCTCAGTGTATGGGGGATTCGGCGAAGCTCGTGTTTCTGAGCGAGTTTTTCCGGATAGAAGACGCCCCGCCAGGGCTCATACCTCCATCCCGAAATGCCTATGCAGATTGCTCCCGGTTCCGCCAAATGAATTTCCGCCTTTCAGCGAAACCGAATGCCGGCGCCGCTGCTTTAAGGTCTAAGCACGACTTTAATGCATTGGTCGTCTTTTTCCGAAAACATTTTGTAGGCATCCGGAGCATCTTCCAGTCTCATCCGGTGGCTGATGATGGAGGGAGGATCAATCTTGCCCTGCTGGATCAATTCCAATAGCGGACGAAGGTACCGATGGACGTGAGTCTGCCCCATTTTCAGCGTCAGTCCTTTGCCGAACGCCGCTCCCATGGGCATTTTATCAATGAACCCGCCATAGACGCCGGGAATAGAAACCGTTCCGCCTTTGCGGCAAGCCTGGATCGCGGCGCGAAGCACCATGGGCCGGTCTGTTTCCAGCATCATGGCCTGCTTGGTGCGGTCGTAGGCCTCGGCAAGAAAAGAACCGTGCGCCTCCATGCCTACGGCGTCAATGCACGAATCCGGCCCCATTCCGCCGGTCATTTCCTTCAGCGTTCCGATCACGCTGTCAGTTTCTTCGTAGTTGATAGTCTCAGCATGGCCTTTGCGGGCCAGGTCGAGCCGCTCGGGATATTTGTCAATGGCGATCACCCGCCCCGCGCCTAACAGCCATGCGCTACGAATGGCGAATTGTCCCACTGGGCCACATCCCCACACTGCAACCGTGTCTCCGCCCTGGATATTGCAATTCTCCGCGGCCATGTATCCAGTGGGAAAAATATCGGAGAGAAACAACACCTGCTCATCGGATAATCCCTCGGGGATTTTGAGCGGGCCGACGTCGCCAAAAGGCACGCGCACATATTCGGCCTGCCCGCCGGCATATCCGCCATATATGCGGCTGTATCCGAAAAGTCCCGCGCCGGAGGCACCGTCCTTTATTTCCAAAAGCTCAGCGTTGGGATTGGAGTTGTCGCACGCGGACGTAAGGCCATTCTTGCAGAACCAGCAATTCCCGCAAGCGATGGCGAAAGGAACTACAACTCGATCCCCCTTGCGCAACCCGTTTTCATGCCCGGTTTCTACAACTTCGCCCATGAACTCGTGGCCGAGAATGTCGCCGCGCTCCATGGTGGGAATGAAACCGCCGTATATATGGAGGTCCGAGCCGCAAATCGCTGTTAGCGTGGTGCGAATAATCACATCGCGAGGATTTAGAATTTGCGGATCAGGGACGTTCTCAATCCGAACATCTTTCGTGCCATACCAGCATAAAGCCTTCATTCCTATCTCCTCGGAAATATCAGCCGGACGAATGACTGCCGTTCGAATCTTTGCCGGGAAAATCAAGCCTCTGATTGAGACGCTCTAGTTGCCCCTGACCGGTGCCGCAGCGAGCCGCCTACAGACTGGCCTTCTGTGGTAGCCGATTCCCCGGTTTCCAGGATTTGCTTGAGTTTGTGGAGATGGTCCGCAATTTCGCCTGCCGGATCCTTCCCAAACAGCTTCGCCGCAAGCGCTCCCCAGGAGCCGCCGGGCGGCAAATACTGCAAAGACAGCCGGACAACCGTCCCGCGGCCTTCCCGCGCGGGTTCCAAGCGGATCGAGCCGGCAGTGTCAATATGCGGGCAGTTCACTGAGCGCCAGGCCAGAATTTCATTAGGAATGTCATTGATAATTTCCGCGTCCCATTCGACTTCCGCATTCTCCGGTCCTCTCATGATCCATCGGGAGTGGTTCTCGTCTTTTTGCGTGGCCCAACGCAGATTGGTCATAAACCGCGGCCAGTTTTCGAGCCGCTTTAGAAAATCGTAAATTGTCGAGGGAGACTGCTGAATCGTCACCGACTTATTCACTTTGATTCCAAGCTGGTGGGGAATACTCGCCCCAACTCCCTTTCGGGTCACCGATGTGATTCCCACCGTTTCATAAAGGTGATGTCCAATGAGCGCCTTTGTGGCCAGGTCGGCGCCGGCCAGCGCCAGTAGTCCACCGAAGAGCTTGCCGCGTTTCATTCCGTAGGCGATCATTGCGCCCCCCGCAAGCGCGGAAATCCAACGCGTGCTTTCAAGTTCGCGACGATCCACCCGTGGGAAAATACGTTCCATAAAGCCTCCTGAAGCCACGCGCGCTGTTTAGACAAATTCTGCGCCAACCCCACCTATAGTCGCGCGGAATGATGTGTTTTCCCATCCGAGAAGGTCTGTAGAGCGTAAGTGGACAGCCTGTAGGAAACAGAGGAAGGTCAATTGGCGGGGCGAAGACTCGATATCCCGGGGGGTTTTAACGTAAGCATGCAGATGGGACCCCGCCTAAGACTTGCGGCTAATTGCGCGTTTATTTGCCGGGATTCAGGTTCCACGCGGATATGTAATCAGCAAGAAAAGTCGTGAAGAGGGTGGATTCAAGTGGCCATCCCTTCTTCCCTGTTTCTATGAGAATTCCCCATGATCTGTGGTGCCCAACCACCAAAGTTTGGGCACGTGCTCGCCAGAAACGCGTGCCCTCCTATGCTCCCATAAATATTCGCGGGCGGACTTGCCGCGAATGCGTGTCGCTCCGGGTTCTCTCGAGCGTCTTATTGGCAGTCCCTTAGCGAAAGCACCAAAGGGGGCAGCGGAGCCTGGGAGAAATCGAAGGCGTCCAGGATGTCATTAGCGGTCGCATCCCTGGCTGTGAGCGGAGCCACTCCGAAACGCTCCTCGATGAATCGCAGAACCGACGACAGTTCATAGGTCGAATGTGTAATGTATCCCTGCTGGCCGTAAATGGTCTGTTTTGCGTAAGGAGAAATGATAATGAACGGCACGCGAATGCTGTAACCATAAAGATCCTGGCTTGGCGGCGCAACGTGATCGTAAAAACCACCGAAGTCGTCCCACAAGATGAAAATGGCTGTGGAATTCCAATTGGGCCCCTGCATAATAGCGTTGATCTGGAGCACCGTCCAGTTTTCGCCGAGGCAAACGCTGGCAACGGGATGTTCACTCTCGGGAGTGTTAGGGACCAGCCAGCTTACAGCCGGCATATCGGACGACATCGCATCCTTCACGAAATTATTCTCGTTTACCACATTCGACTTCCAGAGCGGAGTGTTGAAAATCTGGCTGAAGGATTGCAGGGAATTCCAAAGATATCCACTCTGCTGGTCGGTAGGCGCATAAGATTTCCAGGAAACTCCGGCATTCTGGAGTTCGTTGGCGAGGGTGGTGACCGAAAAGCACGGGAACGGCGCCTGGACTACCTGCGGATCAGTATCCGTAATCGTTGGAGCTGTTGTGTCAGCTGTGGCGCCACAGCCCCAGCCGGGGACTCCCGTCGGGGATATTGGATTATCCACTACTCCAACGCTCGTCGCTCCCATGGTATATAGATGACCCGGATAACTGCCGCTCGAAATGGATGAATACATTCCATCTCCCAAGGCAAAAGTGGAAGCGTACTTCCAGTAGTTCGGAATGTCTTTCTTGTAAAATTCGGAATAGCCCACCAGGTTGCCATTCAGATTGCCGCCGACAATAAGGTCAAAGCGATCCATTCGGCCGCCATCCGTAGCCATTAGAGCCGCCGCCCAACTATGGACAATATCATTGGGCGGCGGGTCGGCAAGCTCCTGCAACTGAATCGTCTGGCCCGTTGAAATTATTCCAGTGGTCGCTCCATTGGCTCCCGGAAAACGTCCGAACATGCTGTCGAAGCTATGATTCTCTTTGATGATATAGACAATATGCTGAATCTTATCAAAGGTCCCGGCGGCCAGCGGAGTCCCCACGGCTTCATGTGAATTTCCACTATGGCCGCCATCCTGATAATAGGATCCCACCACATAATAGTAGCTAGTGCCATTAGTCAGGCCGGTGTCGGTATAGGAAGGCGTCGGGACATTTTCGGCGATGGTTGTGTAAGGTCCGCCCTCCCGAATAGCCCGCTTGACATTGAACGTCGTGCTTCTGGGCAGCGCCGTCCAACTAAGTATTACCTGGCTATCGCTGGCATTGGCGGTCAAACCCGGAGGAGGCAAGTCGAGCGAGGAAACCACAGTCAGATTGGCAATTCCGGCCACGCCGCCCGCCTCCGTGGCCTGCACCAGCACCTGGCCCGGGGCTAATCCCGTTGCCAATCCGATCGAAGATCCTGAATTCACCACCGATACGATGCCGGCTTCAATGGCTGCCCAGGTCGACGTGGCGGTAACATCGGTTATTGTTCCGTCATCCGCGTATGAAAACGCGGACAATTGTACCGACGTCCCCACCTGTAGGGTGGGCTTGGCCGGCACGACATACAGAGTTGTAAACAGGCCTATTGGGCGCCGCTCGTTCAAAGCGGCCGTGGGGATGCTCCCCTGCTGAGCCTTACTGTCTTGGGTCTGCAGGAGTTTGCCAGGCGACGACTTCACAGTTCCAGCCACCGCGAGGACCCGCTCAACATTCGGACCGCCTTGGTAAATCCAGGCAGCCAGCAAGCCAGCGCACACCAGCAATCCCGCTCGCGCTCGGAGGTTTCTTGGCAATGCTCATTCTCCCCTATTCCAGAATGCAACCAGGATTTCTATTTGGGCTTCCTGGCCGCTATTGATTGTACATTTAACCGCCCGGATTGGAGGCTTTTATTGATTTCCATCCCGAGCCACTCCTCTAGCTGGTATCGGGAAAACCGATCCTGATACTCATCCAATAACTCCCTGTCCTGTTCGAGGCCGCAGTCAGTCCTCAAGTCCAAAAGTGCTCTAGAATGAACCGATCCTGATCGTTCGAGAGACGGGAAGGAAAAAGACGGGCGCATGAGCGGATTGCGTTCCCACTAACTTGGGCGGAGATTGCGGAATTCGGTCACCAGATGGGGAGCAAAGAAAACGCGAAAGATTATGCGGCGGTGGATGCAGCCCGCTGTTAACCATTCTCCCTTTTAATTCCCTGCTAACAGGGAAAAATACAGGAAAGTTAATTGATCTCGCTCAATCCTTTTCCGCAGGAGGAGACCATAAACCTTCGATGATTTTTAGGCTAGGGGGGGCAATTCTTGGCTTGAATCGAACAGGGAATTATCAGGGGCATATCAGGGAATTATTTTCCCTGATATCGATAATCGCCTCTAAACCTAAATGCGCCATCCCATTCCCTTGTGAAGCTATAGAGAACATTTTCGGTGTTTCCTTTCGCGATTATTTTGAAAACAGTTCCGCAACCGATTCCCTCACTGGCAACCCCAGAATCCAAATCAGGACGCCACCGCGGAATACGGAAGCTTTACATTTGCGCGGCCGGCAGCGTACTATATCGTCCGGTATGGCGCATCCCAACCTTTACAAGCTGGAGCAGGCCGCGCCGCACAAATATTCCGGCGGCGAATTGCGCGGCGCATCACAAAACGAATTTCCAATCCTCGCGGGGCAGGGCGCTTCGCTTTATTCCGTCCGCCTCGCCGAAGGCGGTATACGCGAGCCGCACTGGCATCCGGCCGCGTGGGAGTTCGATTATTGCCTCGCGGGACGCGCGCGCATGACGGTGCTTGATCCGCGCGGCAATTCCGATTCGTTCGAAGTCGGACCCGGCGAGGTAGTGTTCGTTCCGCAGGGCTTCTATCATTATTTTGAAAACATCGGCGCGTGCGAACTCCATTTTCTGATTCTCTTCAACACCAGCCTCGCAGAAACCGAAGACGACATCGGCATCGCCCGGTCCGTCAGCGTGATTCCTCCGGATGTGCTCGGCGCGGTGTTCGGCGTTTCTCCGGACGTCTTTGCGCGCCTGCCGAAACCAGCGGAGCCACTGGTCCTCATAAAAAAATCGGGCTGAATCGCCAGCGGAAAAGCGCAGCTGTGCCTCGCCAAAATCCCGTTCGCCTTTGAAATCAATTAGTTAAGGCATGCCATCAGGGCTTTCATTCTGCTATAAGGGTACGCCACGCATCGAGTGATTTGGGCCAATTTTGAGACTGTTCCAACAAAGTTGAAACCGCAATACGCCCATTAATAGGTGGTCAACCCGAAATGGTAAACAAGCGAGATGCCCCAGTCCCCTTACGGTAGCGCAATACCACTGGCACCGTGGTACAAAGAAAATCCATTTTGGGGTGTCTCTGGCGCATTTCTTGCGTTAGCCGTGAGGGGGTGGGTCTCGGCGTGAGCTAGCATCCCACTCTCGGAAGATGGCTTCTCGCGGCAGCTTGGCCCTGTGGAATTATGGCGCTGTGCTGGATGGTGAATGGTCTAACTGCAAAGAGATCGCTTCGAATCTAAGATCTGGATGGCGGTTGTCAGTCGATGCGAACCGACAGTGCCTTTTCCCATTTGGAAGGGCACCTCGCGTTTGCAGGGGGAGAAAAATGCGACCTGATCGCGATTTCCGGACCATGAGAGACAAAATGAGCGCCGCAGGAATTTGAAAAATGCGCTATTTTGGCCCAAGTCTGCGGACTTTCGCCCCAACAGACGGAACAGAGAAAAAACGCAAGACTTGATGGCGGAGAGGGTGGGATTCGAACCCTGCCCTACCCCTCATTACGCGTAACTTGCTGATTCTACGTATCGCTAAAACCCACAAAACCG
>Ga0182015_10005282_pt1 | contig 13486 bp, 9 predicted proteins | sample 712P3MmetaG_FD_120478 | JGI IMG/M metagenome (GOLD analysis project Ga0182015, IMG submission 120478) | Permafrost microbial communities from Stordalen Mire, Sweden - 712P3M metaG | ecosystem: Environmental > Terrestrial > Soil > Wetlands > Permafrost | place: Sweden: Stordalen | collected...
AAGCCGTCGCGGTGACGCGCGGTCTCCGGCAAGGTCTCGGAGGCGACGATCTCCAGGTCGTGCGCAACCGGCACGATCAAAAGCTGGGCGATGCGATCGCCGCGCTTGACCTCGTAGCTGCCGGCGAGCACGCGGTGCAGAATCACCATGATCTCGCCGCGGTAGCCCGAGTCGATCACGCCGGGGGCGTTCAGGACGGTGACGCCCTCGCGCAGCGCGAGCCCGCTGCGCGGGCAGACGAGCCCCACGTAGCCCGCTGGGATCGCGATCGCCACACCGGTCGCGACGGCTACCGGTCCGTCGGCGGCGCTCAGCGTGGCGTCTGTCCGTGCAGAGAGATCCAGGCCGGCATCGCCCGCGTAGGCGTGCACGGGCGCCTCGATCCCATCATCCAGTATCTGCAGCTGAAGCTCCACCGGCGAATCGTGTCAGAACGCCGGCCGGCGGCGTCACGCGCGCAGCGAGCGGCAGCCCGAGCAGCGACACCGCACCCATCGCGAGGAACGCGGCGAGCGGGTGGTGCACGAGGATCTGCACGAGCAGCGCGACCGCGAGCCCGCCGAGGTTGCCGGCGAGCCAGACGATCGCGCCGGCTGTCCCCGCGGCCGCGCCGGCCAGCTGCTCGGCTGCGGTCAGGATCACCGGCAGGGCAGGCAGCAGCACGATTCCCATCGCGACGAGCGCGAGCGCGCGCGCGCCGATCCACGGCGTCGCGCCGAGCACCACGCAGCCCGCGCACGCGACGAGCACGACGGCGCGCATGAAGCCGCGCTCGCTGCGGCGCCGAGCGATCAGCGGGGGCAGCACGGCGCAGCCGAGGATGCCAGCGATCACCATCCCCACGAGCAGCGCGCCGGCCGCCGTTTCGGAGACGTGCGACGGCTGCAGCAGCGTTTGCAGCCACGTGGCGAGCGCGACGAAGATGCCGAAGCCGAGGAACACGAGGCCGCACATCGTGCGCATCGGCGCCAGCGCCCACAGCGCGCGCGCTGCGCTTCCCTCGATCGCGGCGTGCTCGTGGCTCTCGTGTCCGGGACGGCGCAGCACGACGGCGAGCGCCACCGCCGGGAGCACCGCGAGCGCGGCCTCCAACACCAACAGCCGCTCGAGCTGCCCGTGGCCGCCGAGCGTCGGCCCCAGCAGCAGCGCCAGCAGCATCCCCACGAAGTTGCCCGCCGAGCCGAGCGCGATGCCGTCGGCGCGCTGGTTGACCGGCAGGTAAACGCCTGCGAGCTTGCTGACCGCGCTGAGCACGACCGGCTGCGCGATCGCGACGAGCACCTGGCCGGCCATCGCCCACGCGAACGTCTCGCCGCCGAGGCGCACGAGCCCGCCGAGCGCGACGAGCGCGCCGCCGGCGGCCAGCGTGGGGCGGAACCAGCGGTCGAGCAGGATCCCGGCGGGGATCGCGAGGACCACATAAAGCAGCGGGAAGATCTCCGCGAGCCAGCCGACGGCGCTGACCGACACGCCGTAGCGCCTGGCCGTCTCGGTCGTGATCGCGGCGTAGGTGAGCCACAGGATCTGCGTCGCCGCGCACACGAGCGCGTAGGCCGCGATCACCGGCCAGCCGCCGGCCTTCATGGAGTTGCCCTGCCGTGGGGTCATGCTTCGGCGCCTTCGTCGCTCGCTCGCGGCGCGAAGCCTATAGAGCGCTACGCTGCGTCGATGCCCCTCGGCTGGCCGACGCTGCCCGCCTACGATCGCTGGAGCGCGACGTGCGACACGCTGCACGCGCACACGCAGGTGCTCGGCAAGCTGGCGGTCGCGATCGCGCCGCCCGAGCCGCAGCTGCAGCACGCGGCGCTGCGCCTCACCGCTCGCGGCTGGGAGACACCGGTGCTGCCGGCTCCCGACGGCTCAGGCGCGTTCGTGGTTGCCCTCGACCTGCGCAGCCACAAGGCAATCGTCGAGCACAGCGGCGGCGCCTCGCATCGCCTCGCGCTCGGACCCGACCGCTCGGTCGGCGCGGTCGCGTGCGAGCTGCTCGAAGCGGTGCGCGCGGTTGCGGGCCCGGTCGAGATCAACCCCGCGCCGCAGGAGGTGTCGTGGACGGTGCCGCTCGACGAGGACGAGGAGCACGCTAGCTATGACAGCGAGATCGTCGCCTCCTACTTCGCCGCCGCGACCCGCGCCGCGCTCGTGCTCGGCGCCTTTCGCGCTCCCTACCGCGGCCGCTCGACGCCCGTAAACGCGTGGTGGGGCTCGTTCGACCTCGCCGTCAGCATGTTCTCGGGGCTGCCCGCCGAGCCGCCGTCGCAGGACTTCATCATGCGCAACGCGATGGATGCGCAGGAGGTCGCGGTCGGCTGGTGGCCCGGCGACGCGCGCTACGGCAAATCCGCGTTCTACGCCTACGCGCACCCGGCGCCGGCCGGTTTCGCGGCGATGGCGCTGTCCCCCGCGGCGGCCCGCTGGGAGCCCGAGCTCGGCGAGTACGTCCTCGACTGGGACGACGTGCTCTCGAGCGCCGACCCGCACGCGACGGCGCTCGAGTTCCTACGCTCGGCCTTCAACCACGCATGTGCGGTGTGCGCGTGGGACCCGGCGCTCGCCGCCAGCGCGGAAGGCACGCCGCCGCCGGTCGTCTAACGCCGCGCCCTCAGTTTCGACCACTCGGCCTTGTGGATGCGCTTGGCGGCCTGGTAGTCGGCGAGCGCCTGCGGCGAGTCGACGTCGCCGAGCGTGGGGTGAGATGGCACGAGCTCGGCGGCGGCGCCGACGCCGTAGCGCTTGGCGAGCACGGCGCCCAGCGACTTGACCTTCATCTCGCCGAAGCCGGGCAGCGCCGCGAGGCTCTCGCGCAGGCTCTGGGCGTCGACCGCGTCGTTCCACACACGCGCGGCGTCGCCGTCGTAGCGGTCGCGCACGTACACGGCGAGCTCGTGCACGCGCTGGGCCATCGAGCCGGGGAAGCGGTGGATCGCCGGTTTCTCGCGGAACAGCGGCTCGAGGTCGGCGGCGGCCAGCGTCGCGGCGTCGAGCGTGCCCAGCCGTTCGCGCAGCGCAAGCGGTCCGGAGAACGCCTTTTCCACGGTGACCTGCTGGTCGAGCGCAAAGCCGATCAACAACGCCATCGGGTCTGATGCGATCAGCGCGTTGGCCTCGTCGGAGTCAGTGAAGTACAACCGGTCAGGCATGTGGTCAATCGTATAGGCGCGCCGCGGCCACGTACAGCACGGCCTGTGTGCGCGCGACGGCGCCGACGGCGGCGTCGGGTACGAGCAGCTCCGGGTGGTGCAGCGGGTGCGTGACGAAGTCCTCCGCGCCGTCGAGCCCGACGAAGGCCATCGCCACGGGGGCGAGCGCGCCGAAGAAGGCGAAGTCGTCGGAGCCGCACGAGCGCCACGGCGCCCCCGCGGCGAGCCCGGCGTCTGGGAGTAGCTCGCGCGCGCGAGCTACCAGCTGTGGGTCGTTCTCGAGCGCGGGCTCACCTGGCAGGAGCTCGATGCTCGCGCGGCAGCCGTGCGCCGCCGCGACGTCGCGGGACACGCTCTCGACGAGCTCGCGCAGCGCGAGCCGGTCCTGCGGCCTGTGGGCGCGCAGCGCTCCCCGCGCGCATGCGCGCGCGGGGATCACGTTCTCGGCGCTACCGGCCTCGAGCACGCCGACCGTCAACGACGTTGGCTGCAGCGGGTCGATTCTCCTGCCGAGCTGCGCGTGCAGCGCGACCACGACCTGCGCGATCGCGAGGATCGGGTCTTGCCCGCGATGCGGATAGGCGCCGTGCGCGGGCTCGCCCTCGACGACGATCCGGAACTCGTCGCAGGAGGCGTTGACGGTGCCGGCGTCGAGCGCGACGCTGCCCCATGGCAGCTCGGGGTGCACGTGCGCGGCGACGACCGCGGCCGGCGGGAGCTCGCCGAGCTCCGCCTCCGCGAGCTGCTGGGCGCCGGACGGATAGGCCTCCTCGCTCGGCTGGAAGACCGCGAGCAGCGGCGCCGGCAGCGCATCGGCGTGCGCGTGCGCGGCGCGCGCCAGCGCGACCAGCGCCGCCATGTGCACGTCGTGACCGCACGCGTGCATCGCCTCGCCGCTCGCGGCGAACGGCGCGCCGGTGCGCTCCTGCAACGGCAGGCCGTCGAGCTCGGCTCGCACCGCTATCGCGCGGCTCTGCTCGCCGCCGCTGGAACCGATCAGTGCGAGCCGGCCGGTGCCGGCGACGGTCCGGCTGGCGGTGGGCAGCTCGGCGGCGACGCTCGCCGCGGTCTGCTTCTCGGCGTGCGCGAGCTCCGGGGCGGCGTGCAGGCGCCTGCGCAGCGCGACGGCGCGCGGCAGCTCGCGCTCGATGCCCTCGAGCAGCGGCGCGAGCAGCGTGTCAGTAGATCGCGGCATAGCGCTCGCAGACCTCCTCGAGCTCCAGCCCCGTCACGGCGGCGAGCTCGGCCTGCTTGACGCTCATGAATGCGTCATACAGCAGCGGCGCCATCCACCCGTGCGCGGTCGCGTCCTCGGCGAGCGCCTGCAGCGACTCGGCGAGCGTCGCCGGCAGCGCGCCGACGCCGAACCGCTCGGCCTGCTCGTCGTCGAGCTGAGCGGGGTCGCCCTCGAGCAGCGGTGGCGCCGGCAGCCGGTCGCGCACTCCCGCGAGGCCGGCTTGCACGATCGCCGCGAGCGCCAGGTGGGGGTTGGCGCTGGCGTCGGCGCCGCGATACTCGAGGTGCAGTTGGCTGGCGGGGTCGGCGTTCGCGAGCGAGACGAGGGGCGGGATCCGCAGCAGGGCCTCGCGGTTGCGCTCGGCGAGCGAGACGGCGCCCGCGCTCCAGCGGTGCGGCTGCAGGCGCGCGCCCGATACGGGGCTCGAGGCGGTGAGCGCGCTGAGCGCGCGCGCGTGGCGCAGGATGCCGGCTGCGAACCGCGCGCCCGTCTCGCTGAGGCCCGCGGGGCGAGCCGCGTCGTAGAGGAGCGGCTTGCCGTCGATGTCGATCAGGCTGAGGTGGATGTGCACGCCGTTTCCGGCCTGCTCGGGATCCGCGAGCGGCGTGAAGCTCGCGCGCATCGCGTGGCGCCGGGCGGTCTCGCGCACGATCACCCTGAACACGACGGCGCGGTCCGCGCTCGCGAGGCCCTCGGCCGGCGCCACCGGGATCTCGAACTGGTGCGGGGCGTACTCCGCGAAGAACCGCTCGGGCTCGACGCCGGCCTCGACGAGCGCGCCCATCAGCGTCGTGGGAAGCGGCTCGATGCGGCGTAGGGCGTCGAGCGTAAACGGCAGCGCCGGCGGTGTGGTCTCCGTATTCGCCGGCGCGTGGTCCGCTACCGCTGTGGCGTCGCCGCGATCGCTCGCCGGCAGCAGCTGGAACTCGTGCTCGAAGCTCGCGACCAGGCGCGCCCCCAGCTCGCGCTCGAGCTCGCGCAGCGCCTCGCGCAGGAAGCCGCGCGGGCAGCACTGCCACGGCCGGCCGTCGGTCTCGACGATGTCGCACAGCAGCAGCTCCAGCGGAGCGTGCTCGCCGTCGGCACCGACGAGCACGCGCGTGGCGGCGTCGGGCAGCAGGCGCAGATCGCCGGTGGATCCGAACGGGTTCGGCTCGGCGACAGGGCCGAGGGGCGTAAGCGCGTGGTTGGCGGGGACCCAGCCGACGCCGGCGCGCAGGTGCTCGTCGAGGTCGCTGGAGAGCACCGCGCGCCCGCGCACGATCGCGCCGAGGTCGCAGCAGACGAGCGCGACGAGTTGGGCCGCGCTCACCCGGGCGTCTCGGCGGCTACGGTGCCGTTGTCCCAGATCGCCTCGACGAGGCCGACCGCCGCGGCGCCGGCGCGGACGGCCGCGGCGTCGCTGGCGTCGACGACGGCGAACATGCCTCCGGAGGGCATGTCGCGCCGCTCGAGCGCCGCCGCGAGCTGCTCCTGTGGCTGCAGGTGAATCCCGCGGTCGCCGAGCGCGGGGTAGGTGTCGGCGACGCCGTAGAGGCTGCCGCGTGGTCCGCGCACGCGCGCGAACACGCACGCGAAGTGCCCCACGTCCCAGTCGGTGGGCGGCCCGTCGCCGTCGCCGTCGTAGAGATAGGCGAGCAGCTGGTTGACGGTTGGATGCGAGCCCCACAGGTGACGGGTCGCGAAGTTGACCACGAGCGTCACGGGGTGTGCGAGCGCGGCCACGAGCTCGTACAGGCCGGCGAGCGTGTCGGCGCTCCACGGGCCGCTGTACGGGATCGCCTCGAGCGCGCCGTCCGAGAGCTGCGCGATGGCGTCGCGCACGCCCGTCGCTGTCGTGCCGGATACGTCGTGATCGTCGATCGTGGGGATGCTCAGGCGATAGTCGCGCCGGCCCAGTTCGCCGTGTGGAAGCGTGCCCGGCTCGCGCATACCCGAGACGATGCTTCCGGCGGCCAGCGCGACGGCATCCTGGTCCAACGGCTCGCCGCGGCGCTCCCCGATGCCGGCGGCGCTCAGCGCGAGCGCCCCGCAAAACGCGCCGCACAGATCGTCGCGCTGGGGCAGCTCGCGGGCGTGCGTCGCGAGCAGCTCCCGTGCGCCCGGCAGGAGCGTCGTCTCCAGCGTGTCGATCCCAGCCATAGAGCCAATCTACACGGGTTTCGCGCTCGCCTCATTGTCGTCCCCCGTGGGCCCCGTGAGCGAGGCGAAGCGGCGACCAAAAATCAGAAACATTGCTCGCAAAAGATAGAAACATTTTGTGGAAAATGCCGATTGCAAACTGTTGTCAGCTTCCGCTTGACAGAACTGTAGGGTTCTGTGATAGTACGGACCGTATGGCCTGCAGAGCAAAATATTCCTGCCAATGACAATAATGGACGAGAGCGTTGTGCCTGACGTGCTCGGCGACCTGCGGCCGGTCATCCAATCGACAAAGGAGCGGTGAGACAGCATGCAGCGCATAACGGTGTTCTGGTTGGTTCTGCTGTCAGCGTTCTCGATAGCTGGCGTCAGCGCCGTCTCTGTCTCTGCAAACGGCCATGAATTCATTGCCAGCAAAACCGGCAAAACGAAAAGCAAAGGCACCAACGGACAGATCTTCAAAACCGGTGCCGGCACAATCGAATGCTCGACGGTCACCGGGACCGGCGAAATGACCGAAACCAAATCGGTCACGCACAAAGAAGTGCTCACCTTCAGTGGCTGCGTCGGTTTTGGCACGGGCATCAAAGTCACGGCCGCGCACTTCGAATACAACGCGAACGGCTCGGCGAAGCTCGAAAAAACTGTGTTCGTCACGCCCGAAGGCGCCGGCTGCGAAGTATTGATCGAACCGCAGACGCTCGAAAGCATCTCCTACACGAACACGAGCGGGAAGGTCTCCGCGACCGCGAGCGTGAGCAAAGTCCACTACAAGGGAACCGGCGGCATGTGCGGTGGGGAAGGCACCGAAGGCACCTACTCGGGCACGATCCTGGGCGAACTCGAAAGCAGCGGCAGCACGGTCGAATGGAAATAGCCGCACGCCCGTCGTAAGGGTGAGGGAGGCGAGGGACGGGGAAGCCGGCTGAAGGCGGCGGCCTCCCCGTCTCGCGGGGGACGTGGCAGTGGACGTATAGGCGCCGTGCGCGCGGCACGAGGGTAGACTGTTGCGCGCTGAGGAGGTGCGAATGCGCGGAAAGCCGCTCCGCGACGGATCGACGAGCAACTGGCCCCGCGTGCGCGGCGTCTGTGTGCTCGTGATGGCATCGATATGGGTGAGCAGCGCCGTCCCGGCGCCTGCTGTCGCTGCATGCCCAAATGCCCAGCTTCGCTCGGGCGCCTCTGAACATCTGCCGGACTGCCGTGCCTACGAGCAGGTGTCGCCGATCGACAAGGATGGGCAGGACGCAGCATCGCTTGTGCCGCTCGAGCCCGCCCAGAGCTCGGCGTGCGAAGCCGGCGAAAAATGTACGATCGCGTACATGAATGTTGGGGCGGCGTTCGGAGGTGCGCCCGGGAACGAGTCTCCCAACGCATACGAGGCGAGCAGGGAAGGCGGAGGGTGGCTTACAACGCCGATCTCTCCGCCGACGTTGCAGGCACCTGCGAACGGCCTCGTCAGGCTCTCCTACGCATTCTCCGAAGACATCTCTCGCGCGGTTCTGCGAGTACCGCTGCAGCAGCTGACCGAAGGCGCGCCTGAAGGCGTCTACAACCTCTTTCTCCGCGATCCGAGCGGTGGCTACTCGCTCGTGACGGCGATCGCGCCGCCCGAACCACCTTCGCTGGGCTGTGGCCGCTGCTTCGGAGAGCAGGACGTGCCCGCATTCGCCGGTGCCTCGAGCGACTTCGGCCACGTGATCTTCGAGGCCAACGACAGCCTTGTGGCCGGCGCACCGTCTGGTGAGGAAAACCTCTACGAAGAGGCCGCGGGGCACGTCAGCCTCGTTGGAGTCCTTCCCGACGGCACGATGCCGCCGCAGGGCTCGACGGCCGGCGGCGGCATCGAAGCGGTCGAAGAACGTGCGCACGAGCTCGATCACGCGATCTCGAGTGACGGGTCGCATGTGCTGTTCGAGGCCGACGCTGACGGAGGAGAACCCGACCCCGCGCAACGCGAAATGACCGAGCTGTACGACCGCGTCGACGGAACGGAAACGGTTGAGGTCTCCGCGCCGAATGCGGACGCAAACGCTGGCGACTGCGAAACCACGGGACACGTCTGCAACGCGGAGCCCGCGCAGTTCTGGGCGGCATCCGCTGACGGCTCGATCGTTTACTTCACGAGCAAGGCTTCGCTGACGAAGGGGTCATATACGGGCGAAGAACCAGCCGGAGGCGAAAACCCCGGTAACGATCTCTACCGCTATGACCTCGACACGCACACGCTGACGGACCTGACCGTGGATCTCGACAAAGCAAAGGATCCCGACGGTGCCGACGTCCTGGGTGTGGTCGGCACCTCCGAAGACGGCTCCTACGTGTACTTCGTGGCCGAGGGCAAACTCGGCGAACCTGGTTCCGGCGCGGAAAGCGGGGACCCGAATCTCTATGTCTGGCACGAAGGCGCCGAAGGCTCCGGCACCATCAAGTTCATCGCCACGCTGGCGATGCCGAACGAAGAAGAACAGGAATACCTCGAAGCGCTCAGGCGTGGGTCCGCGCTCGAATACAACAGCGACCTCGCCGACTGGACGAGCCGGCCGGTCGCGTCGCAGGCGCATGTGACGCCCAATGGCGAATACCTGGCCTTCATGTCCGTCGAGCCGTTGACCGGATACAACAATGAAGATCTGGCGACGGGGAAACTAGACCACGAGGTGTTCGAGTACGACGCCGGAACCGGGCGCCTCGCGTGCGCATCGTGCGATCCGAGTGGTGCGCGGCCGCTCGGCAGCGCGTTCATCGGTGCCCGGCTGCAGGAAAGCACGAGCACCCCCTTCCACCAGCCGCGCGCCGTGAACGACGACGGCAGTCGCGTGTTCTTCACGTCGCCCGATCCGCTCGTCTCCGGCGTCTCGGGTGGCGGCGAGAGGATCTATGAGTACGAGGGCGGCGAAGCGCATCTCATCTCGGGCACGGAAGGCGCCGGCGACAGTGTCTTCCTCGATGCGAGCGCCAGCGGCGGCGACGTCTTCCTCGCGACCCGCGAACGCCTTGCGCCGACGGACACGGACGGACTCGTGGACATCTATGACGCTCGCGTCGATGGAGGATTCCCAGCCCCCGTGATGCCGACATCGTGTACGGGCAGTGCCTGTCGGGAACTGCTGCAGCCTCCGTCCTTTACAGCGCCGCCATCGGTCTCGTTCACTGGTGGAGGGAACCTCATAGCGCCTCAAGCGCCCGCGCGTGCGAAGCCGACGCGCAGGCAGCTGCTTGCACGCGCGCTCGCGAGGTGTAGGAGACTGAGCAAGAAGGCGCGCCCTGCATGTATTGCCGCCGCCAACAGACGCTACGCGCACAACGCCCGGAAGGCTCGCCGCGCGCGCGTCGACACGCGTCGCCGGGCTCGAAGTTGAGCCCTATGGGCCGTCTGCGCCTCGGCGCGCTCCGCTGGAGGATCAGTGCCGTCGTGCTGATGCTTGTGGCGCTGCTGGCACTCGGGGGCACGATGGCGCCGCCGTCGAGGGCGGCCGCGAGTCCGCACTGGAGCATCATCACGGAATCGCAGCCCACCTACTTCAAGCCGGGAGACACAAACGACGCCTACGTGCTGATCGTGCGCAACGACGGAGGGGCGCCGACGACTGCCGCGAGCCCTGTGATGGTCACCGACGAATTGCCCGAACACGTGACGGCGACCAAGGTCACGGCAAAAGGAGAAGCGGCGAACGGAGGTTCATCGAGGTATGAAATGAAGTGCCCTGAAGGGCCGACAACCGGATCGGTCACATGCACCTATGAAGTAGGTCCCGGGCACGAGCGAATGCTGGCCGGTTCGATCGTCGTCGTGACGATCCTGGTCTCCATCGAAGGCTCTGTTCTGTCGCCGCTGAAAAACTCGGCGACCGTCGCGGGCGGCGGAGCGGCGAGCGCGTCGGTGAGCGAGACGACGCCGCTCGATGCGGCGCCCGTCCCCTTCGGGCTCTCGTTCTTCGATGTCGAAAGCACCTTGGAAGACGGCGAAGCGGACACGCAGGCAGGCTCGCATCCCTACGAGCTCACGACGAGCCTCGCATTCAACGTCAGCGCCCGCGAATCGCCATCGATTCAGAACGGCAACGAAGGATCGCCGCTCACCGACTTCTCGGCAAAGACGATCGAAGTTGCACTCCCGCCGGGACTGATCGGCAACCCCAACGCCGTCCCGAGATGCAGCCAGCAGGCGTTCCTCGAACGGGAAAAGCTCAACTGCCCAGTCGACACCGAGGTCGGTACGGTGAAACCTGCCTTCTTCGGCACATTTCGGCCGGCCGTATATCCGGTGTTCAACATCGAAGCACCCGCTGGGCAGCCCGGCGAGCTCGGCTTTTCCGTTGGAGGCATCGGGCACATTCCGCTGTTCTTTCACGTGCGCAGCAATGATGACTACGGGTTGACGGCGCAGCTCGAGAACATCCCCGAGACAGGCCCTTTGCAGGGCGCGATCCTGACGTTGTGGGGTGTGCCGGCGGCGCCGAGCCACGATCTCGAACGAGAAGGCACACGGGGAGAAGGCTCACAGAACGACGGCGAACCCTGCAGCCCGACCGTGGAAGTGAAAGCTGGCGTAGAAATTGCCAAGGGCTGCCCGAGCGGTTTGGCGGCTGCGCCGTTCCTTACCCTCCCCGCCAGCTGTCCGACAGAATTGCCGGTCCTCATCCGCTCGGACTCGTGGCAAAGCCCGCAGTCACCGAATCCGCTTGGCGGGGAACTGCCCGAACCCTTTGCCGGCGAGCAGTTGCTGCCGGCGACCACCGGCTGCGAACAGCTCTCGTTCGCCCCGTCGCTCGCGCTGTCCCCGGAAACCACCCACGCCGGCGCCCCGAGCGGCTACACGCTCGAACTGCATGTGCCGCAGAACGCGGACCCGACGGCGCTGGCGACGCCGGACCTGCGCGACGCGGTCGTGACCCTGCCGGCGGGCGTCGTGATCTCGCCGTCGGTCGCGAACGGCCTGCAGAGCTGCAGCCCGGAACAGTTCGGCCTGCACTCGCTCGCGCCGGCGTCGTGTCCGCCGGCGTCGCAGATCGGGACCGTCAAGATCGCGACGCCGTGGCTGGCGGAACCGCTGGAAGGCGACGTGTTCGTGGGCGAACCGGAATGCAAGCCGTGCACGCCGGCGGACGCGCAGGAAGGCAGGCTGCTGCGCGTGCTGGTGCAGGCGCAGGGCTCGGGTGTGACGGTGAAGCTCGAAAGCGCGGCGTCGATCGACCAGAGCACGGGGCAGCTGACGGTGCGCTTCGTGCAAGCGCCGCAGATGCCGTTCGAACAGCTGAAGCTGACGCTGGACGGCGGCGAGAACGCGGCGCTGGCGAACCCGTCGACGTGCGGAGCGTCGCTGGCGGCGACGTCGCAGCTGACGCCGTACAGCAGCGAGCAGGCGGCGGAGCCGTGGAGCGCGCCGTTCTCGGTGAGCGGCTGCGCGCCGCCCCAGTTCGAGCCGTCGTTCGTGGCGGGGACGACGAACAACCAGGCGGGCGCGTCGAGCCCGTTGACGGTGACGCTGTCGCGCACGGATCGCGACGAAGACCTGCAGGCGGCGACGGTGCGCTTGCCGCCGGGGCTGCTGGGGATGGTCTCGAAGGTGGCGCTGTGCGGCGAAGCGCAGGCGCGAGCGGGCACGTGCGCCGCGCAGAGCGAAATCGGCGGCGCGACGGTCGTCGCGGGGCCGGGCGCCAACCCGGTGTCCGTCACGGGCCGTTTGTACCTGACGGGCCCGTACGAGGGCGCGCCGTTCGGGCTGTCGATCGTGGTGCCGGCGGTTGTTGGCCCGTTCGAGCTGGGCACGATCGTGCTCGGCGCGAGGATCGTGGTGAACCCGAGCACGGCGGCGCTCACGATCGCGAGCGATCCGCTGCCGCAGACCCTGGACGGGATCCCGCTGCAGATCAAGACGGTGAACCTCGACGTCGACCGCGAAGGCTTCGCGCTGAACCCGAGCGACTGCAGGCCGCTGGCGATCGAAGGCACGCTCACGAGCATCGCGGGTGCGACCGCGACCGTATCGTCGCGCTTTCAGGCGGCGAATTGCGCGACGCTGGCGTTCAAGCCGCACCTGAGCGCGCTGGCGCACGCGCAAGCGAGCAAAGCCGACGGCGCGTACCTGCACGTGCGGCTGACGACGCCTCCCGGCGGCGCGAACGTCGCGGCGCTGAAGATCGACGTGCCGAAGCAGCTGCCGGTGCGCTTGACGACGCTCGAGAAGGCGTGCCCGGCGGCGGTGATCGCCGCGAACCCCGCGGGCTGCCCGACGGCGTCGGCGGTGGGCAGCGTGACGGTGATCACGCCGGTTCTTCGCCATGCGCTCGTCGGCCCGGCATACCTCGTCTCCCACGCGGGCGCGGCGACGCCGGATCTCGAGCTGGTGCTGCAAGGCGAAGGCGTGACGGTGGACGTGGTCGGGCAGACGATCGTCAAGCGCGGCGTGATCTCGGGCGTGTTCAGGTCGCTGCCGGACGTGCCGATCTCGACGCTCGGCCTCGTCCTGAACGCGGATCCGCACTCGTTGCTGACGGCGAACCTGCCGGCGAAGGCGAAGTGGAGTCTGTGCGGGCAGCGGCTGCGGATGCCGATCGCGATCACGGGCCAGAACGGCGCGGTGCTCAGGCAGACGACGAGGATCGAGATCTCGGGCTGCCCCGCGCGCAAGCGGCGCCGCAAGGCGTAGGCTTGACACAACGTCCGCAGGCTGAACGGAGGGATGCGATCGCATGAGCTGGGACTTCTCCACCGACCCCGACTTTCAGCAGCAGCTGGACTGGATGCGCGAGCTGGTGCGCACGGAGATCTGGCCGCTGGAGTCGATCTGGCACGAGCTTGGCCTGGACGGGTTGAAGCGCGCGATGGCGCCGCTGCAGGAGCGGGTGAAGGAGCGCGGCCTGTGGGCGACGCACCTGCCGCCGGAGCTGGGCGGGCAGGGCATGGGCCAGGTGCGCCTGGGCCTCATGCACGAGATCGAGGGCACCTCGCCGATCGCGCCGCT
>Ga0182015_10005284_pt1 | contig 13485 bp, 10 predicted proteins | sample 712P3MmetaG_FD_120478 | JGI IMG/M metagenome (GOLD analysis project Ga0182015, IMG submission 120478) | Permafrost microbial communities from Stordalen Mire, Sweden - 712P3M metaG | ecosystem: Environmental > Terrestrial > Soil > Wetlands > Permafrost | place: Sweden: Stordalen | collected...
AGTCGGGCGCCAGGAACACGGCCTCGGGGCACAAGCGTCGCGCGCGCGAGGCGGGCATCGCGGAGCCAACGCCGAAGCGCCGCGCCTCGTAGCTCGCGGTAGTGACGACCGCGCGGGGTCCGGTGCCAGAGACGACGACGGGCTTGCCGCGCAGCTCGGGGTGGCGGCGCAGCTCGACCGAGACGTAGAAGGCGTCGGCGTCGAGGTGCGCGACGCGCAGTTCTGAGTCGGCGTCGGACACGACAACCCAAACTAGCGTTCGATCCGGCGGGCTCCTCCATCAGCAGCGGCCGGCGTTTCTTCGAGCTGCTCATGCAGCGCCTCGCGCCCGCGATGAAGGCGGGACTTCATGGCTGCGCGGCTGAGGCCGAGCGCGTCTGCGGTGGCGCCGCCCGACAGGCCGTGAACGTCGCGCAGGACGACCACTGCGCGCTGGTCGGGCGGCAAGGCGGAGATCGACGCGACGATGCGCTCCATCTCCATGCGCATGAGCGCGGCGTCTTCGGCCGACTGCTCGACCGCCGCGTTGGCGGTGTGCACGCGTAGCGACAGCCGCATGCGGCGCACGCATTCGCGACGCACGATCTGGAACAGCCACGACGCGAGCGCGGCGGCGACGCGCAGCGTGCCGATCTTGCGATAGAGCACGACGAGCGCCTCCTGCGCCGCGTCTTCGGCATCCTCGGGCGTCGAGCAGAGCGTGCGTGCGAAGCGGCGGACGTGGGCGTGAGAGCCTGACACCAGCAGGGCGATCGCGCGCTCGTCGCCCTGCTGGGCGGCCATCACCACCCGTTCGCTCGGCCATGTCGAGCTGGAGGGGGTCATCGTGTCCGCTGCGTCCTCATCGGCGAGATCCCCGCGACCGGCGGGCCGCCGCGGCTTCGTTGGGGCAAGGGATCTTCTCGCTCACGTCGACTGTCTCCGGTCGCGACGGTTCGCCGTCTTCGGCGAAGATGACTTCCTCGTATGCGGGCCAGCCGCCGCTGGGGCACGTGTGCGGAAGCCGAGCGTAGTCGATGGTGCGCCCGTGGGAGCGGTAGGCGGAGCCGGCCTGGAGGTCGATCGAGCGGATCGATGCGTACGGCGCGCCGGGCACGCTCGCGACGAGCGGCACGGCGAAGCTCATCTCGGGGCCGCCGCCGTCGCTGTCGCCGGCTTTGACGAGCTGCTCGGTCGAGAGGATTTCGAGCGACACGGGCGTGTGCCCGTCCGCGAACACGATGCCGCCACCACCGGGCCCGTAGAAGGTGAATAGTTCGGCCGTCTCTTCGACGCGTTCGCCGCCGAATGTGACGAACCCGATCGCCTTGCCGACGGGGCCGGCCGCGGACCCCTTGGGGCACGCCGACGGTCCCAGGTCTTCGATCGTGCTCGCATCGCACGTGGGAAAGCCGCTTGGATGCAGCCGCACGCCGAGCGGCAGGTGGACGTTGACGCCGATGACTGGCGGCGGCGAGCCGAAGTATTCGCTGCCTTCGATCGTGACTTCGCCGTGCGCGGCGGCGCCGGCGCCGAGGATGTCGCCCGTGTGCGGGAACCCCGGGATGGGCACCGCTTCTGCCTTGACCCTGACCGTCGGCTGGGCGCAGGCGACGCCGGGCACCATCAACGTCGCGAGTACCGGCACGAGAGCGTACATGAGGTTTCTTCGCATCGGTTTTCCTCCCTCTAGCGGCGCCCGCTCCAGCACGATAGATCGGAGACCGAGCACAATGGATGTGCCCATAGGAGGCGCGCGAGACGGAAAGGATTCGCGGAGCGGCGGAAACAACCTGTGCGACACATGTCAAGCTGTGTTGCAGTACGCTGCCTGCCGAGGGACATGGACCTGACGTTCAGCGACAGAGAGACGGCCTTCCGCGACGAGCTGCGCGCCTGGCTGGCGGAGAACCCGCCCGAGGCGAAACCGCCGGCGGACGCGGGCGATGACGCGCAGTTCGCGTATCGCCGCGAATGGCAGCGGCGCCTGTACGACGCGGGCTGGGCGGCGCCGGCGTGGCCGACGGAGTACGGCGGGCGCGGCGCGTCGCAGTCGGAGTCGGCGATCTACTTCGAAGAGCTGGGACGGGCGCGGGTGCCGTTCGCGGCGAACACGCTGGGCCTGTTGCTGGGCGGCCCGACGCTGATGGTGTGGGGCACGCCGGAGCAGAAGGAGCGCTACCTGCCGCCGATCCTCTCGGGCGAGGAGATCTGGTGCCAGGGATTCTCGGAGCCGGACGCGGGCTCGGACCTCGCGGCGCTGAAGACGCGCGCGGTGAAGGACGGCGACGAATGGGTGGTGACGGGCCAGAAGGTGTGGACGAGCGGTGCGCAGTACTCGAAGTGGTGCATGCTCGTGGCGCGCACGGACGGCGATGCGGCGAAGCACAAGGGCCTCTCGTACTTCCTGATGGACATGGAGCAGGACGCGGTGCAGGTGCGCCCGCTGCGCCAGATCACGGGCGAGGCGGAGTTCAACGAGCTGTTCATCGAGGAGGCGCGGATCCCGGACGCGAACCTGGTGGGCGGCGTGGGCAACGGCTGGAAGGTGGCACTGACGACGCTGATGAACGAGCGCGCGGGCCTGGGCTTCGCGCTGCAGATCCGCCTGCGCCAGCTGCTCGACGACATCATCGCGGCGGCGGCCGAGAAGGGCCTCTTGGAGAACCCTTTGTATGCGGACAAGATCTCGGAGCTGCACGTGCGCTGCGAATCGATCCGCCTGCTGGCGTGGAAGGGCCTGACGGATGCGGAGCGCTACGGCCAGCCGGGCCCGGAGGGCTCGCTGGTGAAGTGGCTGTGGTCGGACACGAACCAGCGCGCGACGCAGCTGGCGGTCGACGTGATCGGCCCGGAGGCGCTGATCACGGGCACGAACTGGAGCTATGAGCTTCTGCGCGCGCGCGGCAACACGATCGAGGGTGGCACGACCGAGGTGCTGAAGAACATCGTCGCGGAGCGCGTGCTCGGTCTCCCCCGTCTCAAGGTGGCGGCGTGATGCGTTTTTATGGGCTCCGGCCTTCGGCCTCCGCTGCCGGGATGGCGTAGTCCCATGGACTTCGGCCTGACAGACGACCAGCGCGACATCCAGCGCACGGCGCGCGACTTGCTGGCGGAGCGCGCGACGTTTGCGAGGGTGCGCGAGCACGCGGAGGCTCAGACGACCGACAAGGCTCTTTGGAAGGAGGTGTGCGAGCTGGGCTGGCCGGGGATCGCAATCTCCGAGGAGCACGGCGGCCAGGGCCTCGGCACGATCGAGCTGTCGATCCTGTGCGAGGAGCTTGGCCGCGTGGTTGCGCCGGTGCCGTTCCTGGCGAGCGCGATGGCGGCGTGCGTGATCGAGCAGGCAGGCACGGGTGCGCAGCGCGAGCGCTGGCTGCCGGGCCTCGCATCGGGCAAGATGATCGGCGCCCTTTCTGGCGCGGTGGACGGCACGGCAGAGCTGGTCGTGAGCGGCGCGGAGGCGGACCTGATCGTGCTCGTGGAAGAGGACGGCAGCGGCCGCCTGTTGACCCCGCAGGATGCTGAGGTGAGCAGCGTCGCGGCGATCGACCCGACGCGCTCGGCCGCGCGCGTGAGTGCTGCCGACGGCGCCGGCGAGGCACTCGAGGACGGCTGTCCCGGCTTGGGACGCGCGCTCGTGGCGGTGAGCTCGGAGCTCGTCGGCGTCTCGGAGCGGTCGCTAGAGATGACCCTGGCGTACGTCAAGGACCGCAAGCAATTCGGCGTCCCCGTCGGCGCCTATCAGGCGGTCTCGCACCGCTGCGCGCAGATGCTGCTGGACACGGAGAAGGCGCGCTCGACGACGGCGTTCGCGGCGTGGAGCGCGGACGCCAACCCCGACGGCTTGGCGGAGGCGGCGGCGATGGCGAAGGCGGCCGCGTCGGACGCCGGTCGCGAAGTCACGGCGAGCGCGATCCAGGCGCACGGCGGCATCGGCTTCACGTGGGAGGCGGACGTGCACTGGCTGTTCAAGCGCGCGCAGATCGACGCGACACTGCTGGGCGGCGCCGGTCGTCACCGCGCACAGGTCGCGGCGATCTTGGCCGAGCGCTTCGCCGCTTCGCCCGCCGCCTGAGGCGCCCCCTGCCTCCGGCTAGGCGCGATCGAGACGAGGGCACAGCCGGACGCGGCAGCCGGCTCGCGGCACGACGATTGCGCTACGCCAGCGTGGCGCCTCGATTGTGCGAGCGACGGGCAGTACTCGGCTTCTCATGAGTATCTCCCGCAACAGGGTCTTGAGCTCGAGCATGGCGAAATGCCGCCCCAGGCAGTGCTTGCGTCCACCACCCCATGGCAGCCACGTTGGCGAGCGTGGCTGTCCCTCCAGGAAGCGCTCGGGTAGAAATCTGTCGGGCTCGCGATACAGGTCGGGGTTGCGGTGCATCAGGTACGTACACGCCGCGAGGTGAGCCGGTGGTCGGTAGAGATGACCGCCGATCTCGACCGGCGAGACGACGGCGCGCGGAATCGTGAACAGGAACACTGGCCGCACACGCAGTGTCTCATGGATGGTCGCGGTCAGGTAATCGTCCCCGGCGCCGGTGTCGATCTCATCAGTCAGGCGCTCCTGCGTGTGGGCGTTGTGTGCGAGCAGCTGCAGTGCCCAGCCGAGCTGGCCGGTCGTGGTCTCGTGACCGGCGGTGATCATCGAGATCAGGTCGTCACGCAGCTTCCCGTCAGAGTCGCCCGCGTCCCCGTCGGCTTCGCGCGCCACGAGCATGTCGAGCAGATCCCGCCGCTGCGAGCGCTCCTGCCTGTGACGCCTCGCGATCAGCAGATCGATGATCGCCTCGACCTCCGCTCTGCGCGCGAGAAACACGCTCCAGCGGTGGCGCCATCCAGGCAGCAGCTGGAGTCTGGGCTCCTGCAGCGCCGCGGTCGCGGTAAACGTGAGCATGCTGAGGACACTCCCGTGAAGCGATCGCACCAGGTCGTCTTCGTCGCCGAAGACGGTCCTCAGAATCACTTTCAGCGTGAGGGCGCGAATCCACGGGTCCAGCGCCACCGCGACGTTCTGCGGCAAAATTGCGAGCTCGCGCGCGACGGCGTCGTCGAGTAGCGCCGCCTGCTCGGTGATCATCCGCCGATGGAACGCTGGCGTGATCGACCTGCGCGCTCTCAGGTGCTCGTCCTCCTCGAGCAACATAAAAGACGCGCTGCCGACGACCGGCTCGATCGTCTTCGACCCCTCGCCGGGATGCAGCTCACACGGATCGCTTGCGGTCACCGCCTCGATGTCATCCGGATTCGCGAGCATCACGATCGGCGGGTGATTTAGCGGATACAAGGTGAACCGATCGCCCAGGCGCCTGTGACACTGCTCGAAGTAGGCATAGGGAGCGAAGCGGGCGGCGAGCGTCTGCAGCAAGCTTGGGTGCAGACCGCCGGGTGGCAGGTCGCGACGAGCACGTCGCAGCAGCGTCGACCCTGGACAGTGCGTTTGCAACGGCGACATGCGTCACTCAGCCGCGATCAGACGGTGCGAGCTCGACTCTTCGCGACAGATGATCAGACGAGGATGGGAGTCGGTGTGCCTGGCCGATGGCGATCTGGCCAGGCTCTCGCGGGTCGATGCGTACCCGCGATCCTGCTTGTGGCGTCACGATGACGCTGCGCCAACGTGGCCGCTCGATGTCATTGGCTACGGCGCGCACGGTCAGGTGCGCCAGCGCCTCTTGCAGCACGATCTTCATCTCCATGGTGGCAAGATGCAAGCCTGGGCAGCGCTTGTTGCCACCGCCCCACGGCAACCAGGCGTGCGTCGGCGGCGGGCTGTTCAGGAAGCGCTCGGGCTCGAAGCTCTGGGGCGCACGGAAGTGTGCGGGGTCGTGATGCAGCAGATAGATGCAGCCGACGATTGCCGCCGGTGGTGCGACCTGCCAGCCGGCGAGCTCCGTCGGCCGATGCACCACTCGTGGAATCGTGAACGGAAATACGGGCCGATCGCGCATGATCTCCTGGACCGTCGCGGTCAAGTAGGCCTCGCTTTCACCGCAGTCGATCTCACGCTGCAGTCGCGCTTGTGCTCGCGGATTGTGCGCAAGCAGTTGAAACCCCCACGCCAGCTCTGCGGCAGTCGTCTCATGACCAGCCAATATCACCGACATCAAGTTGTCTCGCAGCAGTCGCTGCGGCGCCGGCGAGCCCACAGCGTCTCGAGCGAGCCTTCCCAGCAAGCCTTTCGGAGGCCCCGTCTGCATCAGACATTCAGCGATCGTGGGATGCATCAACTCATCGAGCAGGCTGCGTTCTCGTATGAATCGTCGCCAGCGCATTCGACCTGCCGTTCGACGTATCGTCGCCTCCGGATAGCACGACGAGCCTGTGATTTCCATCATCTCGAGAATCGCGTCGCGCATCTGCCATAGCTCATCCGGGACCACGCCGTCCGAGCGGTCGAACGCCTTGCGCAGGACCACCTCGAGCGTTAGTGAGCGTAGGCTCGCGTGCAGCGCAAACGGCTCGCCTATAGGCCAGCTCGCGATCACACGCCGAGTCACCCTGCGCGTCATCTCAGCGTGCTCACACACCGCGGCTTTGCGGAACTCCTGCAGCACCGCTCTGCGTCCCTCGACGTGCCCACGGTCGTCCTGGAGCATGAACGAATGCTCGCCCACTATCGGCTCCACGGCGCGGGCGCCCTCGCCGGCATGTAGCACGGTGGGCGCGGCGGCGAACATTGCCTTGACGTCCTGGGCATCGGAGAGAACGACAAGCGACTGATACGGAGTTGTGTCGAGTGTGAAGCGAGCGCCGTAGCGCGCGCGGCAGCGCTCGAGCAGCGTCCAGACGTCTCGGTATACCATGTAGGTCTGTGCACTACGCGGAAGTCGTGGACCCGGCGGGAGCTCGCTCGTGTCCACGCGCCAGGGTGCGTCGCGTGCGCTTTTCACGATCTCACGGTGTCGGTGAGAGGATTGCGTTCACAGTGCTGACGCCCCACGCTGTCCGTAGCAGATCAGCCAGATTCGGAGCACGGGCAACAGCACCTGCGGTAGTGAGCCGCTGCGTGCGAGCAGCGCGCGAGTCGTCCGACGACTGTCGTTGGTGCGCGCGCTGTCCTTCGACAGATACATCGCGATCATGCTCGCGATCACGACGACGTGCTTCTCTCCGCCTGGTAGCGCTGACGCCTCGCTGAGACAGCGACGCATGATCTCCGTCAGGCGCGCGATCGCGACGTCTCGATTGGGGTAGTACGCGATGTAGCACTGGTGGCCGGTGGCCACGTCCTCGGCGGTGTCGACGTAGCTGTCGAGCATCGTCGAGAGCACGCTGACCCAGGGCGAGTAGATGCGGTGAACGCTGGCAATCTCCTCGTCAGCGACGTCGAGATCGCTGGCGAGCGCCAGCAGCGCGTAGATATCGAGGGAAGCCGCCGCCGCTCCCGAGAGCTCGAACCACTCGGCCTCGTGTTTGCCCGGAAACTCTCGCTCGACCCATGCTTGTAGCTTCGCCACTCGCGAAATGGGGCAAAGATCGTGGTTTAGCGCTTGGACACTCGCGCGCGTCGCCTCCGCCACCAGGAACGGCTGTACCCCCTGAAATGACCGCAATCCCTGACATTGCTGGCGGCACTCATCAACAAGCGCGCGCAGATAGCCAGCGTCACCTTCCCGCGCGTCGTACAGGTAGTAGTCGCGCATTGGTCGCGCGGGTTCGAGTGCGTCGACCATTGCCGTGTGGAGCTGCAGCCCGTTGGCCTCGCCGACCTCGGCAGCGCTCTCGTTCGCACTGTCCAGAAAATCCCACATCACCTGATAGGCGACGATTAGGCGCAGCAGTACCTTGCTGCGCCTGTTGGCCAAGGTGCAGAAAAGCGCTGCACCATGAACGTTCTGGCGCTTGCGGTCGATCGCGCTGATGGCGTCTCGGCGTAGACCTTCATCGGAGATCTCCGCTGCCCGGGCGCGCCATCTCCGTAGCTCGCGCCGCACGATCGGCTCGGCCCACAGCAGCTCGCGCGCCACAGCGCCACCCAGCGTTCGCATCTGACTCAACGTCAGCGGCGCTACGTCATGCCCGCTGCGCGCATCCGCGTGGCGCAGCCTGTCCGCTCGCGGCTTTGTAACAGCATGCCCGTCCATTCCTCAAGGGTAAAAATTGCGAGGAGCAAAGTCCAAATCGTCATTCCTTTGACAGCTCTTGCCCCAGCGCAATGAGAACGTTCAAGCTCTCGAAAGCGTTCCCGCCCGAATACGTGCCGCCGTGTCGCCCCGTCAGGCCTGTGCTGACACTCCTGTCGCGCGGTAGCCTGACAGCGCGACGATCGCACTCGCCGCAAGCGCCACGACGGCGAAGCTCTCAAGCACGCTTGGCAGGGCGAGCGAGATCACGACCGGAAAGCCTGTGACGGTCAGCAGTGCGTGGCTGACAAGCAGTTGACCGTAGATGCCAAACGGCGCGCCCACGAGGCAACCGAGGCCGATCAGGACGATGCTCTCCCACACCAGCGAGCGCCACAGCAGGCTGCGCGCCAGTCCCTGCACCTTCAGGCGTGCGAGCGCGCGGCGGCGCTGCCAAACCCCGGCACCCATCGTGCTCGCGCTCGCCAGCACGCCGGCGAGCAGCACCAGCAACGCCATCTGTGTCAGCCGCGCGAGTCCCTGCTGCCCGTTGGAGATCTCTAGCTGTTCGTGGCGGCGCTCGGTCTGCACAGCCAGGCCCGTGTAGCCCATGCGTGCGAGCGTGCGGCGCAACTCGACTGCCACACGCGTCGGCCGGGCGCCGGGTTCGAGCATCACGTTGTAGGCCGATGGTTCGGCGCTGCCCCACGCGGCGACGTAGTCCGCCGGGCTGACGATTACCGCACCCGCCGGCCAGCCTAGGTCCGTGCTGAGCGCCGCTACACGCAACGTCACCGGGTGCGGGGTCGGGAGCGTGAAGCGCTGACCGATCTGGAGATGGTGTTCGTCGGCAAGCGCCGTCGAGAGCACTACCCAGCCGCCGCTGCGCAAGCGCGAATCGGCGATCGCAAGGTCGCCTTCTGGGAGCTGTATCACGCTCAGGGGCGGGGCTGCGATGCCCGGCGGTGCCTCCACGAACACGCGTCGATCGCCAACGTTCAGGAAACTCGCGCGATAGACGCTGATGGCACGCACGCCCGGCAGCCGCCGCAGCGGCGCCAGCGGGATTTCGTGGAATGGGATCGTCGCAAACAGATTGTCGCCGGTCGCGGGCGACACCCACACGTCTGCGGCCGAGGAGATCGTGTGGAAGGACGCCGCCAAGCCCGCCTGCAGGTTACTGCGCGATCCCTGGATCATCGCGCCACCAACGACCGCGACCGCGGCAGTCGCGGCGATCGCGAGTACCCGCGTGCGCACCAAGGGCGAGCGTAGCTCGACGACCGCGAGCGCGGCCGCTGGTGAGCCCAACCGCCATTGCAAACGCTCGAACACTCCCAAACCGGCGTCGATCAGCGACGGGAGCAACAGCAGCGCTGCAAGCACGAGCGTCACGATCGCGATCACCGAGGAGCGCGGTGCAGCAAGCACGATGACGGTCGTCACAACCAAGCAGACAATCCCGGCCGCGCGGTAGCCGCCAGGGAACGAGCGGTCACCGCCAGAGGGCACACCTGAGAGGTGAGACCGTACCGGGCGTCTGTGCAAGCGCAGCCGTCCGAACAGTCCGACCACATGCGCACCGTCTGGGACACCAGCCGCAGACGGCTGCGCCCGTCTGTGCGTGCGGGCGCCCCACAACGGCACGAGCACACCGATTGCCGCTGCCAGCAGACCGGCAACGACGGCCAGCACGACGCTCTGCCGCGTGATGATCCGCTGCGAGCCGACCGGAAACGCGATCGAGAGAAATTCAGGGCTGGCGTTGAAGACGAGCTCCGACAAGAGGTCCCCGATCGCGAGGCCGAGCAGCGCGCCCCACACGCCGATCGCAGCCGCGTCGAACAGCAGCACCTTGACGATCAGGCGCGGCGGCGCGCCGAGCATGCGCAGTTCGCTCAGCAGCCGCTGGCGCAGGTGTGCCGTCAGCAGCACCGCGCAATAGGCGAACATGAAGCCAACCAGCGCACAGATCGCCGCGAACACGTTGACCGACTCGTTGATCGAGGTCGCCGCCTCGCCAAACAGCGTCGTGTCGAAGTCGGCCGACTCGACATTCAGACGTCCGGCGGCTATCCGGCGCAGGCCCCGCAACGCTTCGACGTTCCGCCCGGAGCGCACCTGCACGAGCACACGCGAGAGCCGGCCTTGCATTCCGGTGAGGTTCTGGGCGTACCGCAGCGACGCGATCGCCACCTGGCTATGGATCAACGACCCGATCTCCGAGGGCTCCAGCACGGCGCCCAGCAGCGTCGGTATGAACCTCGTGCCGACCTCTGCGTCGATGACCTGCAGCTGTTCTGCTCCGATCGCAGCCGCCAGCGGCGCCGGCAACACGATCGCCCGTTGGCCCGCGAGCTGGCCGCGCGTGAAGTGGCGCAGGAGCGGGCCGGTGAGGTGTATGTAGCGCTCGTCGGTGGCGAGCAGGTAGACGGCACGCTTGCCGGCCGGGCCGACCAGGCCAATCTGCGCTTCGAGCATGGGCACTGCCGCGCGCACGCCCGGCAGCGCCTGCACTTCGCTGAGCACCCGTTCGCCGAACCCCGCAGACGAGCGTGCCTCCAGCTGATAGCGCGAATGGCCGACCACTCCGCTGGTGAGCTGCGCCACCGACCCGCCGAAGCTCGCGGTCGCGACCTGCGAGGCGAACAGCAGCCCGACCCCGACGGCGATGCCGATGACCGCGAACAGCTCCTGCACAATCACGCCGCGCGCGCGCAGGCGCACGACATACATGTACGCGACGTCATAAAGACTCATCGCAGCGGCGCGGTGGCCGCCGCCGATGGCACAGTCCCGGCCGTCGAGGCCGCGTCCATCCCCGGGATCGCGGTATTCAGCGTCGGCGCAAGCACGGCCGCGGCCGCGCTGCGCGGCGCGGAGTCCGGGCCGAACTCGGCGAGCCGCCCGTCGCGCAACACGTGCACACGGTCGGCGTACGCCGTCGCCTGCGGGTCGTGCGTGACGAGCAACAGCGCGGTCCCGCGCTCGCGGCAGACCTCGCTGAGCAGCTCGAGCACCTCGCGGCCACGCTGCGTGTCGAGATTGCCGGTCGGCTCGTCGGCGAGCAGCAGCTTCGGTTCAGTCGAGAGCGCGCGGGCGATCATCACCCGTTGGCGCTCGCCCATCGAAAGCGAGTCCGCGCGGTGGCGCAGCCGCCCGCCCAACCCCAATCTCTCCAACATCGGCTCGATCTGGCGGTTGCCGCGGCGCACGCCGACTGTCACCCACAGCTTCAACGCCGCGTTCTGGATCACGTTGCCGCCAGACAGCAGCTCGAGCGACTGGTCGATGTAACCCAGCTCGTGCAGCCGGTAGCTCGCCGCCTCAGCTTCCGAGAGCATGGAGATGTCGCGGCCGCCGACCAGCACCCTGCCGCTGTCGGGCGCCACAACCGCCGCGACCACGGTCAGCAGCGTCGACTTACCCGAGCCGCTCGGACCATATAGCGCGACCATCTCCCCCGCGCAGACCTGCATCGACACACCGTCCACCGCGCGCACCGGCTCGCCTCCGCCGATGAGATGGTGCTTGACAAGATCACGCAGCTCCAACATCTCGGATCACCTCGTATGACACGACCGCGGGCGACCTGCAGCCGGCACCAGCCTTGTACCATCGCACCGAACGGTACTGGCTGATCATCAGGGCGCGAAAGCCTGGGCCGCGACCAGAAGAGCGAGAATGGCCCCTCGACTGTCGGTTATTGAGATCGTCCAACGCATCACCTCTGCTCATTGCATCGAACTTGAGCGCTGCAAGGTCATGAGGTCAGTGCTTCACCGGGCAGCGCGTGCGCAGGATGACTTTTGATCCGGCGTGCGGTGTAAGCAGCACGGTCCGCCACCGCGGACGCTCGATGCGATCTCTGCCGCGCAGCACCAGCCATGTCGACAGCGCTCGACGGAGCACGGACCGGATCTCCATCAGCGCGAACTGCCGACCGGGGCAACGCTTGCGTCCTAGGCCCCAAGGCAGCAGCGTCCCTGGCCGGTGTGCTTCCGTTAGGAACCGCTCCGGCAAAAACGTGTGGGGGTCGTCGTACAGCTCCGGATCATGGTGCAGTAGATAAGTGCAGGCGAGCAGCTGTGCTGGGGGACGGTAGTCCCAGCCGCCGATCTCGATAGGCTTCATCACCACTCGCGGGGATAGGAATAGGAACGTGGGCCTGTGCCGTAGTACCTCCTGGATCACGGCGTCCATATATGTGTGATCGGTTCCCTCGTCGATCTCTTCGATCAGTCGGTCCTGCACCGCCGGATTGTGCGCCAGCAGCTGAAAAGCCCACGCGAGCGTCGCAGCAGTCGTCTCGTGACCCGCGACGATCACCGCCACGAGGTTCTCTCGCACCTGCCTGTCCGACAATGGGGAATCATCCGGGTTGCGGGCGGCGATCAGCATGCCTAGCAGGTCGCGTCCTTGCTGCCCGCTTTGATCCATCTGCTGGCAAGCGCGTCGGCGGCTTGCGATGAGCGGATAAACGATCTCATCCACCGTCTGTCGCCGACGCTCGAACTTTCGCCACGCTCCCCGCCATCCGGGCAGGTGACGCAGTTGCGGCTCCAGAAGCAGTGGCGTGGCCATAACCGACAGCATGTCGAGCATTCGCCCATACAGAATCTCGTGCAGTTGCCCCGATGGCCCGCAGACCGAGCCTCCGTGCTCTTCCCGGTCGTCGATCGCGGCCGTCAACATAACCTTCAACGTCAGCCTCGATATGTATCGGCTCAGCGAGCACACAGTATCGGCCGGCCACGATCCGATCTCGTGATCTACGAGATCGGTGATCGTGTCGGCGTCGCTTTGAACGCTCCTACTTTGAAACGCCGGCATGATCGCGTCCCGCACGCTCTTGTGCTTCCCGTTCTCGTGGAGCATGAAGGCGCTCTCGCCGAACACTGGCTCCATAAGCGCTCCGCCTCTCCCCGAATGCAGGTCCTCCGCAGAGGCGCTGGCGATTGCTCGTATATCCCCGGGATCCGAGAGCATCACGAGCGGGGGCATCTCGACTATGTTGATTGTGAAGCGGCGTCCGTGCCGTGTCGAGCGTCTTTCGACGCTTCCGAACGGCCATGCTTTACCGTCGATCGTCTGCAGCAGCGGGGGTAGGCTCAGCGACGGCGGGAGGTCGCTCCTAGATCCGGTGGGGCTGATTAGGCTTCTTAGGACTGACATTTTCTTCCTCTGACGGATCACTTGTTGTCACTTTACGCGTGCCGCCTGCCGTTGGGCAGGACGCGCGCCTCGGTCAAGCTACGCTGTGGGAACAGACACTCCGGACCGGCACGACGCTCGTTATATACGCGTCAGCCACGAACTGCGAAGTACACGCCTGAAGCATCCGCATCCACTCCATCCACCCCGAGAACCCATTGCGCACACTACGCAACAGCGCATCGACAAACTTGCGGGTGTAAAGCTCGGCCAAGCCTGCGCC
>Ga0182015_10005285_pt1 | contig 13485 bp, 10 predicted proteins | sample 712P3MmetaG_FD_120478 | JGI IMG/M metagenome (GOLD analysis project Ga0182015, IMG submission 120478) | Permafrost microbial communities from Stordalen Mire, Sweden - 712P3M metaG | ecosystem: Environmental > Terrestrial > Soil > Wetlands > Permafrost | place: Sweden: Stordalen | collected...
ACGATCGACGATCTAAGCAGTTAGCAATATACGGAGATCGCGCAGGTTGTTATCGGTGGGGCCGGTGACCAGCGTGTCGCCCAGCGCGGTGAAGAGCGGGTAGGCGTCGAACCTCGCCAGCGCGGATGCAGGATCGATCCCCAGAGCCTGGCCTCGGACCACCGTCGTCGTATCCGCGATGGCGCCGGCGGCGTCACTGTTTCCATCGATGCCGTCGCTGCCGGCACTGAGCACCACGACCGGCTGATTTGGCACTGCGGCGCCGTCATGGCCGCCGAGTTCCAGCGCGCAGGCTAGCGCGAACTGCTGGTTACGGCCACCGGCGCCGTGCTCATGGCCGAGGCGCACCGTCACTTCGCCGCCCGAGAGCAGACACAGCCTGGGGTGCTCGCGCCGCAGCTGATAGAAGCGACCCAGCAGATAGCGGGATGCATCGCTGTAATCCCAATCGTCACAGCTGGTGTCGATCATCACTTCATAACCCAAGGCCAAGGCCATTTCCCGGGCGGCGCCGATCAGGTCGTCGCTCGAAAGCAAGGTTTCGGCCGCCGCGCCTGCCAGGGCCGGTGTCTCAGGCAGATTGGGATCATCGAAGAAGGTCCGTACGCCCGATGGGAAGCGCTCCGCAAGACGGTAGCGATGGATGATCTCGCGGCATTCCGCCACCGTGGACGAGTCGGGGAGTGTGGGACCCGAGGCTAACGCGTCGAGATAGCGAGGCGCTACGTCCGATACCAGCAACGAGAACTTCGCGGCCAAGGGCGCGGCAGCAGCCAGGCGGCCGCCCTTGACCGCGGAGAAGTGCTTACGCACTGTGTTGATCTCCGCGATGGTGGCGCCCGAGCCCACCAGGGCCTGGTATACGATGCGCGTCTCATCGAGAGAGATGCGCGGGTCCAGAGGTAGCTCGAACATGGCCGAGCCACCGCCGCTGATGAGGAAAAACACGAAGTCCCGTGCACTTGTGCCGCGGAGCAGCTGCAAGGCGGCGCAGGCAGAGGCAAAGGAGTCCTGGTTGGGCAAAGGATGGCCGCCGGCGTAGTAGGCGACGGCAGGATCACGCTCAGCGGGGAGCGAGGGCGCACAGCACACGCCGCCGGCCAACACACCAGGCAGGCGTGCGCGCAGCGTCTCAAGCATCGGCAGGGCAGCCTTCCCCAGAACCACGGCGTGGATCCTGTCGTAGTGGGCCAACGGGATGCAAACCTCATCGCCGCCGGCGATGGAAGAGTGAAATAGCGATTGGTCTTGGAAGCGAAGGCGGCGGTCGAAGGCTGCGGGAATGCTGGAGGAGCGGAGCGCGTGGTGAAAGATCCAGCACGCCTCTTCATGCAGCTTGCGGCGCGTGGCCTCGCTATCAGCGGCGGTCACTTCGGCGCCACCGCAGGCACAAAGTGAGTTTCGATCCAGCCGCTCAACGCGAGCTGCATCTGTTCCAGCTTTCCGGCGAAGAAATGATCGGCGCCTGGCACCAGCACCAGCGTGGCCGGGACCGCGGCTCCGGCCACCACGGCTTCAAGCTCCCTGCGAGGTCCGTATTCATCGGTAGTGCCGCTGACAAAGAGCTTGGGCTGCCGGCAGCTGGCGAGAAAGTTGTAGTGATACTCTCGTCCCCCGACGCGGACCGGAAGCCCGAGTGCTGCGATGCCCTTGACCCGCTCGTCCCCGCAGCAGGCGCGCAAACCTACGCTGGAGCCGAAGGAGAAGCCGGCGAAGAGAATGGGCCGCTCGTACTCCCGGTGCAGCCAGTCGAGCGCGGCCCGCAGATCGCCCACCTCGCCGTGGCCATCGTCGTGCGTGCCTTCGCTCAACCCGGCGCCGCGAAAGTTGAAGCGCAGCACGGGGAGCCCGAAGGACTGGAAAGCCTTCATGGCGTGATACACGACCTTGTTGTGCATGGTGCCGCCAAAGAGCGGGTGAGGATGGCAGACCAGGGCTGCATAGCGAGCTTCTTCCTGCCCGGTATTCAGCAGCGCCTCGATCCGGCCGGCCGGCCCGCGCAGATCCTCGATGCTGCGCAATCGCGCAGAGCCAGCTGTGGGCTCATTGAGGTCGTTCATGGTCATAGCTTGCTCTATGTATCCTAGAGCATTTTTTCTGTGCTCCAGCCTTTCCCGGGACGGTATACACGGCGAAATGCCAGCGAGCCTGTCTTGCATAGCAAGGGCGGGGCACCCGCTCAGGTATGCTGAAAAACGATGAAGCCGCTCGACCCCCTGGACCTGACCCGCCGGCTGGTGGATATTGAATCGCTCACCTACAACGAGGGAGCGGTGGGCGCGTATCTCGACGCGCTGCTGCGCGAGCGCGGCTTTGCCGTGGAACGGACGGCGGTGGCCCAGCCGGCGCAGAGCCGCTTCACTGGCGAACGCTTCAATGTGTATGGGGGCACCGGAGAGCGGCCGGATGTGGTGCTCTCCACGCACATGGATACGGTGCCACCGTTTATCCCCGGCAGCGAGGATGATCTTTTCCTATACGGGCGGGGCGCCTGCGACGCCAAGGGGATTATCGCCGCGCAAGTGGTGGCCGCGGAGCGGCTGCGCGAGGCCGGGGTGGCAGTCGCGCTGCTGTTCGTGGTGGGCGAGGAGCGCGATTCGGCGGGAGCGCGGGTGGCCAATCTGCATGCCAAGGGAAGCCGGTTTCTGATCAATGGGGAGCCGACCGACAACCGGCTGGCGCTGGCCTCCAAAGGAGCGCTGCGGGCCGAGATTCGGGCGCACGGCACCATGGCGCATTCGGCTTATCCGGAACTGGGCGATAGCGCCGTGCACAAGCTGGTACAGGCGCTGCAGCGGCTGCTGGCCCTCGAGTTGCCCAGCGCCGAAGGGGTAGGCCCGAGCACGCTGAACGTCGGCGTGATCGATGGGGGACGGGCGCCTAACGTGATCGCCGATGCCGCCAACGCGCAGGTGCTGGTCCGCCTGGTGGGCCCTTCGGAATCGACCCGCAAAGCTATCGAGGAGGCAGTCGCCGGTCTGGCCGAGGTGGAGTTTACCCTGGAAATTCCCTTCATCCGTATGCGCCAGGTGGAGGGATTGGAAACCATGGTGGCGGCCTTCACCACCGATATTCCCGCGCTCAGCAACTGGGGTGAGCCGCTGCTGCTCGGTCCCGGTTCAATCCACGTGGCGCATACACCGTTTGAGAAGATCGCCAAGCACGAACTGCTCCGGGCAGTGGACCTGTACTTCGACGTGGCGTGCAGACTCGCCGGATGAAGATCGCGCGATGACCACATTCGGCTGGGCGACGCGGCTGAAATATGGAGTTCTGGCTGCTCTGGCAGGTTGGTTGGCCGGCGTCCTGGTCAGCTTCCCCTTTGAGTTCGCCCTCGCTTGGCGCTATGTGGATGGGAACGTGCACCGGCTGCCCGAATCCCTGGCCGAAGGACTGGTGGTGTGGGCCGCCTTCAGCCTTTTCATAGCGATGTCAGGTTTTGTGCCGCTGGTGCTGCCTCTGGTCCTGCTGATTGCGCCGGCCCGGATCGTGCGCTGGCGCCGCATTCTTGTCCCGGGAGCCCCCGTGGTCGCTTTCCTGGCCATCTACCAGCGCATGGGACTGTTGCGCCCTTATTACTTCCGGCACACGAGGGCCGTCCGCGCTTTCTTCGTCACCGCGCCCAACTTTTTCGTCCTTACTTTCGCCTTGGTGGTCATCTGGGTGTACGTGGTGCTGGCGAAACGACGGCTCTCCGCTCTGCGGTCTTCGGTCCCGGAGGCTTGAAGCAATTCTGTAGACTTGGGGCAGATGACACACCCCACCAACGCTCTCGCTGAAGCTTCCTCCTCATATCTGCGATCCGCCATGCATCAGCCGGTGCAGTGGCATGAATGGGGCGCTGAAGCTTTTGCCCGCGCTGCCGGGGAAGACAAGCCCATCCTGCTGGATATCGGGGCCGTGTGGTGTCACTGGTGCCATGTGATGGATCGGGAAAGCTATGAAGATCCAGGGCTGGCAGAAGTGATCAACCAAAACTTTATCGCCGTCAAGGTCGATCGCGACGAACGTCCGGATGTGGATACGCGCTACCAGGCTGCGGTCGGGGCCATCAGTGGACAAAACGGATGGCCTTTGACCGCGGTGTTGACTCCTGAGGGCAAGCCGTTTTTTGGCGGAACCTATTTTCCCCGGGACGACCGCTACGGCCGGCCCGGCTTCGAGCGGGTGCTGCGGAGCATGGTGGACGCCTGGAAGACGCGCCGTGAGGAGGTCATGGAGTCGGCCGGCTCCGTGGTGGAAGCCATCGAATACAACGAGAACTTTGCCGGCCGCGCGGGCAACCTGAGCATGAGCATCGTCGACAAGATGGTGGCCTCGGCGTTGGAAAAGTTCGATCGCCACCACGGGGGTTTTGGTGCGCAGCCCAAGTTTGCCCATCCTTCAGCCATCGACCTGCTGCTCGATGTGGCCACGCGCACGGGCAACGAAGCGGCCCGGGAGGCGGCCACCGTGACCCTGGAGAAGATGGCCCATGGCGGCGTCTACGACCACCTGGGCGGGGGCTTCCATCGCTATTCGGTCGACGAGGCCTGGGTGGTTCCGCACTTTGAGAAGATGCTGTACGACAACGCGGAGCTGCTGAAGAACTATGCGCATGCCTTCCAAAGCTATGTCAAACCCGAGTTCGCGCGGGTAGCCAAGGACATCATTCGTTGGATGGATGAGTGGCTTACGGACCGGGAGCGGGGCGGCTTCTATGCCTCGCAGGATGCGGACATCGACCTGGACGACGATGGCGATTACTTTACCTGGACGCGCGCCGAAGCCGCGGCCGTGCTCAGTCCGGAAGAGATTGAGATAGCCGGGGCTTATTACGACATTGGCGATCTGGGCGACATGCATCACAATCCCGCCAAGAACGTGTTGCATGTGAAGCGAACCCTCGAAGCTGTGGCTGTGGGCGCCGGCAAGACGCCCGCGCAGGCAGAGGAATTACTGGCCGCAGCCCATGCCCGGCTGTATGCGGCGCGGGGTGAGCGCCCGACGCCGTTCATTGACACTACCGTTTACACCAACTGGAATGCTCTTGCCGTCTCCGCCTACCTGGAGGCGGCGCATGTGCTGCGCCTGTCCGAAGTGAAGGCCTTTGCGCTGCTTACTCTGGACCGGCTTCTCGGCGAAGGTTTGGATGCGGAGCGCGGGCTGGCCCACGTGATCTCCTATACCGGCGGCGCCTCGACCGGGACCAAATGGGTTGCGGGGATGCTGGACGATTATGCCTTTCTCACCCATGCCTGCCTGGATGGTTGGCTGGCGACCGGCGCGGCCAAGTATTACCGGGCGGCGCTGGGGTTGGCTAAGCGCATGGTGGCGGAGTTCTACGACCCTGCCGGGGGAGGTTTTTTCGATGCCATGGCCAAGGGAGAAGCGCTGCTGGGCGCATTGACGGCACGGCGCAAGCCGCTGCAGGACTCGCCCACTCCGGCGGGAAACCCGGCCGCAGCCGCCGCGTTGCTGCGTCTGGAGGCGCTCAATGGAAGCGCCGCTCTGCGCGCAAAGGCGGAGGATACCCTGGAGGCGTTTGCCGGCGTGGTGGAACACTTCGGGCTCTACGCGGGAACCTACGGCCTGGCGCTCGAGCGTCTGCTGCTCCCCCCGGTGCAGGTGGTGGTGATTGGCGAAGATGCCGAGGCCGAGCGCCTGGACGCGGTAGCCACGGCTCGCTTTGCGGTGAACAAGAGCGTCATCCGTCTGACCCGGGCCCAGGTCGCGGGAGAGCTGCCACCGGTGCTGGCTGAAACGCTGCCCTTGCTTCCCGATCTCGACGCGGCGCACAGCTTCGCCGTGGTGTGCAAGGGAACCTCTTGCCTGCCGCCCAGCGCAGACCCCGACCAGCTGTTCGCCCTGTTGCAGGATTAGCCTCGATTTCTCACCGAAGTGTGCCGGGCAGGGTAGGTAGCGCCGCGAAAAGCGGGTTCCCCATCCCCCCGGATTTCCTGTAGGGCTTGGTGGGGTCAACTATTGTGTTGTTATTGAAGACCCGCCTCTGATACGTTGTCGAAATCTTTCGGCCTGCCTTCGTTACCGTAACAGTTTCATAGTCCTCCCTGGGCGAACTGACCATGGACCGCAACGATTACATCGAACGGTTGCTAAAAAAAGTGCAGGCGCATTTTTGCGAGAAGCCGTTGCCTCAGGACCTCACGACCCGCTTCCCCGATATCCACGGAAGATGCGGTCAGGAACTGACCTACGACGACCTCTATAAGTATCCTGGCCTCCAGCAGGCGTTGGCCTACATCGTGCAGTACACCCCGAGCAAGTGGCTACTGGAGCAGGAAGCTGCGTCGATTGTGGCGCTCCGCAAGCTCCATCATCCGGAGCGCCAGATTCCGGAGTTTCAACCCGAGCCGATTGCAGAGTGCCCTCCCGGGCAAGAGACAGCACGACCGCCTGCAGGGGACATCTACGATTGGGCGAGTGACCGCCGCCTGGCGGGGATCTGCTTTTCCGGCGGCGGCATACGCAGCGCCACCTTCAACCTGGGCATTCTGCAAGGCCTGGCCAGGCGCAGCTGGTTGAACAACTTCGATTACCTATCGAGTGTTTCGGGGGGCGGCTATATTCATGGGTGGTTGGCCGGGTGGCTCAAGCGCAAGACACTGGAATCAGCAAAGGAGCATCCCGAGGCGGACCATTACGAAAAAAATCTGAAGCGAGCCTGGGATCGCGTGACGTACCGCCTGAAGCCTTTACCCGGGCGTGAAGACGCAGAAAAGTTTCAGGCGGTCTGGCCGCGCCAGATTCAATGGCTGCGCAGGTATAGCAACTATCTCACCCCGCAAGTCGGCCTGTTAACCGGCGATACCTGGTCCGCAATTGCCATCTGGATACGTAACGTCTCGCTCAACCAGACCCTGTTGATCGCGATCTTCCTGAGCGTTCTTTCCCTGCCCCACCTGTTGGCGCCGGCTGTACGCCTGGTGGATCGAGGGCCTACCGCAGCCGAGCCCGGAGACAAACCGAGAGATGCGAAACGTATCCTGTCGGTCTACCTCACCGCGCCGGAGTTGGCGAAGCTTTCCCTGTCTCAACTGTTGACGTCGGGTGTACGCCTGGCAGATCAGGGTTCCGAGCCCTGCCCAACGGCGACAGAGGGCAAACCAGAAGACGCAAAGCGGATGCTGACGCTCTGCTTCTCAACAGCGGTGAAGGCGCCCGAGGGCCTGGCCAGCGAACCCGCAGAGCTTTTCCGCAGTCTGTTCAAGAAATACTGGCACGGGAATTGGAGCGAGTCGGGCATGTGGAGCTTCTTAACCAAAGCTCCCCGCATTCGCGGAGAAAGCATCGCTGCCCTGGCGTGCTTCCTTTTGGCCACACTGCTCGTCGCCGTGCTTCTGCGCCGGGAATACGACTTTGCCCTGCAGCCCAGTGAAGCCGAGAAGCGGATCTCTGGTTACTTTCTCCGGCTTCGCGATTATCAATTGCTGTCAGCCAATATCATGGTCGGCTTTTTGCTGGCCTTCGGTATTTTCATGACGCGTGTGACCCTAAAACGCGGGGAGAACGCCGCATTCCCGGCGGGACTGTTTCTGCTGCTGCTTGGCCTGGTATGGACGGAGACCTTTGCCGGAGGCGCTCTGGGCAAAGTCATGACGGTTCGCTATCAGAGACTGAAGGAGCGACGGCAAAACCTGAATAAGGGCGCCAAGTCGTTCTTGATAGGCCGGGTGCTCTGGCTGGCTTTCCTGGGCATACCAGCCGCACTAGCGGGCGCCGCGGTAGGAGCAGCTATCGCAGCCCTGCTGAAATCGTGGATGATGCGGGATGCGGCACGTTGGCTCAATCTCGATGGTCCATTTTCACTGCAGATCGTGCTGGGTACGCTGCTCTTTTTCTGGCTGCCGCCGCTCACCATGATCATTGGATCGGGCTTCATTGGGAAGGACTTTCCCGACTGGCTGGGCGAGTGGCTGGGACGCATCCGCGGATACACCCTGCTGGCCGGCCTGGGCTGGGTTTTTCTCTGTGGTTCCTCGTTGTTGATGCCTGGGGCTCTTTTGCACCTTTTGTCTTCGGGGCGTACTAAATGGCCCGCAATCGGCGCCTGGATTCTAACCACCGCCGGGGGCGTCATAGGTGGAAAGAGCAGCAAAACGAGCGGTGATCGAAGTACCCCCACGAGCGCGGGAGGAAGGATGATCGATGTTATCGTTCGCGTTGGTCCGTATGTATATGTCGGCGGCCTGATTTTTTTCCTCTCCCTGGTTATCGAGGAGAGCCTTGGCCCATTGGCCAAAGGTCTTTTCGCCGGACATGAGCTGTTGTTCTGGTGGCTCGTCATCATCGTGTTTGCAGGCATCGCCGCGTGGCTCGGCTCCCGCCTCGATATCAACGAGTTTTCCATGAACAGCTTTTACCGCGACCGCTTGACCCGCTGCTATCTGGGCGCTTCGAATGTGACCCGTAGCCCCAGTCCGGTTACCGGATTCGATGAGCGTGACACCGACGATTTGCAGATCGCGGATCTGAACTTGAAGAGAAATTATCCGGGCCCGATTCCCATCTTTTGTTGTGCCATGAATATCACTTTTGGGGAGGACCTTGCATGGCAGGAGCGCAAGGCTGCTTCCTTTGCCTTCACGCCTTTTTACAGCGGATACACCGTAGGGTGGACCGAAGGAAAGAAGAAGCTGCGGTTCAACGGCTTCGTGCCAACTGAGTTTGTCTATCAAGGCGGTCCCAACCTGGCGACGGCCATGGCGGCTTCCGGGGCCGCGGTCAGTCCAAACTGGGGTTACCACACCAATCCCGCGACGGCGTTTTTGATGACGATGTTCGATGTCCGGCTCGGCGTATGGGTCCCGAATCCCCGCCGCTCCGAGCTTGCCGGGCAGAAGTTGGGTGTGCTCCCGGGGGAGAGTATTCCGGCTTCCCCAAAGTTCGCACCCTGGTGGCTTACCAGCGAACTCTTCGGGAGTGTTGACGATACGTCGAAGTACGTGTACCTGACAGACGGCGGCCACTTCGACAATATGGGACTGTATGAGCTGGTGCGGCGCCGCTGCTACAAAATTGTCATCTGCGATGCGGAGCAGGATGGCGATTACGTATTTGAGGGAATCGGCGCGTCCATCCGCAAGTGCCGCATCGACTTCGGGGTCGAGATAGAACTGGATTTTTCGGCAGTTACTCCCAACACGAAAAGCAAGCTAAGCCCCGCTCACATTGTGCGGGGAACGATCCGCTACCCGGAGACTCCGCCCGGAGAAGAGGGAGAGATCCTGTACATCAAAGCCTCGCTCACTGCGAAAGCACCAAAGCAACCCAATACAGCTAAGCCGCCTGCTCCCCCTGTTCGGGGTAGCGTAGCGTTGCCCGATGTGCCCGGCGACATACAGAACTACAAGTTGCAGCATGAGGATTTTCCCCACGACTCCACGGCCGAACAGTGGTTCACCGAATCGCAGTTCGAGAGCTACCGGTGCCTTGGCGTGCGCGTCATTGAGAGCCTGAACAAGTTGATCTGACGCTAGGCGCCGGTTTCCCCGGTAAAAGGATTGGTCTCGTTAGGCTTGGCCATGGTAGGGTCGGGGGCTTTTGCCGTCTCTGCCTCAGGCGTCGCCGTTGTCGATTGGCCGGGGCCGCTGAGCACGCGGTAGGGGCTGCCCGGCAGCAGGTTGTGCTCCTCCAGCGCCAGGCGGATGCGCCGCTGCATCTCGCGCATGGCCTCGAATTGCTTGCGCGCCAGCGTCCTTATCTGGATGGGGTAGATAACCTCGGTGCCCTTGATCGAATCCACGCCGAACACCTGTGGATCGCTGAGGAAAATATCCTTGAAAGCGGGCTCGTTGCGCACCTCCAAGGCAATCTTCTTCAACAACGGGATCACCTGATCGGGATTGGCGGAGAAGTCGACCGAGACGTTCAGCGTGGAGACCGAGAAGCCTCGAGTCTGGTTGGCCACATTGGTGACCTGGCTGTTGGGAATGATGTAGAGCGTGCCGTCAAAGCCCCGGACCGTGGTCTTGCGCAGCGTCATGGATTCCACCGTGCCGGTCATCCCCGCCAGGGTGACTACGTCGCCCACGTTGTACTGATCCTCGATCAGGATCAGGATGCCGTTCAGCACGTCTTTCACGATAGTCTGCGCGGCCAGGCCGATGGCCACGCCCGCGACGCCCGCGCTGGCCAGCAACGGTCCCAGGTTGAAGTGGAGAACGTTCTCCATGATCTGCAGAAAGGCCAGAAAGGCTACGATGACGATGCCGGTTGCGCGGATGACCGTGGCCATCGTACGCACCTGCGCGCCACTGGCGGATCCCAGGTTGTCCCGGCGCTGGGCGACCTTGATGACGCGGGTGGTAATGAAGTTGACCAGCAGGATGAGCGCCCAGGCATAGAGCGCGATAAATATCAGCTTGGGGAGCCCTGTATGGAGGAACTCCTGCACGTCGGAGAGCCACTCCTGGTTAAGACCGCGAAGAAACGAAGGCACAGGCTGGCGCCAGCGGAGGATGGCAAAAGCCACCGAGACGTGAGGGAAAATGGTGGAGTACACTGACACCCTATGATGCGGGGAACCGTGTGGTTGGTTGCGGCAATGCTGGGTCTAGGCGCGGGACTGGTCTCGACCGCCGGCGGCGCCTCCGGTCCACCGCAGGCAGGGAATACCCAAGCCACGGCGCCGTCGAAAGCCGGGGATGACCAATGGGGTGAGCCAACCGATGAGCCGGTGCAGGCGGGACAGACCCCGCCGGCTGCAGCTCCTGAGCAGGCTGGGGATGCCCCAGCCCCTGAGCCGCAAAATGCCCCGAAAAAAGACGCGGGCGACCCAAACCACAAGCCGGTGCAGGCCGGGCCACCCGCCTCGCCGCCGCCCGCGCCCGAACAAGCCGGGAGCGTCCCAACTCCAGAGCCAGCGCAAGCCAAGCAGCCCGCGCTGGCCCTCCCCGCTGCAACTCCGGAGCAGCAGCAACTGGAGAAAGACTCGGCGCAATTACTACATTTGGTGAAGGAGTTGAAGGTCGAAGTGGACAAAGCCGGAACCGACACATTATCGTTGGCCGCCGTCCGCAAGGCCGATGAGATTCAAAAGTTGGCAAAAAACCTCAAGGAGAGGATGAGGGAACGGGAGCAAGAGCCTGGAAACAAGCCATGATCAGCCGTTTCCAGTAAATAGGATGTGAGGGTGGAGTGAGCGGTTTATTGCAGAGGTGGGTGCGGGTGGGGCTAGTGACCGTGGTTGGCAGCACGGCGGTCGCGGTCAGCCTGGGGCTGACGCCGATGCAGTTCGGTGCTGGTGCTCCCGATGCTCCTTCCGTGGAAACCCTGGGACAATTCGGTCGCCACCCTCGGGACGACGAGCAATCCATCATGACGCGGGAAATGCAAAGAAACCAGGCAAAGCGGCTCCGGGAGCAGCGACAGCAGCAGCTGCTCTCCGACACCGCCAAGTTGCTGCAGTTGGCGACCGACTTGAAGGCCGAAGTGGACAAACGAGAGCCTGATCCGTCGCCCGTGGCAGTCATCAAAGAGGCGGACGAGATCGGCAAATTGGCTAAGAGGGTCAGCGACAAAATCAAGGCGCAGTAGGGGACTGGGATACTTGTTCCACCGCACCGGTGGCCTTCTCCATGCTCACCCCCACAACATCATGCCTGCAAACGCAATGTTCACACCAGAAGCTGCGAAAAAGCCTCATCCTGGAATTCTCTGTTGGCACGGAAGTTTCCTCACACCGTCGCCAGTGTTCCACACGGTCGTAACAGGGAATTTGCTCCGAGGTTGAGGGAAACATCAGCTGCCATGCAAAAGATTTATATCGGTGTCGACGTGGGTGGCACCAAGACTGCGGTTGTACTTTCTGCGCTCCCGCCGGTCAGCCTGGGGCGAGTGGAGTTCGCTACGCAGCCAGAGCACGGGCCGGAGCCCGCTCTCGATCGCATCGTGCAATCGGTCCGCAGCCTTCTGGCGCAGCATGGCTTCTGCGAAGAGCAGATCGCGTCCATCGGGGTAAGCTGCGGCAGTCCGCTCGATCGGGTGAAGGGAATTATTCACGCGCCGCCCAACCTCTCCACCTGGGTGGATGTACCTATCCGGCGGCTGCTCGAGCAGGCTTTCCACACCACCTGCCGGGTGGAGAACGACGCCAACGCGGGTGCGGTGGCGGAACATCGATTCGGTGCGGGCATGGGCACCGACCACATGGTCTTTCTCACCCTGGGAACGGGCTTGGGCGCGGGCATTATCGCTGCCGGCAGCTTATACCTGGGGGCCAAAGGCGACGCCGGCGAGATAGGCCACGTGCGGCTTAGCCCGGCTGGGCCGGTCGGTTACCACAAGGCGGGCTCGATCGAGGGCTGGGCCAGCGGCGGCGGCATTGCCCAGCTGGCCGTGCGTAGGCTGGCACAAGCGGAAAAACGCGGCCGTTCGAGCGTGTTGCCAGCACAGTTGGCCGGCGGCGGGGTTTTGACCGCGCGCGATGTTGGCCGTGCCGCGCAGGCTGGAGATGCAGTGGCATTGAGCATCCTGCGCAGTTCCGGCGCGCGGCTGGGCCAGGCGATTGCCATGCTGATCGACGTGCTGAATCCGCAACGCATTGTGCTCGGAGGCCTGGCCATGCGCCTGGGAGAGTCATTGCTTGCGCCCATGCGCAGAGTGATCGAACGCGAGGCTTTGCCGCAGTCGTTGCGGGCCTGCGAGATTGTTCCCGCCGCCCTGGGGGAGCAGATCGGCGATGTTGCCGCGCTCTGTGTGGCGATGGGCCTCGAAGGAAAAGGGGAGTAGTTTGCGAGTAGTACGTTTTTCTTAGTGATTTCTTTGCAGTCTAAAAAACACTTCAAGGGTGAATCGGATGAGTGGAAGATTGGCGGGAAAGACCGCTGTGGTCACGGCCGCGGGACAGGGAATTGGACGGGCCACGGCGATCGCCTTTGCCCAAGAAGGTGCGACCGTGTGGGCGACGGATATCAACCAGTTGGCGCTGCGATCTCTCGGCAAAGAGCAGCCTCAGATCGTGTGCCGCGAACTCGATGTGCGCAATCCGAAGGAGATTGAGCAACTCGCAGGCCAACTCGCGCAGCTTGACATTTTATTCAATTGCGCGGGGTTCGTGCATCACGGCACCATCCTCGACTGCAGCGAAGAGGATTGGGAATTTTCCTTCGACCTGAATGTCCGGTCTATGTATCGCACCTGTCGCGCCTTTCTGCCCGGCATGGTACGCGCTGGCCGGGGAAGTATCGTCAACATGGCTTCTATCGCGTCCAGCGTCAGAGGCGTGCCGAACCGCTTTGTCTACACCAGCTCCAAGGCCGCTGTGGTTGGATTGACGAAGGCAATTGCCATCGACTTTGTGCGCCATGGTATCCGCTGCAATGCCATTTGTCCGGGAACCGTACAGTCGCCTTCGCTTGATGCGCGAATTGCCGCGCAGGGCGACGAAGAACAGGTGCGCCGAGAGTTTATCGCGCGCCAACCTATGGGACGGCTAGGCCGCCCGGAAGAGATTGCCGCGTTGGCGGTGTATCTCGCATCGGA
>Ga0182015_10005286_pt1 | contig 13484 bp, 8 predicted proteins | sample 712P3MmetaG_FD_120478 | JGI IMG/M metagenome (GOLD analysis project Ga0182015, IMG submission 120478) | Permafrost microbial communities from Stordalen Mire, Sweden - 712P3M metaG | ecosystem: Environmental > Terrestrial > Soil > Wetlands > Permafrost | place: Sweden: Stordalen | collected...
ATCGCCCGTGCGATTGCCTCGGTAAGCTGGAGTTCGATCCCCTCAAAGTAATCGATGGCCTTTGGGTCTCCCAGGGACCGGGCATAATGCAGCAAGGGCTGCAGCAGCCACTTTTCGGTCGGCGCCAGCCCTGGGCGTAGGGACGCGGTCGCGAGCTGCTGCTCGAGCCATTGCAGGCTGGAGGGCACATGGGCCGCAGCCGGTGTCATCAGCCCGAGCGTCTCGAGAAAGATATCCTGCACTGACTCATCGGCGCGGTAGACGCCGACCCCGCGGCCGACCTGCATCACGGCCTCCACCAGGCCGAGGATGCGCCCGTGCTGCGCCTTCCCGCTTATCTCGCCGACAGTGAGCACGCGAAACCGTCCGTCGGGACCTATCGCCGCAAGCTGGCCGAACACATTGGTGGATAGGTTGACGAGGGCCTTGTTGAACTCGACGCGTGTCGGCTGTTCCTTGCCCGCGTCCTCGAAGCATCCCCCGCAGCGGGTGAGCGTCCTTACGGCGGCCGCCCGCGCCAAGGGATCGCCGCCGGTCAGGAGCGTCCTTCCGGGCGGACCCGGCCGATAGACGGCGGTCGGGCCTTCGCCCTTGCGCACAGCGGTCTGAATAGTCACGCCACGCATGAGCCGGCCAACCACGAATGGCATCAGGTGCGGCCACAGGTCCGGGAGTCGCCCGAGCAGCGTGGATTCCTCCAGGAGCTCGATGAAGCTGCGCCTTATGCGCTGGTAATAGATCCCATTGGCGCAGAGGACCAGCAGGGGGAGCCGCGCCTTTCCCGCGAGCAGCCTTTTCTCCCTATGCTCGTGCTCGACCACGCCGGCATACTCCGAGATGACGTCGAAGAGCTGGTCTGGATTGGTGCAGACGAGGACGATCCCGGGCAGGCGCCCCTCGCGCGCGGCCTCCGGCAGGCTTCCCGCCAACTTCCCGGCGAGCGGGATGTCCCTGCGCCCCGTGCCCGAATCGATAGACAACGATGATCCCTCCCGCCACCGCTCTCCCGCCGCTCCAGTACGGCGCGAAAGGAAGACGACCCGGTCCGGAGCACAAGATGCACCCTCCGTCAGGTAATAGTAGAACGCGACGCCGAGGGCGCCGATCGGAAGCACGCCGACAGACCCTGTCTCATGCGCCTCCATGGACCTGGCTATTCCGGCAGCTGCTCGAGGATCGCCCTTGCCCGGTCCAGTGGGGACGCCTTCAGCAGGAGCCGCATGCGATTCGCGGATCCGGGGCTGGTGCCGTAGGCGTAGTCGATGTTGACGCCGCCCTCCGCAAGGGCGCGGCAGACGTCCGCCAGGCGCCCGGGCTGGTCGGCGAGGTCAATTTCAAAGACATTCGCCTCCATGAGCTTGAGGCCCACCTTCTCAAGCGCCCCGCGCGCCTTGACGGCGTCGCTGGGACGCAGGCGCACGACACCCTGGTCTATGCTGTCGAGGACGGAGATGCCCTGGATGTTGATGCCCTGGCGCGCGAGCTCAGCCGCGGCCTTATGAAGCGCGCCCGGCTGGTTCTCGAGTGCGATGGAAACTTGCCTGACCAGTTCGAAATGCATGGTGCGCTTTATCTAGTCCGAATGCCCGCGCCCGTCAATTTGGCAACGGAACCGGGAGACGAATCAGGTTATTACGAGATCGATATCGTTTTCGACATAGCCGGAGGCGGCGACTGCATAGACGGCCAGATTGGCCATGCACGAGACGATTAACTTGGCCTTGAGCATCTGTTGGGACTTAAAACATGGGTGTTCGATTCTCCATCAGACTCTAACGGAGTCGTCTTTTCCCAAGTCGAGGCGTCTTCAATTGCCCTGCTTCTCTACCGTCGCCCCGACACTTTGGTTTGCTGCTTGGATTTAGGCATTGCTGCGCAATAGTTGCTGGCGCCGAAGAAACCTGCTTCCAAAAACATTCACGCCCTGCCGGAGTGCCGAGGCTGCCCCGGCGTCAGAGACCCGCGACGTGATTCGAATTCCGATTGCTTTCACGCTATGAGAACAAACCCCCTGCCCCTCGCGCGCCGCTCCGAACATACTCCCCTCACTGATGGCCCGGCTCCAAGCATTCTTGCGAGACCAAGGCCCCGCTCAACATGCGTGTTGCTTTCAGTCCTGTTGGCGGCCGTCGGCTGCGGAGCCCATGCTGCCGAGGCTACGGGCCCGTCGACACCGCTGGAACTGAAGTCTCCCGACGGCCGCATCTCGGTGGTGGTGAATGCATCGGGCACCCTGAGCTATCGGATGATCATTGACGGTCGTCGGGTTCTCAACGAGTCCAGGCTCGGCCTGCGCCTGCGTGACGTCGGCGAACTCGGGAGCAACGTTGTCCAGCTGGACACGGCGCGCACCGAGAACGACTCAAAATGGACCAATCCCCTCGGCAAACGCCGCGAGGTGCGGGATCACTACAGGGAGCTCACGGTCAATCTGAGGGAGATTGGAGAAGGGGGCTTGGCGTTCTCCGTTGTGTTCCGCGCCTATGATGACGGCGTCGCCTTTCGCTACCTCCTGCCTAAGATGGCCGGAGCCTCAAGCGCCGTCATTGACGAGGAGCTGACGGAGTTCGCGTTCGCGACCGACAACACGTGCTTTGCGGGCGATCATGTCGACATCCCGCCCGACGCCTATGATTCACGCGGCGGTTTTCACGGCTCGCAGGAATGGGAGTTTCGCAAGCAACGACTCTCGGACCTTCCCGTTGAGACCCCGACCGGGTTGCCCATGCTCACCCACACCTCCGCAGCCTGGGTCGCGGTCACAGAGGCCGAGCTTGTCGATTGGGCGGGCCTCTGGCTCGCTCGCGAGCCCCAGGAGGCGGGCACGGGCGCGGTGACGATGCGAAGCCGGCTCGCGCCGCGCTGGGACGGGCAGGGACTGGTGAGGGTCTCGTTGCCCCACCCCTCGCCTTGGAGGGTGCTCCTTGTCGGACGGGAGCCTGGTCGGCTGATTGAAAGCGACCTTGTGCTGAACCTGAGCACGCCTTGCCAGATCGCCGACCCCTCGTGGATCAAGCCCGGCATGATGGCCTGGGATCGGTGGTGGTCGGGGATCGGCAAGATGGATACCGGAACCATGGAGGACTTCATCGCGTTCGCCGGCGAGATGGGATGGCCCTACCAGCTCGTGGACGGGGGCTGGTACGTAGGCACCCGCAGCCCGGAATCTGACATCACGCGGACGAGCCCCGCCGTGGACATGGACGAGCTCCTGCGGTTTGCGGCGGAGAAAAAGGTCCGCCTTTGGGTTTGGCTATATTGGAGCGACGTGGACCGGGGCGACGCCTACAAGAAGGCGTTTGAGCTCTACGAGAAATGGGGCCTTGCGGGGGTCAAGATCGACTTCATGGACCGTGACGACCAGGATATGGTCAACTGGTACGAGAAGATCACCCGCTGCGCCGCCGAACACCATCTGCTGGTGGATTTTCACGGCGCCTACAAGCCGACCGGCATGATCCGGACGTGGCCAAACCAGATCACGCGGGAGGGCATTCTCGGCAACGAGTACAATAAGTGGAGCCGCAGGAACACCCCGGAGCACCGGGTCACGCTGCCCTTCACGCGCTTCCTTGCCGGGCCGGGCGACTTCACGCCGGGCGGCTTCGTGAACCGCTCGCCGGATCGGTTCCAGGCGCATGTTACGCCCACCCAGGTGCAGAGTACCCGGGCTGGCCAGCTCGCCCTTTTTGTCGCCTACGACAGCCCGGTGGAGTGCGTGTGCGACCACCCCGTCAACCTGCGCGGCCAGGCGGGAATCGACTTCCTCAAGCTGGTGCCAACGGTCTGGGATGAGACCCGCGTGCTCTCGGGGGTGGTTGCCGAGCATCTGGTGATCGTGCGCCGCTCAGGCCCGGACTGGTACCTTGGGGCGCTGACCAACAGCAACGCCCGGGTCAAAACCGTAAAGCTCGACTTTCTTGGGCCTGGAAAATGGCACCTGCGGTGGTGGCAGGATGCGGCGGACAGCGCCGATAACGCCGAGCACCTGACCATTGTGGAGAGGGATGTGACGGCAGAAGACACGCTCGACCTGCAGATGGCGCCGGCGGGCGGCGCAGTCATCCGATTCGTCCCGGCACCCTGAACGGGCATGACGGCCCTTTTCATGGCTCGCATTTGAGAAAAGGGCACCGGTCACAATTCAATTTCGATTTACGATGCCGCCCCGCTACCTGCTCGTCGCCCTGTTGGCACTCCTTTTGAGGCTGCCAGGAACGGATGCGGTCTCGGGCGAGACTCCAGCGCCGGGGCAGCCCGCGTCCCTGCCTTCGGGCTGGATCCATATAGACTCGAGGGGCAAATCCTTCGAGATGGGGCAGCAGTTCGCAGGACACCGTTGGACCTACACCTACCCCGTTCATCCCGTGGCCTTCACCTATGATTTTGCCATGAGCGCGACCGCCGTCACGCAGGCGGAATACATGGGCGCAACTGGTTTGAATCCCACCCTTCATCCGGGTGACGACCGCCGGCCGGTCGACAACGTGTCCTGGTTTAACGCCGTCCTCTATTGCAACGCCCTGAGCGCCCGCGACCACCTGGCCCCTGTCTATGCCTTCTCCTCCGTCGTCCGGGACGGCACAGGTGTCGCCATCGACCTGCCTGATCTGAGGATCAACATTCGGGCCCCGGGCTACCGGCTCCTCACCTCGGCGGAGTTTGAATTCGTTGTCCGCGCGGGAACCACGAGCCGCTGGTTCTTCGGGGACACGGACGACGACCAGGCCGGCGCGTCGGCCTATGCTTGGAGCGAGTTGAATTCCGGGCATACCCCTCATCCCGTCGGGATGCTGAAGCCAAACGCGCTTGGAATCTACGACATGACAGGAAACCTCTGGATGTGGTGCAACGACTGGTACGGGGGCGAATACCCGGCCACGCGCCAGGTCGATCCCGTGGGCCCCCCGTCCGGCCAGGAGCGCGTTGCCCGCGGCGGCGCGTTCAAGAACGACGTCAATCACCAGCGCTCCGCGTACCACTGGCAGTGGTCGCCCGAGCTGCACAATTTCGAGGTGGGCTTTCGGATCGCACGGACGCTCCCCAGGGTTCCCGAATCGCCGCTCCCTTTCGCCGACATCAACGAGGGCACATGGTACGAGATCGTGGCCGTCCACAGCGGCAAACCCCTGGAGATCGCGGGCGGTCCGGGAACCGCCCAGGCCGGCCGCCCGCTCCAGCAGCATGCGGCCACCGGAGCCGACAACCAATTGTTCCGATTCAAGAGATGCCAAAGCGGCTATTACCAGATTTTCTCCAAGGACGGCGGCGCCCTTCAGATCCGCGATGCCTCGATGCTCGACCACGCGCCGGTTGACGAGGGCCCATCCGATGGCGCCGACAACCAGCTGTTCACCTTGGTGAAGGACACCGACGACGCGTATAGCATCGTCGTCAAAAGCAGCGGCTACGGCTTCGACGTGTCCGGGGGCGCAGGCTCGGTGGGCGATGGCGCCCCGGTCATCGTCTATCCTTCCGGCAATGCGCTTAACCACAAGTTTGAGATCATTGAGGCGACGCTCGCCGACTTTAAGCCCGTGGTCGCTCCGCTCGCAAAGGTGCCGGCCTATCGTCCGCCGTTTGACGCGGCAGCGGCCGGGATGCGCCCCCTGTTCGATGGAAAGACGCTCAACGGATGGGTCGGGGACCCGGGGTGCTGGAAGGTTGTTGACGGCGCGATCGTCGGTGTCAAAGGCAACCAGAACCTGATGACCGCGGAGGACTTCGGCGACTTTCGGATCATCGTTTCAACGATCCAGGTCGATTCTCCCACCAACCACCAGGGGATCGGGTTCTGGGGAGACAGGCTCCCCCAGGGAACATTCGGATACGGGGGCTGCATAGACTTCATGCCGCCCATGAACTGGACATGGGACTACACAACGAACCGCGGAGCGAACGGCATCTTGAGGCTGAGCCGAGATGTGGACAAGGATCTGGGCATCACCCGGTCCGAGTGGACCCAGGCCGAGATCCTGGTGAACCGCTCCAAAGGCAGCGTCCGCATGGCCGTGAATGGAATCGAGGTCCTTGACTACTCGGATCGGAATCCCGCGCGCTTCAAATCCGGCCCGATCGGCCTGCAGGCCCATGGCGGCAACCGTGACGTCCGGTACAAGGACATTTTTATTGAGACCTCCCCGAAGCAATCCCGACTGATCACACTGAAAGACTAAGCCCCTTCCCCCCAAAAGGCCGGCGGCGAGCCGGCTTAGGTTTTGGCCCCCCTCGCTTGATCCCAAACACTCCATTCAATGCCTCACTTCAGCCCGCCAGCACCCTTCCGCCGCGCGCTCCAAACCGGAGCATTCCTCATTGCACTTCCCGCGGCGCTTCTCTGCGCCGAACCGGCCCCAGGCCCCAGGGAAATCATCCCCCTCGACGCCGGATGGCGATTCCAGCTGGGCGACGAGCCCGCGGCAAAGACGCCCTCGTTCAACGATGGGTCCTGGCGCGTCCTGGACCTGCCTCATGACTGGAGCATAGAAGGGGCCCTCACCCCGCCTCCGGAAGGCGACAAGGATGGCGGATACTTCACCCACGGCATCGGCTGGTACCGGAGAAGCTTCACCCTGCCCGCCTCAGCGGCAGGCAAAAAGGTCGTCGTGGAGTTCGACGGCATCTACATGAACAGCGACGTTTGGATCAATGGCCATTTCCTTGGGCGCAGGCCCTATGGATTCGTCGAGTTCCGCTACGACCTGACAGATTTCCTGACGGGTGACGGATCGCCGAACATCCTTTCCGTGCGCGTCGACGACTCCGCCGAGCCGGCGCTGCGCTGGTATGCGGGCTCCGGCATCTACCGCAGCGTCCGTCTGGTCGCGACGGCATACACCCATTTCAGGCTGGATGGCGGCATCAGGATCTCCACGCCGCAGATCTCGGCGGACGAGGCCGTGGTCCAGTGCGACGCCATTATCGACGCCCATTTCTTCACCGAGGCGGAGCGCCAGGCGTGGCTCAAGGATGCGTGGCATGCGAAACCGGCAAAGCGCGAGCTGGTCCTGACAAGCACCGTCATTGCCCCTGACGGATCCGAGGTTGCGGCCACGGTCTCGAAGCTCGGCCTTCAAAGCATGCGCCCCGGCCAGCGCGCCACGCAATGGGTCACGGTCAGGAAGCCCAGCCTCTGGTCCGACCGGACCCCGGCCCTCTACCGCCTGCGGAGCACGCTGGCGCTGGACGGGGGCACCCTCGACGAGACCACCACCCCATTCGGCATCCGCCAGCTCACGTTTGACCCGGACCGGGGAATGCTCGTCAACGGGCAGCCCACAAAGCTGAAGGGCGTCTGCCTGCACCAGGAGGCCGGATCCTTCGGCAACGCCGTTCCGCCCGCCGTCTGGGCCTGGCGGCTGGAACGCCTGAAGGAGATGGGCTGCAACGCAGTCCGGACAAGCCATCACCCGTTTGCGCCTGAATTCTACGATCTTTGCGACCGGCTGGGCCTTTATGTCTTTGACGAGGCGTTCGACGAGTGGACCCGCGACTGGCCCTACAACTACACCGAGAATCCGCGGGGCAAGTCGCAATACGGATACCACCTGTACTTCGAGCAGTGGCACGAGGCCGACCTCCGCTCCATGCTGCGCCGCGACCGCAACCACCCAAGCGTCGTCCTCTACAGCATCGGCAACGAGATTCCCAACCAGCTTGACGACGATGGCTGGAAGACCGCGAAGGCGCTGGTCGCCATCTGCCATGACGAGGACCCGACCCGATTGGCCACCTCGGCGTGTGACCAATCCTTCGTGTCGTCGCGCAACGGCTTCATGGACGCGCTTGACCTCGCGGGCTACAATTACATCGACCGCATCTACGGGGACCGCACCTACGCCCCCGAGCGCGAACGGTTTCCCCGCCGCCTGTGCCTCGGGACCGAGACGTCCAGCCAGGTCCGAAACTGGATCGGCGTGCGCGACAATGCCTTCGTGATCGGCGAGTTCATTTGGACGGGCATCGACTACCTCGGTGAATCCCACGCGTTCCCCAGGCGCGGCTCGAGCTCCGGCTTCCTCGACCTTGCCGGAGGCAGGAAGCCCGAGTACTTCAGGCGCGCCGCCTACTGGCGTGACGACCCTGTCCTGCAGCTCAGCATCCTCACCGGCGAGAAGCCCGACCGGCCCACGCGGCCCGAGGCCTCCCTGATCAAATGGAATTGGCCCGCCGGGGCTTCCCTCACCGTTCGAGCCGTGACAAACTGCGACGAGGTCGAGCTCTTTCTCAATGGGGTTTCCCTCGGCCGCCACCCGGTGTCGCATGATGTCTACGCCAGCGACTGGACGGTCCCCTACGCCCCGGGCGTGTTGTCCTCCATTGCCTACCTGGCGGGCCAGAAGGCGGCCTCCCAGGAGCTTCGCACCGCGGGTGCCGCCGCCAAACTGAGGATCACGCCGCTTCCATCGCCGATCGCCAGCGACGTCTCCCTTTATGACATCTCGGTGGTCGACGCCGCAGGCCAGGACGTCACGGACGCCGTGCCTCCGGTCACGGTGCGCGTCGAGGGAGCCGCGCGCCTGATCGGCCTGGACACGGGCGACCTCGGCTACGGCGGGTCGTTCAAGACCTCGACGCGTGACGCCTATCTTGGCCGTATGCTTGCCACGGTCGAGCGCACGGCCCAACAGGGTGCCGTTCGCATCGTGGCCACGACGCCTGGCCTGCCCGATGCCGCCTTCGGCTCCGAGCACGCCCCGTCAGGCGCCGCGAAGGACGCACCCCATTGAACGTCCCTCCAGGACCCAGCCGACCCGATGCACCGTTGCCAACTCCCCCGATGAATATGACGCGTATCCTACCCGCCGCGATGCTTGCCCTCCTTTTGACCCAAACAATGCAAGCCGCGGAAACGTTCGTGTATTTTGGATCGCACAGCCCATCCCCCGGCGCGGGATTTTCGCTCGCGCGGTTCGACACGGATACCGGCGCCCTCTCCAAGCCCCAATTCCTCCTTGAGGCCAAGGAATCCGCATTCTTCATTATTTCCACCGACGGAACCCGCCTCTACACATGCAACTCCGGAACGCCCGGCGGCCTCTCCTCGTACGCGGTGGAGCCGCACACGGGTCACCTCACGCTCCTCAATCGCGTCCTGGCCGGCGGAGGCGACACAAGCTTCATCAGCCTCGACAGGGCCGGCCGCCACGTCCTCGTGGCAAACTATGACGGAGGCAGCGTCGCCGTTTTCGCCCTGAGGCCGGACGGCTCCATTGGCGGCTGGACGGCCTTCGACCAGCACAGGGGCCAAAGCGTGAATCCGATTCGCCAGACGCACGCCTATGCCCACGCCATCGTCCTCGATCCGGCCAACAGGTTCGCCCTGGTCCCGGATCTCGGCGTCGACAGGCTGTACATCTACCGCTACGATGAGGCGACCGGCGGCCTTGAGCCGAATGTGCCGGCCTATGTCCCCATCGCGCCCGGCTCGGGGCCGCGGCACGTCCGATTCCATCCGAATGGGCGTTGGGTTTACCTGATCAACGAAATCGCCAGCACGATCGTTGCCTTCACCTGGGATCCCATGGCCGGAACACTCGCGCCGTTCCAGACCGTTTCCACGCTTCCCGCTGATTTCAACGGCGTGAGCGCTTGCGCCGAGCTTGAGATTCATCCCAACGGGAGGTTTCTCTACGGCTCCAACCGCGGCCATGACAGCGTTGCCGTTTTCGCCATAGACCAGGTCACGGGAAAGCTCTCGTCGGTTGAGTTCCAATCGAGCGGCGGGAAGACGCCGCGCAATTTCGCCTTCGACCCGACCGCCCGATGGATAATCCTCACAAACCAGGACAGCAGCAATGCGGTCGTCTTCCGGGTCGACGCCAACTCCGGGCGCCTAACCCAAACCGGGGACCCAGTGCCCGTTCCCTCGCCGTTCTGTGAGCGTTTCCTGACCATCCACTGAAAGTCGCACCCTATTCATGAACAAAGCCACTTTTGCCAGCCTCTCCCTATTGGCCCTGATGCCTGTGGTCTGCAGGGCCTCGGACAATGGACGCGGCCCGTCTCCCGCGGACGCGCCTTCCTCCAGAGCATACGTGAGTCTCGATCTCGGCTGGCGTTTCAGCATCGGAGACGCACCGACCGCCACGGAGCCCGGATTCGACGACTCGGGATGGCGAACCGTGAACGTACCCCATGACTGGAGCGTCGAGGGGCCCTTCGATCCAAATCTGGGAAGCGGCAACGGCTTTGCGCCCGGAGGTGTCGCCTGGTACCGGCGGCACTTCCACATGGACCCGGCGGATGCAGGCAAGACGGTTATCGCCGAACTGGACGGCGCCTACGACAACGCCGAGGTATGGCTGAACGGGTTCCTCGTGGGCGGCCGGCCTTACGGGTTCGAGAGCTTCACGTGCGATCTCACCCACGTTTTGAAATTTGGTGATGCCGACAACGTCCTGAGCGTGCGGGTCGACCACTCGCGCGCCGCGGACTCGCGTTGGTACACCGGTTCGGGGATCTACCGCCACGTGCGGTTGTGCGTGGCCAATCCCCTTCACGTGGCCCATTGGGGAACGGCGGTGACGACTCCGGTGGTCACCCTGGGCGCTGCCTCGATCCACATCGAGACGAAGGTGCAGAACGGCTCGAACGAGCCCCGGTCCTTTGCCCTTGTGTCCGACGTGGTCGATCCGAGCGGCCAAATCGCAGGGAGTTCAACAACACAGGCGGCGGTGGGCGCCCTCTCCGAGGAAACCCTCACGCAGGAGGTGCAGATCCTCAAGCCGCAGCTTTGGTCGACGGAGAAACCGCAACTCTACCGGGTGCTCACCCGCCTGGCGGGCCCCCACGGAGGGGATGATCTCTCGACACCCTTCGGGATCCGCACGCTGGGCTTCGACCCCAACAGCGGATTCTCGCTCAATGGCGTGCCGATGAAGCTCAAGGGTGTCTGCGTGCACCAGGATGGCGGCAGCGTCGGCGTCGCCATTCCCGCCCGGGTGTGGGAGCGGCGCCTGCTCACATTGAGGGCGCTGGGCGTGAATGCAATCCGAACCAGCCACAATCCCCCGGCTCCCGAATTCCTGGACCTGTGCGACCAGCTGGGCTTCCTGGTGATGGACGAGGCCTTTGACGAGTTCACACCGGGGAAAAACAAGTGGATCGCGGGTTGGAACCTGGGGGTCCCGAGCCATTTTGGATACAGCGAGCATTTCGCGGAATGGTCGGTGCGCGACATCCAAGACATCGTGCTGCGCGATCGGAACCATCCGAGCATCATCATGTGGAGCATCGGCAATGAGATCGATGGTGCCAACGATCCCTTCACGGACCCGGTTCTCGGGAAGGATTATCATCCCGGCAACCCGCCCGCAACGGAAATGGTCAAATGGGGCGAGCCCCTTGTTGCCGCGGTGAAGCAGCTCGATCGCACGCGGCCGGTGACGGCGGCCCTCGCGGGCGTGGAAATGTCCAATGCCGTCGGCTTTTCGCAGATCCTGGACATCGCCGGATACAATTACCAGGAGTACCGCTACGCCTCAGACCACGTGAAGTATCCGGAACGGTTCATCTACGGCAGCGAGAACAGCCATGCCTATGCGGCATGGGTTGCCGCCCGCGACAACCCCTCCATAGGCGGCCAGTTTCTCTGGACCGGAATCGACTATTTGGGCGAGGCCCGGCAGTGGCCGGCTCGGGCCAATCCGGACGGCCTCTTGGATTTGTGCGGATTTGTTAAGCCCCTCGGGCGGTTCCGCCAGGGCCTCTGGAGCCAGCAGCCGATGGTCTACCTATGCGCAGAAGAGACAGGAAAGGCCCAGGGGGAGGCGGCCGACACAAGAAGGGCGGTCGGACGGGAGTCGTGGAACTGGCCGGATGGCGTCCCCCTCACCGTGTCATGCTTCACGAATTGTCCTGAAGTGACCCTGCTCTTGAACGGAGTGCCGGTCGGCACCAAGACTTCGGACGATGCCCAGGATGGAATCCTTAGCTGGACGCTCCCGTTTTCGAAGGGCGTCCTCATGGCCGTGGGGAAACGAGATGGCCAGAAGATATGCGAATACGAGCTTCAGACTGCGGGAGTTCCCTATCGGGTTGTATTGCATGTTGATGTGCCCCAGCTGGCGGCAAGTGGACAGGATGTCGCCCAGATTGAATATGACGTCGTCGACGAGGCGGGTGTGCGGATCCCCGATGCGGAATCCGAGATCAGTTTCGAATTGTCCGGACCCGCCCGGATCCTGGGGATCGGCAACGGCGACGTGACCAACAGCGAGCCCGTCACTGCGCCGAATCACCGCGCTTTCCATGGGCGCGGGCTGATCATCATTCAATCGACTGAGGACAAAGGCGCAATTTCCCTGAAGGCTTCAGCCGGCGGCCTTGAGCCGGCGACCATTACCCTGGCTAGCCGCTGAACCCATTTACATTTAGGACATCCAAAGGAAAGCCTTTAGGGAAAACCAAGTTGTAAGCCCGGATGTACGCCTGGAGCGCCACCATTACAGCTTGACTGTCGTTAGACAGATCTGTCTATCTACGGCGCATCACCCATCACCACTCCTTTGACAGCCATTCGATTTCACTCCCACGGCGGACCGGAGGTCCTTCGCCTCGATGACATCTCGGCGCCCGTTTCTCAGCCGGGCGAGGCACTCGTCCGCGTCAGAACAGCCGGCGTGAACTATGCCGACATCTACCAGCGAACCGGTGTGACCCGACTGACCATCTAACCCAGTATCCCCAGGAGTCTTCCATGAAAAAGACCGCAATTACGTCGCCCGAACTTTCGCCGCCGGTCGGCCCGTTTACCCAGGCGATCGAAGTCGGTGGTTTTCTCTTCCTCAGCGGCCAGGTCGGCCAAGACCCGTCCACTGGCAAGGTGGTCGAGGGGGGTATTGTGGCCGAGACAGAGCGCGTCTTCCGGAATCTCTCGGCGGTTCTCAAGGCGGCCGACAAGAGTTTCGATGACGTTGCGCGCGCCGGCGTGTATCTCACGAGCATGGGTGACTTCGGCGCGATGAATGGCATCTACGCGAAGCATTTCAGTCAGCCGTTTCCCGCCCGCACGACGATCGCGGTGGCCGCGCTGCCGCTTGGGGCCTGCGTTGAGATCGACCTCGTCGTCAAGGCTTGAGGCGAAGTACGGAGGTTAATCCTATGAAGTACACATTTCACATCGTCGATGTTTTCAGTTCGACACCGTTCGGCGGCAATCAACTCGCGGTTCTGCCCGACGCGGCCGGCATTTCGACCGAAGGCATGCAGAAGATTGCCCGCGAATTCAATTTCGGCGAAACGACTTTCGTCCTGCCGAAGAAGGATCCTGCGAACACGTGTCGGGTGCGCATCTTCACACCTCGAACGGAGCTCGACGTCGCGGGGCATCCCTCGGTCGGCACAGCCTGTGCGCTTGTGATGAAACGGCATGTAGGGCCTGGTGATCCAATCCGGCTCATTCTGGAGGAGAATGTCGGTCCCGTGACGGTTGACGTCGCTCGGCGAAACGGGGGGTTCCACGGCACGTTGACATTGTCGGA
>Ga0182015_10005287_pt1 | contig 13483 bp, 11 predicted proteins | sample 712P3MmetaG_FD_120478 | JGI IMG/M metagenome (GOLD analysis project Ga0182015, IMG submission 120478) | Permafrost microbial communities from Stordalen Mire, Sweden - 712P3M metaG | ecosystem: Environmental > Terrestrial > Soil > Wetlands > Permafrost | place: Sweden: Stordalen | collected...
CCGTAGCCGCTGATGAGACCGTAGACCGGGTCGATCGCCGGCGTGATGAGCGGCGAAATCGCGACGATCTGCGTGTTGGCCGCCGCCGTCTCGGTGCACGCAGCGGAAATCCCCGTCGCCGAAGCGGTCGGCGTCGGCGTCGCCGAGAGCACGCTCCCGCCGGTCAGGTGCGCGCAGCCGTCAACCGCGAGAAAGCACGCGCTTGCGGCCAACGCGGATGCGAGTTGCAGAATCCTCACGGCACTACGGTGAGCGGGATGCTGATGGTGGCCGCAACGCCGTCTGCACGGGATGCCGTCAGGAGCGCGGGAACTTGCGTCATCTGCGCGGTGTTCGGCATCGAGAACGGCACCGTCGCGTCCCACAGGCCGGCCCCGGCTTGGTGCAGGATGATGGCCGCCGCGCCGAGTTGGACTTGTACGCGCGTAACGTTCGGCGTGGTCACGGCTTGAATGCTGATCGTGGTTCCCTGCTTGACGACTTGCGGCGTTGCGAGCACGTAGAGAACCCGCGGCGGATCGTTCGGTCCGGCCGACGGCACCGCCGGCGGTCGCTGTCCGTAGACGAACGCGTTGGACGAGGACGACGTGTTCACCGGGGTGCTTTGCGGGGCCGGCGCGGCCTGCGGGAAATTCGCCGTTGCCGGCGCGGTGTCGCTCGGGAAGGCGATAAACGTCGGGGCCGGCGTGGACTCGGGCGAGGCGGCGCGCAGCTGCGGCAGCACGGTTGCGGGCGCGAGCGCGGGGAACGTCGCGGCCGGCGGCATTTCCGTCATCGCCGGCCCGACGGCCGGCGCGACCGTGTGCGGATCGATGACGTGCGGCGTTACGACGATGATCAACTCGTCGCGTTCGCCCGTCACGGTCTTTTGCGTGAAGATCGGTCCGACGATCGGTAAGTATCCGAGGATGGGGATGTGCTGTTCGCTGTTGTTGATCGAATCCTCGATCAAGCCCCCGATGACGAGCGACTGCCCCTCCTGTAGCGCCACGGTCGTTTGGACGTCGCGCGTCGAGATCTGCGGAACGCCGTTGAGCACCGACGAGAGGTTGTTGACCGTCGGGTGCAGCGTAACGCTGATGAAGTTGCCGGCATTAATGACCGGCGTAATTTCGAGTTGAACGCCGGTGTTGAACGTTACGAGCTGGGTCGTCGCGACCGTTCCGACCGAACCTCCGGTCGTGGTGAGGATCGCGATGTTGTCACCGGCGCGGATCGATGCGGTACGGCCGGAGAGCGTGGTGAGCTTCGGATCGGCGAGCACCTTGGCATGGCCGTTCTGAATCAAGAGGTTCAGCTGGACGCCGAGCGAGAGCGGGGTGCGACTCAATTGCTGGAGGCCGAGCAACGGCGGCGGCGTTCCACCCGATACCGGTGCGGCCGGCGTCGTTTCGGTGTACGTCGTTGAAATGACGGCCGGCAAGAGCGAGAGGCCGAGGTTCTTCGAGACGTTCTCGTCGACTTCAAAGATCGTTACGTCGAGCACGACCAGCTTCGGCAGCGCGTCGAGCTGGTCGATCAGTTCGCGCGCGATGCGAATCGAATTGGGGCTGCCGGTCAGTAAGAGTTGCGACTGGCTCGCGTAAATGGTGATGTGCAGGTCGGGCAGGCTCGCCGAGAGTGCCTGCGTGACCGCGGCGGCGATGTCGCTGGCGCTCGAGGACTGCGCGCCGTTGATTCCGGGAATGGCCGCTTGCAGCGTTACGACATCGACCCCGATCGGTCCGCCGGCACCCGCGCCGATCGGGGTCGGCGTGCTCGGCCCGCTGGGAGCCGCCTGCACCGCCGTGCCGGCCGGCACGTCGAGTTGGGCCAAGGCGTCCGCGATGCGCGAATGCTGCGCCGCGGTGGCGATCACCGTAACGCCGTTGACGTCGGACACGATGCTCACTTGGATGTTTGCAAAGCTCCGGCGCAGGAGGTCCGCGACCGACTTCGCGTTGAGGTAATGCAGCCGGTAGAGTTCCGTGAAGCGCACGTTCGCTTGCGGTGCTACGAACTGCGCGACCGTGACCGGCCGCAGTGCGCCGCTCGGCGGCGTTCCGGCGCCTAACGTGGCGGTGAGAACGACCACGGCCGCGAGGCCGCGGGCGGCGTTGCGGGAGAACGGCGAGGTCATGGCAAGCCGGCCGGTCGGCACGTGCAAGCGAGCGGCTGCTTGACCGCTGTGCTTCTCAGCGCGATGTACTGTTTAAAAAGATGATCCACCAACGATAGTAGTCGGCGAATGACGCGCCGATGTTTAGCGGCGTTTGAGCGCGTCGAGCTCTTCGAGCGTGCGCGGCCAGTCCGCTTTGAGCAGGCGTGATAAGCTGCGGTCCGCCAGCAGTGCGCCCCCGGTTTGGCAGCGCGCGCAATAGTTCGTCTCGTTGTCGGCATACCGAATGCGCTGGACGGGCTCGCCGCAGCGCGGACACGGTTCACCGAAGCGCCCGTGGACGGCCATGTCCTTACGAAACGCCGTCACGCGCTCGGGGAATTCCCCGTTTGTCTCGGTGCGCAAGCGATCGATCCAGCACTGTAGCGTCGTGCGGGTCGCGGCGAACAACCGCTCCCACTCCGGTGGTGTGAGTTTGTGCGTGAGCGCGATCGGTGAGAGCTGCGCGGCGTGGAGGATCTCATCGGAATAGGCGTTGCCGATGCCGCTCACGATGCGCGGATCGGTCAGCGCGCGCTTGAGCGTGCGGTTTTCTACGGTCAGGGCGTGCCGGAACGCATCGAGATCGCAGGCCAGGACATCGATGCCGCCGGGATCGATTGCGAGGAGCGCCGCTGCGCCGCGCAGCACGTGCAGCGACGCCCGGCGTTTGCTGCCGGCCTCGGTGAGCACGAGCGAGCCGGCGGGAAAATCGAATGCCGCCAGGGTGTTGCGGCCCGCGAGCTTCGCAGCCGGCGGCCGCCAATGCAGCCGGCCGGCGATCATCAGGTGGAGCACGAGCCACAACTCGTCGTCGAAACCGATCGCGATGCGCTTGCCGATGCGCCGCAATTCGCGCACGATACGGCCCTCGACGGCGGCGAGCGGGGGGTCCGCCGTCCGCAGCAAAAACACGCTCGCGAGGCGCACGTGCTCGAGCGGTTGACCGACGATACGCGGCTCGAGCGCGCTGATATAGGCGGTAATATCCGGAAGTTCCGGCATCGGATGCGGATTCTGCTCGACGGCGGCCAACACTTCCGTTATGGACATCCCGGGCTTTCGGGAAGCCGCGGCTGCACTGCGCCGCGCAACGGGCGTCTTCGTGCTGACGGGCGCGGGGATGGGCGTCGCGTCGGGCCTCAAGACGTTCAGGAGCGATGGCGGGTATTGGCGTGAGAAGCGGGTCGAAGCGCTCGCGAGCCGCGCCGGTTTTGAGGCCGATCCGATCTTTTGCTGGACGTGGTACAACGAACGCTTCGCGGCATACGCCGCCGCCGATCCCAACGCGGGGCATCGTGCGCTCGTGGAATTGGAGAACCGCGTGCCGCAGTTTTTCCTCGCTACGCAGAACGTCGATGGGCTGCAGTCCCGCGCGGGTTCGCGTGCCCTGGTCGAACTCCACGGCGATCTGCAGAGTGCGCGCTGTACGGGCTGCGGGTATCGCGAACCGCTCGGCGCACCCTTCGATGTCGCGCGAATCGCGCACGCGTGCGGCGGGAAGTTGCGGCCGAATGTCGTGTGGTTCGGTGAATCGCTGCCGCGCGACGCGCGGGAACGCGCGGAGCGCGCGTCTGCGGCGGCCGACGTGATCGTCGTTGCCGGTACGTCGCTGCTCGTGCAGCCGGCGGCGTCACTCGCGCGCGTCGGCGATGCGCGGGTCACGGTCATCGAGATAAACCCCGATGCGGGCGGTGGCCCCAACGTGCATGCGCTGCGCACCGGAACCGAGATCGCGTTGCCGGCCCTCGTCGCCGGGATGCAAGGCATTTGAGCGCCAGGCGGAGACAAAGGCCGCATGGCCAGAAGATTCCAGGTCGTCATCGTGGGCGGTGGTCCGGTGGGCGTCGCGCTCGCGGTCGGCTTAGGCTTGCGTGGAATTTCGTGCGCCGTTATCGAGCGGCGCACGGGGCTGCAAAATATCCCTAAGGGCCAGAACCTCTCGCCGCGCACGCTGGAGCATTTCTATTTTTGGGGAATCGTGGACGAGTTGCGAGCGGCGCGCATCATGCCGAAGGGCTACCCCATCAGCGGCATTACGGCGTACGGCAACCTGATGAGCGAGTATTGGTATCCGCCGCCACAGCGCGAAATCGTGCGTAAGTTCTACTTCCAAGATGTGGAACGGCTGCCGCAATATCTGACCGAAAAAGTACTGCGCGCCCGTATGGCCGAGTTGCCGAGCGTGACGAATCTGTTCGGCTGGACGGCGGAGTCCATCGCGCAGGACGAGCGCGGCGTTCGCGTGACGGTCGCACAGGGCCAAGGGGCACCGAGCGAAGTGTTGGAGGCGGACTATCTCGTCGGCTGCGACGGCGCTCACTCGCTCGTGCGTAGTCAGGCCGGCATCGAGCGGGGCGGAACGGATTTCGACCAAGTGATGGTCCTTGCCGTTTTCCGTTCGCGCGAGTTGCACGAAGCCCTAAAGCGCTTTCCCGATCGCGGGACGTTCAACGTTCTGCATCCGGACGCGAAGGGCTATTGGCAATTCTTCGGACGTGTCGACGTGGGCGAGGAGTTTTTCTTACACGCGCCCGTCCCCGCGAATACGACCAAGGACAATTACGATTTTCTCGGGCTCATACAAAAGGCCGCCGGGTTTACGTTCGCCGCCGAATTCGACTATGTGGGATTTTGGGATCTGCGCGTTGCCGTTGCCGAGAGCTACCAAGTGGGCCGCGTTCTGATCGCCGGCGATGCGGCGCACAGTCACCCGCCCTACGGCGGCTTTGGCCTCAACAATGGGCTTGAGGATGCCGTCAATCTCAGCTGGAAGCTCGCCGCGGTGTTGCAAGGCTGGGGCGGCGCTGAATTGATCCGTTCCTACAGCGATGAGCGCCGCCCGATCTTCAAGGAGACGGGCGAAGACTTCATCGCGGCGCGCATCGATGCGGATGCCGTGTGGCTGGAGCGCTATAATCCCGAGCGCGACCGCGCCGAGTTCGAGCAGGCTTGGGCCGCGCGTCAATCGCGCGCCGGCGGAAGCGTGATGACCTACGAGCCCCACTACGAAGGCTCATCCGTGATCGCCGGTCCGCCGGACGGAAAGAGCAGCGCGCACGGAACGCATTCCTTTGCAGCTCGTGCCGGGCACCATCTCGCGCCGCAGCTCTTGTCGTCGGGGAAGAACGTCTTCGAGGAGCTCGGTTTGGGGTTCACGCTGCTGGCGTTCGGCGCTGCGGATGCGGCGGTGCAAGCCTTCGAGCAGGCTGCTGCGGCGGAGCGCATTCCTTTGGGCGTGGTGCGCGACAGCTACGCCGGGGGCCGGGAAGCCTACGAACATCGTCTGGTTCTCGTGCGGCCCGATCAGTACGTCGCATGGACCGGTGACGGCGCGCCGCCCGATGTCGCGGCCCTGCTCGCGCGAGTGACCGGCCATTGACCCGCGCCACGCCGCTAACGCACTTGAGCATCTTCAGAAAGACGACATCATGATCGTTCCAGATCTTTCAATGAGCCGCGTAGCGATCGTAACCGGCGCGGGGAGTGGGATGGGGCGCGCGATGGCCCTCGAACTCGTTCGCCGCGGCACCAAACTCGTGGCCGTCGATCTCGATGCCGATCGGTTGGAGGCACTCGAGGCGGAGGCCGGCGCGCAAAGCGGATCGTTCCTTGCGGTGCCGACCGACATCTCGTGCCTCGCCGATTGCCGAAGCGCGGTCGAGCGGGCCGTGCGCTCGTTCGGCGGGATCGATATCCTCATCAACTGCGCCGGCGTTTCGATGGCCCCCGCCACGCCGCCCGGCAAGCAGCATCCGGTAAAGTTCTGGGAAACGGATCCCGACGGCTGGCAGAAAATTCAGGCGATCAATAGTACCGGTCCCTATTTGATGACGCGCTTTGCGGTGGAGCACATGCTCGCAAAGGGGTGGGGCCGCATCGTCAACGTCACGACGAGCTTCGATACGATGCTCGCGCGCGGCATGAGCGCGTACGGCGCGTCGAAGGCGGCACTCGAAGCGAGCAGTGCGATTTGGGCAAAGGAACTCGCCGGGAGCGGGGTGACCGTGAATGTGGTCGTACCCGGCGGAATGACCGATACGCCGTTTCTTCCCGCGGAGGCGCGCAAACCGGGGTTGCTCCAACCGGAGATTATGGCGCCCGTGGTTGCGTGGCTCGTCTCACCGGAATCCGACGGCATCAACGGGCGCCGGTTCGTGGCGAAGCTGTGGGATCCCAGCGTGCCGCCGAGTGAAGCCGCCGCAGCGTGCAGCGAGCCGATCGCGTGGGAAGCGCAGGCCGCCGTAGCGACAAACTCGCGAGGAGTGTCATGATGACCGGACGTGTGAGTTCTCTCCTTGGAGCGCTCGTGCTTGCGCTCGTCGTTGGTTCGGCTACCGCGCACGCCGCGCCGGCCGCGCCGTCCGGTCCGCCGATCGAGATCAACGCGATTCTCTCGCTGACCGGCAACGCCGCCTTTGCCGGCTCGACCGAAGCGGTGACGCTCAAGATCGTCGAGGATCAGGTCAACGCCGCCGGCGGGATCGGTGGGCGACCCGTGCATTTCAACGTCCTCGACGACGCGACGAACCCGCAACTCGACGTTCAACTCGCGAACGGGCTCGTATCGAAGGGCGTCCCGCTGTTCCTCGGACCGAACATCCCTGCGGGATGTCTCGCCGTCGGGCCGATCATCGATAAGAACGGGCCGCTCGGAGTCTGCCTCAATCCGTTCGTGCATCCGGCTGCCGGCAGTTATCAGTTCGCACCGTTCTCCGATAGTTACGAAGTCGCGCGGGCCAACGTCCGCTATTTCCGCGACAAAGGCTGGACGCGGATCGCAATGATCAACGCCACCGACGGGACCGGCCAAGACGCAGATGCTGCGTTTGCCTATGCTCTGAAGCTGCCGGAGAACCGCAACGTCGTCCTCGTCGGTCAGGAGCATTATGGGGCGGGCGATGTGAGCGTTACGGCGCAGCTCGCGCGGCTGAAGGCTCAAAATCCGCAAGCGATCATCTCGTACAACACCGGTCTCCCATTCGGAACGGTGCTGCGAGGAATGCGCGACCTTGGAATGGATATCCCCGTCGCGACCGGCGGCGGCAACATGAGCTATGCCCAAATGCAGCAATATGCGTCGATCTTGCCGTCGATCATGCTCTTTGGCGGCCAGATCTCGTTTGCGCCCGGTGACGTTGGGCCGGGTCCGATTCACGATTTGCAAATGGCCTACGTTCGCGCGTTGAAGAAATTCGGCAAGAAGCCGGAAGTCGGTTACGGCGTCATGTGGGATCCGGCGCATCTCGCCGTCGAGACGATGCGTCACATCGGACCTGCCGGCGACACCGCGGCCGCGCGCGCTTATCTCGCGCAGCTTCACTCGTGGGTCGGCATCAACGGCGTCTACGATTTCAAGAGCTATCCGCAGCGTGGCCTCGACGTGAACTCCGTGCTGATGCTGCAATGGAATGCGAAAACGCAGACGTTCGAAGGAGCGGGCCGTCGCGGCGGAGCGATCCGGTGAGGTGCCCGTTAACGTGACGTGTCTTCGTATTGCCGTTGGACGTTGCCGTAAATTGTTGCCAGCGCGCGACGCAGCACGGCCAGATCGGCCTTCGAGAGCCCATCGACGTACAGACCGTTGACGCGTTCGGAAAAAGGAATCGTTTTTTCGAACAGCGTCGCGCCCGCGCGGGTAAGCGAGACGTTCACGCTGCGCGAATCGGCTTCCAGGCGCTCGCGCCTGACCAAACGTGCTTTGGTCATCGCATTGAGTAGGCGCGAGAGCGTAGGCGGCTCGATGCTCGTGAGCTTCGCCAGTTCGCCGAAGCGGCATTCGCGGTGCTGCCACAACGTCAGCAGAATGCGCCACTGTGGAACGGTGAGGCCGAGCTTTTCAAATTCGAGCGCGGAGTAGTTGAGCATCGCCGTGGCGGCCCGATTCACGAGATACGGAACGTAACTCTCGATGTGCAGGCCGCTTGACGAGGGCGTCCGAGCTTTTATCGCAGCGCCTCCCCGCCGGCTTTACTTACGCCCACCCAGGTGTCTTTCTCCGGGCTCCAACGCACCATGATGACGCTGTCGACGCCGATGCCGCGTTGCGGGACGGCGTGAAAGTCATACCGGCCGAACATGCCGACGCCGTGGTATGCGGTGATGTAATCGCGTAGCTGCGCGGGCGTGGCGTTGGCGCCGAGCCGGTTGAGCGCGTCAACGAGAATGACGACCGGATCCCACACGAACAAGTGGCCCTGATCGGGTCGAATGCCGTTTGCCTTAAAGGCGTCGAGGTACGCGGTGACCACCGTCTTTTCCGGGCCGTTGGGCAGCTGCTCCGGTGCAAACGCCGCCGAGCCGGGAAAGTACAGTTCTTTCGGCAGAAAGGCAGCGTACTGTTTCATCTGCACGTACGTCATGTTCCCGGGCGTGGCCAAAACCGGTATGTCGAGACCGGAGGACTGCATCCCGTTGAAGATCGTTGCGAGCGGTCCGCCGACCGTCCACGCAATCAACGCCTGCGCCCCGGAGTTCTTTATGCGCGCGATTTGCGCGGCGACGCTAACGTCGGAGGCGTTATAGTGCTCGTTTGCGACGAAGGAGATGGACTTGTTTTCCGGTTGGGCGAGCAGCGTCGTTACGTTGTTTTCCACGTCTTGACCGGTGGCGTCGGTCGAGGCAAGAATCGCAAGCTTCGTCCAGCCGCGGGCGCGGAAGAAGCGCAGCGATGCCTCCAGCATGTCGGTGGTCGACGTGCCGGCCGTGAACATGAAACTTCCGGCCGGCGGATGGACGGCCGGTGAGAAACAGTACGTCAGCGGCCCATCCGTAATCAGCGGTGCCTCGGCGCTGCAGATGGCGACGAGCGTCGAGCCGATCATGATTGCCGACTTTTTTGCCAGCACGCCGTTCGTCAATTGGACTGCCACCTGCGGCTTCGACTGGTCGTCGAGATAGACGAATTTGAGCGGCCGTCCGGCGACGCCGCCGCGCTTGTTGATCAGGTCCTGTAGGATGTTCAACGCCGCCATTTGCGCCGTGCCGAGAAAGGCGCCGTTGCCGCTTTGCGGCAGAATCGCGTTGATCTCGTAGGGCTCTGCGGCCCCCGCCGCCCGCGGTGCCGAACCGAGTGCGAGTGCGAGCGCGAGCAGCGCAGCACACGCCGCAAGTCGAAGTTTCACCGCGCGGCGCGCTGGAGGGCAAGCATCGGCGGAGCCGCTGCGTAGCGTGCGGGCAGGCTCTGTGCGAAGGCGAGAAGGGCGGCCTCGTCGTCGGGATCGCCGGGGAAGTCGTCCACGCTGATCACGAGATCGTTGGCAAACGTCGGCGGGACGTCGGCGTGATCGCGATACACGCCGGGCGGCTGCTCGCCACGCGCGACCGCCTCGATCCCGGCCCGAACGTAGCGCCGGTACATCGCCACGCCGCGGTCGAGCGAGCCGAGTTGTTCGAGTTCGTGCACGTTGATCGCGCCCTGACTCGCCATCGCTTCGTTATCGCCGGGAATCCACTGGCGCTCGCGATACGGGCGGTCTGCGTTCTGGCCGAAGATCTCGAGCCTCCGGCGTTCCTCGAAGGGCATCTTCTCGTCGTCGCTCACGTGGCTGATGAAGAAGTTGATCGTGTTTTCGTCGTCGACGGGCAGCGACCAGAAGGATAGGAATGGCCGGCTGGCCTCTTTGCGCTCGCGTCCGCTCTCGAAGATGGAGTTGATCACGTGGACGCTCGCACCCTGAAGCTCCGATGACCGCACCCACACGTTTTCGCCGACGCGACGCGCAGCATAATAGGCCAAGCCGCCGGGCGTATCGGCCCACGTCATCTGCGGATAGTTACCGAACTCATCGGCGAAATGCTCCATGCCCCGCAGTTGGGGAATGACGTGCAAGAAGTGCGTATGATGCGGATCGACCGAGTTTTCTTTGATTTGCAGCCAGTTGCACGCGAAGATCGATCGCACGCCGGGGACGAGTCGCAGGCCCGGAATCTCGAACCGGTCGCTGACCGCAAAGACCGGCATCATCTCGGGTGGTCCCATGTAGGCGAAGACGATGCCGGCAAAGACATGCACCGGATAGCCGCCTTGACTCGCGCGCTTGCGGAGTTTTGCTTCAGCGGGGTCGCCCGGAATTTCGAGGCACGTCCCGTCGACGTCGTACAAACGGCCGTGATAGCAGCAGCGGAGGCCGCGCTCCTCGATGACGGCATACTCGAGCGACGTGTTGCGATGGCCGCAGTGCAGGTGGAGCACGCCGATGTTGCCGCTCTTGTCGCGAAAGGCGACCAGGTCCTCGCCCAGCGCGCGCACGCGCAAGGGGACGTCGGTCAATTCGTATTCGTAGGCGACCGGTTGCCAGAAGCGGCGATGCCATTCTCCGCCGGGGGTTCCGCGGCCGACGCCGCACAGGAACATATTGGGCTCACCCGTCTGCTTGCGGGAGTAGCCGTTATAAGCGAGGGATTCCGCGGGTGCGGTCTTGGTGGTCGTCGTCATTATCCGGTCCTCGGTCAAAAAAGCGATATTCTTCCAGATGGAATCGTTCCATATGGAATAATCTCCTGCTACGGCATCAGGTGCGGTAGCGGGGGAACAGGGCCGCGGCGTTTCCTCCGATCGCCCCGACCACGTCGGCGGACAGGCCGAGGTTATCCAACTGCTTGATCGTCTGCTCCGGCGGTACGAAGGGATAGTCCGTTCCAAAGACGATTTGACTCGGCGGCATCAAGGCGCGCAGGGCATCCATCGCCGGAGTATTGGTGACGCTGACGATATCAAAGTAGAGTTTTCGCAGCACGGGCCCGACGCCGTCGGGGAGCGTACTCGCGACCTCCGGGCGGCGCGCGTATGACGTGCTGCCCATGCGGTCGGCGAGGAACGGCACGGTGCCGCCGCCGTGCGCAAAGATGAAGCGGATGGCCGGATAGCGCGTGAGAGAACCACTGAAGAGCAGGCTCTCGATCGCCCGCGTCGTGTTGAATCCGAACTCGACGATCGATGGCGGCAGGTCGCCGACGACATGCCCGCAGCACGCTGCCGTCGTCGGGTGGAAGAACACGACCGATTTGCGCCGATTGAGTTCCTCGAACACCGGGGCGAATACGGGATCGCCGGGCCAACGATCCCCATAGCTCGTCATGAGGCCGATGCCGTCGAGCTTGAGCGTGTCATAGGCATAGGCGATTTCTGCGAGGCTGCCCTCGATATCGGGCAGCGGGACGGCGGCGAACATGCCGATCCGGCCCGGGTAACTGCGTACCATGCCGGCACCGAACTCGTTGCACTCACGCGCGATCCGGCGGCCCTCTGCAACGTCGCCGAACCAGACGCCCGGGGTGGAGATCGAGGTGATCGCGGTCGAGATGCCGCGCCGGTCCAATTCTTCGATGTCGCGGGCTACGGTCCAGTCTAAGATGACCTGCTTATTGGCATTGGCCGCGTTGATCTCGTCGCGCTTTGCGGCCAGCCACTTGGGCGGCACGATGTGGTGATGCGTATCGATGCGCAACGGTTTCGCCGGCTGGGCATTCGCGCTCGTGCCGAATCCGGTCGTCGCGGTCAGCGCGCCGAGATACCCGATCATGCTGCGACGGGAAACGAGATGATTGAGCATGGGCTACTCTCCCCGGACGTTGAGGTATCCGCGCTCGCGCCAATAGGCCGCAGCTGCGGGGTGAAACGGCACGTCGATGGGCGTAGCCGGCCGGTCGAGGCACATCTGCTCGACCGGCAGCGGCCCGTCACCTTGCCAAGGTATCAGGTGCTTGCGCTCCTCGAGCGCGGCGCACAGTTGACGCACCACGGCATCCGGTGTTTCCGCGTGCACGAAGATCGGCCACCCGCTGAAGTCGATCGTCTTCACGTCTTCGGCAAGCTTCGGATAGAGCGACTTGCTGACGATTGCCGAGCGGTATCCGAGCGTTTCGAGGCGTTCGATCGCCGCGGTGCCCAGCGGAAGCGCGAGCATGCCGGCATCGAGTGCGGTGGTCAGCCATTCATCGAGACCTTCCTCGAACATTGCATCGACATCGCCGCGCAGCAGCGCCTGCATTTCGGGTCCGTCTGCTTGTGGAAAGTCGCCGTCAAGAAGAACGTCTCCGCCCCAGGAGCGCAATTCGTCGAGCGTAAAGCCGGCCGCCTTCGTGATATCGCCGATCATAAAGGCGAGTGAATGGTCGCGCGTACCGCGCGTCCGAACGCGCAACGGGTAGCGCGTGCGCGCGATATCCTCAACCGACCGCAGGCCTGTTTGCGGGTGAACGACGAAGACGCACTGGTCGTGCGATGGGATGACGGCCAACGTTCGTACGGGCTGCGGATCGTCGAATGGCGCGGCGCCGCGATACGCCAAAGTCAACGCGGCCGACGGATTGATCATTGCGAGGGTCGCCTCCCGCGCGGTCACCGCCCAAACGCCTTCGATCGTCGCCGAACCGAAAAGCACGAGGGGCCATTCGTCTACTCCGACGCGCCGGCGAAGAAGCACCTTCGCTTGGCGCAACGGTTGGTCGGATGCGGAGACGAGCGCTGCACCCATCTCGAGCACCACGCGCGAACGGGTGACGACGGGATTCGCCCAAGATTCGGGTTGCGGCATGAATGGCTCACTTCATTGCGACGGCGTTAATGACGTCGCGAGCTGCGAAACGCGTTTTTATCGATCCGTATTTGGCCGCCAGGTCGATCACGGGTTGAATGTACTCCGGCAGCATGTCGAGACCGTAGGAGACACGCGTCGTCGCTTCGATCTCGGCTACCGTCTGCTTGAGATGCGGTGCGAGCATCTTGGCCGACTCGTGCGGGTGCGCGTTCGCCCAAACCGCAGCTTGACGCATGGCCGTCATAAAGCGCTTGGCGAGGTCCGCGTTCTTCGCGACCCAATCGCTCGTGCTGAACCATACCGACGAGGTGAAGCGCGGCGCCACGAAGTCATACGAGCTGGCGATGACGCGCACCGGATCGTCCGGTTTTCCGATCAGCGGATCGAAGGCGGCATTGATTTCCGAGGCGTCGATCCGCCCGCTCTTGATCGCGTCGATCATTTGTGAGAACGGCAGCTCGAGAAAGTGAACGGAGCCCGAGTCGCCGCCGGTCTTGTCGATCCATGCGCGCACCGATAAGTATGGTAAGCCGCCCAGGGCATTGAGCCCGACGATCTTGCCGGTGAGATCTGCGCCGCTTTTTACGGCCGTCGTCTTTCCGGCAATGACGAACCCGTTCGATTGATTGCCGGCGCGCGCGAGTGCGGCTGGAGCCAGGATCGAGAACGGTAAGCCCCGATCGTGAGCGATGATCAGTGAGGTCGGCTCCGAGGCGCCGATATCCATCGAACCACCGGCAACGGCCGCGGCCGCAGCGGGACCGTTGGTCACTTCCGTGATTTCCGCCTCGATGCCGGCTTTCGC
>Ga0182015_10005288_pt1 | contig 13478 bp, 15 predicted proteins | sample 712P3MmetaG_FD_120478 | JGI IMG/M metagenome (GOLD analysis project Ga0182015, IMG submission 120478) | Permafrost microbial communities from Stordalen Mire, Sweden - 712P3M metaG | ecosystem: Environmental > Terrestrial > Soil > Wetlands > Permafrost | place: Sweden: Stordalen | collected...
GGACCCGGGCGCCGGTGCCGCCGGGGGCTTCGCCGGGCCGGGTCATAGCCAGGCCGATGGCGAGGCCGGGATGCGCGGGCGGGGCACCGGGGGGCCGTGCGGTGGTGGCGATAGTGGCTTCCAGCGCCCAGGCGATCTTCTTGAGGGTCTTGCCCTTATTGTCTTCGCGGTCGCGGTGGTCGCCCTCGCGGACGTACCAGCCGCCGTCGGGGTCGCTGGCGCACAGGCCGGACCGGCGTGAGGGGCCGCGGGAGAACAGCGGCACCGGGGTAGCGTCCAGGCCTGCCGATCCGTCGTAGGCTGCCCGTTCCTCCTGGTCAAGGACCGAGATGCTGGCCTCGAGCAGGGAGTTGATGAACTCTTCCAGCCGCTGGCGGGCGGCTTCGGCCTGGGCCGGGGTTATTTTCCTGGCCTTCGCGGCCAGCTGGCCGGGAGTCAGGCGCCGGTTCTTCGGCAGCGCGGAGGGGTCGATGACCGACAAGATGGCGTGGAAGCAGTACCGCACCCTGCGGTAGGCGGCCAGGAACGCCCGGCGGGTGGTGGCGGTGCCGGGGACGCCGAGCAGTGCCCGGGACGCATCGGAGGCCTGCTGGAACAGCAGCCGGGTGGCGTCGGTGAGGAACAGCGGCCGGTCATCGAGGGCCAGGCAGACCAGGGCGGCGAGCACGGCCCGGACGGGCAGCGGCCGGCGGCGCCCGGTCGGATGGACGAGGGCGGCCTCGATGCCCGGGGCCTTGCCGCTGCGGTCGATCAGCCCGGCGGCGAAGGCGACCGTCTCCTCGCTGACGCCGGCGGCAGCGGGCACGTTCAGCCCGGCGCGGCTCACCGGCGGGCCTCCGCGCTCCAGCGTGCTCGCAGCGCCGCCTTCGACGAGCTCACGCCGGGGACGTGACGGGCATAACGGGCCAGCGACTCTGCTTCGGCGATCCCGGCCGCCGCCAGCAGCACCGGGACCGGGGTGCCGCCGGCCAGGTGATCGCAGATGAAAGTGGCCCGGCACCGGCCCATCGACAGCAGCGGCCCGTCCGGGTCAGCGGCCAGCCGGCCGGCGAACCCGTTGACGAAGTTCTTGCAGGCCCGGCTGGCCGGGCCGGGACGGAACACGTAGCCATCCCCGGCACGGCCGGCCAGCTCCCGGGCCCGGCCGGCATAACGCCAGGCCACGGGCACCACGCGAGGCGCCGGGCCAGCGCTGAGATGAACAACAGCCCGCCCGCCGCGGCCCGTGACGTCGCTGCCGCGCAGCGCGGCTAGCTCACCGGGCCGCAGCCCCGCCCCGATCCCGAACACGACCATGGCCAGCGCCGAGGCACGTTTCACCGGGCCCCGCTGCGCCCGGGCGAGCGCAGCCAGCTCCGCCCCCTCGGCCGGCGAGTACGGCGCCGGCGCCCCCGCCCCCGCGAACGGAGTCGCACGGCCGCCCGGCCGGCCGTGCACCGGCCCGGCCAGCTGATACAGCACCGAGCGGTAAGTCCCGCGCGTGGACGACGCAGCCCCAGCGCAGCCGGCCACGCAGAACGTCTCGATCACGTCGTAATCCAGCAACTGCCCAGGCGAGGACCCGATCCCCCGGCCCGCCGCGAACCCCGCCAGGCAAGCCAGCACGCTGCGTGCCCGCGGCAGCTCCCGCGGCGCCGTCGCCAGCCCGGCCAGCAGCGCCTCCTGCCATGACCCTGCCGCCGTCATCGCTGCCCGCCTCCGCCCCGGCCAGATTTCGGACAGCCTATATACTGTCAGGCATCAGGCGGGGAAGGCGCGCGCAAGAATATGCACATGGCCGACGACCTCCAGCAGCTGCGCAGCCGCCACCAGGCACTGGCCGCCCGCCTCGGCCAGCTCGGCTTCGCCGTCCCCGGCAGCCTCACCCGCCGCTACACCACCTGCGGCAAGCCCGGCTGCCGCTGTCAGGCCGACCCGCCGCGCCCGCACGGCCCCTACTATCAGCTCACCCGCAAGGTCGCCGGCAAGACCATCACCCGCCGGCTGACCCCGGCACAGGCCGCCCGCTACGCCGAATGGATCGCCAACCAGCGCGAACTCCGCGCCACCATCGCCGAAATGGAAGCCATCTCCGGCCAGGCCGCCGAGCTCATCTTGCGCAAAGACACCACAACCACCTGAAAACCCCGGGAGATTAACCCCGCAACCACGGGAAACAGCACCCGCCAGCAGCAGCGAACATCCTGGTCAGCGAGTTCTGTCGGTGACCCGCAGGCAGGCAGGTCAGAGGCACTAGCTGCATGTTCTGCTGCTGCTTGCGGCCTGGCGTCGGCTGATGACGGTGGTTATTGGCTCTTGATATGGCTCTTAAATGATCACTCTAGCGGCTGCCTATGGCTGGATCCGTGCCGCGCTCGCCGACCGGTCCAGGCCCGCGGAAACCAGGGCCATCTACCCGCATCGCCAGGCTGTATCCCGCGAGGCGTGACTGTCGCTGTTCGGCTCGACAGTGCGTGGGATCGGCATTCTCGCCGACAGCAGGCTGTTCCTCGCTCAGGATGCCGGAATTCTGCGCGCGTTCGCAGGCCATGCCCCAGCTGGGCTCAGGATTCGGATCTACCTCGCCGACCCGGACGGCCCTATCGTCGCGGAATGCGGCTCCGAGGAAATGCGCAGGCGACGCCAAGGCAGCCGAGACCCGTGACGCCCTCGCCATGTACGCCTACGGCGCCCCAGGCGCGGGCGCCAGATCCCGCTGGCCGCAAGAACCAGGGCAACCCCCGAAGAGCTGGCAGCCTCCCGCCGGACGGGCAAGCACTGCGCGCACGTCGCCTTCCACTGCGCTGTATGCCTCTTTCGCTGCGCGATCAGCGCCAGTGGCCATCTCCTGCAGACGGCAGAGACCGGCAGCGTCAGAGGCCAGCTGTACCGTCGGCACCTCGAAGCGCTCGTCCGCCACCCGCGGTGGGACGTGGACGACACAGCGTGTGGCCAGATCAGGCCAGTCAGGCCAACCAGCCATCTCATTGGTATGGTTCTCTTATAGGAGGACTGTAGTCCTAGAGAGGTAAGCCATGCCCGATCCTATGTACAAGCGGGTCGCTGAGGATCTCCGCGGCAAGATCGAGTCAGCGCAGATCGCTCCGGGGAGTCAGCTCCCTACCGAGCTCGAGCTGATGGAGGAGTACGGCGAAAAGTTCGGCGACGCCTCAGGAAGGGCTTCAACGATCTCACGGAATACGGTCCGGGACGCGATCAAGCTTCTGGTCACCCGCGGGCTGGTGGTAACTCGCCCTGGGAAGGGCACGTTCGTCGTACGGAAGATCGACCCTTTCATGTCGACGTTGTCAGGGAGCCCGGAAGTCGGCCGGGAAACGGTCCGTTACATGTCAGAGGTAGAGCGTTACGCGTCGGAGGTAGAGGAAAGCGGGCGGAAGCCGGACGTGACTGTTCCGCGCGTGGAGGTCCAGCGCGCCTCTAGCCGGGTTGCTTCGCACCTGGGACTTGCAGAAGGAACAATGGTCATCAGCCGCTACCAACAGCGGTCTATCGATGAGACCCCCTGGTCCCTGCAGACCACCTTCTACCCGATGGAGTTCGTTACCCAGGGTGCGACCCGACTGCTCATAGCCGAAAACATTACAGACGGGATAATCAAATACGTCGAAGACATCCTCGGTGTCAGGCAGGTCGGCTTGCATGATCTGATCACGGCTCGCGTAGCGGACAGCCATGAGATCGCCTTCTTCGACCTTCCGGAAGAAGGCCAAGTAGCCGTGTTCGAGGTCTCCCGTGTGGGCTTCGACGAGCACGGCCAGCCGCTTCGGCTGACCGTAACCGTGTACCCGGCCGACAGGAACTACCTCGCTTATGACGAGGGCAAGGTGCCGCCCAATGTCGCGGCACTTGGCGTGCCAGCATTAGGCCTAAGCGACAGATCGCCGCGGTAGCAGCACGCGTTCGAGGGAGAGGCCTTCACCGCTCAGGATGCCGACGAGACAGGCCGCGTAGGCGGAGCTAGCCTTGGCGGGCTCGGCTTGGGATAGTTGCTGCGGTTGCAAATCCACACGCCGTTGTCCGTTTGCAGCAGTCGGTCCACCTGGCTCCCTGCGGCACTACCTCCCCGGGTGGTGTTGAGGCCTTTGACCACTGTGTCGCCTGGCAGCCGTTCCAGCGTCTGGACAGGCAACAGGCACGGGGCTTTCTCGCTTCTAGGCTTGGCCGCCGTGATGATCACGTCAGGTCGGTGGAACGTGATGACTCGAGTGAGGATCGCCGCTTGCGGAGCAGACCGGCCATGTTCCCCGCAGCACCATCGATGTTGTAGTAAGCCGCTCCGGGCAGTTGCTCCACCTCCGGGCGGTGTCGCTGCCCAGCGGATGCGACAGCGACGCTGTGCCCGAGAAAGCTGGCCAACTGGGCTGCCCGCATGCCCGCATGCGCGGCGCCGATGACCAGGATGCTCTGAGAGCCGCAGTGTCCGAGAAGGCGCCGGAGAGCGAGGTCTTCTTCCAGCGCGATCCTGTCTGGGAAGCAGCTCATGGCAGCCAGTGCGTCCTGTGCGGGCAGGATCACCCCCTGTGCCAGGAGCCAGGGACTGGACGCGGAGATTCCTGCGGTCTGCTCGGTGCGCGACCGTGTCGTCATGGAGCGGATGGGTGAACCCGACGGTCATGCACCCGAGGGGAAGGTGGGACAGGACGCGGTCCTGGTCGGACGGTGGCTTTACCCAGGTGATGACGTCGGCGTCCTGAAACAGCTCCGGCCGCGCGGCAGTGATAGTCGCTCCCGCATTGATGTACACCTCATGCTTGTACCCCGCGCGCGATCCGGCGCCCTATTCCACCAATACGTCCATCCCCGTGGCGACTAGATCAGCGCTGGCTCTAGGTGTCAACGTGACCCGGCGCTCGCCCGGCTGATCCTCCTTGAGCATGATGATCTTCGCAGCATCCCGGGGTAGTGCAGCATCGTAGGTGCCCGAGAGGCCGACGCAGGAAGGCTCGTCGATGCCGTCCAGGAGACCCTGATAGGTCAGCTTGCCGTCGAGAACTGCCTGTACGAGTGCCGCCAGGCGAGCAAAGACCTGGGCCAGGAGGGCTGGGTCCTTTCTCACCCCGATCCGAGGTGCGTCCACGTTGATGCGGACGACCGGTTCCTGAAGGCCCATGAGTGGGCCGGCTACCGTCTCCAAGCCGGCCCCACCGAGCAGGAATTCGGCCAGTTGCGAGCCATTCTCGATGCGGGCTTGCCGCAGGACTCTGTCCGCTAGGCGAATCAGTAGGAAGGGTCCGTAGAGAGATGACCCGACCGGTATGACCGCAGGGAAACCGAATGTGTCTTCCAACTCCTTGCACAGTCGCCGGGCTTCCATCTGGGCTTGAGTCAAGGTTAGGCGGTTTGCCTGGAAGAACTCCTCCGGCGTCTGTTCGAGAACCACGCGTGCGAGGGCTGTCGTCTCTCTTTGCAAGGGAACGGCGAGCTGGCGGCGGATGTCGGCTCGCCACCGCGCGTCACCGGTGATGGCTGCGCCGATCTTGTACGGTCCAATGGCATGATGGCCCTTGGAGAGACCTGCGATGGTGACGGTCTGATCGAATAGGGACTGGGACTTTCCTGGGCTGTCAACCGTGATAGCCGCGAGAGGAACATAATCGGGTGCCACCGCGTCCAGGGTCGCATCGACGATGACGCGTGCACCTTCCTCGACGACAACCCGGCCGATGGCCTGTAGTTCCTCCGCCGAGTACGTGGCGATGAGAGGGTTACCCGGCATGGTAAACAGGAGCGCGCACAGCTGCTCGCGGTGGGTCTGGATCGCCCGGCGCAGGTGCCAGGTGTCAATCTTGCCGTCGCGGTCCAGATGCGCTGGGAACAGCCGGATTGACAGGCCGAGTTTTTCGATGTGCTGGCGGTTGCTCTTGTAGAAGCCTTCGGGGCATAGGATCACTCCGTCGGGTCGAGCCACGCTGGCCAAAGCGGCTTCGAGCATTGTCAGACTGCTATACGGGCAGACCAGGACATCGTCAGCGCTCACCGCCAGGCCGGCCTTGCGCCAGCGCATATACAGGCGGTCAGCGGCCAATTGCCGGAGAAGGCGAGGCTGGGACTTGTCGAAGGGACGACCATCCGGCTCCAGCAGACTCGCATTCTCGGCGAGGAGCTCCCGGGTCGTGTCCATCACGGCCTTCTGAACCTGCGGGTGCATCGTGAAGCGCATTTCCCCGTGGTAGACGTCGATGATGGGTACTGCCCGTTCTCCTAGCAGCTGCCGCAGCCGGGCGCTTCGAGAACTGGTCGCCGGGCTGGACGCGGACGGCTCAGAGCTGGTCAACGCGGGTTCGCCGCTGGTGCAGCTGGCCAGGCGCAGTCCGCGGATCGGGTGAGGACTGCTTGCCACCCGGTCACCTCGGCATCACGGGCGGTTCCCGCGATGGGCCACCAGGCCGACGGTTCCCTGCTCGATGGGGGTCGCCTCGATGAGCCGCAGAGCGGCCTTGCTCCACGAGGGGCATTGGGGTACGCGGGGTCCTGCAGGCACCATCGGGTGCCGTGGATGAGGCGCTGCTCGTGCCGGCCGGCCAAGTGGGCGCCCTCTTCGACCCGGAGGGCACCGGCCGCAACGCTGTCAGCCTTCTGGATTTTCACACGAGACTCCCCAAGACGATCCAGCCACTCTAGTCACGTCGCCGACATAGGTTAACTTACTCCATCCATCCAGATCATCCTAATCTTAGGTTTGAGTAGCTTGGAGCAGGGAATTAGGCCAAGTAGGTGTCAGAGGATGATCTGGATGAGTGGTTCTGGGATGAGGATCCTAGCAGTGGGACCGTGTGGGTACAGCAGGATCCGCCAACAGGTCCATAACTTCTTGGCTAGGTCAGAGGGGTAGGAGGAGGAAGCCGTGATCGGAATGTACGTCGTCGCCGCACTCGCACTGGTGGTTGCCGGTGTGACCATTGGGATCCTCGTGATGATCTGCCTGGGGATCAAGCGGGATGACCGTCCAGGCGGCTTCCCGGCTGGCACCAATGACCGGATAGCCAGCGCCACCCGGCGGGTGATCGGCGTAGGCGCCTGGCCGCAGGTCCGGCCGCCGGCGGGACATCCTGTCCGTTAAGCCGACCCGGCCGCCTGCCTACCGGGGAAGGGTCCAACAGGGGGACCTGGACCAACCCACGACCGGCCTTCAAAGGTTGGAAGGAGACACGCGCTGATGAGTACCACCCCCCGCACGGGGCAGCCGCGCACTGCGGCCGCTGTCCGGGGCGTAGCGTTTCCCGCCGGTCGTGGCGGACCGGAAGCCCGCTACATGGCATCCCCTGCATCACATCGCATCAATAACAACCTCGATAGCGAGAACATGATGTGCTTTTCGCCCGTCCTGAGTTGAGCGACGAGGAGGATCTGATGCCGCAAGTATCCTGGGCGCGACAGTCCGAAGTGCCACGAGTTGACAAGCTCAGCGTGTCATTCGAGCCCGACCTCGGCGATGCCGTCAGGTCGGCGGCCGCGCAGGCAGGCAAGCCGGTCTCGTCGTGGCTGGCCGAGGCTGCGGCAAGCAAGCTGCGAGCTGAAGCGCTGGCTGAGTTCCTGGCCGGCTGGGAGACCGAGCACGGGACGCTCACTGCGGAGGAAGTCGCCCGCGCGGAACGGGAGCTCGGCCTGGCCGCGGGCGTAACTGCCGCGTGAGCGCGCTGATTCTCGACGCGGGGGCGCTGGCGGCGGTGGACCGCGACGACCGCGCGATGATGGCCAGGCTCCGCGCGTCGCAACAGCACGGGCTCGAATTGCGAACTAATGCGATGGTGGTCGCTCAGGTGTGGCGGACCAGCACGGTCGGCAGGTGAACCTCGCGCGGCTCCTGCGGGCTGTGGCCGTGCGCGCAGTCAGCCAGCGGGACGGCTGTGAGGCCGGTGCCCTGCTGGGTGCCGCAGGTACATCCGATCCGATAGACGCGACCGTCGTGCTCCTCGCCGCCCCTGGCGACCGCATCCTGACCAGCGACACCGGCGACACTGACCGCCTCGCGGCGGCAGCCGGCAACCGAGCCGTCATCATTACCTGCTAGAAAGCCGCGGTCAGCGCCCTGCAAGGGAATGGCGGAACTCTTCCCGTGATGGAGATAACCCTGGTGAAAGCCGCCAGGCCGGGCGACCGGGACCGTGCCTATCTGGAAGTTGCCGGGATCATCCGGCGCGGGCCAGTTCATGTCGTCCATGACCTTCCGCATCTCGTCGTCGAGTCCCTCTTCGACATCAATGACGGACTCTGGGGAGAACTGGCCGCCGGGTCTCACCCGGCGGCCAGCCATGCGGCGACAGCTCGCGACCCCAAGCGCCAGAAGCACGGACGGATCGTCTCCGGGGCCGCAGCTGGTGCACCAGCCGGCCAATGGCTCACCCCCGGGCACCAGCTGGCCAAGACGATCACGAACTGCGTTGCCAACCGCTGGGATGATGGCCCAGACACCCCGGGCGGGGTCCGGGACCGGGCTGCCCGGGAGAACAGCAAATCACTCCAGGACCTGCTTGCCCGTGTCAATGACGAGACGATCGCCATGGCCATCCGAGGCGTCCGGGACCTGGCGCAACGCTGGATAGTGGTGCCGCCTGGCGGGACACTCAGGCTGTCCTGGCCCCTCGAACGCGGCTTCCTCGCCGGAACGCCGGAAGGGAGCCCTTCGGCCGGGCAATGACATGGCCGGCCACGACCTCGCGGGCCGAATCTGGCTTCGTCCGCAGGTGCCCAGGATGGCAGTGGATCCGGACGTGTTCCGTCCGCAAGTCGTTCTACTCTGCAGCCATGACTGATGCCAGGCCGACCGTAAGCGAGTACACGATCAGTCCACTCGGCCCTGACACCTGGGAGGCCTTCGCGCGGCTCGCCGAGCGGCACAACGGCGTCTGGGGCGGTTGCTGGTGCACCTGGTTCCACTGCATCGGCCAGGCACGCCTCTCGGCAGACCCGGTGTTTGCTGAGAAGGAGCCGGGCCCAGCGGGCAACCGCGCACTCAAGGAACGCCTGGTCAACGAGGGCCGGGCACACGCCGCACTGGTGTTTGACGGTGATGAGGCGGTGGCCTGGTGCGAGTACGGACATCCGGCGGAACTGCCGAACATCTACCACCGCAAGCAGTACGAGACCGGTCTCGACCGGTTGCCTGACTACCGGCTCACCTGCTTCTTCGTGGACAGGCACTACCGGCGCCAGGGAATGGCGGGCGTCGCGCTGCAAGGTGCGCTGCGCCTGATCGCGCAGGCCGGCGGCGGGCTGGCGGAAGGGTACCCGCATGACACCGGCGGCCAGAAAATATCGGCGTCCTTTCTCTACAACGGCACCCGGAGCCTGTTTGAGCAGGCCGGCTTCAGCTACGTCCGGCCTAAGGGCAAGAGCAACTGCGTGATGCGCAAGACGGTCCGGCACGGCTAGCGCATGGTGACCCGGGCCGTTCAGCACGATCTTCCGGGAGGGAATGCCCTTGCGCTGACCGGCTGAGACTCCTGCGCGCCGGGTGCCCGGCCAGCGAACCATGACCGCTCCAGGCATGCCGCGAACGCGCAGGTCAGAAGCTCAATTTACTATTCGAGCGGCTCAGCCGTCAGTTCGCGCAGGCTCGTTGGCCGTAGCCGCGGCTTCAAAGATCGGTCACCTGACCGATGTCTCTCCATGCAACTTGCAGAAGTATTTGTAGTGAAACTACCGGGACGATCCAGCGTAGACAGCTTGATGGGATGTCCCCGGACTGGCCGCGCAGGGTGACTTGCGCTCTCCCGGGCCGGCTCAAACCGGCCCGGCAAGGAAACCAGATGGACACGATGGCGCCGATCCGCGCAACCGTTCAATGTCCGCGCCGCATCTCGCTAACCGCAGGACCGGCCGCAGCGGCCGAAGCCCGCAGCCAGGTCCGGGCGGCCATCTACGCCTGGGGTATCCCCGTCGACCCGACCGCCGCGGTCTTGCTCACCAGCGAGTTGGTGACCAATGCCATAAGGCACGCGGCGGGCGAGACGGTCATGCTCGTCATCAGTTGTGCCTGCGGCCAGTTACGCGTCGATGTCCACGACACGTCGTGGTCCGTGCCAGTGCTGGCGGATGCGCCAGCCGACGCGGAGACTGGACGGGGCCTGATGCTGGTCGCCAGCATGTCGACTGACTGGGGTTTTTACCGGACCCCTGCGGGCAAGGCGGTGTACTTCATGCTCGCGTTCCAGGCCGATCCTGTCGGGAGCGACGACCGCAGCCCGCGGGGCAATCGCAGTTATGTCCGGTAGCTCGTAAGCCCACGCGGTTTCACCGGACACGCCCTGCGCGGCCCGTTCCCGCCCGCGATCACCTCGACGTGATGGTGCGCAAGGCTGCCTCGCGGGCGATGTCTGTACGCGAATGGACGTCGAGTTTCTTCAGGATGTGGGAGACGTGGGTCGCTACGGTCCGCCGGGACAGGAAAAGCCTGGCGGCGATCTCTGGATTGGACAATCCCCCCTCCACCAGCGCGGCGATCCTTGTCTCGGCTGGCGTGAGGCTGTCCCAGCCGCTCCGCGCCTGCCGGTGTTTAGCGTGCGGGCCTCGGCGGATGCCATGAGCGCGGAACCTGGTCCGTAGCCGCGCGACGTCCGTGGCGGCACCAAGCGACGTATAGATTTCCACGGCCTTAGTGAATGCGGCCCGTGCCTGGTCGCGGTCGTCGGTGCAAATGAAGTCTCCGGCCGCCGCCTCCAGCGCCTTCGCGCTGAGCAGTGGCCGGCTGGCGTCGTCATAACGCTCCGCGGCCGCCAGCAGCCGGGGGGCGTCATGATCCAGCAGGCCATGGCAGTAGAGGGCGTTCGCCTGCCGGTGGGGGATCTGCGATTCAGCGGCGACGGCCGCTGCGTGGTCCGCGAGGGCCTTCGCGGTGCTGAGGTCGCCAGTCTTCGTGGCGAGGCGGACGGCGTCGGCAAATAGGTTCTCGATCTCGTCGAGTTCTTCCTTATTGTCGGCGAACCCGGCTGTCAGCATGGCCAGCGCCTCCGGTAGCGCGCCGGCCTGCTCAAAGTCCAGGCTGCGGGCGAGCGCGAGCGGGCCGACAACCCGGCTTCCGATCCGGGTCGCGTGCGGGACGGCGGCAGCGAGGTGGCCGCGCGCCGCGGTGATCTGGCCGCGATGGAAGCAGATCACCGCGGCGATGCCGTGAGCGCTGCAGGCGGCACCGGGCTCCTTCAGGTCGTCGTGCAGGACTTCCACCTCGGCCATCGCTTCGTCCCACCGCCCCGTGTCGAAGAGCAGCTGGCCTAGGGCGCCGTGCGCCTGAGCCAGCCGGACTACCGTGCCGACCCGGTCCGCGAGGTGCTGGGCCTGCCGGGCCGCGGCGAAAGCCTCCTCGTACCGGTCGAGCCCGCCCAGCGTGATGGCCTTGTTGATCTGCAGCAGCAGCCGCAGGTCGGTCAGTGCTGGATCGGCCTGGGTCACGGTCAGCGCCCGGTCGAACAGCGTCAGCGCGTCAGTCGTCTGCCCCTGTACTGCGGTCACGATGGTCAGCACGTGCAATGCCCAGCCCATCGCCCAGTTATCACCGGCCTCCGATGCCGCATCAAGCGCGGCTGCGGCGACCCGGCCGGCCGTCTCAACCTCGCCGAGCATGCTGTGCGTCCGTGCGGTGAGCACGAGCAACCGTGCCCGGTGCCGGGCCGAGATCCCTGGGGCGGCCAGTGCCCGGTTCAGCGTGGCCAGGGACTCCGCGAACAGGCCGACCCGCATGCGACACTGCGCTAGCGTCCAGTGCAGGTCAACGAGCAGATCGGGCTCGACGGCATGTGCCAGTGCCTGGTTCGCCACCTCCTCAGCCTCGGCCGCATCGCCCACCCGGAAGAGAGCGTCAGCGAGCCGGCCCACGAGACTGTCATGCTGGGCCGAGCCGGCCGGGCAACTCGCGACCGCCTGGCGGAGGAGTTCTGCCGCAGCCCGGGGCGCCTGGCCGACCAGCAGCTCTGCGTTTCGGGTCAGCCAGCGCAGTATCCACTCATCCATCGACTCGGTGACGCCACCCGATCCGCCAACTGCCCACAGCAGCTGCCGGGCAACCCGGTCCGCCGGCGCACCGGCCTTCGCGAGGGCGCGAGCGGCATCGCGGTGCCATGCGGCGCGGACCGGCACCGGTATCTCGTCGTACAGCGCCGCACGGATCATCGGATGCCGGAACCCGAGACCGTTACCGGACTCCGCCAGCACGCCGGCGGCGCATGCCTCGTCGACGGCGGGGACCAGGTCCGCCACGCCCCGACCGAGAACTGTCGCCAGGTCCGGTACGGCAAAATCCACGCCGAGCAGCGCCGCCGCCCGTAGTACCTCACGTACCGACCCGGAAACGAAGCCAAGGCGGTCCGCGATAGCCGCCGACAGGGAGCTTGGCGCGGGACCGCTGGTCAGCTCGACGGCTCCCGCGTCGGTAATGGTCAAGCTGGAGCTGCGAGCCAGCGCAGCGACCAGCTCAGTGACGTAGAGCGGGTTGCCCGCTGCGCCGTCAGCTAGCCGCAGCAGTTTGTCGTCGGGCTTGCCGCCGGCCAGGGCTGCTACCAGCTCGGCCACCGCCGCCTCGGTGAGCCCGGTGAGGTGGAGGCGCGCGGCATCGCCCACCGCTCGCCGCAGCGCCAGTAAGTCATTCCGCTGTGGCACCGGACGCATCATCCCGACGAGCACCAGCGGCACCTGCCGAACCAATCTTGTCAGCCGCCCCCACAGGGTGATGCTCGCCTGATCTGCCCATTGGAGATCGTCGATGACCAGGATTGTCGGCAGCACAGCGCACTGCTCGGTGATGAGCGCCAGCAACTGCTCCGCCAGCGCAGCTGACACGTCCGCGCCACGATCGCCGGTGAGCTCGCCCCGCAAGAGCCGGACGATCGTGTTCCGCCGGGGATTGGCGGATGGCTCGCGTACCCGTAACCCCTCTAACAGCGGCAGCAGCGGTAGCGCCTGCCCCAGCTCATCACCGGCGCCCCAGAACACCTGACAGTCGGCCTCCGCGACCTCGCCCAGAGCCGCCCGCACAAGCGCGGACTTGCCGATTCCCGGCTCGCCCTCGATCAGCACCGAGCTACCCCGCCCACTGGCCACCTCCGTCATCAACCCGACCAGCATCGCGGTCTCGCTGTCGCGGCCGACGAGCGCTCCGGCCAGGGTGGCGGTGGGCACGGACCGGATTTTACTACTAGAACATTATGGACACAAGCGGCGTTTTCGGGATAAGTCATTAGCCAAATCGGCTTTCGGGCTAGCAATGGCATTGCAAGCTTTGCCGAACCGTGCACTGCAAGTTTCTCAAGGCCTTTCAGCGCACGGGCACGCGGATGTTTCCCTGCACGAAGATGAGAATATTTCTCGCAATATGTATTGGCAAATGTCATTATTCAATAAAACCAAGAAAAGGTTATCCGAGACGCATAAAATAACTAGATCCCGGGAAATAAAGTTGCAGGACGGCAGATACGCCGTGCAGGCTGGCAGGGCCGTGCAACAGGCCGCTGACCTCGAGCATCGCCATGGAGGAACCATGCGCATCA
>Ga0182015_10005289_pt1 | contig 13474 bp, 8 predicted proteins | sample 712P3MmetaG_FD_120478 | JGI IMG/M metagenome (GOLD analysis project Ga0182015, IMG submission 120478) | Permafrost microbial communities from Stordalen Mire, Sweden - 712P3M metaG | ecosystem: Environmental > Terrestrial > Soil > Wetlands > Permafrost | place: Sweden: Stordalen | collected...
ACATTAGGCGATCCTGGCGATTACGAAGACCTTCGTCTGTCCCCCGATGGGCGAAGCGTGGCGGCGAGTCGCGACAAACCCGGCGGATCGGATATCTGGCTCCTCGACACCGAGCGAGGACTGTCCAGCCGATTTACTTCCCGGTTTGGCACTAACGCCTTTCCCATCTGGTCTCCAGACGGCCGCACGATCGTGTTCCGTTCCAGATTGAATATTTTCCGCAAAGACGTAACCGGAACCGGCGAAGAGGAACAGGTCGCGGCCTCAACGAGCCTTCAGAATCCTGCCGATTGGTCCCGCGATGGGAAGTCGATCCTTTACCAAGATATCGCGCCCACCACGGGGCTCGACCTCTGGGTTCTGCCCGTAACACTGGACGGGAAGCCGGCAGGGGCGCCGAGACCTTACCTGCGCACGCAATTCAATGAGGAATTTGGAAGTTTCTCGCCTGAACCAAATCCGCGCTGGGTGGCGTATCAGTCGGACGAATCCGGGCAATATGAAATCTACATTGATGCGTTTCCCGAGCCGGGCAACAAGGTGCGGATTTCGACGGGTGGAGGCCAGTTTCCGAAGTGGAACTCGGACGGGCGCGAACTGTACTATGTCTCGCCGGATTTGAAGGTCATGGCGGTGAGCCTGAAGACCACCGGGGATGTCGTCGCGGCATCCGCACCGCGCGAGCTATTTGCGCTGCCTATAATTGGGAACGGTTTCGTTCCGTATGATGTTACGCCTGACGGCAAGCGCTTCCTCGTCGTCGCCGTGCCCGAGGGAGAGGTCTCGCAGCCGCTGACCCTGCTCAGCAATTGGTCCGCGCTGCTCAAGCAGGCGCCGCCTGCACAATGAGGCCTCGTCGGGAATAGCGCTGAAATCTCCGCGCGCCCTCGCGTCCTCTGCGCCTCTGCGTTGGATTTTCTATTTCGACTTCGTTTGAGCTTGAGGACAAGACAAACACAACGCAGAGGCGCGGAGTACGCGGAGTTTCGCAGAGGATGACGCTTTGCTAAGAGTTACGATCGCGGCGGTTCTTGTTCCAGTTCGATCAGCAGCTTTTTTCCGGCGCTGCGTTCCACCAGAAAAAAGTTGATGCGCGAACCGTCTCCGCCGGCCCGCGCCGCGGGATAAACCGGCTGAATCGCGAATCGCGTGCGCAGAATCTCCGTCGCGCGATCCACGTCGGAAGTTGCGATCTCCACGTGCTGAATGTTACTGCCGAATTTCTTGAGGTAGCGCGCCACGGCGCCGTTACCGAACGGATCGTTCGTGGTCAAAATTTCCAGGCGCGTTTCTGCCCCGAACTTCAGCTGAAATTCCAGTACGTCTTGATCGCGAGGAACGTCGCTGAGCCGCGGCGAGCCGTTCGCGCCGCGAATCGCGTCAAAAAGTTTGCGTTCCACCGCCGCGCCTGCTGTGATCGCCGCATCGGGCGCCGCAATCAAGCCCGCGAGTTCCGCATCGCGCGCCCATGTTTCCACGAATGGCGCCGCTTCCGCGCAAGCGATACGGAAAATTGTGTTGGCTGCGGCTTCGCGCTCTTCGCCGCGCGCGCTCGCCAACGCGGAAATCGCGGCCGCGAACAGCTTGTCGCGCTCAGCCAAGTGGATTATCGCTCGGGTGCCGCAGGAGGAACGGTGGCGTTCAGGTTGGTCAGTTCGATGTTGGCGGTCTGGCCCGCGCGCACGGTCACCGGCACGTCCCAGGTTTGCCGCACGTCGCCGGATTGCGCCACCGCGCCCAGCGAGCCCAGCCAATAATCCCCGGGCGGAAGCCCCGTCATTTCGCCGTGGCCATCAAGGTCGGTATCCGTCTGTCCCACCAAATATTGTGTTTGCGCCAGCCGCAGCGTGCGTTTTTCCACGCGATCGCGTTCATCGTTCTGCGCCGCAAACCATTTTTGGTTTGGATTGATGTCCGTGAGCTCCGCTTCCATTCCTTCTTTTGTTTCCGGATTCACGGTCGCGTAGTGCAGCACGGCGTCGCGATACGCCTTCACTTCCAGCGCGTATTTGTCCGGATACTCTGTTTGATCTTTCGGTTTCGATTTGATCTCGGGAAAGCCGGAGCCCGGGTATCCTGAATTGTAAGTCACATACGCCTTCATAAATTCCGGCACATTCAGGATCGCGTCCGGCGTGAGTTTGCGCATGAAATCCGAGCCCGCGAGCTCAACGGTGTCGTTCTTTTTCATCCAGGCTTTCAGTTCTGGCGAGACGTCGAGCGCGTCGATAAACGCGTTCATCACCGGCGGCGGATCCGCCGCCTGCACGTCGGCGTGAAGCTCAGTCAGGCTTTTGCGCAACAGATAAAACGTGAATTGCCGCACCGGCTCGGGCCGTCCGTCCGTGGGCGTCACGCTGGCCACGAATTCGATTCCGCCCCTCGCCGTGTCCGGCGCAGGTGCTGCCACCGGCGCCTGCGCCGCGGCCGGAAACGACGCCGCAGCCATCGCCGCGAAAGCCAGTCCCGCCGTGCGCAAAGTTTTCATGGGGAGCAAAAAGCGATTCATCGCGCTCATCCTAGCAGATTCGGGAATTCGATTGACGCGCGGAACGCGGATATTCGCGGGCGTGTTTCTACGCTAGAGCAGGCGGAACGTCACTTCGATTTCCGTGATGGTCGCCACAGGCTTGCCATCCGGTCCATACGCCGGCTTAAAGCGCCAGCCCTTCACCGCTTCCACCGCTTCTTCATCCAAGCCCAGGCCCAACCCCTTCACCACCTGAATCTGAATGCCGCGGCCGTCCGGCGTGATCACGGCTTGCAACGTCACCGTGCCCTGATACTTCGCTTTGCGTGCTTCGTCTGAGAATTTCGGATTCGGGCAGTACAGGCACGTCGGATAACCAACTCCGCCGGTGCCCGGCCGGAAATATCCGCCGCCCGTGCCGCCGCCATCGCCGGGGCCCACGCCCGCGCCGTTCCCGCTGCCCACGCCGCCATCGCTGCCGGAGCCGATTCCTGCGCCGCTGCCCGGGCCATTTGAATCGGTCATCGACGCGGCCAGCGGGTCGCCGTAATTCGGCAGATTCGGGCTGGGCAATTTCAGATCCGGAGGACCGAGCACAGTCGGCGTAGCCGACATTTTCGGATTCAGATTTTTCACCACCACCATTGGCGGCGTCAATTGCGTCATGGAAAATTTCGGCAATTTGCCCTTGGAAGCCGGAATCGGATTGCGGTCGCCGCCGCCACCGCCGCCGCCCGCCTTGTCCTTGGCGGCCGGCAGAGCCGCGGAGTACGGCGAAATATCGGTGTCGTAAAGCGTGGCTTGGACCACCGGAGTGCTGCCGGAAACGACGTGATGGATCAGCGGCACAACCAGCAGCACGATCAGCGCGATGTGTACCGCAAGCGAAATGCCCTGCGACGGTCCAAAAGCCTTATCCTTGCTCCAGATATCTTTCACCTTCACCGGCTGGCTGGTCACTTTGAGCGGCGGCAACCTCGGCGGCGAAATCGCGTCGCGCAAATTCTGCCAAAGTGTCCGATGCCACGCCTGCCAATCCACGCTCAGCCGCGAAGGCGCCGCGCCGCGCGCGACTCTCGGCCCGCCGCTGAAATATTCCTTGAGGTTGGCCATGAAACCATCGCCGAAATCTTCGTCGCTGAAAGCCGAAGGCGCGTTTCCATGCACCTTCACGGGCCGCTCGGTCAGGAATTCCTTCAGATTGGAGATGAAGCCTTCCGAAAGCGCGCGATCGGCCGCGCCAAAATGAGGCGTGCTTTTGCCCGGAGGCAAATTCTCGTCGGGAGAATTGGGATTTGTGAGGTCGAGATTCGTCGCCATGTCAGTTTGAGCGCCTAACCAAGCCGCCTAAGTTCCGGGTCTTCCGGCGCATACCACAACTTAGATTCCATGCCACCGGAAAGGATGCCTCCCGTCCGAATGCTGACACGCTGGGTAATCCATTGTAACATACGATGTTTCCGTCGGCAGGATGGTTTCCCGCATGCGCGCGGCTTGCGCCCACGCGGCGCCGCTCGCGCGTATTATATACAAATCCAGACGCGCGCAAATCCTGTACGGCGCGGCGAACAACACAGCCCATGCCCAAGAACCCGGACCTAAAAAGCACGCTCAATCTGCCGCGCACGGCCTTCCCCATGAAGGCCAATCTTCCCACCAACGAGCCCAAACAATTGGCCGAATGGGAAGCCGCCGGCCTCTACGAACGCATCCAGAAAGCCCGCGCTGGCGCGCCCACCTACGTGTTGCACGACGGTCCGCCCTATCCCACCGGCACCATACACCTGGGCACCGGCCTGAACAAGATTTTGAAGGACATGATTGTCAAATCCAAAACCATGGCCGGATTTCGCGCGCCCTACGTGCCCGGATGGGATTGCCACGGCTTGCCCATCGAGACGCAGGTGGAAAAGGAATTGGGCGGCAAGGGCAAGGTCACGCCCGGGGAATTTCGCCGCAAATGCCGCGAATTCGCCGAGCGCTATGTGGAGCAGCATCGCCGCGATTTCAAGCGCCTGGGAGTTTTCGGCCGTTGGGACAAACCGTATCTGACGATGAATCCCGATTATGAGGCCTGCATCGCCGGCGCATTCTTAACCTTTCTCGAAAAAGGCTACGTCTATCGCGGCCTCAAGCCGGTCTATTGGTGCTTGCACGATTCAACCGCGCTAGCCGAAGCCGAAGTCGAATACGAAGATCACACCAGCCCTTCGATCTGGCTGCGCTACAAAGTGCTGGAATCGCGCGCGCCCAAAGTGGATGGCGCGAGCGCGCTCTACGCCTTAGTCTGGACCACCACTCCCTGGACGCTTCCCGCGAGCATGGCCCTTAGTTTCCATCCGGATTTTTCTTACGTCATCGCGCGCGATCCGAAATCCGGCGATTTTTATTTGCTGGCGGAGGATTTGCTCGCCAGCGCGGCGCGCGAGACCGGCGTCGATTTTGAAGTCGTGGGCCAGTCGTTCAAAGGCAGCCTTCTCGAAGGCGCGAAATTCCAGCATCCGTTTCTCGATCGCGTAATCCCCGGCATTCTCGGCAAACACGTCACGCTCGAACAAGGCAGCGGCATCGTGCACACCGCGCCCGGCCACGGCGCCGAAGATTTCGTCGTCGGCCAACAATACGGAATCGAAACCTACGCTCCGCTGGATGACGCCGGCCGCTTCACCGAAGGTTTGCCCGAATATAAAGGCAAGGCTGTCTTCGAGGCCAATCCGATCATCATCGATCTGCTCCAGCGCCGCGGCGCGCTCGTGCATCAATCCAAAATCACGCACAGCTATCCGCACTGCTGGCGCTGCCACAATCCCGTCATCTTCCGCGCCACCGAACAATGGTTCATCGGTATGGACGGCCAGGCCCGCGACGGCCAGGAGTTGCGCCCGCAAGCTCTCGCGCAAGTGCCCGAAGTGCGCTGGACGCCGGAGTGGGGAGAAGACCGCATCCGCTCCATGATCGCGATGCGTCCGGATTGGTGCGTCTCGCGTCAACGCTTCTGGGGCGTGCCCATCATCGAATTCGTCTGCGAAAAATGCGGCAAGCGTCTGGAAGATGTCGCCGCGCTGCGCAATGTCGTCGCGTGGTTCGCGCGCGAAGGTGCGGACGCCTGGTTCGACCATTCCGCCGCGGAACTTTTGCCCGCCGGCACGCGCTGCCCCTGCGGCGGCGAAGGCTGGCGTAAACAAAACGACATTTTGGACGTCTGGTTCGATTCCGGCTCGTCGAATCTGGCCGTACTTGGCTCGGAAGAATTGCCCTGGCCGGCGGATTTATATCTCGAAGGTCCGGACCAATTTCGCGGCTGGTTTCAAAGTTCGCTGCTAGTCGGCGTGGGAGTGAAAGGCGGCGCGCCCTATCGCCGCGTCCTTGCGCACGGCTGGACGCTCGATGAGCACGGCCGCCCGATGTCCAAATCGCTGGGCAATGTCGTCCTGCCCAGCGACGTTTGCGAAAAATGGGGCGCGGATCTGCTGCGTCTCTGGGTCGCTTCGCAGGATTACACCGCCGACGTGCGCATGTCCGATAACGTGATGACGCAGCTCTCCGAAGCCTATCGCAAGCTGCGCAACACGTTTCGCTTCGCTCTCGGCAATCTTTCCGATTTCGATCCCGCGCGCGATGCTGTGCCCGATGCGCAGCTTGAAGAATTCGATCGCTACATGCTCGCGCGCACCGCGGACCTCGTCGAACGCTGCCGCGCTTGGTACGACGCCTTCGAGTTTCATCGCGTCTTCCACGCCGTATACGATTTCGCTGCCGTCGATCTCAGCGCGTTCTATTTCGACATTCTAAAGGATCGCCTCTACACCTTCGCGCCGCGCAATCGCGCGCGCCGCTCCGCGCAGACCGCCATTTATCGCATCGCCAGCGCCCTGCTGCGTCTCGTCGCGCCGATCCTCGTTTTCACCGCCGAAGAAGTGTGGCGCGAATTTCCTCGCGCCACGGATGTGACAGGCCGCGATAGCATCCACGTCGAACTTTTTCCCTCCCCGCGCGATCTCGGCGAGCCGCTCGACGCCGCCACGCGCGCCGATTGGGATCGCCTGCTCGAAGTGCGCAGCGAAGTCCTGCGCGCGCTCGAAGCCGCGCGCAATTCAAAAGCGATCTCCGCCGGTCTCGAAGCCAAAGTGCGCGTCGCGGCCGATGGCGATTTGTCGCCGCTGCTCGCGAAGTACCGCGCGGAATTGCCCGCGCTCTTCCTCGTTTCGCAGGTGGAATCGCAGAAGCCGCAGCCCGCGGCCAATTCTGTTATCGCGGTAAGCGTCGAGCGTGCCGACGGCTCGAAGTGCGAGCGCTGCTGGAATTATTCCACCCACGTCGGCGAAAACGCCGCGTATCCGACGGTCTGCGAACGCTGCACCGCCGCTCTGGCCGAAATCGCGCGCGATCCTGCGCCCGCTCCAGCGCCCGCCGGCGCCGCTCCGGCCCCGAAATCCTAATGCCCGCCGCGAGAAACGGCGCGCGCTGGCTTTGGCTTTCCGCGGCCACTCTCGCCGCCGATCGCGCAACGAAATATCTGATCGAAACGCGCACCGGCGAGGCCTACCGCTTCGTCGTCGTTCCGCAGGTCGTCGCCATAGTACACAGCCGAAACCCCGGCATCGCCTTCGGCGTATTTTCCGATTCGCCTTCGCGCGGCCTGGAGGTCGCGCTCATCTGCGGCGCGCTCGCCGTGCTCGCCTTACTGATCTGGCTTCTGGTTTCGGGCCGAGCCGGCGGCACGCTTTCGATGGCGGGAGTCGCGCTGATGGCCGGCGGCGCCGCGGGCAATATGCTGGATCGCCTCTTGCACGGTGTAGTCACCGATTTCATCGAAGTTCGCCTGGGCCATTATATTTGGCCCTCATTTAACGTTGCCGATTCCGCGCTCTTCGTCGGCGCCGCCTTCCTGCTCATCGAGCTGATTTTCTTCGGCCACCAGACGCGCGCCGAGCGCGCCTAATCGTGACGCCTCGCAGTCAGCGCTCCGCAGCACCCGCGTCACCCGCAACGCCGCCCGCGAAAACGGATGTCCGCGCATTCACCGTGCCTCCGGACCACGCCGGCGTTCGCCTCGACGTCTATCTCGCCGCGCAACTCCCCGATCTAAGCCGCACACGAATTCAAGAATCGATCCGCGAAGGCCGCGTCCGCGTTCAGCGCCGCGCCGCGCGCGCCTCCCATCGCGTCGCCGCCGGCGAAGAAATCGAAATCGAAATTTTGCAGCGCCCCGCGCCGGCCGCCGAAGCCGAAGACATCCCCCTGGACATCCTCTTTCAGGATGACCAGATTGTCGTCGTCAATAAGGCAGCAGGTATGGTCGTTCACCCCGGCGCGGGCAATTGGCGCGGCACGCTGGTCAACGCGCTGCTTCATCGTTTGCGCGATCTGCCCGGCGGCCCGCTGCGTCCCGGCATCGTGCATCGCCTCGATCGCGGCACATCCGGCGTGCTGGTCGTCGCGCGCACAGACGCCGCGCATCGCGCCCTCGCCGATCAATTCCGCACGCGCGCCGTGCGCAAAACATATCTAGCTCTCCTCGAAGGGCTATTAAAACCTGAGCGCGGCTCGATCCAATTGCCCATCTCGCGCGATAAGCAGCGCCGCGTGCGCATGACGGCGCGCGCCGGCACCGGCCGCGAAGCGCGCACCGATTGGCGCGTCCTCTGGCGCGGCGCGCATTACACGCTCGTGGAAATTGAATTGCACACCGGCCGCACCCACCAGATTCGCGCGCATTTCGCCGCGCTGGGGCGCCCCGTCGTCGGCGATACGCTCTACGGCGCTGCCGCGCGCCCGCGCGCTGGCAATCAGTTTCTCGCCGCGCTCGGCCGCCCTTTTCTACACGCCGCGCGCCTCGGCTTCGCGCATCCCGCCAGCGGCCAGCCCATGGAATTTCGCGCCCCACTGCCGCCGGAACTGCGCGAATACCTCGCGCGCGCCGCCGCGCTTGACGCGCCCGGCGGCGCCAAAAATCGCGCCGCGATTGACGCTGCTCTCGCGCCGTTCCTATAATCGCTGCGTACCGTCCGCAAGCTTTGAGCCATGTCGCTTTCACGCGCAATCTCGGCCGCAGTATTGCTCGGCGCACTCGGCCTGGCTTCCTCCGCCGGCCTGTCGTCGGCCGCGCAGCAATCTCCGGCGCCGCCGCCCGCCGCCGCTCCGGCCTCGGGCCAGCAGCCCGCTCCGCCGCAACCGCCGATTATCGCGCCGCCTATCCGCACCACCACGAACCTCGTCGACGTGCAGTTCGCCGTCGTCAATAAATCCCAGAAGTTCGTCACCGATCTGCAGAAGGAAAATTTCCGCGTACTCGATGACGGCGCCGCGCAAGCCATCACCGCCTTCAGCCGCCAGACCGATCTCCCGCTGCGCATTGGCCTGCTGCTCGATACCTCCAACAGCATTCGCGAGCGCCTCGGCTTCGAGCAGGACGCCGCCTTCGATTTCCTCTTCAACGTGATTCATCGCGGTCGCGATCAAGCTTTCCTCATGACCTTCGACGATCAGCCCGAAGTCATCCAGGGCTACACCGACAATCTCGATACCCTGCGCGACGCCATCCAGCGCCAGCGCGCCGGCGGCGGCACCGCGCTCTACGATGCGATCTACCAGGCTTGCGCCACCCAGATGATGCACGCGCCCCCGCCGCCCGGCCACGGCCAGGAATTCCGCCGCATTCTCGTGGTCATCAGCGATGGCGACGACAACTTGAGCCAGAAATCGCGCAGCGAGGCGCTCGAAATGGCGCAGCGCGTCGGCGTCGTGATCTATACCATCAGCACCAGCATCCAGTGGATTAAGCCCGACGACGAAGTCAGCACTTCCGATAGCGCGGAACGCAAATTCTACAAAGGACCCGGCGATATGGTGCTGCAGCATCTGGCCGATGATACCGGCGGGCGCGCGTTCTTTCCCTCCAAAGTGGACGACCTCAACCAATCGTTTTTGGATATCGGCGACGAATTGCGCAGCCAGTATTCGCTGGCCTATGCGCCGCTGGGCCGCCTGGTGGATGGAAAATTCCACACCATCAAGATTGAAGTGGATCAGAAGGATTTGATCGTGCGCTCGCGCGCCGGCTACTACGCCGCGCCGCCCACATTCGCCGAACCGTAGCCGCGCGTCCGCCGGATTTTTATCGTTCTTTCAGGCTTTCCCCGCGTGATCGCGTTTAGTCCTGTGGCGCGTAATATCCCTTGCGCGTCAGCGCGTCCATATCCTTAGGCACGATGTCCACGCGGATCTTGCGGTACGTTCCGTCGCGCTTCGGGTTCGTCGGATAGTAGCCGATGGCGTACTGGCTGCGCAGCTCTTCGGAAATTTCGTCGAACGCTTCGTCGATATTCTTCGTGCCGCGCACCGGAATCGTGCGCCCGCCCGTCTCGTCGGTAATCTTTTTCGCCACCTCGTACGCGTTCCCGTACATCGGATCGTAAACCAGCAGCACGTGCACCACCGTGTCCGTGCGCTGCGCCGATTCGATCGCATCCTGTGTGGTGAGCTTGCTGCCCGTGTCGTCGGCATCCGTGATCGCGATCACCGCTTTGCGCCCCGCTTCATCAGACAATTTGTCGTGGCACGCCAGATAAATCGCGTCGTAAAAATCCGTCCCGCCGTTCAGCGTCGCCGAAAAGGGCCCCGTCCCCGAAGAGGTATTGATCTGCGTGCGGCGAATCGCGCGGTCCAGCACGTCCTGGTCGTCGGTGAAATCGGCGTCCAGATCGATGTCCACGTCGAAATTCAAGACCATCGCCAAATCGCCCTTGCGCAGCACGCGCTGCAGGAATTGCTGCGCGGCATCTTGAATCGCCGGCAGCATGTTGGTCTCGCTGGCCGAAGTATCCATCAAAATCCCCATCGTGATCGGCAGATCCGATTCCTTCGTGAAAAACGCGATCTGCTGCGGCACGCCGTCTTCGTAAATCTTGAAATCGTCTTGCGTCAGGTCCGTGATGATTTGCTTCTGCTTGTTGCGCACGGTCACGAACAGGTTCACCAGGCCCACGTTCACCTGAATCGGCCCGCCCGGCCCCTGCGTAGCTTGCGTATTGGGATTGATCACCTGGCCCGCGGCCATGGCCGCTCGCGGCAGGCGCAATAGGCCCGCGGCGGCGAGACAAAACAGAAAAACCAACGAGACGTTGCGAAGCGGCTTCATGGAATCCTCAGGTTGACGTCGAGAGTGCGTGCACGCCTCGGTTGGATGCGCCAGGAGCGCCCGAAGATGTGCGCGTCCTGCGACCGGCGGCGACCATCCTGAAACGAAAGCCGCGATTTGTCCACGAAAAACCGCGCCGCTTCCGCGCGCCGAAGATTTCGCTCAGTTTCCAACTGAAACGCCCGGCGTCCATCGCCAATCAGCCAACGCGCGCGTCGAATTTCTTCTTGACACCGGCGCGCCCACCCCGTAAAAACAAACGTGAGCGCGGAGGAAATCGATTTTTTTCGCCGCGCGAGAAATTGAGGGGAGAAGTCCAGAAGTAAAGTCCACCGGGGAATGCGCGCAACGAGAGGCACCGTTCACCGGCTCGCGTAAACCCAGCCATCGAGCCCGGCGAAAAGTCACACGAACTGCGATAGCGGAGTTCAGCAAACCAGGGGCGCTTCGGCGCCCCTTTTGCTTTTCCGCGCCGGCGCGCCGAGTCTACGAATCCTCCAGCGCCGCCTTCGCGCCGCGATCGTGCGCCGGGCAAATCAATCGAAATTCGCACGACCTGCAAAAATATCCGACCTTGGCGGGGAAATGCCCCGCGCGAATTTCCGCCGCGACCTCCTGCACGTCCTCCTCGGCGCGCGTCAATTGCTTCGCGTCGCGCGTCGTGCCCACCGATTCATTGTTCTGAATGTTGTAAAAAACCAGCCGCGCCACCACCTCGCCAAACACCTCGCGCGCCGCCAGCGCGTACACGCTCAGCTGCAAATCTTTCTTCGCGTGTGCCTCGGTTCTCGGCCGGCCCGTTTTGTAATCCACGATCTCCACCAGTTTTTCCCCCGGCGCTCCCGCGCGATTCACCTGGTCCATGCGCCCGGTGAGCACCACGCGATTCTCCAGCGGCAGCTCGAAGCGCCGCTCCTGCGCCAGCACGTCAGGCGGCGCATCGATCGTGCTCTCGTAAAACGCGCGCAATTGTTCCAGCCCATCCTTTTTGTATTCCTGTTCCTGGTACGTATCCTCGTATCCCGCCGAACTCCATTCGCGTTCGTAAATCGCCGCCACTTCTTCAAACGCCAGCCGCCGCCCCTTCCGCAATTGCCCCAAAAACTCGCGAATCGTGTTGTGCATCACCGTGCCAAAGCTCAGCGCCGCGTGCGGTCCCGTGCGCAGATACCACATCTTCCCGAACAGATATTTTTGCGGGCAGGATTCAAACGTGTCGATGGCCGAAGCGCTCAACGCCAGCGGCTCCGCCAGCGCCGGACGATACGTCTCCGCCCACGCCCCGATGCGCGAACCCACGCGCGAGCGCTCGCGTTCCTGCGCAAATAATTCCGCGCCATCCGATTCCGCTGCATCCGCCGGAGCCTCGGCGCCCGCGGCCGCAGCGCTCTCCGCCACTCGCTCCGGCGCAAGCTGCTGCAAATCCGCGCGCTGCACCGTCGGCGCCATCAGGATGTCATCGAGAAATGGAGATGGCTTCGAGCGTTTGTGCGAAACCGTCGTCAGCGTCAGCCGGTCGCGCGCGCGCGTCAGCGCCACATAAAATAGCCGCCGCTCCTCCTGAATGTGAAAATCGCCGCTCGGCAATTGCTCCTTCATAAGTTCGGCCGGAAATTCAAATACGTGCGGCTTTTCTCCCGAAGGAAATCCGCGGTGCACCAGACGAATCACGAAAACGTGATCGAATTCCAATCCTTTCGCCGCGTGCACCGTCATCAATTGCACCGCGTCGCCGTGCTCCTCTTCCAAATTGATCTGCCCGTTGGCCTGCTCGAAGTAATCCAGATATTCGGCGAGTTCTTTTAGGCGCCGTGTTTCGCTCTTCGGTTGCCAATCGAAAATGAATTGCCGCAGCCGCGCCACGTATTTTCGATCTTGCTCGGAGACCGCGACGCCGATCTGCAATTTCTCCAGCAATTCATCGAACCATTCCAGCGCCGGCATTTCCCGCGAGCGCCGCCGTAAATCGCCCGCCAGCGCGATCAGTTGATGCAATCCATCGCGCCCGCGATCGAATGCCAGTTCGCCCTGCGCCGATTCGATCACGTCCCACAGCGCTGCGCCGTGCGCTTTCGCCGCCCGCTCCGCCATGCGCTGCAAATCTTGCGGCGCATGGCCCCACGCTGGCGCCGCCAGCACGCGCGCGCAAGCCACGTCGTCGCGCACATCCGAAACCAATCGGATGTACGCCAGCACGTCGCGCACCAGCCGGTGATCCAATATCGAAAGATTGCGAATCACAAACGGCACGCCGCCCTCGCGCAGCGCCGCCACCAGATGCTCGCGGTGCGTGTGCATGCGATAGAGCACCGCCATCGAACGCCAGCGCGCCCCCGCGCGATGCAGCCGTTCGATTTCCGCAGCCACCCATCGCGCCTCCTCTTGCGAACTCGCCAGCGTGACCACCCGAATCTTCTCGCCGTCCGATTTTTCCGCCACCAGGCCGGCTTCCTGAAAATCTTTCGGCTGCTCCGCCGGCAGCACCAGGTGCCGCTCCACTTCATTCGCCACGCGCAGAATGCGCCGCGTCGAGCGGTAATTCCGCCGCAGCGGCAGTTGCACGCGCGCGCGCTCCTCCGGCGATTCTCCCGCGTACCTGTTTAAGAAGTGTGTGAAGCTTCCGAACGACGCGCCGCGAAATCGATAAATCGCCTGCCGGTGATCCCCGACCACCACCACGTTGCGCCGCTCGCCCGCCAGCAGATGCAGCAATTCCAGTTGCGCGATATTCGTATCCTGGAATTCGTCCACCAGAATGTAGCGATAGCGCGCGCGTAGCTCCGCCAGCAGCCCCGCGTCGTTGCGCAACAGCGTCACCGCGCCCATCAGCTGCGTGCCAAACGTCAGCAGGTGCCGCTCGCGCA
>Ga0182015_10005290_pt1 | contig 13473 bp, 9 predicted proteins | sample 712P3MmetaG_FD_120478 | JGI IMG/M metagenome (GOLD analysis project Ga0182015, IMG submission 120478) | Permafrost microbial communities from Stordalen Mire, Sweden - 712P3M metaG | ecosystem: Environmental > Terrestrial > Soil > Wetlands > Permafrost | place: Sweden: Stordalen | collected...
CCGCATGTTGTGCGGCGCGGTCCGGCGCAGCGGAAGCGCTCCCTGCTGCCACCAATTCGAATCCAACTTAAGGGGACATTTCTAATGAGGCAATCACGGGGACATTTCTAACGAGGTTTGACATCCACCGCCTCGCACCCTTGTATTTCAAGAAAAAGCTCCTATCATTGTCTCCATGAAAATTGGCTTCAGTAACGGCGCTAACAAAGGCGGCCAGCAGCCGTCTCAACTCTATTACCCCGCGAACTTGAAAACCCGATACTTGCACACGCAAACAATCACCGAGGCTGGCCGCTTTAGCACAGAGTTAAATCGCCAAATTGCCGAATTAGAAACTCGCGTAAGTTACAGAAAACAAAGACCGGCGATCTGCTCAAATCGCCAAAAAATGCAGAAATCCAAATTGCAATTTTCAACCGTCAGCCCAGCTTTTTCCGCGCTCCCCGAGAGTCTTCACCCAATGAGGGCTCGTGCCAGGGCCGCGCAATCGATCGTAGAAGCGCACGGACCTCGGCAAACGTCTAAAGCTAGTATGGTACAATTTGATTTTGGGGCACAGTGAGGTCGCATGCAATCGCAGCCATCGTCTAAGCGTGGAATCGTCGTACTAATCGCCGTCCTCGGCATCTCGGCCGTCTTGGGAGGCCTCTTCGGCCCCACGCTCAGAGCCCGCGCCTCCACCACCGCCAGTTCCGCCGACTCTGACGCCCAGCTTCAGGACTCGGCGAAGAGTTTTACCCGCGTTCTCTCTGTCGTCGAGCGTAATTACGCCGATCCCGTTGACACCGACAAGGTAATCTACGATGGCGCTATTCCTGGCATGCTTCACGTTCTCGATCCGCACTCAAACTTTTTTGACCCCAAGCAATACGCGCTCTTCAAAGAAGAGCAGCAGGGGAAATATTACGGCGTCGGCATGACCATCTCGCAGCGCGATAACCAAACCGTCGTCCTCGCGCCATTTCCTGGCTCGCCTGCCTACAAAGCCGGCATCCGCCCCGGCGACATTGTTTTGAAAGTGGAAGGAAAATCCTGCGACGGTCTCACCGGCACTGAAGTTGCCGAAATGCTCAAAGGCCCCAAGGCCACCGTTGTCCACATTTCGCTCGGTCGCGAAGGCTGGGACAAACCCATCGAAGTCGCTGTCACGCGTGACGAAATTCTGCGTCCCGCCGTTGAGTACTTCACCATGGTCAAGCCCGGCATCGGTTACGTCCGCTTGGTGTCTTTCAGCGAAACCACCGATAGCGACGTGGCCGACGCATTAAAACAACTCGATTTCCCCAAGCTCGACGGCCTCATCCTTGACTTGCGCAACAATGGCGGCGGACTGCTCAGCCAAGCCGTTGGTCTCTCCGATATGTTCCTGGACAAAAATGAAATAGTCGTCTCGCATCGCGGACGTTCGTCCCCGGAGCGCCGCTATTACGCCGTGCGCGGAAACCAGGGACTTGAAGTCCCTATCGTGGTGCTTATCAACGGCCAGAGCGCTTCCGCTTCGGAAATCGTTGCGGGCGCCATACAAGATCATGACCGCGGCTTGATTGTCGGCGAAACGAGCTTCGGAAAAGGGTTGGTGCAGACCCAGCTTCCGCTCAGCGAAGATACCGCACTGCTGCTCACCACCGCGCGTTACTACACACCCAGCGGCCGCCTGATCCAACGCGATTACAAAAACGTTTCGCTCTACGATTATCACTACAATCCGCAAAAGCCGAAACAGCCGGAAGTTAAACTAACCGACAGCGGTCGCCAAGTCTTCGGACAGGGTGGCATCACTCCTGACGACTTCGTCGCCGCTCCCAAGCAGGATGATTTCCAGCAGTCGCTCTACCGCCGCGGCGTGTTCTACGCCACTCCGCAAGGCGTCGGCGATTTCACTCGCTTCTACCTCAGCGCAAAGCCCGATGTGACCAAGGACTTTGTAGTGACTGACGAGGTTGTTAGCGAGTTCCGGAAGTACCTTTCAGACCAGCACATAAAGTACACCGAGCCTGAGATTCAGGACAACTTGACCTGGCTGAAATGGCAGATCAAGCGCGAGGTTTTCACCAGCGTTTTCGGATTGAACGAGGGCTTCAAAGTTGCGCTGCAGGATGATCCGCAGCTCGATAAAGCCATCGACTTGATCCCGCAATCCAGAGCGCTTTACCAGAATGCGCGCAAGATCGTAGCCGAGCGCCAAGCCGGACAGGCTTCTCACCCATAAACGATTCGCCGGCTGACCCGACCGCAACCAACTGCGGCCACAGAACTTATCTAGCTAAATCATGATTTGGTGGCCCTCCGACTATTGCTCCTAAAGTCACGCTTCCAGTAATCCCATTCGACCAAGACCCCGGACAATCGTATCCTCAGTAGAAGCCAGATTCCCCTTAGGTTAGGCATGAACGCGCCATACACCGCCCTCAACCGAGTACTGAGCCGCGCCCCGCGGATGTCGCCCATGTGCTGGGCCCTGACAGTAGGCTGGGCTGTCATTGTCGGTGGTTATTGCGTCGTCGCGCTGACAGTCCCCACTGGAAGGGGGCTAACCGCCTTCGGCGACATCTTCCAATGCCTCGCCGCCCTCTTCGCCTGCGTTGGGCTGATGATGAATTCGTCGCTGCCCGAGCGGCGGACCCGGCTGTTCTGGTTGCTCCTGGCGCTGGGATGCGCCACTTGGTTCGTGGGCCAATCCGTATGGACTTACTTCGAAGTGATCCTGCGCAAGGAAACGCCCAATCCATTTATCGGTGACGTAATTCTCTTCCTGCACCCGGTCCCAATGATTGGTGCGCTGGCTCTAAAGCCTCACGATCGTCGCGACGATTTAAACGTCCACACCGGGTATCTGGATTTCACGCTGCTGCTGGTTTGGTGGGTTTACCTGTACCTATTCGTGGTGATTCCGTGGCAATACATCGCGCCCAACGTGCAGACCTACGGCTTCATGTACGACCATTTAGCTGCGGCAGAAAATCTTCTGCTGGCGGTGGGCTTTGCCTTGCTCATGAACCGCTCGAAAGGAAAATGGCGCGAAGTCTATGCCCATCTTTTCAGCGCTTCCCTTTTGTACGCAGCAGGCTCTTACATCACGAACCGCGCGATTGACCGGCAGGATTATTACACCGGCAGCGTCTTCGACTTGCCTCTCGTCGCGTCATTCATATGGTTCGGAACAGCGGGCTTTGTCGCTTACAGTATGAAGCCTCAGCGTCAGGAAGCGCCCGAGCCGAAAAATGACAAACGGAACTGGGCGTTCTTGCTGTCCCGAGCTGCTGTCGTTTCGATTCCTCTGATGGCGCTGTGGGCTCTATGGTTCAGCGCCAACCCTTCTTCCGTGCAAACTTTCCGATTCGGCGTAGCCCAAGTGACCTTGCTGGCCGTGGCCATGCTCACATTCTTCCGCCAGCGCCTGGTGGACCGCGACAGGATGCGCCTGCTGGAAGCTGCGCGCGAATCTTTCGATAACCTGAAGCACGTTCAGGAGCAGATGATTCAAACCGAGAAGCTCGTCTCCCTCGGTCAATTAGCCGCCGGCGCGGCGCACGAAATTAACAATCCGCTCGCCGGAATCTTGGGATATTCCGATTTATTGGTGGACGACCCAGCTCTCGGCGATCGCCAGCGGGTGGTAGCCGACAAAATCCGCACCCTGGCCCGCAGAATCAAGACGCTGGTGACAAGTCTCCTGAGTTTTGCGCGGCGCGTTCCTGCCGAGAAAACGCTTCTGGACATCAACCAGGTCATCGCCACCGCCCTGCACCTGAGCAACCTGGATTTGCGAGGCCGCCAGATCGAGGTGGAAACCTATCCCGCGATCGATTTGCCCACTGTGCGCGGCGATTCCAACCAGGTTCTGCAAGTATTTTTCAACTTGATCAGTAACGCCGTTGACGCGCTGGAAGAAGTAGGCGGCGGCAAGCTCATGATCCGTACTTCGCACAGCGACACCAGAATCGTCGTGCAATTCTCCGACACCGGCGCGGGAATCAAACACCCGCAGCAGGTTTTCGATCCCTTCTTCACCACTAAGCCCGTAGGCAAAGGCACCGGCTTGGGCCTGAGCATCTGCTACGGAATCATGCAAGAGCATGGCGGCAGAATCGATTGCTTCAACCGCCCCGAAGGCGGCGCAACTTTCCTGGTCGAATTCCCCACCGAGATGGAACCCATCTACGCCGCAGAACCACCCGAAGCGGTAGAATCAAAATCAACTTAGAGGAATCGAGATTCGTACGAGGAAACCTCCAACAGTCAAAACAGGGAGACATTTTGTGCGTTTGAAATCGATAGCCATCTTCCTGATCGCATTTTACCTACTAGAGTTCCCTAAAATGTCGGCCGCTACTCCGTTACGTGAAACGTGCGACCTTCCGCACAATTTACAGGGCAAGATTGCAACCGAGTACCCTGGGGCGAGACTTCTTACCCTGTCGGATCTCGATGAGCGCGACAAGAAGCTCTTTGAGAGTGACCATGCCGATAGCTGCCCCGGTCTAGTCTACGTTGACTTCTACGGTGACGGTAAACCCACGCTCGCCCTGGTGTTGATTTCAAAGTTAGAAGCAAAAGAAAAAGCTCTGCTTGTTGTGGCTCGCGAAGTTGGTGGAAACTGGAGCGTTGCCTTACTCGATACGGTCGACGAATCAGAGCCAGTCGTCTGGGTTCAAGACGCGGGTGAGTATCGAGATGTTTATGGTAAGAAGAAGATTCGAGCAACGAGGCCCGTTATCGTTTTCTGTGGGTATGACTCGTGGGCCGTTCTTTACGCTTGGACGGGAAAAGTTGTAGCTAAAATCTGGCTCGCTGACTGACATGGGCCGAGAGCTAAGTGCTCCCAGTAACCACAATTCATTTAAGGGCGGACCTAGCACAATCTAAAGCCTCCCGGTCGAGCCCCTACGCTTAAAATTTCGGCGCCTACCTGGGTTATCATCTCCAACTGATTTGGAGGGTGTGTTGAAGACGCGGTTGCTGGTGATTCTTGCAATCCTGGGGAGCGTCACCCTGCTCACGGCGTACTTGTCTGCGCGGATCAGCCGCGAGAAAAGCGGCACGCTTTTCGGCGGCATGATCAATCCAGTCGTGCCGGCCGCTGCCCGGCGCTCAGGCGAGTTGAAAACGCGAGCGGTTGTGCTGATTGTGATGGATGGATTTCGCTGGCAAGAAGTGTTCGACGGGCCGGAGCACGATTTGATGGACGAAAAGCATGGCGGCGCGCAGGACGTGAAGGAGCTGCGCAAAGATTTCTGGCGCGACACTTCGGCAGAAGGCCGCAAGGCTCTGATGCCGTTCCTTTGGCGCGAGATCGCTCAAAAGGGCGAGATTTATGGCAATCAGCACAAGGGCAGCGTCGCGCAAGTGACCAACGGCTTTAAATTTTCCTATCCCGGATACAACGAAATGACCACCGGGCACGCAGACAAACGAATTAACAGCAATGAGTGCGGGCCGAACCCAAACACCACAGTTTTTGAATGGTTGAACAACCAGCCTGAATTTCACGATCAAGTCGCAGTTTTCGCCACCTGGGATGCGTTCAACGATATTTTCAACGTAAAACGCAGTGGGCTGTTTGTGCGCACAGGATGGGACTTGCCCTGGGCGCAACAACTCACTCCGCGCGAACAATTGCTCAAGAAGCTGTACGAGACTACGGCCCGTGTGGAAGATGACGACGCGTTCGACTCATTCACGCACCAGGATTTGATGGATTATCTCGGTACCCACAGCCCGCGCGCTCTTTTCGTCGGCTACGGCGGCACCGACGATTGGGCGCACGAAGGAAAATACGACTTGGTGCTGCAAGCGGCGCATCAGGATGACCAAGCTATCGCGGAACTTTGGAATACGATGCAGGCCATTCCTGCTTATCATGATCAGGTTACGTTCATCGTCACTACGGACCACGGGCGCGGCAGCGGCCTGGAACAATGGAAGAATCACGATAAGGATATCGATGGCGCGGAAAATATTTGGATCGCCGTGATTGGCCCGGACACTCCCGCGCTTGGAGAAATGTCCAACGTTCGGCGCGTGACGCAGAGCCAAATTGCCGCTACGATTGCCGCTTTGTTAGGACAGGATTATCGCGCCGCCGATCCGTCTGCTGCCCCTCCGCTTCCAGTCGTTGCAGGATGGCCGAGTGGGAAAACGGCCACTGTTCCCGGGACAAGATAACATCGCCGACCGGATAAATCTGTCGAGTTCCGTTCCCTTTCCTCCGATAAATATTGCCAAGGTTTGGCGGAAACAGCAAGCCCACCTCGGCAGGCGAGCCGCGCCCCTCCGGGTGCCGTGGAGGTAAATGTGCACGATGGAGACAGTATCGCAAACGCATGTTCCTACCAACCGCAGCCACCGGCGCCGGTCCCGCTGTACATACGCTTTTCGCGCTTTTAGTACTACTAATGCTTTGACCACAGCCGGACACGCGAGTTGCTGAGAGGTTTGCGCCGATGCTTCATACTGGAACCTAACCTAGGGTCCCGGTGCCAAGTCGGACGACTCAATGGAGGGAGTGCGATGGACGTTCCTGTAGCCGTTCCGACGGCCCCTGCTGCCTCGACTGCCCCTGCCGCCCCCGTCGCGGTTCCTGTAGCCACAAATACCATTATTGCAACGATGTTGCGTGCTGCTCCGAAAATCAGCGATTTGATTTTTTCTCCTGGACGCGCGCCGCAAGTGGAAGTAAACGGCGAGCTCGTGCAACTGAAAATTCCCGGCGTGGGAATGCTGAAACCGGACGACACCGCGCGAATCGCCAACGATCTGATGGGCCGCAGCAAGCACGCCATGGAAAAACTGAAGGAAGAGGGTTCCTGCGACATTTCTTACAGCGTGCCGAAACTTTCCCGCTTTCGCGTGAACATCTTCACCCAGCGCGGCAGTTGCGGCATCGTGATGCGCGTGATTCCTACCGAGATACCGGACTTCAAGACACTTAATTTGCCGCCGGAACTGAATGAAGCGGCGAGCCTCCGTCCCGGAATCGTTTTGGTTACCGGGCCGACCGGGAGCGGCAAATCATCCACGCTGGCTGCCTTCGTGGACAAAATTAATCAAACGAAAGCTTGCCACGTAATCACCATCGAAGATCCTATTGAGTTTCTTCACCAGCATAAATTGGCCACAATCCATCAACGGGAATTGCACACGGACTGCCCAAGTTTCGCCATGGCCTTGCGGGCCGCGCTGCGCCAAGCGCCCAAACTGATCCTCGTTGGCGAAATGCGCGACAAGCAGACCATTGAAGTAGCGCTGGAAGCGGCCGAGACCGGCCACATGGTCTATTCCACTCTGCATACGATCGATGCCTCAAAGACGGTAGAGAGAATCATTGGCGTGTTTCCGCTGGAAGAACAGAACGCGATTCGCGGGCGCCTGGCCAAATCTTTCCGTTACATTATTTCGCAACGCTTGATTCCTCGCATTGATGGAAGTGGCCGCGTGGCAGCATTCGAAATTCTAAAAGCGACGATACGAACGCGCGAATACGTCCAGAAAGGCGAGTCCGAAGGCAAATCTTTGCTGGATGCCATGCGCGACGCTGAGAACGGCGAGATGCAGTGCTTCGACGATGAAATTGAGAAGATGATTCGCGCCGGCGTGATCGATATGGAGACGGGCCTTTCTTACTGCACGAACCAGGGCAACTTGCGGTTATGCCTCGCCGACTTTGTGGAAGCTCAGGGAAATAAAACGCCGGGAAGCCGCGTCGTTAAACCGGCGAGCGTTGCGCCTAAAGCTGCTCCTGCGTCTTACTCCGGGAAACCGGGTACCGCTCCTGTTGCGCCCGATCCAAGCCTGGAGACCGAGCTCGAAATCGAACGGTAGATTGCGGCGCGTACCCTCACCGCTTCGAAGATTTGTGCCCCAGGAAAATCGTATGTTTGGGACCCCCGCTTTTCAGGCGCCCACGCACACTTTGCACCTCAACATCAAACCTGCCGTGCCGCATGCGCTGCTCGAATTTTAGATCCTCTCGAGCTGACCAGACTGCCAGCATCCCATCCATTCTGAGCGCCGCAAACGCGATGGCAATTCCCCGGTCGTCATAAAGGCCGGCATTATTGGAAGAGGAAGTAAACGCGGCCGGACCGTTGTCCACGTCCAACAGCACGGCATCAAATTGTCCCGGTCGCGAACTTAGCGTAATGGCGACGTCGTCGATCTCGACTCGCACTCGCGGATCTTTCAGAGGATCTCCAGCGAGCGGACCGAGCGGACCGCGATTCCATTCCACTACTTTGGGGACGAACTCGCTAACGATCACTTTCGCCCCGGGTGGGAGGACATCGAGCGTCGCTCGAAGCGTGAAACCCATCCCCAGGCCGCCAACCAGCACACAGGGCCGCTCCAGCTTCCGTGCCCGTTGGCACGCCAACGTCGCCAGCGCCTCCTCCGAACCGTGCATGCGGCTCGACATAAGGGGCTTTCCGTTGGCAAGAATGATGTACTCGTCGGCGCGGCGCAACAGCTTCATGACCGTACCGTCACCAGATACCGCTTGGCCGAGCAACTCCAGGATCTTCACGCAGGCGATGTTACAGCACGGACGTAACCAGCTCGAACTGGTTTTAATAGTGCAAAAAGGGTACATTCTTCATCGTTCACAAAAGCAAATCGGAAAGTTTTTTCTTAACCGAAACTTCGTCGGCACGTCTGAGAGTATGAGCTTGTCCAGTTTCTCCAAGGAGCAAAGGGAATGTTCCGTACATCACTGACCGTAGCATTGGCGCTTTTCATCTCGGCTATGGCCGTGCGCGCCCAAACTGTGGATGAAATTATCGCCAAGAACGTTCAAGCGCATGGCGGAATGGAAAAGATGAAATCCGTGCAAACGATTCGCATGACCGGGAAATTCGAAGCCGGATCGTTTCGCGCAGGATTCATGCAGGAAAACAAGCGTCCCGACAAAGTTCGCGAGGAACAAATCATCCAGGGTTTGGCGGCTATTCAGGCATATGACGGAAAAGTGGGCTGGCAAGTAAATCCCTTTGGCGGCCGTCGCGATGCGGAGCTGCTCTCTCAGGACGACCTGAAGGGCTTGATAATCGATGCGGACATCGATGGTCCGCTCGTGGATTACCAACAAAAAGGACACAAGGCCGAACTGGTTGGGCACGATTCGGTGGAAGGGACGGACTGCTACAAGATCAAGCTTTCGCTGAAAAACGGAGACGTTCGGCTCTATTTTCTGGACACCGACTCTTTCCTCGAACTGAAAATCGAAACGCAGAGTAATATCCGCGGCACCGTACAGTATTCCGAAACGTATTTCGGCGATTACGAAGAAGTCAAAGGCCTGTACTACCCGTTCGCTTTTGAAAGTGGCGCAAAAGGAGATACCAATCGCGTGAAGTATTCCGTGGAAAAAATGGAGATCAATATACCGATTGAAGATTCAGTTTTTGCGATGCCTGCCGCTGCCAAACCTGAAGCGAAGACCGCGGGAGGTGCACAGTGATCTCCCGGACAGCGCCGCGCCATATTTTGAATGACAAGCTCACCGACTTTTTTTCACCTTATAAAAGTATAGCCACAGCTGCCGGAATCCTGACTCTGATTGCGACGATCCTACTTCCCTGTCGCGTCGTGGCGCAAGAAGCGAAAGTCGATTCCGACACCATTTCAGGTCTGGGAGCGCGAAATATTGGCTCGGCCACGATGAGCGGCCGCGTCTCAGCGCTGACTGCCGTAAAAGAGGACGGCCGCTTGGCGGTGTACATCGGCGCGGCGAGCGGTGGAGTCTGGAAATCTGTGAATGGCGGGACAACGTTCAAACCGGTATTTGACAAGCAGACCGCGCAATCGATTGGCGCCATCGCGATCGACCCGCAGGCGCCCAAAACAATCTGGGTTGGCACCGGAGAATCCTGGACGCGCAACAGCGTTTCGATCGGCGATGGCGTTTACAAGTCGGTCGATGGCGGCGAGAATTGGACCAACGTTGGCCTGAAAGATTCCGAGAGAATTTCGAAGATTCTAATCGATCCCACGAATAACAAGACCGTATATGTCTGCGTTCCGGGGAAACTCTGGAGCGATAGCGAAGACCGCGGCGTTTATAAAACCACCGACGGCGGCCAGTCCTGGACGAAAATTCTGAAGGGCGCAAATTTGTCCACAGGATGCTCGATGATGTCGATGAACCCGCGCGATCCAAAATCTATTTACGTGGGCATGTGGGATTTTCGGCGCAAAGGCTGGACTTTCCGTTCGGGAGGCGAGAATTCCACCGGGCTCAGCGGCAGCGCATTTTTCCGAACTTCCGACGGCGGAGCAACTTGGACCGAACTAGACGAGAAAACCGCTACAGGGCTTCCCGCGAAGCCGTGGGGACGAATTGCCGTAACGGTGGCGCCCTCGAATCCCGATGTTGTGTACGCCTTGATCGAATCCAACCACAGCGCGCTCTATCGCAGCGGTGATGGCGGAAAGACTTGGCTGGAACGCGACCGCAGCAATTGGATGGTCTGGCGCCCGTTCTATTTCGCTAATTTGATCGTGGATCCTAAAGACGAGAACAAACTTTACAAGCCGGACCTCCTTTTGATCATGAGCAGCGACGGCGGAAAAAGTTTCAGCGTGATTTCCGGCGCAGCGCACGGCGACTTTCATGATGTCTGGGTGGACCCCGACAATCCGCAGCGGTTGATTGCCGGGGATGACGGCGGCGTTTGGTATTCCTATGACAGCGGAAATACCTGGTGGAAAGCTTACAACTTGCCCATTTCGCAGTTCTACCACGTGAGCGTTGACCAAGATGATCCCTACCATGTTTTTGGCGGCTTGCAGGACAACAGCGTGTGGATGGGAGATTCGGCTTACCCCGGAGGAATTTCGAATAGCCGCTGGGAAAATCTTCTGGGCGGGGACGGTTTCTGGGCGTTTCCGGACCCCGCGGATCCAAATTATGTCTATGCTGAATCGCAAGGGGGAGAAATCGCGCGCGTCAATCGTCATACGCTTGAAGGTCGTTCGATCAAACCGCAGCCAAACTACGGTGAGAAAAAACTTCGCTTCAACTGGAACACGCCGATACACATGAGTCCCAATGAAAAAGGGACGATCTATATCGGCGCGCAATTTTTGTTTCGCTCGCGCGATCACGGGCAGACCTGGGACCGCATTTCTCCTGACTTGACCACCAACGATCCTGAAAAGCAGAAACAGGAAGAATCCGGCGGTGTGACCGTGGATAACTCCGACGCGGAAACGCACACCACAATTTATTCCATCAGCGAATCGCCGAAGGATGGACAAACGATTTGGGTGGGGACCGATGACGGCAACTTGCAACTAACGCGCGACGGCGGACAAAATTGGACCAACGTTGTCGGAAATATATCGGACTTGCCGAAGTCTTCCTGGGTTTCCTGGGTAGAAGCGAGCCGGTTCGATCCTGCCACGGCGTATGCAGTTTTCGACCGGCACACATTCGGCGACATGGGTCCGCACGTTTACAAAACTACTGACTACGGAAAAACCTGGACGTTGGTGGTGAATAAAGATAGCGGCGTGCGTGGATTTGCGCATGTGATTAAGGAAGACACTGTTTCGCCGAATCTGTTATTTCTCGGCACCGAGTTTGGACTTTGGATTTCGCTCGATGGCGGTCAACAGTGGGCGCAGTATAAAGGCCACGACTTTCCCGATGTTCCCGTGGACGATATCGTAATTCATCCGCGCGAATCGGATTTGGTGGTGGCCACCCATGGCCGCGGCATATGGATTGTTGATGACATCACACCGCTTCGCAAGCTCACGTCCGATGTTCTGGCGCAGGAGGCAGTTTTCGTACCGGGCAAACCTGCACAGCAACGGCTGATTGCGAATGGTGGCTGGCCGGAAGGCAGCGCGACATTCTTCGGACCCAATCCGCCGGATGCAGCGTTGATTACCTATTTCCAAAAGAAGCGCCACATTTTCGGCAAAATGAAGATTGAGATTTTTGACGATCAGAATAAGTTAGTTGACACGGTTCCAGCGAACAGTCGGCGCGGGCTGAGCCGTATCGAGTGGTCCATGCGGCTGAAAGCGCCACGCGTTCCGCCGGCGGCTACCGCTGCGTTCGAAGCCGCTCAAGGACCGCGTGTGGTGCCGGGCACCTACACCGTGAAAATGACTCGCGGCAAGGACACGTTTACGACGCCGCTGGTCCTGACCCTGGATCCGCGCGCGAAATATACCGCCGAAGATCGTAAGCTGAACTTCGACGCCACCATGCGCGTTTACAACCTCCTGGGCGATATGACCTTCGACGTGGATCGCATCAACTCCGTGCGTGAGGCCCTCGCGGAACGCGCTGCCAGGCTTAGTCTGAAAGATCCTTTCCGCAAGGAGCTTGATGATTTTGCTGCACATGCGGAAGACATTCGCAAGGAAATCGTCGCCACTAAAGAGGGCGGCGCCGTGACGGGCGAAGAGCGCATCCGCGAAAAAACCACGCAACTATATGGCGCATTAGTAAGCTATGAGGGACGTCCGGCGGACTACCAAGTCGCCCGCATCGATTCGCTGAAGCGCGAGCTCGACGATGTGATGAAGGAGTTTGATGCGTTCGTGGCTAAAGATATTCAGCAAGTAAAGGCTACTTTAGCGAAGAGAAAACTCGAGACGATTCATCCACTTACACGCGAAGAGTGGGACAAGGCTAATAGCGAATCTGAGTCCAGCGGCGCTGCGCCAGCAGGAGGACTGCGATGGCGCGGGCGGGATTTCGGCGCGAATGACGCACAATCACGCGAGCGCGATTAAGCTCACGAACAGATCGGCAAGCGTTCGATCCGGCGCACGTTATTTCAGCAGATATTGCTGCAGAAATATTATGTCGGCGTAAAACCGGTAATCCTACACGATTGGTCGTTTTTGACAAGAATTCATGAGCGGACCACGAAAAGTTTAGTTCGCCTTAGCGAATTGGCTTAGAACACGCCGCAAGGCCAAGGATTTCACTACCGGAAAAATCTGACGCGGAAAAATGGTGGACGTGGGGGGGCTCGAACCCCCGGCCTCATCGTTGCGAACGATGCGCTCTCCCAACTGAGCTACACGCCCACGTGTGCACTAAACTAAAGTTGCGTAACGACTTCTACTATACAGCCTTCGCATTCGGAAACTCAACAACCGTGCCTGTGTCAGTTTTTGTGTCAGTTTGGTTTTTCTTGACCAGAGTTGCAACAGCTTCGTGTAGACGGTCGAGATCGACGTGCGCGTATCGCGCGGTCATTCCCAATCTTCTTTCAACTCCGTGCCCCAACAGCGCGACGCACGGCGTACCATCACCCGGAAGGCAACAGCTACATCGAACGGTTCCATCGCAGTCTGAAAGAAGAGGAAGTCTGGACAGCGGAGTATCGAAGCTTGGAAGAAGCACGAACATCGATCGTTCGTTGGATCCAGGAATACAATCACGACCGGCCTCACCGCGGAGTCGGAAATCGCACTCCGCATGAGGCCTTCTTGGCTTTTGCAACTGACCTA
>Ga0182015_10005292_pt1 | contig 13472 bp, 11 predicted proteins | sample 712P3MmetaG_FD_120478 | JGI IMG/M metagenome (GOLD analysis project Ga0182015, IMG submission 120478) | Permafrost microbial communities from Stordalen Mire, Sweden - 712P3M metaG | ecosystem: Environmental > Terrestrial > Soil > Wetlands > Permafrost | place: Sweden: Stordalen | collected...
ACCCGCCTAGTTCTCGTTGACCCGGCCCCCGGCCGCATAAGAATCAATGGCTCCGACTGCTTCAGGCAGCGGGGCCATTTTTTTTCGCCCAATCCATGCGCCTGCGCTACGCCCGACTCTCCACGACGGGACCGGTCCGCCCGGTCAACGAGGACTGGCTGGACTTCTGGGAATCTGCCGACCCCCTGACGAGGGAGAAGCAGGGGAGCGTGGCCATCCTCGCCGACGGCGTCGGCGGCTATGAGCGGGGCGAGGTCGCAAGCCATGTCGCCGTCGAGGCGGCGCTGCGCGAGTTCCAGTCCGCCCCGGGGGACACGAAGCCGTACACGCTCCTGCGGCGCATGTTCACGACCGCGTGCTCGCAGGTCTATGACAAGGCCGTCTCCGAGCACAAGGGGCAGAAGATGGCCACGACGCTCGTGGCCGCGATCTTCCGCGACGGCGCCGTCTGCGTCGCGAACGTCGGCGACACGCGCTCCTACTTCATCCGGCAGAAGACGATAAGGCGCCTGACGACGGACCACATCGCCACCTCGGCCCCGGTCAAGTACGGCCTGATGCTCGAGCGGCAGGCCATGGCGAGCCCGGACCGGAGCTCGCTCACGCGCAGCCTGGGCGCCGAGCCCTTCTGCCAGCCCGACTTCGCGACCCAGCTCCTCCACCACGGCGACGTGATCCTGCAGTGCACCGACGGGCTCCACGCCTGCGTGCTCGACGAGGAGATGCGGGAGATCATCGCCCGGTCGCACCCCTACGACGCCTGCAAGGAGCTGGTCGCCCTCGCCGAGAAGCGCGGGAGCGACGACAACATCACGCTGCAGCTGATCGAGGTGCGCAACTGGGAGCAGGTCGCCCAGTCGGCCCGCGTCGCCCTGGGCGCCGACGCGTCGCCCGGGAGGGTGGCGGTCGCCGCGGCCGCCGCTGCGACGGGGACCGGCGAGCCGGGGCCGGGCACGGTGCTGGACGGCCGCTTCGAGATCACGGACCTCGTCGCCCGCAGCAACATGGCCTCGATATTCAAGGCCAACGACCGGAAGACCGGCCACAGCGTCGCCGTCAAGATCCCGCTGATGGCGCTTGAGAGCGACATCGCGGGCTACGAGCGCTTCCAGAGGGAGGAGGAGATCGGCGCCAGGCTGAACCACCCGGCGATACTGAAGGTCATCAGGGTCGAGGGGGGCAAGAGCCGGCCCTACCTCGTCATGGAGTTCCTGGACGGCAAGACCCTTGCCGACGTCATCTCGAAGCGGAAGACCCTCTCCGAGGCGGAGGCGGTGGCCTACGCGGTCCAGATCTGCGACGCCCTCGAATACCTCCACGTGAACGGCATCGCCCACCGGGACCTGAAGCCCCAGAACATCATGGTCTGCACCGACGGCAGCCTGAGGCTGTTCGACTTCGGGATCGCCCGGGTCGAGAAGGCGCGCCGCCTCACCTTCGTCGGACTGACGCCGGCCCTCGGGACGCCCGACTACATCTCGCCCGAACAGGTCCGTGGGCGGCGCGGGGACCACAGGAGCGACATCTACAGCCTGGGCGCCATCCTGTATGAGATGGTGACCGGGGCGACGCCGTTCGAGGGGGAGAGCCCCTACGTTGTGATGAACGCGCGGGTGACCGGCGACCCCGAGGCCCCGCGCAAGATCAACCGCGAGCTCAGTCCCGCCGTCGAGGAGATCATCCTCCACGCCATGGAGAGGGATCCGAAGAACCGGTACCAGGACGCCCTGGAGATGAAGCGCGACCTCGAGAACCTGGAAGGCGTCGTCGTCACCCACCGCGACCAGCGCCTGCGCGCCCCGCAGCCCTGGAACAGGCGAAGGTACACGGCCGTGCTTGTCGCCTTCGGGGTCCTGGGCTGGATCGGGCTCTTCTTCGCGCTGTTTCTCTTCATCTCGAGAAAGCACCACTGAGGGCGCCGCGGGTCGGTTGCCGCGCCCCTCAGGGGATGGAAGGCCGGGGACCCCGTCTGGGCCCCATATATTAAGATACTATTAAGATCGGCCGTGTTTTAAGCAGGCCAGATGCCAGAAATGCGCCGATTTGCCCCGCAAGGGGGGGGTTTTCGGGAGGCCGCCCGTTTTCCGGGGCGAAATTCGGAAGGCGTTCCGAGATGGCATCATTGCTGCTATCCCGGTGGTTGCGCGATTTGAACTACGATCGCTGAGCGAAAAACAACCTCAGACTGCCCAAAAATACCGTATGAATAAGAAACTGTATCCCCTGTATATCTGTGCGCTCGCCCTCGCGGCGAACTCAGCCCGCGCGCAGACTGCGACGACGACCACCACGCCAGCGACCACGACGACGACGACGACGACGACCACGACGGCGCCCGGACCTGCTCCGGCGGCGGCTCCCGCGGCCCCTGCCGCTGCGCCCACGTCACCCGTGTCAACGCCGTCCATGGAGGGCCCGCTCGCGGTCAACCTGAAGCCGGAGAGCTTTGACATCCCGGACTTCGGCAAGATCTACGTCTCGGGCGCCGTCACGGCCATTGCCCTGGCGGACACCCCCACGTTCTTCGGCGAGAAGTCGGCGATCGCGGACGTCAGCAACGCCCAGGTCTTCGTCCAGAAGGTTGACGGCGCGTTCCAGTTCTTCGCCGATGCCGGAGCGTACTCGTTCCCGACGGTCGGGGTCCCGTACACGACGGCGAGCAACACGATGAGCGCCACCTTCGGAGCCCTTCCGATCGGCTTCATCAAGTATGCGCCCAACGCCGCGTTCTCGATCGAGGCGGGAAAACTCCCGACGCTCATCGGCGCCGAGTACGCGTTCACCTATGAGAACATGAACATCTCGCGCGGCCTCCTCTGGAACCAGGAGCCGCTCATCAGCCGCGGCGTCCAGGCAAACTACACCGCGGGTCCCGTCGCCTTCAACCTATCCTGGAACGACGGCTTCTACTCCGATCGCTTCAACTGGGTCTCCGGCGCGGCGACATGGACGATCAACAGCGCCAACACGCTGGAGTTCATCGGCGGCGGAAACCTCGGCTCAACGGACTACGGCACCTCGGCCACGCCCGAGGTCCTGAACAACGACACGGAGATCTTCAACGTGATCTACGGGTACACGGCAGGCGCCTGGACCGCGCAGGCCTATTTCCAGTATGCCGACACGGGCAATGCCGCCAAGATCGGTGTCAAGGACACGTCCACGACGGGAGGCGGCGTCCTGGTCAACTACGCCATCCCGAACACGAGCTGGAACCTGTCGGCCCGCGCCGAGGACATCTCGTCATCGGGCAGCCCGACCGACGGGTCGGCGAACCTCCTCTACGGCGCGGGAAGCAAGGCTTATTCCTTCACCTTCACGCCGTCCTACCAGGTGGGCGTGTTCTTCGCCCGCGGCGAGATCTCGTTCGTCGGGGCTTCGTCCACGACCAGCGGGGCAGCCTTCGGCAAGAGCGGCACGAACACCAGCCAGACCCGCTTCGCGGTCGAGACCGGCATCCTGTTCTGACCTTTGGCCGCCCGAAGGCCCGCGCCCCTGCCAGGGCGCGGGCCTTTTTGCGCCCCGGCGGCGCGCTGTTCTTTCGTGTCATTTCGGGGATTTCGTGGTTTATCGGACCTTCACATCCATGCCCCTACGCGTACTCATCCTCGGCGCCAACGGTTTCATCGGCAGCTCGCTCACCCACGCCATCCTGAAGCAGAAGGACTGGGAGGTCTACGGGATGGACGTCGGCGACCACAAGCTCGGCGACTGCCTCGGCAACCCGCGGTTCAAGTTCGTCGAGGGCGACATCACGATCTCGCGGGAATGGATCGAGTACCACGTGAAGAAGTGCGACGCGGTGCTCCCGCTGGTCGCGATCGCGAACCCCGTGCAGTACGTGAAGGACCCGCTCCGGGTCTTCGAGCTCGATTTCGAGGCCAACCTCGAGATCGTCCGCAAGTGCGCCAAGTACAGGAAGCGGATCATCTTCCCCTCGACCTCCGAGGTCTACGGGATGTGCCCGGACAGGGAGCTGGACGAGGCCACCAGCCCGCTCGTGTACGGCCCGATCGAGCGCCAGCGCTGGATCTACGCGTGCTCGAAGCAGCTCCTCGACCGTGTGATCTACGCCTACGGCGTGCGCGACGGGATCGACTACACGCTCTTCCGCCCGTTCAACTGGATCGGGCCGAAGCTCGACAACGTCATGGAGGCCAAGGAGGGGAGCTCGCGGCTGTTCACGCAGTTCATCTCGAACGTCATCTTTGAGAAGCCGCTCCAGCTCGTCGACGGCGGCAGGCAGGGCCGGTCCTTCACCTTCATAGACGACGGCGTCGACGCCCTCCTCAGGATCATCGAGAACAAGGGGGGCCGCGCCTCGCGCCAGATCTTCAACATAGGCAACCCCGCCAACAACGTGAGCGTGGCCCAGCTGGCGAAGCTGATCATCGCCGCCTTCCGCCAGTTCCCGGAGTACAGGAAACAGGCGGCCAATGCGCGGACGGTCGTCGTCTCCTCGGGGAAGTACTTCGGCAAGTACTACCAGGACATCCAGCGCCGCGTGCCCTCGGTGGCCGCGATCAGGAGGCAGCTGGGCTGGAGGCCCAAGGTCGACCTGAGGACGGCGATCAAGCTCACGCTCGACTACCACCTGGCCCACAAGGACTACCAGCTCGACTGAGGGCCATGGCGCCGCGACTTGCGCTCAAGGTGGACGCCGACACCGACCGCGGGACGCGCGTCGGCGTCCCGAACCTGGTGGCGGACTGCGCGGAGTTCGGGGCCGAGGCGTGCTTCCTCTTCTCGCTGGGGCCGGACCAGACGGGCCGGGCGGTCTCGCGGGTGTTCAGGCCGGGCTTCTTCAGCAAGGTCAGCCGCACGAGCGTCGTCGGGATCTACGGGATCCGGACCCTGCTGAACGGGACGCTCCTGCCGGCGCCGCACATCGGCAGGCGCAACGAGGCGGCGATGCGCGCGGTGCGTGCGGCGGGCTTCGAGGTCGGCATCCATTGCCACAACCACTTCCGCTGGCAGGACCACATGCAGGGAATGGGGCTCGCCGAGGTCAGGGCTGAGTTCGCGCTCGCCCGGGCCGAGTTCGCGCGCGTGTTCGGCGAGGAGGCCCGCACCGCGGGTGCCGCGGGCTGGCAGAGCAACGCGCGGAGCCGCGAGGTGTACGACGAGGCTGGCCTCCTTTATTCAAGCGACACCCGCGGCACGCGCCCATTCTTCCCCAGCATCGGCGGAAGGGTCTTCCGCACGCTCGAGGTCCCGAGCACCCTGCCGACGCTGGACGAGCTCATGGGCAGGCCGGGGTTTCCCGACTCGGTCCTCGCCGGCCACATCCTCTCCCTCCTGCGGGACGACCGGCTCAACGTGCTGACCATCCACGCCGAGATCGAGGGGATGGGCCGGCGCGGGATATTCCGGAACCTGCTCGCGGCGTGCCGCAGGGCGGGGATCGAGTTCGTGCGGCTGGACGCGGAGGCCCGGAGGATCCTCTCCGACCGGGCGGCCGTGCCCGTGTGCGTCCAGTCGATGGCCGCCATCGACGGGCGGAGCGGGCTCGTGGCGACGCAGGCCGCCTGACCGTCAGGATGCCCTGTCCAGCCGCCTGAGGAGCCAGAGGCCGAGCCCCAGGAGCAGGATGTTCGGGACCCAGAGCAGCAGGTCCGGCCTGTACTCGGGGTGCTGGTCAAGCCAGCCGACCACCACGATCAGGAAATAATACCCGAGGGCGAGGAGGACCGCGACGGCCAGGTTCGCGCTCGTCTCCCGGCGGGACACCTTTATCCCGAGGGGCACGCCCACGAAGGCGAACGTGAATATGGCCAGCGCCATGTTGATCTTGTCCTGGATCGTGAGCGTGACCTTCATGATGTCGCGCTCGTGCTGCCTCTCCTTGCCGGCGGCGACCGGCTCGCCCTCGAGCCTGGACTTCTCGGCGACCAGCTCGCCGTAGGTCATCCAGGGCAGCTTCTTGTGGATGGCCTCCCCGCCAAAGTATCGGGCGAGGGAGAGGCGGATCGGGTCGGCCTGCTCGGCCGACGGAGCGCGCAGCGCCTGGGTGTAGTCGTCGGGGGCCTTCCGGTCGTGCTCCTCGTCCTGCGCGTTCGCCAGCGTTATGATGAACTCGTTCGTCGACTCGTCATAGTCGACGTGCCCCGATTTCGCCCGGAGGAACCGGTAGACCCTGCGCTCGGAGTCGAGGAACCAGATCCAGACGCCCTGGATGTCCTGCCCGTTCTTAGTCCCCGCCTCCTTGGCCTCGACGTAGATCACGCAGTCCGGGAAGTCCCGGATGAACGTCTTCGCCTTGATGTAGCCGAGCGGGCTCGCGCGGACGGCGGCCGCGAGCTCCGTGTGGTACTGGACGCGCGCCCACGGCATCGTCTCGAAATTGACCCTGAGGCCGAGCACGATCCCCAGGACCGCAAGGATGAGGACCGGCCTCGCGATCCTGATGACGCTGATGCCCGCGGCGCGCATCGCCGTGATCTCGCTGTCCGACGACAGGCGCCCGAGCGTGAGCAGGACCCCGGTCAGCATCCCGAGGGGCAGCGCGTAGTAGATGACGAAGGGGATCAGCAGGAGGACCAGCTTCCAGAACGAGAGGAACGGCAGCTGGCCGGAAAGGAGCAGCCCGAGCAGGTCGCGGATGATGTTGCCGGCCACCAGCACGAACGTGAACAGGGCGACCGCCGCGAGCGCCGTCGCCAGGACGCTCCTGAATATGTGCCGGTCCAGCAGGTTCACGGGGCCGTCTTGGCCATCGCGGCGTGCACCGTGCGGATCAAGGTCTCGACGCTGAACGGCTTCTCGAGGAAGTGGCGGACCCCGTTTGCGGCCGCCTCCTCCCGGTTCTGGCTCGTGGCGAGCCCGCTGGCCGCGACGATCGGCAGGTCGGGGCGCAGGTGGCGCAGGGAGAGGATGGTCTTGCCCCCGTCCAGGCCCGGCATCTGCATGTCGACGAGGGCCATGTCGAACAGCGCGGGCGCGCTCCTGAAAAGCGTCACGGCCTCGGTGCCGTCCGCCGCGCCCACGGCCTTGTACCCGAAGTTCTCAAGGGTGCTCCGCATGATGAGCCGCACCGACTCCTCGTCGTCGACGACGAGGATGTTCTCGCCCTTGCCCCGGGGCAGGGGGCCGGCGGCCGGCTTCGCCACCTCGCCGCGGACCGGGCGCGACAGGCCCGCCTCCGCGGTCGGCAGGAATATGGAGAAGGTCGTGCCGATGCCCTCGGTCGAGACGAACGTGATGAAGCCGCAGTGCGCCTTGACGATCGACCTCGCGGTCGAGAGCCCGAGGCCGCTCCCGCGACCCACGCCCTTGGTCGTGAAGAACGGGTCGAATATCTGGCCCTTCAGGATGTCGGGGATGCCGTGGCCGGTGTCCGAGATGTCGATCCGCACGAAGTCCCCGGGTATCGCGTCGGGATGGGGCCGGGGGGAGGACGCGGAGACCGTGGCGGGCGTGGCGGAGATCGCGAGCCTGCCGCCCGTCGGCATGGCGTCCCGCGCGTTGACGGCGAGGCTGAGCAGCATCTGGTACAGCTGGACGGGGTCCCCCGATATCGCGGACACGCCCGCGGTGATGTGGAAGTTCACGCGGATGTTCTTCGGGAGAGTGCTCTCGAGGAAGGTGCCGATCTCGGCAAAGAGGGCGGACGGGTTCACGGCGGTGCGGGGCCCCTCCATGCCGCGCGCGAAGAGCAGTATCTGGCGGACGAGCTCGGCCCCGCGCTTCGCGCTCGCCGCCACCACGTCGAGGAGCTGGGTCGAGTCGCTGTCGGGGAACTTGTCCTGGAGGAGGTCGCCCGCCATCATGATCGGGGCGAAGACGTTGTTCAGGTCGTGGGCGATCCCGCCGGCCAGTGTGCCGATGCTCTCGAGCCGCTGGTTCTGGAGGACCTGGGCCTCCAGCAGCTTGCGCTCCGTGATGTCGGTTATGAAGCCCTCGAGGGTCCGCACGGCGCCGTCCGGGCCCGGCACGGAGCGGCCCCTCTCCCACACCCACTTGATCGCCCCCTCGCGCGTGCGGATCCGGTACATCAGCTCGAAAGCCTCGCCGCGCTCGACGGCGCGGGTGATGATCTCATGGACCGCCTTCCTGTCATCGGGCTCGATGATCGCCTCGAAGCTCTTGAGCCGGTTGCCGATCAGGGCTCCGGGATCGTACCCCGTCAGCTCGAGGCAGCCCCCGCTCACGAACTCCATCGTCCAGGAGCCGTCGTTGAGGCAGCGGTAGGCCATGCCGGGCAGGTTGCTGAAGAGGGTGGCTATCGCGCGCTCCTGCTCGCGGTGCACGGCCTCGAGCTTCTTGCGCTCGGTGATGTCCCGCTCGATGAAGACGAAGAACTCCACGCCGGTCGAGGGGCTCGCCGTGGTGTTCCCCTCGATCTCCAGCCAGAATGCCGAGCCGTCCTTCTTGTAGTTGAGGATCTCGGCGCGCACCGGCTTGCGGGCCTTGAGCGTGCTCTCGATCCTCTCGATCTCATCCTGCGAGGTTCCCGGGCCCCGCATGAACCGGGGCGTCCGCCCCATCACCTCCTCGGCGGTGTAGCCCGTGATCTTCTCGAAAGCCGGGTTCACGAAGAGGACCCTCCTGTCCTGCCCCTCGGAGGCCTCGGCCTCAGTGACCATCACGATGTCGTTGAACCTGTCTACCGCGGCGCCCAGCACGTCGGGCGGAAGGACTGTACCGAAAGGATTTTGCGAAACCGAAGGCGGAGCCTCACCCATGCTTTCCGTTATAGGGGCCGCGGATTCGGTTCTAAAGCGAATAGTGCAAATAATGTCGCCTTGGCCGTCCCTGCGCGGGCAGATTTTTTGAACGAGGCGGGTGACCCGGTGTCCACGGGTGCTCCCCTCCCTCCATGCCCATCAGACGCGCCCACCTCATAGCAGCCCTCTCCCTCCTCGTGGCGGGGGCGGCGCTCGCCGACACGGCCCCGCCCCAGGCGGCGCCCGAGACCATGGCCGAGCGGCGGCTGAAGGAGATCGCGGAGCACCAGAAGGTCATGTTCTCCGACGCCGTGGCGCAGGGAAGCGAGCTCGAGGAGGCCGAGTTCAAGAACCAGGTGGAGCAGATCACCCGCGAGTACGAGTCGCTCCTCAGGGACAACCCGGACTTCGCGGCGGGGTATGCCTCCTACGGGTACATGCTCTGGAAGGCCGGCATGCGGAAGCCGGCGGTGGCGCTCCTGCTGAAGGCGAACCAGATGGATCCTGACATACCGCTGGTCAAGAATGAGCTCGGCAACTACCTGGCCGAGGACGGAAAGCCGCTCGAGGCGCTCAATTACTTCCTTGCGGCGATCAAGCTCGAGCCGAAGGAGCCGCTCTACCACTACCAGCTCGGGACACTGCTCTACGAGGCCAGGGACGATTTCCTGAAGAGCGGCGAGTGGACCCGGGCCTCGATCGAGCACTCGATGCAGGAGGCCTTCAGGACCGCGTCGGAGCTGGCGCCGGACCGGATCGAGTTCAGCTACCGGTACGCCGAGTCGTTCTACGACATGCAGGAGCCCGACTGGGCCCTGGCGCTGAGGACATGGCAGGGCCTCGAGGGCCGCGCGCAGTCGGAGGTGGAGCGCCAGACGATGCGGCTCCATGAGACGAACGTCCTCCTCAACATGGGGAAGGCCGCCGACGCGCGCAAGGTGCTCGACACGGTGACGGATCCGGCGATGGCGGACCAGAGGCGGAAGCTCCTTGACCGGATCGACGCCCCCGCCGGGAAATAGACCCCGATGGACATCGATCCCAACTTCCTCAGGGACGGGCTGATCACCTTCATCCTCCTGGTCGCCAGCATCGCGTTCCACGAGTGGGGGCACGCGATCGCGGCCGACATGCTGGGGGACGACACGCCGATGGCGGACGGGAGGGTCACCCTGAACCCGATGGCGCACATCGACATGTTCGGGACGATCATCATCCCGATCCTCAACATCTTCGTCTTCGGCGGGGGGCTCCCGTTCATCGGGTGGGGCAAGCCCGTCGTCACGAACCCCTCGAACCACCGGCACCGCTGGCGCGACGAGATCCTGATCGCGGCGGCGGGCCCGGCCTGCAACCTGCTCCTCGCCCTGGCGGCCGTCGTCGTCGGCTGCCTCTTTGTCGCCGCGCAGCCGAGATTCGCCGAGCTCGTGAGGGGCATCGTGGTCATGAACGTCGGCCTGGCCGTGTTCAACCTCCTGCCCATCCCGCCGCTCGACGGCGGCTCAATCCTTCGCCGCATCGTGGGCATGTCGGAGGAGGCCTATTTCAACGCCTCGCGCTGGGGCTCACTCATCATCTTCCTGATGATCAACTTCAGCGCGACGGCCGGAATGATCGCCGGGATGGTCGCGACCTCGTGCTATCCCTACGCGATCCTCTGCAGGTTGATCAACCCGACGGCGTGCCTGCTCATATTCCACCTTTGACCCTGGGACGCTGGCTGGCCCGCGCCGAGCGGATGTACCGGGAGAAGGGAGCCGCGCTCGGGCAGGTCGCGTCGACCGCCCGCGACGAGGCCCTCTACCTGATCCTTAAGACGCTCGGGCTGCCGATCGGGAGCGCCCCGTCGGTCCTTGCGCGCAGGCTCTCGGCCTGCGAGTCCGCCGCCGTCGCGGCGGTGTTCGAGCGCCGCCTCGTCGGGCGCGTGCCGGCCGCCTACATCACCGGCGAGGCATGGCTCGGGGGGCTCCGGTTCCGCGTCGACGAGCGTGTGCTCATCCCCCGCAGCTACTTCGTCGAGATCCTGCCGCTGCAGGTCGACCCCTGGGTGCGCGACCCCCCGGGGGTGGCCCGCGTGGCCGACCTGTGCACGGGATCCGGCTGCCTCGCGGTCCTCCTTGCCCGGCATTTCCGGGGGGCGCGGGTGGACGCAATCGACCTGTCCCGGGACGCGCTCGAGGTGGCGGCGCTGAACGTCGCCCGCCACCGGCTGGGCGGGCGGGTCAGGCTCCTGCGGAGCAACCTGTTCACGTCGGTGCCTCCCGGGCGCTACGACGTCATCCTCAGCAACCCCCCCTACGAGCCTTCGGCCCACGTCGACGCGCTCCCCGAGGAGTTCCGGCGCGAGCCGCGCCTCGCCCTCGACGGGGGCAGGGACGGCCTCGACCTCATCCGCAGGATCGTCCGGCAGTCGGCGACGCGCCTGAAGCCGCACGGGATCCTCATGATCGAGGTCGGCGGCGGCCGCGAGGGGTTCGAGCGCGAGTTCGGCGGGCTCGAGCCGCACTGGTTCCACACCGAGGACGGGAGCGACTGCGTGTGCCTGATCCAGGCCGCGCGCCTGCAGCGCCGTCAGGCGCGGGCGAGGTCGTAGAGCGCGTACCCCGCCAGGAGGTTCGGCAGGAGGGGGCAGCGGGTCCGCCAGTCGCCCAGCAGGTGGGCGCGGCGCGCGACGCGGATCGACCTCTCGCGGCAGAAGTCCTCGAAGTCGGCGATTGTCAGCGGGTTGGCGGGGCGGCTCTCGTGCCAAGGGGTCGTATAGACGTCGTTGCGCACCTTCCTGCCGCGGAAGAGGACGTCCAGCCGGTTCTTCCAGAAGCCGTGGTTCACGAACCCGACCGTGACGGTGCTCCCGACGCGGAGGGCCTCGAGGATCACCCCGGCGGGGTCGTCGAGCTCGTGGACGGTCCGCGAGCATATGATGCGGTCGAAGTGGCGGTCCGGGAACGCGCGCATGAACGCAGTCATGTCGCCCTGGTAGGCGCTCAGGCCGCTGCGGACGCACGCCGAGATGCGGGCGAAGTCGAGGTCGACGCCGGTCGCCGACACGTGCTTGGCCTGGACGAGGTAGCCCATCAGCTCGCCCCGGCCGCAGCCGAGGTCGAGCACGCGCGAGTTGGGCTCGACCCATTCCCCGATCACCTGCATGTCAACCGTGCGCTTCTGGAGGAGTCTGCTCATCGCGGGGGCGGCTCAGATTGCGAAGTCGAAGACGTACGTCTCCGACCTCTCGAGGAATCCGCTGATCAGGGTGTAGAGGTCCGGGCTCTCGAGCAGGAACGAGTCGTGGCCGAGGTCGGTCGAGAGCTCGGCATAGCTCGCGCGCTTGCCGGCGCGCAGGAGGGCGAGCGCGATCGCCCTGTTCTGCTCGGGCGGGAACAGCCAGTCGCTCGTGAAGCCGACCACGAGCGACTCCGCCCTGATCGGGGCGAAGGCCTGCTCGAGCGAGCCGTAGGACCGGGCGGGGTCGAACTGGTCTATCGCCCGGGTGATGTAGAGGTAGGAGTTGGCGTCGAACCTGTTGATGAAGCTCTGCCCCTGGTGGCGCAGGTAGCTCTCCACCTCGAACTGGGCGTCGAAGGTGTAGGCCTCGCCTCCCGCGGTCTCCCGCTTGCGCCTGCCGAACTTGCGGTCCATCCCGGCGTCGGAGAGGTAGGTGATGTGGGCCATCATGCGCGCGATCGCGAGGCCGACGCGGGGGCCGCCGTCGCGGGGATAGTCGCCGTTGTTCCACGCCGGGTCCTGCATGATCGCCTGGCGGCCGACCTCGTTGAACGCGATCGCCTGCGCGCTCTCGTTGGCCGTCGACGCCATGATGATCTGGCGCCTCGTGAACTGCGGGTACTCGATCGCGAACAGCATCGCGGTCATCCCGCCCATCGACCCGCCCATGACCGCGTGGAGCTCGGAGACCCCCAGGTGGTCCAGGAGGAGCTTCTGGGCGTTCACCATGTCCCGGATCGTCACGAACGGGAAGTGGGTCCCGTAGGCGCGGCCGGTCGCCGGGTCGGCGGAGCTCGGCCCCGTCGAGCCCTGGCAGCCGCCGAGGACGTTTGCGCACACGACGAAGAAGCGGCGCGTGTCGACCGCCTTGCCCGGCCCGATCAGGTTGTTCCACCATCCGGGCTTGCCGTCCGACTCCGAGTGCCAGCCCGCGCAGTGGTGGTCGCCGCTCAGCGCGTGGCAGATGAGGACCGCGTTGTCGCGCGTGGCGTTCAGGACGCCGTAGGTCTCGTAGCGGAGCGTGAATCCCTCGATCGCCTGGCCGCTCTTGAACGCGAACGTCCCGGGGTGGGTGAAGTCCCGCGCGTGGACAATGCCGACATCGTCCCCGGCGAGGTGCCGGGGAGTGGGCGCGGGCGCGTCCGGGGCCTGGGCGTCGTCAGCCATCGTGCGGGGTATTCAACAAGGCGGCCGCTGCGAAGCAAGGCGACGGAGCCTTTATGACGCCCACGGCGGGGCGGTCAGCCGTGGGCCGCGGCGCTGACGGCGTCGTCCATCTCCTCGTTTGAGAAAACCTCCTGAACGTCGTCCAGCTCCTCGAGCGCCTCATGGAACCTGGCCGTCGAACGGGCGACCTCGATGTCCGTCACCGGCACCGTTACCCTGGGAATATAGGCTATCTCCGCGTTCTCGGTCCTGATGCCCCTCTGCTCCAGCGCGTGGGACACTCGGTCGAACGCGTGGACGCCGCAGCGGACCTCGAATCCCTCGGGTGTCGTGATGACGTCGTCGGCGCCCGCCTCGAGCGCCGCCTCCATGAGGGCGTCCTCGGTCGTCCCCTCCCTCGAGACGAGGAACTGGCCC
>Ga0182015_10005293_pt1 | contig 13471 bp, 7 predicted proteins | sample 712P3MmetaG_FD_120478 | JGI IMG/M metagenome (GOLD analysis project Ga0182015, IMG submission 120478) | Permafrost microbial communities from Stordalen Mire, Sweden - 712P3M metaG | ecosystem: Environmental > Terrestrial > Soil > Wetlands > Permafrost | place: Sweden: Stordalen | collected...
CCTGACGGGTGCGATCCAACCCGTTGCGGGCCTGCGCATTCTTTGGATCGCAAGCCAAAACCCTGCTAAATTCGCGTTCCGCGGCGACATAATCACCGCGTTGCCGGTTTTGCTCTGCCAATGCGGAAAGCTTGGACAGGTCGCCGATATTGGAGCATTCGGCCAATGGCCGAGCGACGGCGGCAGTGGTCTTGTCGCCTGTCCGGGGTTGCTGCCCGGGCTTGGGGGGTGTTGACTGCGAAGCGGCGGTTGGATCTCCTGGGGAATTGTTGCTGGGTAACGACGAAACCGGCGGGCGCAGCGGAGCCGAGAGGGGCTGAGCCTGGGCGTTTGGCGAAGCGGGCACCCCGCCCCGGTCAGAAATTCGCGCAGGCGGCTTCGAGCGCCCATGAGCGCCGTAGATTCCCACGACCGTAATGGCGCTGACGACCAGGAGCGCAGCGGCCGCAATAGCCAAAAACCGCGGAGAACGAAGTGTAGTGTTCCACCGGGCCCATCGTTCGTTCCAGCTACGTCTGGTGCTCCCGCCAGGAGTCGTGTTGCTGCCGACGTCACTCCGTCTCGTCAAGATGGCTGGTTCCTGCGAAACCGGTTCTTTTGACGCGGAGCGCTCAGAAGCCGCGAAGGGAAGAACAGAAAGCGTGAGCAGCGGCTCGGAATTGAGGAGGTCCAGCTTATCTTCCGCAGTCCAGAGGTACTCATAAACGCCAAAGCGGCCGGGGAAGGATTTGAGCGGCACTCCAGCGATATTAGAGATTTGCCGGAACATGTCATGGGTCAGCAGTATCTGCGCAGGTTTGGAAAGCTTCAGCAGCGAAAGCAGTTCGTGAGATGGTTCCGCGGATGCATCGTTGGAGGAGAAACTTGCGGAACTCTGTTCTGCAGTGTTTGGATCGGTCCCTGCTCGCGGAGACGACGTTCCGGTCAAGTCGATGGCGATGGAGACGGCAACCGGGAACCCTCCGCGGCGTTGCCGAAAACCCTGGACGCCGGTCTGGATCTGCCGAGAGACGACCAGTGCGTCCGCGACCTGTTCCAATCCAGAGACATAAATCTGATCCTGAGGGGCGTGCAGTGTGCCCTTTCTGGAAGCGACGACATCTTCGATGAGAGCCAGGATCCCAGGATGGCAGGCCGGTTTATGTTCGGTCGCCGCTGATTCCGAATCCCTCGAATGGGGAGCCCAGAAGCGAAAGACCAGGTCAATCGTTGCGGCGCGGCTGATAGCAGAAGGGGGATCAGCCAAAAGGGCTGCCGGCGCGCTGGAAGACGACACACCCATGTGATCCTCGTGGCAGAAAAGGGATCAGGAAATGTAGTTGCACGCTGTCCGGGGGGATGGTACAGTTACGCAAAATTGTAGCATAAGGCGCTGTGAGCTTTCCCCATCCTCAGGGCACCTCATTAGCTTTGTTCAGAGGATAACTAATGTTGCCGGACAGGGTTTCGATCTGGCGGCGATACCGCCTTTTCGTTCTGATCACTTTTCTGACTTGGGTCCCGTATCAGTCGCAGGCCAAAACGGTCGGCCTGTCCGCTATCGTGATCTATCCCGGAACCGATGGGCAGGATATGGCCCAAATTACTGGCTTTGTTATGAACGGCAAGAACGAGGTTTATCAGTGCGCGGGCACGGGAAATATCGAAAAGTCGGCTTACCACAAACTGGTTAAGGTCTCGCTTGCTGCGGGAATGTCTTTGGAGCGTAATGCACAGGGCGTTTTGATGCTGATTAGCGACGGGCAAGATCCGGTCTGCGTGGTACCGGCGAATCTCAAGCTCGAAAAGGAAGATTCTCTTAGCGCGGCTGCGCTTGCGGACAGAGCGACGGTCGAGGGCAATGTCCTGCCCGGCTCGGATCCGCCCATCACCCAGGTCCCGGCTACTCTGAAACCTGGAATTAAGCTCGTGTTTGTTGTTGCGCCCGATATGGAACTCGCGAATTATCTACGGGCCGAAAGGCAAGGCGACATTCCCGGATGGAGGCGATATCTTGCGCAGGATGCATCAGGGGCGCACTTGCCAAATGCCAGAAAATCGCTGTCGGCCCTCTATCAGAAGGCGGCGAGCGCCGACTTCCAGGCGTACACGAGTTCGAAGGGCGGAACCGCTCCGGATTATGCCAAACTGGCCGAGGCCCGCCAGATGGCGGATCTGGCTCACGCCCAGGTTCGGGATGACGCTGCAACGGCCGACCTGAGCAAGACAATTCACGCCGAGATTCTGGACCTTAGCCAGCAGTCGAAATCGAAACTGGAACTTTATCACGACGCGTTCAGGCAGCAAGCCCCCGGCTACGCCAATCTCGTCGCGGCCGAAAAGTTGGCGAATGGGGCTTACAACGTGGAACCCGAGACCCCGGAAGCCACTTCGGCGGAAATACAATCGAAGCTGGACCGCGCGAATTTCGAAAAAGTCCTTCGCGATACGGACACGCAGATTGGCTCGCAACACCCGGACGAAGCAGCCCGGACAATCGCTCCGCTCCAGGTGTTCGGCCTGGAAAACTCCAGGGTGGCCGACGACCTCAGGTCGATCTCAATCCTGTACGTCGCCAGGGCGAAGAAGTCGGAAGAGACGGATAACTGGGGCGGGGCAGTGAGCGATCTACAAAAAGCGCAGGGCCTCTCGCCTTCGCCGGATACGCAGGCGTTATTGGCCTCCGCGCAACAGCGGGCGTCGATTGCGGCCAATCAGGCTGCGGCGAGGGCGGCTCTGCAGAAAAGTCAGGATGCCGAGACCGGCGGCGACGTCGTCAGGGCTTACGAAGTACTTGATGACCTTCCTGCCGACCAGCACGCGCTCGTAACGGAACGGCTCGGTTCTCTCAAGGACCAGTACGTGCAGGTAGCGGAGGGGGCGGCGACGAACGAACAGAAAGCGCACCAGCCTGTCAACGGCATCACCGACGAAGAGGGCATTCAGAGGGCGTACGGGTATTTACAGCGGTGCTATCGTCTCACTGGCGATCCGACGCTGCAGGACCGGATAGCACTCCTGGGCGAGGATTTAACTGCTTACTATCTCCAGCAGGGTAAGAAATATGCGGACAAGCCGGACGGAACTGGCGTCAATGTGGCCTGGACTTATCTTTCGGAGGCTCTGCAATACAGCTCCCAGAGCAACGCGGGCGACGTGCGGGACGAAAGAGAGCGTGTACGGTCGACGTACAACCTCAGATCCCGGCTGTCGATCCAGGTGGAATTCCGCGATTCCACGTCGCGGCGCGACTCGGTGGATTTTGCAACCCAGCTGACAGATGCGATGGCGAACGGGCTGGAGTCGCTGGGGCACGAAGTCTCGGTGCTTCGCACGTCTGACAACACGCCGGTTCCGCCGAATTTCCGGCTTGTGGGGGATGTGATCCAGCATGAACTGGGTAAGCAGCCCGAGATTGTGCCGAAGGATTCAACCTATAGGTCTTCGGAGCGGCCGGTCAGGAACCCGGACTACGACAAAGCGACCCGCGAGTACGAGCAGGCGAAGGAAGATCTGCAGATGGCTCGGACGGAGCTGCAGGACGCTGAAACCCGGAACAAGAAGAAAGATATTGAAGCGGCCCGGAAGACGGTGGCCGATAACGAGCAGAAGCTGAAGGATGCCAACGAAAGACTAGGCACCCTTCAGGAATTCAACATGGTGCCCGTTATCGACAAATACGTCTACGTTGAACGCATCGTGCATGTAAAGCCGACGGTGGTGATTCAGTTCAAGATCGTGGACAGCTCGGGAGCCGAGGTCGTGCCGGAAATTCCGGTTCGCCAGGAGAATCCCGATCAATACATCAAGCGGGAGGGCGTCCAGCCGACGGATGTGCAGGGAGTGCGCCCGACGGCTGGGATGGAGCCGGACGACGCGGACTATTACAGGAAGAGCGAATATCAGGCGCGCGATCTGCTGGTGGACCAGGCAAGGCAAAGAGTAGCTGGGCTGCCGGCGGTTGTGCTCGATCACGCAGACCAGAAAGCCGCGGATAGCGATTACGACGGCGCGGCAGAGCTGTACTTCCTTTACCTGAATTCGACGCTCAATCAGGACACGCTGGAACGAAGGCGGGCAAAGGGATTTCTGCTGCAGCACTTCAATTTTGGCGATTCGACGCCGCGCGCGCCGTCCGCATGATCGTTTTTTGAATTTGCCTGGGCATTGGTGTGAGGAGCAACGTGAGCGAAGGGGCAGAGAAAGCGGCGCCCACCCGAATCGGGAAATACGATGTGGTCGGCGTGCTGGGGCGGGGAGGCATGGGTGTTGTTTATCGCGCCCGCGATTCCCGCATTGGCCGCGACGTAGCGATTAAGACCCTGACCGAAGGCTACTCCGGCGACCCGGATATGCTGACGCGCTTCTATCAGGAAGCGGGGCATACCGGTAATCTGCGGCACACCAATATTGTTACAGTCTATGACTTCGGCGATGAGAACGGTCTGCCCTACATCGTCATGGAGTACCTGGATGGCGAGCCACTGGACAAGCTGATCCGCGAGAAGGAGTCACTGCATCTCAGCGAAAAGCTGGACATTATCGAGCAGGTTTGCGGGGCTCTTGCCTATGCGCACCATCAGGGGATGATCCACCGCGACGTGAAACCCGCCAACATCATCGTGCAGCCGGACGGGTTGGTCAAGCTGCTGGATTTCGGGATCGCGCGAGCGGGCGAGCAGCCGCAGGAAGCCGAGACGGCCATGACGCGCGCGGGAATGCTGGTCGGAACCCCGGCCTATATGGCTCCGGAGCGCCTGCTCGGACAGCCGTTCGATGGACGCTCAGATATTTTCTCAACCGGCGCGGTGTTGTATCAATTCCTGACAGGTGCGCTGCCCTTCGACGCAGAGTATCCGGCCAATCTCCATCAGATCCTTCACGAGAATCCGCCACCTCTTAAACGCTATCTTTCCTCTTACCCGCCACAACTCGACGAGGTAATTGATCGTGCGCTGGCGAAAGATCCCCCGAAGCGCTATCCCGATGCCGATGGAATGGCGGCGGATCTGAAAGAAATTGGAACAAAGCTCAAGGCACAGAGAGTGGCGGAATTGCTGGGCGAAGCTCGGGCGGCTGTGAACAAGGAGGAGTATGCGCGGGCAAAGGGGCTTCTGAACCAGCTGTTGCGCGTGGACAGTCAACATGCCGCCGCCAGAAAGCTCATGATCGCGGTTGACGAGTACTTCAGCAGGCAAAAGGTGCGCCAACAAGTGGCGCAGCTGACAAAGGTCGCGCAGGAAGCCATCGAGCAGCGTAATTGGGATCATGCCCTCTCGGTGTGCGGCGAGATACTGAAGCTGGATACGCAAAATGCCGACGCTGCGGCGCTCCGGGCGCGCGCGATCGCGGGAAAACGAACTAAAGAGCAAATCCAGCAGCTTCTGCGTGACGCAGATTCAGCGCGGCATTCCGGCAATTACGATACGGCGAAGCAGATTGCGGGAAGAGCTTCCGAACTGGATCCCTCCGACTCGCGCATACAGGCGATCTGCCGGAGTTTGGAACAGGAGGCGGAGGAGGCACGACGAAAAGTGCAGTTACGCCGGCTCCTGCAGAACGCTCAGGATCAAATTGCTGCTGGTCATCTCACGGATGCTTCAGGGGTCATCGCTGAAGCCGAGAAGTTATCGTCATCGGATGCAGATCTGCTTCGATTGAAGGATGAGCTTGCCGATGAGATTCGCAAGGAGGAGCGAAAGAGGCTGGTACTTGCTCTTCGGGACCAGGCGGAGACTGCTCTGACGCTGGAGCAACTGCATGCGGCGATGCGTGAAGTGACGGCGGGGCTGGAGAAGTACCCGAGCGAGCCGATTCTGTTGCGCCTGAAGCTGCAGATGGAACCGCGGTTGAGAGATCAGGTGAGCAGGAAGTTAGTCGCGGAGGTTAGTAATGAATGCTCTCCTCTACCTCCGGCGGAGGCGCTCGCACGAGTCCGCGATGCTCTTGTGCACCTGCCTGGCAACGAGGATCTGCTTGCGCTCGAGTCGGCGATCTCGCGGCGTCTAACTCGGCAGCAGCGGGAGCAGATGCTGGCGGACTATCTGGCGAAGGCGCGGGCACTGCTGGAGGACCATCTTTATATCGAGACGGTGAAGGTGCTGGAAACATGCGAAAGCAAGGGATTCTCCTCACCCGAAATGAGCGATCTGCTGGACATTGCAAGATCGGCTGCGGCTGAGCGCGTCTCTCAGGATATGGTAGAACGAAGTTTTCTGGAGGCAAAGCGCCTCCTGGAAGAACAAAACTACGAGGCGGTGTTGAAACTGCTGCCACCTGTTTTGCGGCGCGTAGATGAGCCGGCCCTGCGCAGACAGTTGGAAGACGCATCGATAAGGCAGCAGGCACTCGAGCAGCGAGTCGAGCAGGTGATTGCTGCCGTTCAGGGATACTGCGACAGCGAGCTATACGATGCAGCGATTGGACTGATTGGCGCCGAGTCCGCCGGGGTGAGACAGGTGGAACGGGTGAGGTCGGCGCTTGAGAGCAGTCGTAAAATGTTGGCGAACGAAGCGGCCAGGTTGGAAGCGATGGGAGGCGTCTACGCCACACTGGATGAACCGGGGTGCACAATTGCCTTCGAGTGCGACTCGCCGAATGAGTTCTCGACGCAAGCGCCCGCGGGCGTCGCCAATGTCGAGCAGCGGCTCGGTGCGCGAGTGCGGATGATCGTCGATCGTCAGGTGACTAAATGCATTGAAGCAGCAAAGCAGGCACTTCGGTCGGAGCAGCCGGGACTCGCCAGCGATCTGTTGCAGGATGCCTCCGCGTGGCAGACCAGCTCCACGCCGGCCGTACAGGCTGAGTTGAAAGCTGTGCAGTTGGAGATTGCGGCAGCAAAAAAGGTTCTGCGCTTCCGCAAGGTTCTCGGCCGTTAACCAAACTGATCTCCAGATCTTCGAATTGTCACTGGCCGGCTGGAATTCTCGCGCTTTCAGGCACTCACCTTTCCTGGGGGTTCCAGCGATTGGAGCCGATCGCTACGTTGCCGATTCGTTGGTCCGGCCGTAGTGTTGCAGGCAAACGTGGTCGAGAGCAGAATCTCTCGGCTTCCGGGCGGATGACCGTCAATACGGAAACAACCAGGCTCTCCGCTCCCCGCCGTCCCTGACGTGTGCGAAGGTTCCAGTAGAGACACAAAATAAGCAATGGTCAGCGAAAGCAGAAAACCCCGCTGTTTAGGCGGGGATTTTCATTGCCCTGGTCTTTCGATCAGGACGTCAATGCGTTTACTGAGGAGCGCCCACTGCGGTCGCCGGAGTTGCGTCGGAAGTGACCGGCGCCTGTTTCGCGGCGAAGTAGCTTGAGTCCCACAGATTGCGATAGAAGACGCCGGTAAGCTCCGCGGCTTTGGGACCAAAGGTAGGACGTCCACCTTCGAGGAAGAAGACGGCGACGATGCGGCCGTACTGCGTATCCGCATAGGAGGCGAACCAGCCGAAACGGGTGCCATCGTTCGAGCAGGTGCCGGTCTTGCCGAGTACCGGGAACTCGTTGAAGTTGGTGCGCAGCGAGCGGGCGGTGCCGTACTGGACGGCGGCCTGCATTCCGTCATGAATCTCAGGAAGTATAGGGGCGATGTCGAGCGTGCGCTTGATGCGGGGCTGCAGGCTGAGCGCTTCGGTCGGCGTGGTCGGATGCTGCAGATAATAGAGGGTGCCGCCGTTGGCGATGGCCGCGACCAGGGCGCCGAGCTGGAGCGGGGTCATGGAGACGCCCTCCCCGAAGGAGCACATACGGCCGACGCCGCCGAGGTTCTCAGCCAGAGGCTGGTCCGGATAGATGCCGGGCTGCTCACCATCAATGTTGTAGCCAGCCAGTTCGCCGAGGCCGAACTCAGTGGCGTAGTGGCGAACGCGGTCGAAGCCGAGTCTGCGGCCGAGCGTCTCGAAGTAGGCATTGTTGGAGTGGGCCAGAGCTTCGGTGAGATTCAGGTGATAGCTGCCGCCGAGGTTGACCGGCGTCTCTTTGGTGATGATGCCTTCGTCGAGGGCGGCCAGGGCCACAGAGAGCTTAATGGTCGAGCAGGGTTCGGCGCCGCTGGAGAGCGCCAGCTTCTGGTTGACCATGGCAAGAATGCGGCCGTTGGAAGGGTCAATGGCGACGACAGTGCCATTCATGTCGCCCAGCGCATTGATCGCTGCCTGGCGAACGATGGGATCCTCGCCCGCCGTGATGTCGCCAGCGGTCTGGTCTGCACTGACGAAGGAGCTGGCGGTGAAGCGCTCGTAATAATGATGGCGTGTGTGGCGAACATACCCATGGTGCCGCACGGTCGTCAGGCTGGCGGTCGCAAGGTGGGCGCCCGTGACGCGCTCGCTGTGCTGCAGGTTAGCGATGTGACTGCGCGCCGCTGCCGATTCATGCACGCGGCTGTGCGCGCGATGGGCGGGACGATGGGTCGTGGTGGTGGATGCCGCGAAGAGCAGCGGTTGAGAGACCAGGGCGGACAGCAAGAGAGGCAGAAGAAATCGCTTCATCGGGTAACTCTTATGTTTGAAAGTCCAGACCTTCTGACTGATCATGCCGCAGAAACCCGTCTGGCGAAAGCTTTCTTTCGTACCTTATCTGTATCGACAGTCCCGATGCGGACTCCAGCTTTCCCGCATTGGGACGAACATAAGATTCCCGCCATTGTTCTTCGTCCGAACCCTGGAGACACCCTTACAGATGCGTGTTCGGGGGGTTGCCCGACTGCAAGTGCTTGGATGGGAGGCGGGAACTATGGGTTCACTATAACCCCAAACTGTTGTCTGTCTAGTACCATTTTCGCAGATTTCGGTCCCTCTTTCCGGTTACAGGCGAATCCCCCGGCTGGAGCGGGTCACGAAGGTACCGCTGCGGTCGGTCAAAGGGTACCCTTGCGCATAAAGGCGGGGATATCGAGGTTTTCGCTCGGTTCCTCGATAAAAGCCGGGTGGGTTGGGACGCAGTCGCCGGCCTGATCTGCGGCCTCGGCCACGGCCACAGAGACGAGCGCCGGTTCTGTGTCGTTTTCTGAGGCAGCCATGCCGGGCGCGGACGCCTGGTCTCCAAATGCGGGCTCATGAACTGGCTCATGGACCCGAAAAGCGGAGACAAATTCACGGGCGGTGACGGGAATCAGGACCTGGGGCTGCGTGGCGGTGGCTGTCTCCGCGAATACCTCGTCTTCCTCGCTGGCGAAACGCGGCGTCGGCGGGCGGGTTTCGATGCGCGTCGTCAGGGCCTCCTGGCGCAGAGCCGCGCCCAGCATGTGCTCACGGCGTTCCGCCGACCCCTGGCGGAACCCCGTGGCGATGACGGTGATCTTCACTTCCTCAGACATGGATTGATCGAGCACCGCGCCGAAGATGATGTTGGCGTCTTCGTGGGCTGAGTTCTGGATGAGGGTCGAGGCCTCATTGACTTCACTCAGCTTGAGCGAAGCGGAGCCGGTAATGTTGATGAGGATGCCGCGTGCTCCGTCGATGGCGCCGGCTTCGAGCAGAGGCGAGGCCATTGCGGCCTGCGCGGCTTCGATGGCGCGATTGGACCCGCTGCGCACGGCGGTGCCCATAACGGCGTAGCCCATGCCGGCCATCGTGGTTTTCACGTCGGCAAAGTCGCGGTTGATGATGCCGGGGATCGTGATGATGTCCGAGATGCCCTGGACGCCCTGGCGGAGGACGTCGTCGGCGATGCGGAACGACTCGAAGAAGCCGGCGTCTTTGGCGACGGCAAGGAGCTTCTCGTTGGGAATGACGATCATCGTGTCGACGCTGTCGAGCAGCTCCTGCATGCCGCGCTCGGCCTGCGCCATGCGCCGCTTGCCTTCGAAGGAGAAGGGCCGGGTGACGACGGCCACGGTGAGCGCGCCCATTTCGCTGGCGAGAGAGGCGATGACCGGGGCCGCTCCGGTGCCCGTGCCGCCGCCCAGACCGGCGGTGACGAAGACCATGTCCGCGCCTTCAAGCGCATCGAGAATCTTTTCGGAGTCTTCGAGCGCAGCCCGGCGGCCGACGTCGGGATTGGCGCCCGCGCCGAGGCCGCTGGTGAGCTTCGCTCCCAACTGCAGCTTCACCGGGGCGTGCGAAAGCTGGAGCGCCTGACGGTCGGTGTTGGCGGCGATAAACTCGACGCCTTCCATGCTGGCCGCAATCATGCGATTGACGGCATTGCCGCCGCCGCCGCCGACGCCGATGACCTTGATCTTCGCGCCGCGGAGGACTTCGTCGTGATACTGAATGCGGATTTCTTCGGGCTGGCTGATCGACTGGTTCTTCATAGGCTTCGACTCCTTCACTTAGACACTCCCGGCTAATATGGCGCGCAACTTGGCGCGCAGTCCCTGGTTTTCCGCCGCACGGGTGACGCTGGTGCGGTGGGCATAAAGCAATGTTCCTGTGAGAACTGAAAACTCGGGCGCGGCAAGCTCCGCGGGCATGCGCGAGAGCGGGACAGGCGATGCGAGGCGCGCCGGGACGCGGAGCAGACTCTCCGCCGTTTCGAGCAGTCCAGGCAGGCGTCCGCCGCCGCCGGTGAGCACGCAGCCGGCGCCCATCGCCTCCAGCACGCCACCCTGGCGCAGGTTGTCGCGCAGTAGCTGGAAAAGTTCGCGCGCGCGGGGCTCGAGAATCTCGCTGATCAGCCGCTGGCTGACCATGCGCGGCTCGTAGCCGGGCAGGCCGGTGAGCTCCACTTCGCTGTCCTGCGCCACGGAGGTGACGACGGCATGGCCGTAGTTGCACTTCAGCCATTCCGCTTCGGGCGCGGTGACGTGCAGGCCCACGGCAAGATCGTTGGTGAAGTGATCGCCGCCAACGGGAACGACCGAAGTGTGAGCCACCGAGCCTTCGAAATAGACGACGAGTTCCGAGGTGGAGGCGCCGATGTCGAGCAGGCAGACACCCATCTCGCGCTCATCGGCGGAAAGAGTGGCTTCGGCGGCGGCCAGCGCTTCAAACACCGTCTCCGTAACTTCGAGTCCGGCTCGGTTGGCGCTGGTGATGATGCTCTGCTGCGCGCTCGCCGAACTGGTGGCGATGTGCAGGTTCACTTCGAGGCGATTGCCCACCATGCCCACCGGGTCGAGGATGCCGGGCTGCTCATCGAGGATGAACTGCTGCGGCAGCAGGTGGAGGATTTCCCGATCGGCAGGCATCGCGATCGAACGCGCACGATCAACGGCGGCGCGGACGTCCTCTCGGGTGATCTCGCGCAGCCGCGTACCGAGGCTGATGCCGCCGCGGCTATTGACGCCGCGAATATGGGGTCCGCCAACCGCCACTACGCATCGCTCGATGACGGTCTGAGCCGAAGTTTCTGCCGCCACTGCCGCGCGATCGATCGCTGCCGCTGCCGGCCCGAGGTCCGAGATGAGTCCCTTGCGCATGCCCGCCGCGTCCGCCACGCCGTGGCCGCGGTAGCGCAGCGCGCCTTCGTGAATCTCAGCGATCATGGCGCGGACCTTCGAGCTGCCTGCATCCAGCACGGCGATGATGTTGTCCTGCTGGCTCATGCCGCCCCCCGGCCTGCGTGCGGTTTCGCTGGCGACTCATGGGCTTTTTGGGGCGGGGTATGTTTCGCGGGCTGGGGCTTGTGCGTCTTCGAGCTGTGCTCTGCAGGGGGGGTGCGGGTAGCTTGCGGGGCGGCCTGTGCCGGTTTCGGCGCCGGGTGTGCGTCGGCATTCGCTGCTGGATCGCCGGCCATCTTCAGCACCACTTCGCGTTCATAGCGCAGATCAATGGACGCCAGATGCGGATACTGCTGCTGCCACTGCGCAATGTGCGCCTGGTAATTGTGCCAGCGCGGAAGAAAATCTTCCTGGCCGAAATGCAGCAGGATGTCCGAACCATTCGCGGGCAACGTGGCGCGCACGTCGTCAGGATCGGAGAGGTCGACCTCGCTGAGCTGCGCCGAGATGTGCTCGCCGGTCGAGTCCAGCTCAGCGATGAAGCGCTGGTAAATGTGCATGCGCGCGCTGCGTTCGGAGAGCGGATCGGCGGGGCCGATGCCGCTCACAACAGGAAAGGAGTAACGGCGGGCGGCCATCTGCAGAGGCGCCATGTCGAGAATGACGCCGTTCACATCCGCCATCTGGATGCGGCCGTGAACCGCAACGAACGCGATCGGTGTCCGCTCGGTGATGGCGACACGCAGTTGATTGGGGAGCAGGCGCATGACCGTGGCGTTCTCGACCCAGGGAATCTGCTCGAGGCTCATCCGGCGCTTTTCGAGGGGCACCCGCAGCAGATTGTGGCCGACGTCGGAACCGAAGACCGAGAGCAGATCGGCGCGAGTCAGCTCAACCCCAGCGAGCGGGCTCGCCGGGGACCCCGGGCTGTTGCCGAGGGTCTGGATGGATGCGGCGGACTCGATGCGGAAGCGCGGATCGTGATCGAAAAAGTCTCGCGCGGCAAGAATGAGTGCTGCGGCAGCGGCGACGGCGGTGAGAACAGCGGCCGAAAATGCAATCTTTCCCCAGCGGGTTCTGGCCCAGACGGGCAGCAGGCCGCGGCGGACAGGGACACGGCGGCGGGCGCGCAGGAAAGGCTCACCTGCATCGTCTTCCGGATCGGCGGTTGTGCGTGCCGGCCGTAAGGGGCGTGCGTCGGCGCTCCGGCCAGCCGGCGGACGTGAGAAGTCAGCCGGCGATTCATCCATGAGGGTCGCGCTACCGCTGTCTGCGTTGCTTTTTGCCACGCCTGAGCAAGGTCGTGAGAATCGCCGCTTTGACTATAGCGTGGCGGGGCCTGTGGATCGGTGGGGAAATGCGGCAGGAATCAAGCAAGGGAACAGGGAATTTCGATTCCGTGCCGATCGACAGACAATCACCGCGCCGCGGATTTCTCCCGATGCCGGTGTCGTGTCTTGCTCGGACGCTTCGTCCACAGCGGAGCGCCCCATGCTCCCACTGCGAGCACAGCGCCAAATATCACCACGGCGTCGATGCTCTCCCGTCCCTGGAACGACCAGGAGACTTCCTTGATATTCAGCCAAATGGTGAACTCGTCGAGGGTGAGCGCCGCGCCCATGCCGTAGAGGATGGCAAAGAGGCGGCCGGCAAACAGGGAAGCAGCCGTGGCCTCGGTGCCCACCTCCGCAACCATCGCATAGCCGGAAACCAGCAGCAGGACTATGCCCCATACCAAATGGTGGATGTGGGTGCCGGCTATGGTCACCCATCCGAAGGGCCCGATATGGAAAAGGATGAGCAGCACCAGCAGCCGCACGCCGATGAAGGTGAGGCAGAAGCCGAGTGCGGCCAGAAACAGCCGCCTCCGTGGCCGGTCCGGGATGCGCTCATGCAGAACCCGGCCCGCACGCGTCCGGTGCAGCAGAAACAGGATCGCCGACGCGCACAACACCATGAAGATGAGAAGAACCCACGCCGCTGTCCAGTGCATCACCACCATTCTGACAGCGTAGTTCACCAGCGGGATAGCCATTAATCGTGCAACCGGAGCCAAGGTTTACACCACCCCACTCCTGTGCATCGGCGGCGGGGGGCTTCACGAGAGGCGTTGTCGCG
>Ga0182015_10005294_pt1 | contig 13469 bp, 8 predicted proteins | sample 712P3MmetaG_FD_120478 | JGI IMG/M metagenome (GOLD analysis project Ga0182015, IMG submission 120478) | Permafrost microbial communities from Stordalen Mire, Sweden - 712P3M metaG | ecosystem: Environmental > Terrestrial > Soil > Wetlands > Permafrost | place: Sweden: Stordalen | collected...
ATAAACTTTGCGGCAGCTTGGCGGGCCTTAATCTGATCGCCGAAATCCATGGTGGAGTTGTCGAAGAAAAGCACCAGATATTTCTGCTGTGAACGTTCGTCAGCCGCAGGGTCAACCCCAAAAGAAAAGCTGGTAATAGATTTTTCTTTGTTGTCTTCCCATACCCTAAAGTCTTTGGCGGTAAGATCGCGAATGTAGTTTCCTTTTTTATCCGTGACTACCGAATCGACGAGAACCAGGCGCGTCTCCGTCTTAAAGGTGGGCTTGCCGTCGGTTCCGGCTACTTGAGTTTTGGCATCCGCGGAATTTTCGGAACCTGCAACAGCCTGCTGACTTTGAGCCATGGCGCGCGGGGCCAGCTTCCAACATGCTGCGCCGATGGCGAGACAAAGCGCTGCGGCGAAAATGACCACGCTGCGGAACTGCATAAACCACCTCCACTACGGAATCTCAACCGCGCTGTTCTCCGCCGATAGCATCTGGCCTTCGGCATCCCGCACCACTAGCCGCACCAGATAGGTGCCGGGCTTAACATCGAAGCTGGTTTTCAGAGTAACGCCTTCCCCAAGTTTGCTCTGGAGTGTTTCATCTTTGAATCGCATCTGGAGAACTTGTTCTTCGCCCTTTAAGTAATTGCCATTGCGGTCGAAAAGGGCGGAGACGACGGTCAGCTCATTGCGGTTGCGCCCATCTTCTTTTCTGAAGCGAATGCTTTTGACGTCGACATGGGCCAGGACGGAGAGTTTGGCGTCGTCATCGCTGGATTTGAAAAACCGCGTATGCAACTCAACTGGCAGTCCATGCACTTCCTCTTGCGAGAACACGGCGTCTTCTATTTCTCGCTTGGCCTCTTCTGACGGATCTGTGAGGTGCTTGGGAGCATAGTATCCGCGCCGGGCCTGAATATCGAGCTTCATCCCCTTCTTGAGTGTGACTTTTAAAGAATGGAAACTGCCGTCCAACTTCAGATTCTGCGGGGCGAAGCCCAGCACATAGGAATACTCGGGCGCGGACGCGAGGCGTTTCAACCCCTCATTCAAATCGTTGCTGTTATGAAAAAAGGCCCCGCCGGTCCCCGCGGCGACGACGGCGAGTATATCGGAAGCGCTGTTGTCCGCTTGCGTTTGATAAGCCTCCTCCTGCGACGCAATGGCAATCGTGTTCGATGTGGGCTTGCTGCTATCGCGGAAAGAGCTGGGAACATAGAGGCCGCGGGCATCCAAAGAGCTAACGATAATTTCTGAACGCAGCGCGCGATCAATAACGTCGTTGTATTCGAACTGAAGTTGGGGTACCTGAAATCCCGGTGATATGAAGACGATGTTCCTTTGCCCGGGTATCAGCGAAATTCGCCGGACAACATCCTTCAACACCCCGAGAGCGAGGCGGCTTTCGGTTTCCTCTTCCGTAAGACTGCGGTCTGCGGCCATGTCGGCCACATTCTGCGCCTGTTGCAGCATCCGCTGATCGTCATTGAATGCGCAATGCAGAGCATCCAGGGTCATGACCTGCAAAGCGGTTTGATCATTTTTGTTGACGATGAGGTCGGCGACGTAGGAAGTCATGTCTGGACATGGGCTGGGTTCGCCGCCGGTAACCGGTCGCGGACGGAGCTTTTGCAGCGTGTCACGCAACGCGGCGCGATCGTCGGAAAAATCGAGCGTGGTTTGACCCGAGGTGGAAAAAATCGCCGCCCGGTCGGTGGGCTGAAGCGAAGCGAAATGCTTAAGTGCAGCCTCCCGCGCATAACTCAGGTCCGCGAATTTCAAATGCACGTCGTCAAATAGATAAGCGGTGTAACGCTCAGCAACGGGCGCGGCAGCGGTTTGGCCGGCGGGCTCGAATCCGCTTCCTTCGCCGGCATTGCGCTCAATTATGGTGCGAGCGTCCGCTTTTTCCATTGAAAATTGACTGATGATTTGCGGCTTCCGGTTATCGAATACCTGAAAATCGTCCTGCTGGAGATTGCCGACCGCGTTTCCGTGCCCGTCCCGCACAACGACGCGCAGCAATACCAGTTTTACGGTCACCTTGAAAGTGGTTGGCACATCGCGGGACGCTAATTCGGGTGGGTTCTTATTGCCTTGTGAGTTGCTCGCAGCGCTAGAGGTGGAAGGTTGATTTTGTGTGGCAGATTGCGCGCAAAGGGATTGGCATTGGAAGAAAACAAACAAGAGAAGAAGCAAGAGAAGGTAACAGCCGCTCGCCCTATGCCGCCGCCTTTTCCCGGCGTTATAAAATACATCTCTCAAATCGCCGCCTTCACAGCCTGCCCAAGCGGGCCAATCCTATGGGGTGGCACTATATCACGCGAATCGACTTCGTAATTGATAGGTGCGCCATGACAACCTCCAATCGGTGACTTCCCGGAGTTGTGAATTCTTGAACCCGACCGACGTTCTTGCCCCACAACTATGAATGATTTCCAGTTGCATTACTAAATAAGATTTGAGTAATTCAAAGTTCCGCGGTTTTGCCCGCCCTGCCCTCTCTCAGCCGCTTTACTTTCATCAGGTAACACTTCTGCTTATGCCGTCCATAGATTTTTCTTTCCAAACTATTTTTAATGCGCGGTAAAAAAACAATCAATTGGACGCCCCCTGTCAGACCAAATAAAGTCCGATTCAATTCGCGGGCAACTCCCGGCCTGCACAGCAAGTGGATTGAGGGAATCTTCAGCCGTTTCTGGGTGCATTGTTGTCCGCCGTCTCTATTTTTTGGATTGATGTGACATGGGCGCAGAAGTCGTAAACGAATGTCCATGCGATTTTGTTGCAGATACAAGCCGGAAAAATCGAGAGAAATAAAAAACGCAGAAAAGGAGCCACATTGAAGAACGACCTGAGAGGTGCTTTACAAATGGCGACCGTACCGTTTCACCATAAAAGGCGATTACCATTGCGCACAAGGTTGGCCTGTTTTCTTGCCGTTTTATTTGTGGCGTTTGCGGCAGTCTCTTGTCTCGCGCAGAGTACCGACACGAGCGCTCAGACCCCGCCCCCACCCACTCCTCCGGCCGATACATCAACTCAGGCGGCACCGGCAGCAGCTCCCGCGCCACCGGCCACACCTCCTGCGGCCGCCGCCGCCGCCGCGCCCACCCCTCTTGCCATGCCTTCAATGGCAGGACCGCTTTCTACCGCGATTCCGCATGAGATCGCGGCAGGACCTTTCGGGAAATTAGAAGTTACCGGAATTTTGAGCGGCATGGGTTGGAGCGAAGGCAATGCCGTTTTCGGCGATACAGATTCGCATTGGGACATCAGCAATGCTCAGATCTTTATCCAAAAGACCACCGGCTGGTGGCAATTTTACTTGCAAGGCGGCGCTTACAACATACCAGCCCTCGGACTGCCATTTATTTCGACCGCCGACACGGTGAAAGATTTCTTTGGCCCGTTCCCCCAAGGCTATCTGAAGCTGGTCAAGGGCAATTTCAACGTAGAGATCGGCGCGCTACCTACGCTAATCGGCGCAGAGTACACGTTCGACTTTGAAAATATGAACATTGACCGTGGCCTTCTCTGGAACCAGGAGAACGCCGTCAATCGCGGCGTCCAACTCAATTACACCCACAAGAAGCTTACCGCCGCGTTCAGTTGGAACGACGGTTTTTACTCGAATCGTTACACATGGCTGATTGGGTCTCTGACTTATGCCTTCAATGCTGCAAATACGTTGTCCTTTGTGGCCGGCGGGAATGCCGGGGCGTACGCGAAGAACACTCTCGCAACTCCTCTGTTTCTTAACAACGAGACAATCTACAACGTGATTTACACCTACACCAAAGGGCATTGGGTGATCAATCCGTACTACCAGTACACCAATGTCGCTACGAATGCGAGCATAGGAATTTTTCAGGGCGCTTCGACCAGTGGAGGCGCATTGCTCGCTACCTACGCTTTCAAGCACGGAATATCGCTCGCAGTCCGGCCGGAATATATTTCGAGCAGCGGAAGCGTCGCGAACGGCGCGATCAATTTGCTGTATGGCCCGGGTAGCGGCGCGTTCGCCTTCACCATCACCCCGACTTACATCAAAGACGGATTCTTCCTCCGCGGAGACTTCGCCGTCGTTCACGCTACCAGCTCCACAGCGGGCGATGTTTTCGGTTCGTCCGGTCTCAACAATAACCAACCCCGCGGCGTCCTGGAGGCTGGCTTCATGTTCTAAACACTCGGCGGCGGATTTGCGGAGAAACGTTGAGCTTGATCTACGCATTTAGCACAGCTCAACAAGGAAAGCTGATTTGTTTTATGCGGGCCGGCTTGGGGTCCAGATCGAACAGCCTCCAAGCCGAGTCCGCGCCAGCAAGAAGAGTTTTTGAGCTAGAAAACGGACGACGGCGTCCGTATCCCGCTTCGAAGGAGAAGTTAATATGGCCGATGCTCCATTAGAAATGAAAAAGACCCTGGGACTCACAGGGTTAACCATGAATGCGATGGCTTTGATCGCGCCCGGCGCATTTCTCTGGCTCACGTTTGCGGGGCAAGGCGCTCTTGGCGCGACTGCACCCTCTATGTGGATCGGCATTTTGTTTGCGATCCTATTGTGTCTGGCCACGGCAGTCTGCTACGCGGAAATGGCGAAGTTATATCCGGGTACGGGCAGCTCGTATTATTTTGCCGAACAATCCTTCCTCAACCACGAAACCGCGTGGCCCTACGCGCGCCTCGCTAAATTCGTCGTTGGATGGGGCTCACACCTTTATTACTGGATCTATCCCGGAGTGATGGTCGGAGTCATCGGCGTGATATCCGGATATTTGGTCGGAACCATTTGGCCAAATTTTATGAGCGCCTCGAATCCTGGGCCGATGTTCATGATGGCGGTGGCAATTTTCTTTTCCTTCGCCGTCGCCTACATCGCTCATCGAGGCGTGAACGGTTCAACGTCGATTAACATCGGCATCAATGTAATCCAGATCAGCGCTCTGCTGGTTTTCTCAGTAGTGGCACTGGGTTATCGCATAAATCACGCGCCTGGAAGCGTGGCCTATCAATTCGATCCGCAAACCAGCGCAGCCTTCAGTTGCGACTTCGCCACCACAAAGACGATGGTGAACGGAGTCAGCACCGATACCACCGTTCGGGCCGCGGACGGAACTCCACAATGCGCTGTGGACGCCGCGGGAAAAGCCGTTCCTTTCCACATTGATTATCCGGAAAAAGATTCCACCGGCGCTTTCGTCTCACATCCCAATGCAAAGTCCGTAGTCAGCGTGCACAATTTCGGCTGGATGTTCGTGCAAGCCACAGTCGCCATTCTCATTCTCGTAGGATTCGAATCGGTAACCTCCATGGGGGGTGAGGCCAAAAACGCCAAACGCGACGTGCCGATTGCGGTTGTCACGTCGCTGCTCGTGCAAGGCTGTTTCTGTTATCTGTTTGAGTATTTTGCCGCGAATTATTTTCTCAATAGTGGCTACCCCATGGGCTTCGCCAGCGCCTCAGCGGCTCCCATAGGCGACATGATGATCGTCGTTGGCGATGCCCTCTTCGGGGCTGGCCATGGACGCATCTTCATGCTAGTTGAGGCCGCTACAGTATTCCTTGCATTGATCGGGACAACCCTTTCCTGCATGAATACCGGCGCTCGAGTGACCTATGCGATGGGCAAAGATAAAGAATTGCCCGATTCCATGGGAACCTTGCACGCGAGGAATCTGACGCCGCATAAAGCCATCTGGACCCTGGCCATTATTTCCGCAGTCGTCGGCTGCATCACTGTGCTTGTGTACTTCGGCGATGGTGGCGCTCCGGCGGATTCGGCGATTGCAGCCCTACCGCATGGCTTCTGGTCCAGTTTCGGCTACACCACTCACGACAAGATGGCGGCGTTGCCCAATACGTTCCTCACAACGACGCTGGCATCGAACTTCGGAACCTTCCTTCTCTACATGCTCAGTTGCATAACCTGCATCGTCTGCTATCACAACCATCCGAAGTTCAAAGTCGTACGGCATTTGATCATCCCCGTTTTCGGGTTGCTAGCCAACCTGGCATGCATGGTTTTTTACGTGGTCGGACCGTTCATGGGTTACGGCACTAAAATGGAACCGTTGCTCGCCCTGGGTGTAGCGCTGGTTTGGGCCATCTACGGCGGCATCTTCTTCACCCGCATGACCAGGAAAAGCGGACGTACCACGCTGGTGGAGGGGCGAATTCCAGCAGCTTCGTAACATTGTTTATGTCTGAGGCGGTTCGGGCGGACGCCAATCAGCGTCCGCCCTTTCTCCATTTCCGCTAGCTTCACGTAGGGACAGCCGCCTCCGGCTGTCCAGTCGAGCGCAGCTCGAAAGGTTTCTAAAACATACAGCCTGGAAATGAATTGCCGGCAGTCGACCCCGAGACTCCCGGTAATAATCAATCTATGTCCAATCCCACGCTCGATGTGGAATTCGCCCAGCTATCCGATACCGGACTAGTCCGCGACCACAACGAGGATTATCTCGGACACTTCATTCCCACCACCCCCATGCTCGTGCGCTCGCAGGGATGGTTATTCGCCCTGGCCGACGGCGTCGGCGGACAAGACCGGGGCGAGGTTGCTTCGAGGATCGCCGTGGAAAGCGTATTGGCGGGCTTTCGAACGGCGCCCGCAGGAGAGCCACATGCATCGTTACTCGCTCGTCTGGTGAAGGCCGCAAATTTGGCGGTCTACGAGGCCGGCATGGAGCGCCAGGGACGCGCCGCCATGGCTACCACTTTTGTCGCATGCGCCTTGCGTTTTGATCGCGCCGCCATCGCACATGTCGGCGACTCCCGCTGCTATCTCATCCGCCGCGCCCATGCCACGTTGCTCACCCGCGATCACACCGTCGCCGGCGAACAGGCGCGCATGGGATTGTTGTCCAGCCAGGAAGCCGCCGAATCGCCCACCCGGCACGTCCTCAGCCGCTCCCTCGGCGGAGAAATGTTCGTCAACGTCGAAACCAGCGAGCACCAGGTCCTCGTCGGCGATGTACTGGTTCTTTGCTCGGACGGCCTTCACGGCGCGATCACGCCCTCGGAAATAGCCACGATCGTGGCGCATACAGAAGATTTGGAAGCGGCGGCGCACAAATTGGTCGCGTCCGCGAATCAATCCGACGGCAGCGACAACAGCAGCGTGCAGTTACTCCGCATCCGCAGTGTGGAACGGGTAGGCATGTACCGCGGCAGACCATATCGCCTGCGCTAATATCTGCTTTGAAGCAACGCGGCTTTCAGGCCGCCCTTAAGTAAATATTGTCATCCTGAGCGCAGTCGAGGGATCTGCTTTTCTGCGCGCGCACAACCGAAGTTACCCAAGCTTTACGAACTTTTTATATCTTCATTATGCTGAATGTAGGTATCCTGAAACAGCAGGCCCATGTCCTCACTGCACACCGGCGACCAACTCGACGAATACCGCATCGACGGCGTAGCCGCACGCAGCGGCATGGCTTCTATTTTTCGGGCAACCGATCTGCGCACCGGACTTCCCGTCGCGATTAAAATTCCGCATCCCGAGATGGAAGGCGACCCAGTCTTCTTCGACCGCTTTCATCGCGAGGGGGAAATCGGCCGGAAACTAGATCATCCCGGAGTTATGAAGGTTTTCCCGCAAAACGGCCAGAGCCAGCTCTACATGGTCATGGAGTGGGTAGATGGCCGCCTGCTTCGCCAACTCTTAAACGAAAACAAGAAACTCCCGCCAGAGCGGGCCGTCCGCATCGCAGTCGGGATTGCGAACGCGCTGGATTACATCCACTCGCACGGAATCGTTCATCGCGATCTGAAACCCGAAAACATAATGATCGATCCCAACGACAACATTAAGTTGATCGATTTCGGAATCGCCGCCGACGTTGCCGCTCGCAGACTGACCTTCGCCAAATTTTCCCAGACCATGGGAACGCCCGATTACATTTCCCCCGAACAGGTGAAAGGAAAAAGAGGAGACGCACGCAGCGACATATTCGCCGTCGGCGTCATGCTGTACGAAATGCTGACCGGCAAAGTGCCATTTACCGGATCAAACGCGTTTCTCATCATGAACGATCGCTTATTGAATAATCCCATCCCGCCGCGGGAAATCGATCCCAGCATCTCCCTTCAACTACAAGAAATTATTTACCGCGCCCTCGAACGCGACCCCGCGAAACGCTATGCCACCGCTAAAGAAATGATCCTGGATCTGGAGCATCAAGATCAAGTCGGAGTATCCGAGCGCCCCGAACTGCGCGATTGGAAAACGCGCCGCGAACCATACAGCAGAAAAATATTGTTTTACCTGATGCTGTTCCTAATCCCGGTCGTAGTCTTTGGATTGCTGTTGTGGGTAGCCCGCCATTAAATCATTCCGAATCACATAGGGACAGCCGCCCCCGGCTGTGCAGCCGAGCAAAGCTCGGCTACTTTCCGCTATCTCTGCATAAATTCGTCCGCATGCGTCACAAAATCAGGATACGCATCCGCCCCCAGCTCATGCAGATCCATGCCCTGCCGTTCACCTTCAATATCCACGCGCTGCCGATATACGCGGTTCAACAAAAAATTCAAACCATAAGTCACTGGCAAAACGAATCCGAATAATGTCGCAATCCCGATCAGTTGCGCCAACCATTGTCCAGAATCCGTTCCCGGAAGATTTCCCGGAAACAAAGGATCAACCGGAAACCGTCCCAGCAAACCTACCGCCAAAATCCCCCACAACCCCGCGGCAGCGTGCACAGAAATTGATCCTCCGGGATCATCGACCTTGAGTTCGAACTCAAACCACTCAACCGCGAAGGTCACGAGAGCTCCAGCGACTATTCCAATTACCAGCGCCGCCGCTGGTTTCACGAAAGCGCAAGCCGCGCTGCTTGCGACCAATCCCCCGATCCAACCATTTACAGTCAGCGATCCGTCCGGCTTTCCAAACCGCACTTGTGTGATGGCCGCAGCCGTCATCCCCGCCGATGCGCCCGCGAGCAGCGTGTTTATCACCACGAGAACAGATCTGCCCATCTCCGCATGAGCGAACAAGATTGCGCCCGCGGAATTCAATCCGCACCAGCCAATTGTCGCCAGCAGACATCCCAAAATCACCAGCACTGCGTTGTGCCCCGGGACCGCCGAAGGCATTCCTTCCGCCGAATATTTTCCCCGGCGAGGACCAAGTATCCAGGCGGTCGATAACGCGGTCAGTCCGCCCACGACATGAATCGAACTCGATCCGCCGGCGTCGACAAAGCCATGGCCAATCCCGTAGTTCGTGCCCAGTTGGGCCAGCCAGCCATCGCTCCAAATCCAGTGCGCAAATATTGGATACGTCCAGCCCGCCAACAGCGCCGACGAAATGCAAATCGCGCCCAAACGCCAGCGGTCGGAACCGGCTCCGAGTGGAATGAGAGCGGCGAGTCCGACGCTGAATATTTGAAGCAAAGCGACGAGTGAAGAAGTCGTTCCGTTGAATTGCAATCCGCGCATGAAAAATGGTTCAGCGGCAATCCAATTCCATGATTTGCCGCCAATAATCAAAGCATGGAACGGTCCGCCGGCGAAACCTTGCCATGAAAAGCCGAAGATAAAATAAACGGTGGCCGCGACCGCAATTGCCATTAGCGACGCCATCATGGAATGAGCGGCGCTGCGTGAACGCCCGAGTCCCGCACTGATCAAAGCCAGACCGATGGCGGCGAACGGAACCAGAAGTATCAGAACAAAACAGATTCCCGCGGTCGCTTCGGAAAGCATCGGGCCAGGAAATGAAGTGCTCACGTTCGGCCCTCAGGTACGGGCAAATGCGCGCGAGCAACTAAAACCAAACCAATAATTTCGATACCCACGCCGGCCAGCACAAATGCCGCTCTCTCCGTGCCGGGGCCGAGTAAAGGCGGTGTCGCGAGAACCAGCGCCCACCCTGCCAATAAGAGTAAAAAGCCCGCAAGTTTCATGGATGAATCCGCATCAAGTATCGTTCGCAGTTGACTTGTAGGACATCACAATATAAATGACCGGATTCTGCAATAGGAATTTCGAGATTCTGCCTCGCGGACATCGCTGCCGGACAATTGTTTGACAATGTGCCCGGTACACACGTAATTTCAGATTTCCAATCTCTTCTAGTTGAAAGCTGCGGAGGTCCGATGAAATCCCGTTTTTGGAAGTTAGTTGCGTGGGCTTGTCTCTCATTTTTCGTCCTTACTACGAGCCTTTTTGCTCAGGATTTGGCGTCGTTCGAAAAACGCGTGACGGTCAAGACCCTGGCAAATGGCCTGACGATTGTGATCTGCGAGCGTCCCGAGGCCCCGGTATTTTCTTTTTTCACGCTGGTGGATGCGGGATCAGTGCAGGATCCTCTGGGTGAGACCGGATTGGCGCACATGTTCGAGCACATGGCCTTCAAGGGCACTGACAAGATTGGGACGAAGAATTATCCCGCGGAAAAAGTTGCCTTGGAAAAAGTTGAGGCCGTCTACGCCCAATACATTGAAGAGCGGGATAAAACCGTGAATCATGACGACGCCAAGGTAAAGCAACTGGAGAAAGAGTGGCAGGACGCGATTAAAGATGCCAGCCAGTATGTGATCCCCAACCAATTCGGACAAATCGTAGAGAGCAATGGCGGCGAGGGCATGAACGCTTTCACCGAAGACGATGAGACTGCCTATCATTATTCATTCCCGGAAAACCGGCTCGAACTCTGGGCCTACCTTGAATCGGAGCGGTTTCTGCATCCGGTGATGCGGGAGTTTTACAAGGAACGCAACGTAGTGATCGAAGAGCGGCGCATGCGCGTAGATAGCGAGCCGTTCGGGCGACTGCTGGAACAGTTCATCACCGCGGCCTTTCAGGCTAGCGAATATCATCGCCCGACAATTGGCTGGATGTCTGACCTAAACACATTTTCCGCGACCGATGCGCAGAAATTTTTCCGCGAATATTACATCCCCTCCAATATGACGATTACGGTAGTGGGCGATGTGAAGGCGGCGGAAGCGATGCCGCTTATCGAAAAGTATTTCGCGCGCATTCCATCGCATGAAAAGCCGGACGAGCGCAATACAGCCGAGCCGCCGCAGAGCGCAGAGAGACGCGTGGTCCTGCCCGAAAAGTCGCAACCAATTTATCTGGAAGGCTATCACCGGCCGGATTATCGCAGTCCCGACGATGTGGTGTTTGACGCGATTGCGGATTTGATGTCGGATGGCCGCACTTCGCGCATGTACCGCGCGCTGGTGCGGGACAAAAAGATTGCGTCCGATGCCGAGGGGTTTACAGATTATCCCGGAGTAAAGTATCCCCATCTATTTGCTTTTTTTGCGGTGCCGTTGCCCGGACACAAACCGGAAGAAATGGCAGCCGCAATTCACGCCGAGCTGGATCGCCTAAAGACCGAAGACATCAGCGACGAAGAATTGAAGATGATCAAAACGCGAGCCAAGGCCAGCGTGCTGCGCGGCCTCGATAGCAACGAAGGCTTGGCAAGTCAGTTGGCGACTTACCAGGCGCGCTTTGGCGACTGGCGTGAATTATTTCGCTGGGTCGACCACGTAGACAAGGTAAGCAAAGCTGACATCCGGCGCGTGGCCAATCAAACATTCGTGGATAGTAATCGCACTGTAGGGATGATCGAGACCGAACCTCCGACTGCGACCGGAAGCAAGGGAGGTGCGCAATGAGGGCGCGTCTCCTGACGATTTTCTCCGCGTGCATCATAACGGCAAGTTTCGGCGTGCCCCAGTCTGTGGCGCAGGCCACCGATTGGCAGAAAATTAAAATTGCCCCATTGCCCGCGTTCCATCCCCCCGAACCGAAACGAATCGAGCTGCCGAATGGCATGGTGATTTTTCTACAGGAAGATCACGAACTGCCGCTAATTGACGGCGTAGCCAGAATTCGCGGCGGCGCCCGTTCAGTGCCTGCCGAAAAGACCGGGTTGATGGATATTTACGGCGAAGTGTGGAGAACCGGTGGAACCAAAACGCAGACCGGCGATCAGATGGATGACTTTCTCGAGATACGCGCGGCCAAGGTAGAGACCGGCCCGGGAATCGATTCGTCGACAATTTCGTTTTCCTGTTTGAAAGAAGATTTCGGCGACGTTTTCAAAGCCTTCGATGATCTGCTGCGGCATCCGGAATTTCGTCAGGACAAAATCGATCTGGCTAAGGGCGAAATGTTCGACGCAATTTCGCGGCGCAACGACGATGTCAGCGATATTGCGGCGCGCGAGGCGGCGAAACTGGCTTATGGCGCCGGCAATCCTTATGCCAGAAATGCTGAATACGCGACCGTGGGCGCGGTAGCCCGTGAAGATCTGGTGAACTGGTACCAGCAGCATGTGGCGCCGAACAATATTATTTTAGGCGTGGTGGGAGATTTTGATTCGGCGGCAATGGAAACAAAATTACGCCAGGCATTTGCCGACTGGCCACGCGGCGAGCAGGTTAAGAGTCCTGACATCGACTTTCATCCAGCCAAGCCGGGCTATTACCTGGTTGCAAAAGAAGATGTAAACCAGAGCACGGTTCAAATGGTGGACCTGGGCACCACCCGAGACAATCCCGATTTCTACGCGATCAACGTTTTCAACGAAGCGTTTGGCGGCGGGTTTGCTTCACGGCTGTTTCGAAATATTAGAACGGCCCAGGGTCTGGCATATGCGGTCGGAGGAGGTATTGGCGCCCGCTACGATCATCCTGGTATTTTGCGGTTAGACGTTGGCACCAAGAGCGCGACCACCATTGAATCTATTCAGGCTCTGTATCAGCAGATCGATGATCTGCAAACCGATCCCATTTCACAGGAAGAAGTGCAGCGCGCCAAGGATTCGATTCTTAATTCTTTCGTATTTAATTTCGATACTCCCGATAAAGTTTTGCGGGAGCGCATGGCTTATGAATTCTATGGATATCCCCAGGATTTTCTGGAGCGCTTCCGAGTGGGGATCGAAAAAGTCGACGCCGCAGATGTAGCGCGTATTATTCCAAAATATCTGCATAAGGATCAGCTGAAAATACTCGTGGTCGGGAACACGGCGGAGTTCGACAAGCCGCTGTCATCGCTCGGGCCTGTAACGAATGTGGATATTGCGATCCCCCCGCCACCGGCAGCGAAGGGTGAGGAACCGGCTACGAAACCGTCAGCCCCAAATCCCGAAGGCAAAGCGCTGGCCGCGAAGGCAGTCGAGGCGATGGGCGGAGCGGCAAAAGTTCAATCCGTAAAATCGCTGCGCTCAAGCTTTACGCTCACCCGAAAAACGCCGCAGGGAGATGTGCCACTCGAAGTGCAAACCACAATCGTTTTTCCGGATCGCATGCACGCCGATATTCAGACCCCGCGCGGAACCATGACGATAGTGGTGACGCCAACTGCGGGATTCATTGCGGCCGAAGGCATGGGCGTGCGGGATATGCCGGCGGCGCAAAAAGCTGACAGCATGCAGCAAATTCATCGCGATTTAATTTACGTCGCGCAACGCATAAACGATCCGGCGTTTATTTTTTCGGCGGCTGG
>Ga0182015_10005295_pt1 | contig 13464 bp, 10 predicted proteins | sample 712P3MmetaG_FD_120478 | JGI IMG/M metagenome (GOLD analysis project Ga0182015, IMG submission 120478) | Permafrost microbial communities from Stordalen Mire, Sweden - 712P3M metaG | ecosystem: Environmental > Terrestrial > Soil > Wetlands > Permafrost | place: Sweden: Stordalen | collected...
CCGGCGGCAGCTCGCACGCTCACCGTCTGTGGCCACCGCGTTATCTCGCCCATCCCCAGAACCCCCACGCTTCATCTCCCGACGTTTTCTGCGCCGTCAGGCGCCAAGCATAAGACTCACCAGCTCCCGCTCACTCGGCTTGGAGTGCGGTGGAGCGTCCACAATCGCCGTCAATCTGCCGCCCCTCATGACCCCGATGCGGTTGGAAAGTCCGATCAACTCTAGCAATTCATCGGTAATGAGAATGATGCAGGCACCCGATGCGGCGAGCTGTCTGATTAACTTGTAAACCTCCTCCTTGGCACCCGCATCGATCCCCCGTGTTGGATTGTCCAAGATAATGATGCTCGGCGATCGGCAAAGCCACTTTGCCAACACCACTTTTTGTTGGTTACCGCCGGAGAGTGTCGCACACGATGATCGCGAACTTCGCGCTTTTATGCCGAGTTCGCCAATGTAGCGCCGGGTCAGACGGTCCTCGAGCGCGGCGCGCCAAAGGCCCAGCCCACTCGAGAATATGTCCTGACCTCCGGCCAGCGACGTATTCCAAGCGACTGAGAAGCGGGGGATAATGCCCTCCACCAATCTTTCACCCGGCACGTAAGCCAGCCCTTGAGCAATAAGCTCACAAAACTCCGGTCGGACAGCGCGGCCGGCGGCCAGTCGAACTGTCCCCCCATCGGACGGCAGCAGTCCGGCGATGCCCTTGCCCAAATGCGATTTTCCAGAATCCAGCAATCCGCCGATCCCGAAAACCTCTCTTTCGCGGACCTCGAATGAGACATCGTGATAGTGGTCGCGGAGTGAAAGGTCCCTTACCTCAAGCTTCACCGCGGAGCGGCCGACTTGCTGCTGGTCCTCTTCGTGATAGTAATCGGCGTCGCGTTTGCGACCCACCATCAATCCGTGAAGGGCGCTCTCATCGGTATAGACGGGATCGACCGTGGCGACGAGGCGGCCGTCCTTTAGCACGTGGATCACGTCGCACACGCTCAGCACCTCGCTGAGACGGTGTGAAACGAAGAGAACGGATCCGTGCGCCCTGATGTTGCGAATTAGCCCAAATAGCGCATCTTCCTCGGGCTTTCCCAATGCAGAAGTAGGCTCGTCTAGCAGCACGAGCGGAGCCGCTATCGAAAGAACCTCTCGGGGAACCAAGCAAGCCCGCGCTATCTCGATCGACTGTCGCTTGGAAAAATCATAATCGCTCGTGCGCCGCCGCACGTCGATATCCAATTTCATTGCGTCGGCGATCCGTTGCGCCACCTCGATCATTCGCCGTTTATTGAGAATCTGCCCGCAGCGCGCAAAATGCGCCTCATGCGACAAAAGGATATTTTCGTAGACGGCAATATTAGGAATTAGCGCCTGTTCCTGGAACACCCGCGAGATGCCCAGGAGATTCGCCTCCTTGTAGTTTGCCGGAGAAATCTCCTTGCCGTGGAATTCCACGCGGCCGCGGTCCGGGCGCACAATGCCGGACAGGATATTGAACAGCGTCGATTTCCCAGCGCCGTTTTCGCCCACTATCCCGACGATACTATTGCTCGCGACAGTGAAGCTGACATCGTCGAGAACCACGCTCTCGCCGAATTTCTTGGACAGCCCTTCAATTCTGAGAATGTCGGCCGTCATCCCGATCGTCTCGCGGATCGCCGCCCGCGACTCAGATGCCGGCCAACGCTCCCCATATCGCGCTACAGCAGAATCCCCGGTCAAGCCTTTTTCATCGGCGAGGGATCGAAGAACTTGACCTTGTTGTGGCTCGCATATTCTTCCCGGACTGCCTTCGCTTCCCCGCTCTCCTTCGACTTCACGTAGGCGGCGGGATAAGTCCAGCCCTGCGGCTTTGGAATTCCTCCCCATTCGAGATCGATATCCATCGGGAACAGTTCCGCCTGCGGATCCCAATCGTTCGGATGCATGACCTTGGATATCTTGCGGTAGTCGAACGGCTCGACGCTGCCGCTAGTGACGTAACGCGAGAGATAGGCGTCGACGTTCGATTTGGTCATGGTCACTGAGCGCCAGCTCATCATGCGTTCCGCCGCCCGCGGCTTCCAACCGTGCATCACATCATACAGCCGAGTGGCCAACAAACCGCCCATATAGGCCGGAACGTTGGCGCTGGTCGCCAGGAGGGTGCCGGCTTTTATCGCCTCGGCACCGTGCGTCGTCCCATCGGCCCCGCAAAGGAAGACATCGCTGCCGGGATGCATTCCGGCGGCGCGCAGCGCAGCCATGCAGCCGTCGGCCACGTCGTCATTTTGCGCGACGACGCCGGCGATTTTGGGATAGCGCGCGATCAACGCCTCCATGGCTTTCTGAGAATCCTCTCGATTCCATTTTCCCGGCAGTTGACCGGCCAGCTTGATCTTGGGGAATGCCTTGATGGCGTCATCGCGGCCCCGCGAGCGGATGAGATCCGTCGAATTGCCTTCCACGCCGGTCACGCCGACTACATCGCCGCCGCCGTATTTGGCCATAACCGCTTTGCAGACTTCCTCGGTAACGCCGCGTTCCGCCGAGAATTCTTCAGGAACGGCATACATCGTATAATAGTCGCCGGCTTCGAACGGAGTGAACCAAGGCAACGTACCCCACGTGTTGTCGAGATACACCTTGTTCTCGTTGGCCAGTTGCGCGATACGCTTGATCGAACCGCCGCCGGGGGCATGAAGCATGACGCCCTTTACCCCGGCAGCGAGTTGCTGTTGAAACTGATCGAGCTGCCGTTCGGAATCCAACTGCCCATCGACCGAGGTGATGGTCATTCCCAGCGCCCGGGCGGCTTGGTGCGCGCCTGCGTCGGCATTGACGCAGTACTCCAGCCGCTCGGTCATGACCAAGTGAGCAATCTTGCCCGCTTCATCCGCGACCGCCATCGCCGGGATGCCGAGACTCGCCGCCGTCGCCGAGGCTACCGCGCTGTATGAAGCCAGCGACAGGAATTGCCGTCGGGAAACCCCGTGACAATCCAGCGCGTCCATATGCCTATCGATCACGAACTTCTTCGAGTAGTCGGGAAATAGTCTCTCATTCAATCGCTTTGCCATCGTTATCTCCTCCCTGGTTGTGCCGACTTGCTCCGGCTTTTCTAACGCGCGACGGCTACGAAACAGATTTTCTTGCGTTCGCTAACCCTCTGCACTTTGCCCTGTTCGACCAGCCACAAAAGATGGGTCTGAATGCATGCTTCCGCGTAGCAACGCCGTTCGCCGACGCCGGTCGAAACGGCGTAGTCCAACTCGGTCTTGATCGGCATAACCTCGGGCAGAAGTTGGCTGATGGTTAGAGGCTTGCCGGCACGAACCAGACACGCCAGCACGCGTTCGTGGGTATCGCGCTGCTGCATCTGCATGTGGAGCAGTCGCCGCTGTGAACTCGGTTGTGAGTAAGCCGATAGACCATGTCCCTCGAGCAGCAACTGCGGTTCGAATTGCAGGCAGCGCTGTATGGAGCGCGAGTGCGCCTTGGCATCACCTATCGGATAGGGCCCGAGCGGCGTCGGGTAATGCATGACATCGCCCGGATACAACGTCCGGGTATTGGGATTCCAAAGTCCGATGTGGCCGGGGCAATGCCCGGGAAGATGAACCACTTCCAACTTCAGGCCGCCGACATCAAGAATGTCGCCGTCCTCGACGGTATGATCCACTTCGACCGGGCGATTCCAATATTTGTTGACGATCGCCGGATCGGAAAGCCCGAAGCTTTCGCCCGGGCACAGATTGAAATCCTCCAGCATCAACTCGGGCGTGGTACCGAAGCGGGTGATGTTCTCCGGGCGGGTCACCAGCATCGGGTCTTCGATTATCGGCCGATCCAGCGGATGACAAACGACTGTGGCGCCGTAGCGTTTTTTGAGCATCAGCGCATTGCCGACGTGGTCGTAATGGAAATGGGTGACGAAGAGGTATTTTAGAGCATTCTTTTCGCGGTCGAGCAGTTCAACCAGGAACTCGCCCATTCCGTTGTTGTATTCCGGAAGCGTCCAATTGCCGCTATCGATCAGCAGATTTTCGCCTTTGCCTCTAATCAGGTAGACGCCGCTCTGCACGTAGCCGTCGACCTCGTCGTCAGCAAAAGGGCCGTGGATTCCTGGAATACCCCAACCATCCGGCGTCTCGGCCCAGAAGAAGATCATCCGCCTCCCCCCTTTGCACCCATGCCACATTATTTTTAGCCGCCGGCATGTAAGCGCTTACAACAAAGTGTAGCTGAACATCGGGGAAGCGTCAACGGACTTTGATCGGCGGAGACCTGAGTGGGATGCTGACGCGTGCACTCTCCACACGATTTTTTTTCGCGTCTTAGGCGCCGGGGCGGCGCGCGGCGCTCATGCCGGCTGGCGCCCCCGGCGCCCGCCCTGATGTTGAAACGCGGCCGTCCGTCGGGGGAATTTTTGTGTCGGGCAGCGCGCAGTCGTCTCCCGAATCACAAGATCGGTCAGCAGTTCGAGTGGGAGAACCGCAGCGCCGGTCTCGATGGCGGCAATGAGGCGCTTTGCGGCGCTGTCGCCCATCTCCTGCGCGGGGACGCGGACTGTGGTCAATCTTGGCGTGATGTACTGTGCGATCGGCATGTCATCGAACCCGACAATGGAAATCTCGTCCGGGATGGAAAGGCCAGCATCCCGGCATTCGGACAAGGCACCGATCGCTTGAACGTCGTTGGCGCAGAACACCGCCGTTGGCGGGCGGTCGAGCTGCAGCATCAGTTGCATTGCGGCACGGCCCTCGACGAATTCGAACGCCCGTTCGAACATCAGTTCGGGATCCGGCTCGATTCCGGCGTCGCGCAGCGCCTGTTCGAAGGCGATACGACGCTGAAGGGCTCGGTCGTTGAGGTCGCTGCGGCCGCAGATGAGGCCGATCCGTTGATGGCCTAGCGCCAGCAAATGTCCCACTGCGGCATGGGCGGCCTTGATATTGTCGAAGGAAACGCTAGGACGGTCGCGTGAACGGGTGAGCTTCCAGGTGATCACGAATGGACAATTGTTACGGACAATCTTGTCGTATACGACGCTGGCGCGCCGCTCGCCAGTCAGGATCAACCCTTCGACGCGACGTGATAGCAACTGGTGAATAAGCTCCGCCTCGCGCTCCTCAGAAAAATCCGAAACACCGACCAGCACAGTATATCCCGCCTGCTGCGCCGCATGCTGAACGGCTTGAGTCGAGGAACCGTAGATCGAATTGGTCACCATCGGGATCACTAGCCCCAGGAGCCGCGATCGGCGAGAGGCAAGCCCACCCGCCAATCCGTGCGAGACGTAGTGATGGCGCTCGATCACCGCTAACACCGCCTCACGGGTCGCTTTCTTGACCTTATTCGGCTGATTGAAGGAGCGAGACACGGTCGCTGTCGAAACGCCAGCCTCGCGGGCGATTTCGTTCATTGTGATCGCTTTTGGCGGCAAGCGCCTCGGAGCCTTGCGCGACATCATCCTCACCTAAATCGTGTGGCTGCAAATTGCGCGTACGCGGGTGGTCACCGCGGATCACGGAGTGCCGCCCCGCCTCGTTACAATACTGCAGATTGAGATTTTCCGTCCGCTTATATTGACACTTTGCAAAGTGCGTATATTAATTCGCTGAACAATGAAAGCGCTTTCATATATTGGGAGGGTTGGTGCGCCGTTACCTTAAGAAGGCGACTCCGAAGGAGCGCAGCGACATCGACGCGGTCGACATCACGGTGCGGAAGATGCTCGCCGAGATCGCCGACAACCGCGACGCGGCGATCCGGCATTATGCGGAAACCCTCGATCATTGGACCAAGCCTGACTTCCGCGTCTCGGCCGACGAGATTCGTCACGCCTCGTCGCGACTGCCAGAGACGTTCAAGGAGGATTTCAAATACGCTTACGACAAAGTCACCAGCTTCGCCCGGCATCAGCGCGACAGCATGAAGGACTTTGAAGTCGAGATAGAGCCAGGCATCTGGCTGGGTCAAAAACTGATTCCGGTTGCAAACGTCGGTTGTTATATCCCCGGCGGCAAGTATCCGCTCATCTCAGCTGCGATCATGAGCATCGGCACTGCTCGGGCGGCCGGCGTCGGTCATGTGATTGCCTGCGCGCCGCCGCGCGACACGGACGGCATTTATCCGCCGCAGCTCTACGCCCTGCACACCGCGGGCGCCGACGAGATCTATGTATTGGGCGGCGTTCAGGCTTTGGCGGCAATGGCGTACGGTTGCGTCGGCATGCGTGCCGTCGACATGATCACTGGGCCTGGCAATTCCTACGTTGCGGAGGCAAAACGCCAATTGTTTGGACGGGTCGGCATTGATCTCCTTGCCGGCCCTACTGAAATCTGCGTCATCGCCGACGAGGCCGCTGATGCCTCGCTTATTGCGACCGATCTCCTCGGCCAAGCAGAGCATGGTCCGGAAAGCCCGATCTGGGTCATCAGCACTTCTGAGAAGCTGGGATTCGCCATCATTCGCGAGGTCGAGCAGCAGCTTGTGACATTGCCGACCGCGGCAATGGCGGGTGCGGCGTGGAAAAACAATGGCGAAGTGGTCGTCGTCGATACCGATGACGAAGCTATCGCCGTCAGCGACGAATATGCCCCCGAACATCTTGAGCTGATGACCCAGCGAAACGACTACTATCTGCAGCGGCTGACCAATTACGGCAGTTTGTTCATCGGCGAGGAAAGCACCGTCGCTTATGGCGACAAAGGCGTTGGAACCAATCACACGCTGCCGACCGGCAAGGCGGCGCGCTACACCGGCGGACTTTGGGCCGGAAAATTCATCAAGACTGTCACCTATCAGAGGCTAACGCCTCAGGCGAGCCGCCGCGTTGCTCCGGCAATGGGTCGTCTCTGTCATGCAGAGGGCATGCTGGCGCATGAACTTACCGCAACGGTGCGGTTCAACCGATATGCGCCCAGCAACACGGAGTAGGTTCACGCAAGCGCTGGAAACCCTTTTCCAGCATTGCGGGAATAGCAACGACCGAGCGGGAACCGCCGGATAAACAAACCAATAAAACAGGGAGGGTTTCGATGACACAATATCGCCATAGCCGCCGCAGCTTTCTGAAACAGACAGCGCTCGGCACCACCGCGCTTGCGATCGCACCATCGCTCGTCATGGGCACCCGGGCGGCCCTGGCTGCCAAGCTCTCGCTCGAGAATGTTCACGTCGAAGCGGCGCAACGCGCGAAGGAACTCACGGGCGGGAAGCCGGTGACGCTGACGATTCTCGAGCCCTCCGGATCGCTCGGCAATATCAAGCCGGTTGCGGACAAGTGGAAGGCCGACACCGGTATCGACATCCAATACGTGGAAGTGCCGCTCGATCAGATCAATCAGAAGGTCCTGCTTGAGGCGGTCTCCAAGAGCGGTTCCTTCGATATCGCGCTGCCGGCCAGCTTCGGCATTCCCGATCTCGTCACGTCGGGGATTCTCGTTAATCTCGACGAGCTCGCGGAAAAATACGAGCCCGAGGGTTATCAGAAGGATTATCTCTATACCATTGCGAACTACTACAAGGGGAGCCTCTATGGGTATGAGACCGATGGAGACGCCTATGTCATGTTCTACCTCAAGGATTGGCTGGACGATCCGGAGGAAAACAAGAAGTTCGCCGACAAGCACGGCTACAAGCTGAAGGTTCCGGACACCTGGGAAGAACTCGACGCGATGATGGCGTTCTTCCACCGCCCGGACAAGAATCGTTTCGGCGGTGCCCTCTACCGTACGCAGTTCTTCATCGCGTGGGAATGGTGGGTGCGCTTTCACGCGAAGGGCCATTACCCCTTCGACGACGACATGAAGCCGCAGATCAATAGCGACGCCGGCGTCAAGGCGCTCGAGGAGTTGATTGCTGCTTCGAAATTCCTCTATCCGGGCGCGCGCAGCAATGGTCTGTTCGAGAATTTCGAGGCGTTCGGTCAGGGCGACAAGTTCTGCAACATCGGCTGGGGCGGCACCCAGAAGTTCCTGAACAGCAACAAGTCCAAAATCAAGGGCAAGATGGCCTACGGACCGATGCCGGGCGGGATTGTCAAGGGAGAGCTCCTGAAGACGCCCTACTTCAACTGGGGCTGGAACTATGTAGTCTCAAGCGTGTCGAAGCAGCCTGAGATCGCTTACCTGTTCACGCTCTACGCCTGCAGTCCGACAATGTCGACCATGGCCGTACGCGACGTCGACGGCTATTTTGATCCGTTCCGCCAAGTGCATTACAAGGATCCGCAGATAATCCAGAATTACTCTGCGCCCTTCCTCGCTGTGCACGAGCAGGCGATGCGCGACAGCATTCCAGACCTGTATCTGCGCGGCCAAGGTGAATATTTTGACGTCCTACGCGTCAATGTGCAAGCGGCCGATGTGGGTGAAAAGAAGCCCAAGGAGGCACTCGACGAAGTCGCCAGCAAATGGGAGACCATCACGCGCCGCATGGGCAAGCAGAGCCAAGTCGTGCAATGGCGATTCCTCAAGAGCAACTACCCGCAGGGAATCCGCGGTCGACTTGTCTGATATCGGGAATGACGGTGGGCTTAGGCTAGCGCCGACGCCCACCTTCACGGATGATCTCAAGAGATGGTGGAACAGGCTCGGAGCCCGGCGGCTCCACGATTTGTGATGAGACGAGCGTATCGCACGTTCGTCCCGTTCAACGTGGCAATCGCGCTTCCGGCTCAGCTGACGGTACTGACCGTCGTGCTGGTGCCGACGTTGATCGTAGCGTGGCTTAGCCTCACGGACTGGCAGCCGACTCAGGGAATCCCCTGGTACCAGGCGGAGTTTGTCTGGTTCTGGAATTACTACGACCTTTTTCACGATGCCCGCTTTGTCGCCGCTGTGGTACGGACTCTGCTGGTCGTTACCGGATGCATGACGGTCGAATTCCTGCTGGCAATGGGCCTCGCGCTCCTGTTCCTTGATGACTGGGCATGGCGGAAGATAGCCGTGAGCATCATTATCATGCCGATGATGATCGTTCCGGTAGATGCAGCCAATGCCTTCTTCATGCTGTTCAACGATCGTGGCCCGATCAACTATCTGATCTCGATAATCATCGGACGTCCATTCGAATTTGCCTGGCTGGCGGATCCCAACTGGGCGTTGCTGCCCATTATGCTGTCCGAGATCTGGCAATGGACGCCGCTGATGTTCCTGCTGGTGTTGACCGGCTTGATGAATTTGCCCGAGAACCAGATCCGCGCTGCCTATGTGCTCGGCGCGTCGCGGACGCGGATTTTTTTGCGTGTCATGCTGCCGCTACTGATGCCGGTGATCATTATCGCGCTGCTCGTGCGAAGCATCGAAACCTTCAAGATCTTCGATCCGGTCTACATCCTGACGCGGGGCGGCCCCGGCGCGGCGACCGAGACCATCTCGATGTTCATGTACAACGGCGCCTTCGTCTATTTTCGCATCGGTTACATCGCGGCTGCGGCGCTGATGATTCTGATCGTCGTCGTCGCGATCTGCTTCACCTTGTCCCGCCCGCTCAAGCGGCATCACCGGTAGACGAACATGTTCGGCGAGGACAAGGCTTGGGCGAGATGTTTGAAGCGCACAGCCGTGTGTATTGCCATTGTGATCGCCTTCTTTCCGATCTTCTGGCTTATCTCGACCTCCTTTAAGCCAATTGACGAATGGCAGAAGTTTCCGCCGGTCTGGATCAGTAGTCAGCCGACGTTGCAGAATTACCGCATCGTCTTCGCACCGAAGGCGGCACAGGAGTTTGCCGCCAAGCAGCAGGGCGCTATCGGCTACAAGGTGTCGGGCAGCGCCTGGAAAGCGTTCGGCGATTCGGCGGTGGTCGCAACCGCTGCGACGGTGTTGTCTGTGCTGTTCGGCACGCTGGCCGCCTATTCGATCGTTCGCTTCCACACCGGCGGCGACAGCTATCCCTTCCAGTTCCTCATGGTGCGGATCTTTCCGCCGATCGCCGTCGTGGTGCCCATGGTCATACTGTTCTCCATGCTACGCCTGTCGGATACCTATTTCGGGTTGATTCTCGCCTATACCGCTTTCACCTTGCCGTTCAGCATTTGGATGATCCGCAGCTTCATCGAGGAGGTGCCGGAGGAATTGGAGGGCGCCGCCCTGATCTACGGAATGCGCCCACTCCAGGCGTTTCTGAAGGTGACTTTTCCGCTGATCCGAGGGGGCGTCCTCGCGACCGCGCTCTTTGTCTTCATCCTCAACTGGTCGGAATTCCTCTTTGCGCTCACACTCACGACGGGGCATGTCGTGACTGTAACTTTGCAGGTCGCGAACTACGTTTCTGCGAGTTCGGGCAAGCTCTATGGCGTACAGGCGGCTATGGGTACGGTCTCGACTCTTCCCGTCATCTTCTTCGGCTATATCATCCAGCGTCACCTGGTGCGCGGGCTGAGCTTCGGGGCGATCAAGCGGTAGCACATGATGACGAAGCTCAAGCTCAGCGGGATCAGCAAGCGCTTTAGCGGACGCGATGCCGTGCGCGATCTGTCGCTCACACTCGGCCGGGGCGAGTTTCTCTCCCTCCTGGGGCCCTCGGGCTGCGGCAAATCGACGACTTTGGGAATGATTGCCGGCTTTATCCCGCCCGACGCGGGCGACATTCTGATCGACGGCAGCCGGGTCAACGAGTTGTCGCCGCAGCGACGACGCATCGGCTTGGTGCTTCAGGACTATGCGGTGTTCACAAGTCTCACGGTGCGCGCTAATCTCTCCTTCGGGCTCGAGGTGAAGGGGCTGAAGCGCGGCAAGCGGCGTTACGCTGTCGATGAACTGGCCCGCCAGTTCGATCTATTCGATCTGCTCGATCGTCGTGGCGGCAGCCTCAACATGAGCGAGATGCAGCGCGTCGCATTGGCGCGTACGTTGGCGACCGAACCGGAGCTTCTGCTGCTCGACGAGCCGATGTCGAATCTCGACGCGGAGATCCGAGCTCGGCTCCGGGGCGAGCTGCGGCAGCTCCAGAAGTCGCTGGCGCAGACCGTGCTCTACGTGACCCACGACCAGGCCGAAGCGCTCAGCATGTCGGACCGCGTCGCGGTCATGCGCGACGGTGAGATCGTACAGGTGGCGACCCCTCACGAAATCTATCACCGGCCGGCCAATCGATTCGTTGCTGAATTCATCGGCGACCCGCCGCTCAACATGATTCCCTGCGACGTCACCGCCGATGTCGCTACGACGGCAATCGCGCTTCCGGGCGGGGCCGTGCTCCATACCTCAGCGGTGCCCATCGCGTCGGGGCGGCACTGGCTGGGCGTTCGCCCCCACGATATCGAGTTGGTGGCCGAGGCGTTACCAGGGGCGGTGCCGGCGCCGCTGCGGTTCGTGGAGAATTTCGGTGCAAGACACGTGCTGCATGCGGAATACGCGGGCGATCTCCTTCGCATCGAGGTGGTGCCAGCCGCGCGGTCGATCGGGGAGATGCTTCATCTGCGCTTCTCCACGGGGCGGGGACTGCTGATCGATCGCACGAGCGAGCGCGTGGTTCCATTCCGCCAGCTGGAGGTCGCGGCATGAGCGCCGTAGCGGTGGAGCGGCTGCGAAAGGTGTTCAACAAGATCACGGCGCTGGACGACGTTAATCTTGCCATCGGCCGTGGGGAATTCTTGTGCGTCGTCGGCAGAACCAATGCGGGCAAATCGACGCTGCTCAAGACGATCGCTGGCCTATATCGCGCCGACGGCGGACGAGTGATCATCGGCGGCCGGGACTTTACCTTGCTCCCTCCGCATAAGCGGCACATCAGTCTTTTATTCCAGAACATTGCGTTGTTCCCAACGATGACCGGCTATGAAAATATCGCTTTCCCGCTACGCACGGCGAATGTACCTGCCGACGCCATCGAGCGGAGGGTCCGGTCGATCGGGCAAATGCTCAAGGTCGAGCATCTCTTGAATCGACTGCCGCGGACGTTTTCCGGAGGTGAGCAGCAGCGGGTCGCCATCGGGCGGGCGATTATCCAGCCAGGCGATCTGCTCATGCTCGACGAGCCGTTGACCAATCTCGACGCCAGCATCCGTATCCGGCTCCGTATCGAATTCAAAAAACTGCATCGCGAACTCGCGCAGACGATCATCTACGTAACGCACGACCAGGTCGAAGCCATGAGCCTGTCGGATCGTGTGGCGGTCCTCGACGGGGGACGTATCCAGCAGATCGGCTCGCCCGACGATGTCTACCACCGACCCGTCAACCGTTTCGTGGCTGAATTCATCGGCTCGCCGCCGATGAATATCATCGATGCCGACTTGAGCGAGTTCGACGGGCGGCTCTCGCTGATCGGGACAGGATTTAGCCTGCCGGTCGAGGAGAGCGAGGGCCAGCGCTGGCGGCAGATGAAGCTGCCACGACGGCTTGCCTTCGGCGTTCGGCCAGAGCGAGTAATCGTGGCACCGAGCCCCACAAACGACGCGCCGATCGGAGCCAAGATCCTCTGGGTGGAGCATCTCGGCAACCGCTCAATCATCGCGCTACGGATGGGTGAGGTGACGCTAACCGCGGTAGTCCCGCCGAATAATCCGTTCAACGCCGACCGGCGGGCTTGGGTCGGGCTCCGGCCCGAACCTCAACATCTACTCAGCCGGGAGACCGGAGTCTTCTTTCAACTCGCATCCTGATTTGGGAAAAAGCAGAGGGAGACAGGGCATGAGCAGCAATAAAGGATCGGCGGCATCTGGAGCATTGGATTTGCCGGGGAAATACACATACTCTTCCTTCTCGACGGACCTCGACCTCCCGCCGCCCCGCACCCTGGCGGAGATCGTGGCGATGACGCCCTCCACCATGGCTAACGCATCGCGGCTGGCAACAACCGCCTACAGCGAACTGTTGCAGGTCGCAGGGAGCTTGGAAGACGCGGCATATCGTCGGCTCATGACCGAATGCATCGCTGCCCCCAAAGTGACGTTCCTCGAGATGTATCCGACCGAGGCGGACCGGCGACGGCTCTTCGCGGAAATGGTAAAGCTAGGATTCTTTAATAAGGAAGATTCACCGGAGCACGTCTGGCCGCACGGGCACATGAAGCCGCAGACCTATCTGACGGCACCGTCGAGCCACAATGATTTCTACAATGCGCATCCCGGGGGTCTCGCTGTGACGGTTGCTTACAACATTCGCATGGCTGAGGCCTACACGAACAATTACCGACAGATGTTCGGCCTGCCGATCAATCGCGACTTGCCGGCGGCGGCTCTGTGCGTTCACGAATACCCTAAGGTTTGGCTTTATCAGTGGCAGCCAGACGGCTCCTGGCTCGAGGAGCCGCGTACCGTCTACGACGATACGTGGCACGCGCACTGCATTTACGTTACGGCGGAACTCATGCATCGCCGCTACGATGCGCGCATTGTCATGGCGATGGCGGCGGCGCATCAGTTGTCGGCGCTCGAGGCGTCGATGGACGGACGCCGAGTCGTCTGCCAGTGGCACGGGCTCCACCGCGTCGCACACTTCATCAAGGCGGCAGCGGTAATGGCGCAGGTTGACC
>Ga0182015_10005296_pt1 | contig 13464 bp, 11 predicted proteins | sample 712P3MmetaG_FD_120478 | JGI IMG/M metagenome (GOLD analysis project Ga0182015, IMG submission 120478) | Permafrost microbial communities from Stordalen Mire, Sweden - 712P3M metaG | ecosystem: Environmental > Terrestrial > Soil > Wetlands > Permafrost | place: Sweden: Stordalen | collected...
ATGTTGGTCGCCTGGTTGAAGTCCACCCACAGGCCGCCCATGGTGTAGTGCATGCCCGGGAAAATCTTCATTGGCGTGTCGCGGGGATCGTCGCCCACGAACTTCTCGTAGATTTCGAGGATGCCTTCCAGCTTGCGGTCGAGAATCTTACGGTCGATGTGGGTGAGGTCGAGGTAAACCATCGGCTTGCCATCGATGCCAAGGTTATGCTCGAACACCACCTTGAAGATCGCGCGGGTCGCAATATCGCGCGGCACCAGGTTGCCGTATTTGGGATACCACTCCTCGAGGAAGTACCAGCGTTCACCTTGAGGAATGGATTTTGGATCGCGCTTGTCGCCAGGAGTCCGTGGAACCCAAACGCGTCCGCCTTCACCACGCGCCGATTCCGACATCAGGCGTAACTTGTCGTTGCCCGGAATGCAAGTGGGATGCACCTGAATGAATTCGCCGTTCGCGTAGAAGCAGCCCTGCTGATACAGAGCGGACTGGGCCGAGCCGGTGCAGACCACGGAATTTGTCGATTTGCCAAAGATGGCGCCATTCCCACCGGTTGCGATAATGATGGCATCGGCGGGGAAAGTGCGGACCTCCATGCTACGCAAGTCCATGGCGCAAATGCCGCGGCAGACACGGTTTCCATCGAGCACGGCGGAGAGGAACTCCCAGTGCTCGTACTTCTTCACTTTGCCTTCGGATTCGTAACGGCGGACCTGCTCATCGAGAGCGTAGAGAAGCTGCTGACCGGTGGTGGCCCCGGCAAATGCCGTGCGGTTATATAAAGTTCCTCCGAAGCGGCGGAAATCAAGCAGGCCTTCCGGGGTACGATTGAAGGGCACGCCCATGCGATCGAGCAGATCGATAATGCCGGGCGCCGCCTCGCACATGTCTTTGACCGGGGGCTGGTTGGCCAGAAAGTCTCCGCCGTAGACCGTGTCATCGAAGTGCTTCCAGGTCGAGTCGCCTTCACCCTTCAAATTCTTGGCCGCGTTAATTCCGCCTTGCGCGCACACGGAGTGCGAACGCTTTACCGGTACGATGGAGAAAAGATCGACGCTCGCGCCCATCTCGGCGATCTTGATTACCGCCGACAGGCCGGCAAGACCGCCGCCAACTACGATAATTTTCGGAGTCGCTGCCATGTTTATTCCACCGGCTTTCCGGTTGTCGCCGCGCTCGATTGAGCGTTCGCTCTTATCGCGGGAGTCGATCTCATTGCAGACGTTCCAGGCTCGGATTGGCTTTGCGGGAAACGTTCGCGGAAGGTGTACAGGCTGACCAATCCCACACCGCACATCAAGAAGAACAACGCAAGGCAGACCACCAGGAACCGCTGGCGCGCTTTTTCACCGGCGGTGATTCCCCATTTGGCGGCAAAGAGCCAGATACCATAGGCGAAATGCCAGCAAGCGGCGATCAAGCCGACCACATAGAAGGCCAGCAATGCTGGATTCATCAACTCCTCTTGCACTTTTTCAAAGGACGCGTTCGGGAAGGCATGCAGGTCGACGCCGCTGAAGCGCATCGTGTACGTGTGCCAAACGATATAGACGAAGGCGATGCCGCCGGTCCAGCGCTGTGCGGTGTACATCCAGTTGCCGCTCCACGGATATTCGGTCGTATTCCCATCGCCGCGATACCAGATATAGAAGCCGTAAAGGGCGTGGAATAAAATGGGCAGCCAAATGCCGAAGAGTTCAAGAAAGAAAACCAGGGGCAAGTTTCCGAGAAAGCTTACCTGGCGCGCGTACGCGTCGGGTCCGGTGATTGCGGTGGAGTTCGAAATCAGAATATGTTCGAACAGGAACGCGCCGACGGGAATAATCCCGGAGAGCGAATGCAGCCGCCGTAATAGAAATGAGGTGCCCTGTCCGGCGCGCAATGGCGCGACCGCATGGACTGCGACGGCCTTTACGGCGGGCGCAGAAGAACTGGCTGACGCCACGAAAACTCCTTACGAGATCAAGTAGGGAAAAAGAACCTTACATTATGTTGGCGTGATGGAGTGAAGTCAAGACTGCGCGCGGTATTCCACGAAATTTATTTTAAGAACGTGCCGATATGGTGACCAAGAACCCGACATCAGCGGTTGCGATCAGTTTGATCGCGCTGCTTCTAGGCTTTTTAATTTACATGGCGCTCAAAAGCGCGGCAGCGCACCTGAGGGCGGCCAAGTTACGATCCGTGCGCATGGATTCCCGTGCAGCCATGCTCGTGTGCCTGGAACAATCCCCGCCGCCAAATACTTCCGGGATGAAGCCTGCGCTCGATCGATTGCTTGCGCCTGTGCTGGAGCGCGGTGTACTCGCTGCGGAGACGGGCGCCGGGCTCGTCATTGGAATTCTGGATCGTGGCGTGCAAGAAATTTACGCTTACGGAGCCGCGAAAGAAGACTCTATCTTCGAGATTGGTTCCGTTACAAAGACTTTCACAGGTCTTGCCCTGGCGCAAATGATCGCCCAAAAGCAGGTTACTCTGGATCAACCAGTGCGCGAGTTGCTTCCTTCGGCTGCGGTTTCCAAGCCTGCCGGCGCAGAAATCACACTGCTCGATCTGGTCACGCAACGCTCCGGTTTGCCCCGCCTGCCGAACAATCTCTCCATCACTATGAATAATCCTTATGCGCACTACGGGTCCGATCGACTGTATAGATACTTACGGAAGCGAGGCCTTGCGAAACCTGCAGGGGCACAGTTCGAGTACAGCAATCTTGGCTTCGGATTGTTAGGGCAAGTGCTGGCACGGCGTGCTGGGATGTCGTACGAGGAATTGATTCGGCGACAGGTCTGTGAACCGCTTGGAATGACGGACACGGCGGTCACGCTCTCCCGCGCACAGAAAACGCGGCTGATTCCGGGTCACAATAGGGCGAATAAACCTTGTGCGTCATGGGATTTCAAAGACGCTCTTGCCGGGTGCGGAGCATTGCGTTCGACTGCATCCGATCTTCTACGGTATGTGGACGCAAATCTGCATCCGGAACAATTTGCCCGTATGGAAGCCGAGCCGAACTCTCCCGCGGGTACCCTGCCAGAGGCAATTGTTCTTTCTCACCAGGAACACGGCGATGCCCAAGGTTCATTCAAAATTGCATTCGCCTGGATGTATGTTCCGCAAACGCTAGGTTTCTGGCACAACGGCGGAACCGGCGGTTACACGGCTGAGATTTTGTTCAATGTGAAGAAGAATCGGGGCATTGTCGTGCTCCATAATCGAAATGACATCACGCGGTTGCGATCGAAGCCGAAGTTCAGCAGCGAAGTATTGGAAAATGTTGTGCGGCTGATGAATAGCGCGGATCAACGATAGTCGCCGCTCACCAGAGTCCGGAAGCGTCGCTCACGACTGGCGGATAAGCCAATCCAGCAATTGGCGGAACGCACCACCGCGATGACTGTATTCAGATTTTTGTTCGGCAGTCAGTTCGGCGAAGGTCTTGCCGATGCGCGGGAAGTAAAACAAGGGATCGTAGCCAAACCCGTTCGCCCCGCGAAGAGTTTCCAGGACGACTCCTTCGGCGGTTCCTCGGAACGTTTCCAAAGTTCTGCCGTCTCGGGCGGCGGCCAGAAGGCACACGAATCTGGCTGTGCGCTGGCCGGGAGAAATCCCTTTGAGTTCGCGAAGAACGCGTTCGTTGTTGGCGTCATCGTCCGTGTTGGCTTCCGCCTGTTCCGGGTTCAGGGACGCATAACGTGCAGAATGCACGCCCGGCGCGCCCTTCAGGGCGTCGATCTCCAAGCCCGAATCGTCGGCCACTACCAACTCTCCCGGAGCGTATTGGCTATACTCTTCGGCTTTTTTTCGTGCATTGGCTTCGAAGGTGAGTCCATCTTCAATGACTAAGGGCAGGGAAGAGAAGTCAGGGATACTGCCAACCTCCACGCTATAGCGAAGTGCGGCGCCGGCGAAGTCTCGAAGCTTTCCTGGGTTGGAGGTTGCTATAAGAATTTTAGGCATTGCAAGCTTAAGATAAATTAACTGCTGAGCTTCGTGGATGTGCCTCGCGCGTCCTTCATTGAAAACAGCTTCAATGAAACCAGGGCTGCAAGAATCGCAATCAAAGAAATCCATGCACCGATGATGCGGTCCCATGTGCGAGTGAATGTAATTCGAACCGTGTTAGAACCCGCTCCCACCGGAACAAGCATTTGTCCCGTGCCCTCCCGGTTGGCAGTCTGCACTGCCCGTCCGTTGACTTCCACACGCCATGCGGGATAGTTGAAGAGACGCAAGGCTAGAGCATCCGGAGCTGACATATCGGCCGTGAATAATTTATTTCCGGCATTCCATTCCGTAACGCGTATCGCAGCCCGCGCCGGTCCCTCCACTGTTACGCGCCTCGCCGCTTTATCGACCGTGGAAGCATCGGCCCCCGCGGGTGTGTATTCGTCGGTGCCTTCGTATCCCGCCCCTGTGGCAATGTTGTCTTGTATCTCGTGTAGGTCAGCGGCATTGTCCCACCAGGGCACCTGGAAATAGCGCCATCCGAAGGCCAGCACGCACAAAGCGGCAGTGTAGAACGCAATGCGTGTCGGCCATCGTCGTAATCCAATCGCGGCAAACAAGCTGAAGGGAACTCCTAAACACAACAACCACCGCCACGGAAATTGCATGAATCGCAGTTTCGGAAGAACAGTCCACAAGAAATTTGAGATGGATAGCATCAACACCGAAATGGCGGACGCCCAAATCGCTAGCGAGTACCAAACTTCACGGTTGCGTTTGCACCGACGCCATGCAATGTAAGCGGCTCCCGCGGTCAGAACAATTTCGGTTGCCGCAATCCAGGAAATGAGACGGTTGAAGGCGTCATGATCGGGGTCGCCGGTATGCACGAAAAGAAAATTGTCCATTGGGCGCGCTCCCGGAGAAATTGCATTCGCAATGTTGATCCATCTTTGCTCGTACACTGCAGGCAATAAATAAAAGGCGGCCAGAGCAGCACCGAGAAGGACGGCAAAAAGTCCAGTCATCAGAATCTGAGGTGAGCGCCGCTGAACCGCGATTACGATGACGAGCAACGCGAGCGAGTAGTGGATCATCAGCGCTGCGGGAGCGTTCACCAGCCAAGCTGCGGCCAACACGATTCCAAGGTAAGCGATCCCCTTGCGGCCCCATTTTTCTTGACGCAGCAGTAACAGCAACAGCAGAGGAGGTAGACAACTGGCCAGCAATTCGGCAAACGCGCTTCGCCAGTAAACAATCACGAGATGATAAGGGTTGATGGCATACAGTACGGCGGCATAAGTTGCATCGCGCCGAGTCAACCATTCACGGGCCAGCACAAACATGGAAACGCCTGCCGCAGCCAGGGCCAGCCAAATATAAATGGCAGAAACCAGGGTCCAGGGAAATATCGCGGCCAGTAATGCCCCAAGCGTCCAGGAAATAGGTGGATAGAAAATGAAGCGCGGTTCCCCGTAGGCAAAATGCGCGAGCGATGCCCAACGCGGATAGAAGATCCCATGCTTCCACTGAGAGAGAACTTCAAGCCATGAATCGAGATGAAACTCAATATCGTGACCGGAGGGAATGCCGAAAAAGAAAAACGGAATTTCCACCGCAAAGGCGGCAGCCGCGATTACCAGGAGGGGCATGCTCGTGAGCGAACGTTTTCCCGGTAAAGGTCCCGTAACCTTTAGCGGTAACGAGTCTTTCATCTGACGCAATTTTGAAGTATTCTCCAGCCGCTTTCCAGCCTTCCTGTACCAAACGTACGTTTTCTTGTTTCTGTGCGCGCACAAGCATGTTCGCACAAAGCTTGATCAACCGGGCTGGATGCTAGTAAAGAGACTGAATACCGCCAGGGATTTGGAGAACCAAGATTTTCCTTAAAGGGGAACGCAATATCTCGAATTTTTCATCCAGTTTTAATCTGGCTGAAACGGCCCTGCAATAGGCGTCCGCTAAGTTAACTCACACAGGGGTGGAACAGACTTGGAGAAGTCAGAACCCGACGCCAGAGACGGGGATCGGGTTCTGCTTCTCCGGTAAAGTCAATCTCACTCAGGCCTCTCTCGCTTCCCGCTTCTGTTGGATCCTCCTTGCCTTCTGCCCGACGTTCTTCCGACCATCCGCCCGTTTCCCGGCGACGAGAGGCCTTGACTCGACTTGCTGAATGTGAGGAATCGGAAGAAAAGAACTTCGGAAGGCTAAGACAGATTAGGTGGGGATGCTTTCGCCGGATCGCTGGTATCGCAGCGCTTCCAAAAACTCATCCTGTTGCATCTTCGTACCGACCCGCAGCAGGTCGAGCAATGGATCTTCCATTTCCTCAGCTTCGGAGTAGGAGTCGGCGCGAGGCTGGAACTGACTCGAATCCGCTTTAAGTGCCTGTGGCGAAACATTCATTTCCGGCACTGCCTGGGGACAACTTCGCAGAACGCTGATCAGATTACCAACCTGCGCCCGCTGCTCGGCCGTGCGCGACGGAAATTCCACGCCCATACCGTAACCCGGATGAACAACTCGCACCATGCCTTCGGTGTGAACTTCCATATCGCCGCTTCGCAGGCAAAGGTCGACCAAAACGCGTTCCGGAAACGGCGAATCCGTTTCCAGGTAGCAGCCGCCGAGGCTTAGATCTGTGAGCTTACAGTGCGGAACGATTTCCTCCGGACCTGGACGGTTGGCCAAAGCCGCCGCCTCCAGCCAGGATTGCAGTTGAGTGACAATGGATTTGTCTAAGTCGAGGAACCGCACGCCAGTCTGTCCGTTGGGCTTGGCCCAAGCCACCTGACCGCAAGCCCGCACCTCAATATTGGAGCCCGGCAACTGAAAGCGAAAATTCAACAGCGCCGTCGGAATTTGCGGTTCCGCTGTAAGAACGTCCATTCCTGTCTCGCTCAGGTCCAGCAGAATGCCTTCCATTTTGCGTGTGTCAGGCAAGCTGAGCTCGACCGCGGCTTGTACCGGAACACGGTAAGCCCGGCGACGCTCTCTGGTCAGAAGAGCGATTACAGCGCGCAGGCCCGCCGTTGCACTCTCGTCGGTGAGAGGTTTATACAGTACAAAATGTGCTCCGCCACTCAAGATCTCTCGAGCCCGGGTTCTCTCTGAAAGCAACGCGACGGTGATTGGCGTTACGCCCGAATTGATTTTGCAGCCTTCCTCGAATAGTTCGGCTGAGGCCTTCACCTCTGCGACACCCGCATTCCGGTAATCGAAAATCAATGTGTCGAATTTCTGTTGGCGCAGGCGGTCCAGAGCCGGCGCTACATTGCTGAAATGTTCCACACTTACTCCTGAAGCCGCCAGTACGCGGGTCAGGACCTCGGTGGCGCAATCGTCCGTGGAAACCAGCAATGCAAATAGGGTCATGGAATCGTCCTCGCGAACCGCGGCGGGATTATGGCCAGCGCGGCGTAGTTGCCCGAGCTGCCTTGGGTGATGCCGTAGCTTGACTGGCGCCCGCTTTTGCCGCCATGGCTCCGGAGTTCGATGCTTCGTCCACTTCCATCAGGACGGCGTTATCGTCCTCGTCATTGTCCGCCAGCAAGGGAGCCACTTCACGAAGTTTCTCCGCCGCCTGCTGAAGCATTTCGATTTGCTTTCCCAGTTGAGCGTACTTGGCCTGTTTCTGCCGTAACACCTCATGGATATCTTTCATACGACCCCCAGTGGTGACTGTATGAATGCAACCTCCGTCGCGTCAACGATAATTACCAGTGGTGGGTTACGGGGGTAATGGAATGACAAGGAAAATCCGACAGAAAACCACGGGAAAAAGAAAAGCCCCGCGGAGCGCGAGGCTTTCGTGAGGCGGATTTAAGAAAAAAAGCTATGCTCTTAGCTTGCGATGCACCAGTCCAGCCAAACCGAGCAGCCCTGTTCCTAACAGTCCAAGTGTGCCGGGCTCGGGAACTGTGGTCACGACGTTCGTATCGCCGCTGGAAATCTTTGTGGTTCCATTGAAATAGCCCTTGCCGGTGTTGACGGTCAGTTGCACCGTAGCGCCATACACCGTTTGGCCGTTGTACCAGGTGCCTGTAATCGCGCCGGTCAGCGTGTAGTTGTGGGTGCCATTGGCCAAAGTCACCATGGTCCAAGTCACGGGACCCGAGAACGTGCCAGTGAAAAGATTACCGCTGGGAAGGCCCTGACTGCCGTTGCTAAGAATGTCAAAGGTGCCGCCACCGCTAAAGCTTGCGCCCATCTGCAGGCTCCCGGAGGTCATCGCACCGGTGGAAAAACTCAACCCGCCCAAGCCGCCTAGGATCTTTCCCTCACCATTGAACCCATTCACAGCGATGAGTTCAGATCCCGTCAGGCTCATTCCCGCTGAACTTCCGGTAAGCGTGCCGCCGCTGTTGGTAAAGTCCACATCATTTGAGCTGTCAGCGAACGCCGCCAGTGGAAGTGCCAACGCAAGTAGAGCCAGCCAAACTATCCGCTTCATACCTTCATCCTCCTGAACTCTGTGCAGAAAGCTGTTAGTGTTCAATCGGAGGGCTGGGCCTCCGTAGTCGGGAGAAAACTACTGTCCGAGTGTCCCTAAATGCACACTGAGTGCCAAAGTGGGACGCACGTCCCATATATTGATTCTAAGGTTCTTACCCTAGACTGATTCATGTCGCCCGATTTCTGAAACCGCAAAGCTGTGCACATTTAGAGACTCCCTTTGCGTTCATCGTCCTGTAACGTTTTAGGACACAGAAGCTTAGCGGCCAATGTAGGTACTCTAAATTCGTGCATTGGCGAATCGCCAGAAGTGTAATTCAGATTGCAATTGGAGACAAGAGGCGTCTTAGCTAAATAGTTACATGAACGGTTCCCACCTCGAAAACCGTCGCCCTTAAGCGACTCAATAGCGGGACCATATCCGGATTTAGCGCCAATCAGTTTCTTGTACGAGCTCTCTTTGTTGTAGGTAGGACGGTCGATATTGACCTGCCGCAGTTAGCTTAGCGGGTCGACCTTGATCAGTTCCCTGAGTCGGCGGGAAAGATTCATCGCCAAAGATCGATAAAACCGCGAAGCGAGATGAGGGAAGAGCTCAAACAAGCCCTCCAGCGTTGGACGATCCAGATAGTATGCGATGATCTCTTCTTCCGCGACGACATTTACGCTCGCTGGCGCGTCCTCCAAATAGGACATCTCACCGCAGACTTCCCCGGGCCCAATTGCGCCGCGGCCGGATTTCGTTGGAATCTGTACTCGCGCCGTACCCTTCAGTAGCAAATAAATGCCATTGGATTTCTTGCCGCGCTGGATCAAAGTCTCCCGCTTGCTTAAATTTACTCGGAGCGCTTTGTCCGCAACCAGTGCCCAATCATTCGGGGTGAGGTAAATCAATCCGTTTTTTGAAGACGATAAAACGGACAACTCGTGTTCTATGACCTTGGCCATGGCTTCTTACCCGATTATAGAGACTAATATTTCGGACTGATGAGAACTTGAGCGCGGACGAACCTTGTGCAGAACGAGCAATCGACGCCTAGACTAGCAGAAAATCTCCGCCTTCGACCTGGCAAATCCTATTTTGCCTACGGAGTACCTATCTGTATAACTCTCTCCTCGGTGTATTTTGACTCCCTCATCCCATCTCGGTTACGCTTGCTCTCCGCATGAACTCCGCTGCTCCCGCGATTTCGGTCCATGGTCTTAAGAAATCGTACGGATCGGTACACGCTGTAAAAGGAATCGATTTTGAAATACAGCCTGGAGAAGTATTTGGGCTGTTGGGTCCTAACGGGGCGGGTAAGACTACGACGGTGGAGATCCTTGAGGGCCTGCGGCCGCGTTCGGCAGGCGAGGTGTCCGTCCTGGGATTTGATCCCGATCGCCAACGCCAACAACTCAAGGATCGCATTGGCGTTTGCCTGCAGGCCACGAATCTGCCGGAAAAAATTCGTGTGCGCGAGGCCATGCAGGTCTTCTCTTCCTTCTACAGCCGTCACGTCGACTTGGAAAAGCTGCTGACGCGCCTTCAATTGGAAGAGAAGCGCGACGCGTTTTATAGCACTTTGTCCGGCGGCCAGAAACAACGGCTTGCGCTGGCTCTAGCCCTGATCAACGATCCGCAACTCGTGTTTCTGGACGAGCCGACCACTGGTCTGGATCCGCAAGTCCGAGTCGAGATTCATAATCTGCTGGAAGAACTTAAGCGCGAGCATCGCACCATCCTGATGACCACCCACTATATTGAGGAGGCCGAGCGCCTCTGCGATCGCGTAGCCATCGTCGATGAAGGACGCATTATCGCCCTCGATACTCCGGCGCGTCTCCAGCAGCAAAGCCGAAACGCTTCCAGCATTGTGGTGACCTGCGCCACGACATTCCCGGAGAACCGTCCGGCGTGGGCCGAGGCCCTTCACAGCACGTTAGACCCGACGGGTCGAACCCTTGCCGTAAACTCGCGCCGCCCAGCGGCCACGCTGGTGGATCTCGTAAAGTGGATCGACCAGCAGGGCCTGGAACTGGTCGATGTCAGCCTTAAGCAGCCCAGTTTGGAAGACGTCTTCATCGAACTCACCGGCAAGAAGCTGCGGGAATAACGCTCAGGATGAAAGCCCTCAAAGCACTCATCGTTCTCGATCTGAAGCTGGCCCTGAGGAACAAGTCTGTAATTTTCTTCAACTATTTGTTTCCGCTCACTTTTTTCTTTATTTTCGGTCAGGCCATGCATGCCGACCGTGGGGCCGCCATGACCGTCGTCATTTCGATGGTGCTCATTATTGGGATACTGAGCAATGGGCTGATGGGCGCCGGAGTTCGCGCCGTGCAAGAGCGCGAAGCCAACATCCTTCGCCGCTACAAAGTAACGCCGATTACCCCGGCTCCGTTGCTCATAGCGTCAGTGGTAACCGGCTGGATTTTGTACATGCCCAACGTGATCCTTATCTTCACGCTGGCGCACTTCCTGTACGGCATGCCGTGGCCGCAGTCGATAGTTTCAATCCTGATCTTTATAACGCTGGCGATCATCGGCTTCCGCGCCATCGGAATGATCCTGGCCGCCGTCGTCAATTCGATGCAGGAGAGCCAGCTGATCGTCCAACTGATTTACATTCCAATGCTCTTCCTGAGTGGGGCAACCTTTCCACTTTCCATGTTTCCCCAGTGGTTGCTGGTGGTGACCCAGTTTCTGCCCGCGACTTATATGGTAATCGGCATTCAGGGAATGCTGTTACGCAATGAGGGAATCGGCGCGAATCTTTATCCGGCTCTTGCTCTGGTCTTGACCGCGTTCGTTGGTCTTTTCGTCGCCTACAAGCTGTTCCGCTGGGAAAAAGAAGAAAAGATTCGTCCCGCCGCGAAGCTCTGGCTCGCGGCCGTGCTCGCTCCATTCTTGCTACTCGGCTTCTGGCAGATGCACGCCCGCACCGGCATCGCCAAGACCAAAATCATGAACCGTCAACTCGCCCGCGGGGACACTTTTCTGATTCGAGGCGCTCGAATTTTTGTGGGTGACGGAAAGGTGATCGAGAACGGCTCCATACTCGTTCGCGGCGGCAAGATCGCCGAAGTCTACGAAGGAACTGGTCCCGATCCCAAGAGCCTTCATGCAGAAACCGTTGAAGCCGCCGGTAAAACAATTCTTCCTGGGCTCATTGATGTTCACGTTCACCTGGGCGCACCCGGCGGCTTTTATCCGGAAATGAGCAAGTATGATCCCGAAAAGGCCATGTTACGGAACCTCGCCGCCTATCTCTACAGCGGCGTCACCACCGTGCGCAGCGTTGGCGATGGCTTGGACGCCATTCTCAAAGTACGTACCGAAGTAAATAGTGGCGAAGATCTTGGCGCCGAACTGGCTACTTGCGGCCCACTGTTCACCGCCGCCGGAGGTCACGGAACAGAGTATTTCAAAGGCGTTCCGCAAAATCTTCGCTCGAACCTGGAAAAACAATTCCTTCGCATACCTACTTCGATCGATCAAGCTGATCAGCAAGTGGACGAACTCAAGAGCCAACACGTGGACTGCATCAAAGCTATCCTCGAGGCGGGCGCGGGTGGCAGCGTTTATAACCGTCTTGACACCTCACTGTTCGACGCTATCGCGCACGAGGCTCACGTTGATTCATTGCCCCTCTCCGTTCACACCGGAGACGTCCGCGATGTAACCGATGCCGTACAGGCACGAGCAAACTCGGTTGAGCATGGATCTTTTCGCGAAAAAATTCCGGATGCCCTCTTCGAGCAGATGGCCCGGGATGGAATTTTCTACGATCCGACTCTGAGTGTCGGAGAGGCGATGAAGGACTTTGCTGCGGGCAAAGCTGATCTGCTCAAACGATCTCTGGTTCAACAAGTCGGTCCGCCGGAACTCCTGCAGGGAACAGAAGCTGCAATGGATTCATCTGAAACGGAATCGCTGCGGAAATCTTTAGCCGAGTATCCCGTCGACATGAACATCGCCGTCGACAACCTGAAGCGCGCTTATGCTCATCGAGTTTCTCTGGTCACTGGCAGCGACGCAGGGAGCTATCTGGTCATTCATGGCCCCACGGTGCAACATGAAATGCAATTGTGGGTTCAGGCTGGAATCCCGCCAGCCGTAGCGTTGCAGGCTGCAACTTTAAACGCCGCTCGCCTAATGCGGTCGGAGAACCACATCGGACTAATCCACCCTGGCAACGACGCCGATCTTCTTGTGATTGACGGCAATCCCCTCGAAGACATTACCGCCATTGAACGCATCTCGCTGGTTGTATTCAAAGGCGAACGCATCGACCGAACCGAACTGTTCAACCAACATTGAGATTTGGTTGAGTGATGTGGGCCAGGACGTTGCCGCCAAGACCGGACAATCGGCCGAGAAGTTCTTGGCTGCTGATCTGGTGGTGGGTTCGCGGGAGATGGTGCGCCCTGAGAGATTCGAACTCCCGACCTTCTGGTTCGTAGCCAGACGCTCTATCCAGCTGAGCTAAGGGCGCTTCTCTGATTGGCAGGTGAACTTGTTCATGGATTATAGCGGAAGGCGTGGCGGCAGGGAACCCACTGCGAAGCCATTTTAACGTGGCAGTAATTCTTTCCAGCGGCGAGCATTTCCTACAAACACTTATTTCAAGCAATCACCTGTTTTGAGTAGGTTAGAGAATGGCACGCCGTGTGCTAACACATATAACAGACGAAGTGGCGCGCAACGGGGCGCTCCAAAGATACTTCGGCCAGAGGTTCTCTTGAGCGCCCCTTGCATTTCCCCCGACCTCCCCCGGTCGCTTTTCCATCGAGTCTAGGCCATTGCCATTTGGTCGCTTACGTCAATACCAGCTTGACGCAACAGCTTGGCCACTGCGTCAGCCTTCATCCGAGATGCGTCATACCCAACCCTCACAGTTCTATCTGCTTCGTTGAACTGCACGCCGCGAATTCCATAGACCTCACGCATGCCGTCGATGGCGCGCATCTGAATCTCTCCCGGCGCAGCGCCATAGCGGTAAACCACGTCCAGATAAGTCATCGTAATCCTCAGGTTTGATTGTGCCCGGATTAGCCTCCGGGCTGAATCCAATATAAAGC
>Ga0182015_10005297_pt1 | contig 13462 bp, 12 predicted proteins | sample 712P3MmetaG_FD_120478 | JGI IMG/M metagenome (GOLD analysis project Ga0182015, IMG submission 120478) | Permafrost microbial communities from Stordalen Mire, Sweden - 712P3M metaG | ecosystem: Environmental > Terrestrial > Soil > Wetlands > Permafrost | place: Sweden: Stordalen | collected...
AAACGAGCGAGATATGGGGCACCCGAGTTCGTGGAAGGGAGAATTCCTGAAATCTTGTTCTCACGCACACTCTTAGACAAAGATCGAATTTCCACCCTTAAGCGGTAGAAAGCGCCATCTGCTGCTGCCACCAGCCGTCAAACAGCGTCAGGGCACGCTCGCATTGCAAGCGGTGCCGCTCCCGTTTGTCGCGGATTTGCTGGCGCAACGACTCTTCCAGCGGCAGCAACAGATCAAAGGTGATGTTGGCCGGTTGGAAGTCTTTGGCTTGGGCATGGGTAATGTAGTGCACCAGCGAGCCCAGCCCGGTTCCGCGAGGCACGGCGGTTGCCGGATGACCGTGGGCCAACTGGGCAGCGTACAGACCGGCCAGCATGCCGGTCGCAATCGATTCGGTATAGCCCTCGACCCCGGAAAGCTGCCCGGCGATCAGGATGTGGGGGTGGTCCCGCAGAGTGAGCGTCTCCGTGAGCACCTTAGGCGCGTTCACGTACGTATTGCGGTGGATCTGGCCGTAGCGGAGGAAGTTTGCTTTCTCCAGGCCGGGAATCAGGCGCAAAACCCGCGCCTGTTCGCCGAATTTCAGGTGATTCTGCAGGCCGACGAGGTTGTAGGAGTCCGCGCGCAGGTTCTCACAGCGCAATTGCACCACGGCCCACGGTATTTTGCCGGTACGCGGATCGCGCAGGCCAACCGGCTTCATAGGGCCAAAGCGCAGCGTCTCCCGGCCTCGCCTTGCCAACTCTTCGATGGGCAGGCAGCCTTCGAAGTATTCCAGCTTCTCCCATTCCTTGCTCGCCACCGTTTCGGCGGAAGTGAGAGCGTCGTAGAAGCGTTCGTACTCCTCTTTGGACATAGGGCAGTTGATGTAGTCGGCGGTGCCTTTGTCGTAGCGTGCGGCAAAGTAGACGCGCTCCATGTCGATCGAATCCGCCTCCACAATGGGGCTGATGGAGTCGTAGAAGGCGAGCTGGCCGCTGCCGGTAAGACGGGCGATCTCCGCGCACAGGGGAGCCGACGTCAGCGGACCGGTGGCAACGATGGTGAGTGCGGCCTCGTCCGGGTCGAGGCAGGTGACCTCTTCGCGATGCACGGTGATGCCGGTTTCCTGCTCGATCGCGCCGGCCACCAGGCGGGAGAACTCGACCCGGTCGACAGCCAGGGCGTGGCCTGCGGGCACCGCACTCGCATCCGCGCAGGTCAGCAGAGCGCTTCCGGCCCGGCGCATTTCCTGCTTCAGCAACCAGGGCGCGGTGTGCTCGCTCTCCGATTTGAGTGAATTCGAGCAGACCAACTCCGCGAAATCGGCCGTTTGATGGGCCGCCGTGGAGCGCAGAGTTCCTTCCACGATGGACCGCATCTCGTAGAGATCAACCTGGCAGCCGCGGCGCGCGGCCATCAGTGCTGCCTCCGGCCCGGCCAGGCCACCGCCAATCACTCGCACCCGTGCTGGTCTTTCCCCGCTCACCGGGCGGCCTCCGAAACCGATGCCAGATTTGCCAGGGCGTGAATTCCCTGATCGTTGACCCGCATGATGCGCCATTCGGTTAGAAACTGCGCCCCCAGACTTTGGTAAAAATCGATGGCGGTCTGGTTCCAGTCCAGAACATCCCATTGCAACCGGACGCAGCCCTGTTCGGCGGCACGGGCCGCTACCTTAGCCAGCAATGCCTTGCCGATGCCTTGCCCGCGAAAGCGGGGCAGTACGAACAGATCTTCCAGATGGATGCCCTGGCGGCCTCGCCAGGTGGAGTAGTTGTAGAAGAAGAGCGCAAAACCGGCCGGCTCCGGTTGCACCTCCGGGCTTAGGCTTTCGGCGATCAGGCATTCGAAGCACGGGTGATCGCCGAAACCATCGCGCAGCAGATCCGCCGCGGTTGCCTTCACTGCATCGGGTTCCCGCTCGTAGGTAGCGAGAGCGCGGATAAGGTCCAGAATCAAAGGAATATCGGCGGGTGTTGCGGCGCGGACGGAATGCATCGGGTAAGTCTTATTTTATAACGGCCTTTTATCGCGACGCCTCTTGCAGCCGCGCCTGGTGTCTGCGCGCCTTCATCCGGTTGCCGCAGACCTTCATGTCGCACCATCGCCGGGTGTGGTTCTTGCTCAGGTCGAGAAAGAGCCAGCGGCAGGTTGGGTCGCCGCAGTCCTTGACCCGCTCCGCGTCGGTCGAGAGCAGCAGATCCGCCGCTGCCTGGGCCAGCTTCCACAGCGGGATCTCCGCCTGCTGTTCCGCACCCGACCAGCTCCAATTCAGGTGCATGTTCCCGGCGCGGAGCCTGCGCTGCAAGGCGGCGGCGATGAAGTGCTTTTCCAGCGTTTCCACTTGCCGGGCCGGAGGTTTGCCTCCATCGATCCAAGCGTATAAAACAGAGCTTAGCGCCTCCCGCAGTTCGATTGCGGCGGCTAGCACCCGTTGGGCATCTTTCTCGCGAACCGTGCGGCCAAGTTTGCGTGTCTGCTCCGCAGACAACAACTCCAACTGAGCGGTGAAGCGGAGAAGATCCGCATACGTGGGCAGCAGCTCTTCGGGTTCTGCGGAGAAGCGCAGGTCGAGAGTGTTGACGAGCTCCAGGGCCGGATGCCCCGCAAGCAGCTTGAACGGCTTGGCAAGGGAAGTGCTCACGATCCACAGTATAACCCTTAAAAATATCTTTTGGGGGTTAGCTTAGCTGGGTTATACTTGTAACCAGTCATGGCCACTACAACGGTTATCGAGAGCAGCGTCCCGACGCAAAAGAGCAAGCTTGACTTGCGTGTCGTGCTGGCTTTTGCGGCGATTTACATCTTGTGGGGATCGACCTTTCTGGGGATCCGGATCGCGGTGCAACTGGTACCGCCCCTTTTTGCTGCAGGCGTACGCTTCTTCTTCGCCGGCGTGTTGCTCTACGCCGTGATGCGGTTTTGCGGACGGCGGCGTCCCACTGCCAGGGAGTGGCGCAGCCTCCTGCTGCTTGGCTCGCTGATGTTCGTGGTCACGTATGGCGCAGTGTTCTGGGCTGAGCAGTACGTACCTTCCGGATTCACATCGGTTCTCGAGGCAACGTTACCGCTGATCACGATCGCGCTGGAGGTTTTTGTTTTTCGTCAGCAGCCAATGCGCTGGAGGCTTCTGGTCTCGATCGCGATCGGGTTTGTGGGCGTGCTGTTATTGCTGCTGCACAATGCCCAGCACGTGGCCTTGCTGCCGTGTGCCGCGATCTTGCTTGGGGCGACGTCGTGGTCGCTGGGCGCCGTGCTCACCCGTTCGTTGCCGCTGCCCGCGTCCAAGGGAATTACCGCGGGCGCCGAGATGATGTTCGGCGGTACGATCCTGTTGCTTCTTTCGGCCGTTAGGGGAGAGATGCACCCGTTCCCGCATGTTTCCGCAAAAGCGTTCTTTGCTCTGGCCTACCTGGTGGTCGCCGGTTCGCTGGTGGGCTTCAGTGCTTTCGTGTGGCTGCTGGGGCGTATGCCGGCCACGCGCGTTGCCAGCCATGCGTACATCAATCCCGTGGTTGCTGTGACCCTCGGCTACTTCTTCGCCGGCGAGTTAATCACCCCGCGGATGCTGGTCGGCACGGCGCTGATCGTCGCCAGCGTCGCGCTCATTCTGATCAAAGACAAGACGATGAACGTTTAGATTCGATATGTACTGATCGCTGTGGCCAATGCAGCTTTAGCGCAATTTGCGATGCGGGAAAAACAGGGGTGTGGCGAACCGAGGAATAGGTTTTCCGGTTTATCGAGGGTCTAAAGGTTGCTAATCGGATGGGAGCAAGAAAAGCCCCAACCGAAGTCAGGGGCTTTTAAGAGTTGCGCCTATTCAACGTTGCCGATGTGTGGCCATCCTTCTACGAAGATGCCATTGCTTTTCTGCGGAAGCGCACCGAGGCAAGCAACGGCTTGCGTGTAATACCTCGATGGCACCATTAGCCAAAGTTCCCAGCTTCTTTGTTTCCAGGACTTGTGGTTCCCGACAATAAACCGAATCCCAGCACTGCGGAGTGCTTCGGTCTGCTGTAGCAGATCGTCTGCACCGTTGGCGATTGTCAGTCGATTCCAACGAATTGACGTCGACTCATCAAGGACGGAAGTGCGAAGCGATGCGCTAGCCAAGTTTGGCCCCTTGTCACGCTCCGTTTGGATCGCGTCACGAGTTTGGGTTAGGAGGTAAGTAATAATATCAATGTCGTCCCCGTGGGCGGAATTGGATGAGAACTCCGCTTGCGCAACATGGAGGAACAACAAGGCACCGTTTAAGTTGCTTATAGGCTGGTTTGGTGGGCGAATTGTTGACGAGGTGGAAGGATGATTCTTCGTGCGTACTTGTTCTTGCATTCGGAGACTCCAATGCCGTTTGGTTCGGCTAAGGAATGTATCGGCAAGATGCCGGCAAGACAACAGTGTGTGACGAGTTGAAACAGTTCGGCGGGGTTACGTACCCGCCCGAAGTGACCAACCTCACGCCTAGCGTACCGTTGGATCGGCGCGGCCAAGACTCTCAGTCTACCCAATTCGAGGACAGTAGATGACACATCACGGAAGAGAAAAACATATCCTGTGCAGCCCGGTATTCTGTTCGTTAATCTCACTCCGGCTAATGGCCAACTTCAAACCGTGCTAAGTGAGAATTCGTATCAGTTTCGAACGGTCACAACGGATGCCGTTCGGTACAGCACTGTCGCGCTGATTCTCATCAAGACAAATCTGATTTCAAAACTGGCGTAATCATGGCGAGGTGATCGGCCCTCTTTTCGACCACGAGTTTTCGGAAATTAGTCGAGATACATTTGGTCGATGTAACACCAGCGCCAGTCTTCTCCTGGCTCAACGGAGCGCATGATCGGATGCGCCACTTGATGAAAGTGGGCGGTAGCGTGGCGGTTCTTGGACGAATCGCAGCAACCGACCTTGCCGCACTCCAGGCACATACGCAGATGAACCCAGGTGTCTCCGGTTTTGAGACACTCTTCGCACCCCTTGGTGTGGGGCTTCACATTTTTCACATGATCTTTGACGTGCGCGCATTTTTTGCTCATGGGGTCCTCTTAGGGTGTTTTGACCAGCGGCAATTCAATAAAGCTTGCGGGTGTGTGATAGATACGTTGCGTGGCTTTCTGGTAATCCGACGGTTTTGCCCAGAAGATATTCGGCACAAACGTCTGGGGGTTGCGGTCGTACAAAGGAAACCAACTCGACTGCACCTGCACCATGATTCGATGCCCGGGAAGAAAGACATGGTTCGCCGTGGGCAGCGCGTAGCGGTAGAGCAAAGGCTGGTTGGCCGCGACCGGCTTCGCCTGTTCCAGGCTCTCGCGATAGCGGCCGCGGAAGATGTCCGCGGAAATCATAAGTTGATATCCGCCCAGGGACGGCTCGCTGGCCACCTCGTCGGGATAAACGTCGATGACCTTCACCACCCAGTCGGAATCCGTACCGCTGGTGGAAGCCACGAGGTTGGCAATGGGCTGTCCACTGATCTTCAACGGCGCGCTCAGCACATCAGACAGGTAGACCAATACATCGGGCCGGCCCGATTGCTCGCGTTGGTCATCGACGAGCCATTCCGCCCACGTCATGCCTGGATCGTAGCCCATCGGCTGGATGGGCCGCGCGCGATAAGGCACGGGTTTTGCGGGGTCGGAACTATATTCCTCAAAGGTTGAGTCACCTGACTTCGGTGCGGCAAAACTCAATTTGAGATCCTGCGTAAGATACAGCGGTGTCGGTTGAATCGAGCACCCGCTGGTGCACCCCGAAGGCCACGAGGGCAAGCTTCGCCACACGTTGGTTCCCGTATCGAACGCAATCACCGGTGCAATTTCTTCCTTGGGGGCATCATCCTTCAGATATCGATCGAGGAAAGGGCGAAGGATCTGCTGGCGAAAGTAGAGTCCGGTGTCGCTGCCGAAATTCAACGCTCCAAGAGTACTCGCGGGGTCGATCTCCTGGCCGTGATGCCACGGACCAAGCACCAGAAAAACTTTGTCGTTGTCCTTGTCCTTCGGCTTGATGGCCCTGTACACAGCCATGGCTCCGTAGATGTCTTCCTGGTCCCACAGGCTGTGAACCAGCATGGTGGGTACCTTCGGGGGTTGGGCGGCCAGTATTTTGTCCATTGCCTGGTCGCTCCAAAAGCTGTCGTAGCTCGGATGCGCGAGCACCTTGCGCCAGAAGCCGACCTGCTCAAGACCGTGGCGGCGGCCAAGTTCGCCGGCGGATCCTGCCTGCATGTAGGTGTTGTAGTCGTCCAGGCTGTCGGTCCACCACTTGGCCTTGCCGTCGCGCGTCGCTTCCTGGTTGTAGATGTAGGGCATATTCTGCTCGCGGAACGCACCGTTGTGGAACCAGTCATCGCCCATCCAGCCATCGACCATGGGATTCATGGGCACCGCTACCTTGAGCGCCGGGTGAGGATCGATCAGGGCGGCTAACGTCGTGAACCCATCGTAGGAAATACCGAGGATGCCCACTTTACCGTTGCTCTCCGGAGTGTTCTTGACCAGCCAGTCGATGGTGTCGTAGGTATCGGTCGCGTGGTCGACCGGTGTCGGGTTCAGGGGGCCGCGCATGGGGCGGTTCATCACGTAGTCGCCCTCGGAGCCGTATTTGCCGCGGACGTCCTGGATCGCCCGGATATAACCGCCTTCCACGATCAGCTCGGTGGCGTTGTCGTATCCCTCAAGCGAGGGCCCGAGGTGCGAGCTGGTTTCGTGGGTGGTGAGGGCGTCCGCATCGTAGGGCGTGCGCGTAAGCAGGATGGGCGCGCCGTGGGCCCCTTTGGGCACCAGGATGACGGTGTGCAACTTGACCCCGTCCCGCATGGGGATCATGACTTCCCGGCGCAGGTAGTCGAAGCTGGCGGCCGGAGCTTCCAGGATGGCGGGCGTCTCGCTGGGCAAGGCGGGATATTTTTCAGGGGAGGTTGCGGTTTGGGTCCAGGCAGCCGTGGTTAGCAAGAAGACGCAGGAGAGCAGTGCCGGCGAAGTCCACGCTCGCGCATTTTTGTGCATACGCAAACGTACTACGGTCCTGGCGCGATGGGTTAATCCTCAGACAGGGTTGCCCAAATGAGCGCCTCTTCGATCGGCCAATTTTAGGCGGCCAGTGGACGGTCGCAGAGCAACTGTTAGTAGAGAAGAATTGTCATCCCGACCGAAGCGTAGCGACCTGCTGTTCTGTTATCCGCTAACGAATGCCGTCTGGAAGCGCCACCCTCAGATTTGTCATCCCGACCGAAGTGGAGGGATCTGCGGTTCTCTCCACCCCGCTGAGATCTTGCTCGATGATGACTTTCGACCGAAGTGTTCATGGGCCTGGGCCCACCTAAGGTTATGAAAATGTGCTGAAGGGTACGGGCTTTGAAGGCCGTACGTATGGTGCCGCGCCTACGGCGCTCGGGATCATCGTTGGGATTGATTCCCAGCCCTGCCGGGCTGGGCTCACGTTTGGCGGTCGGCCCTCCGGGCCTTGACGCACGAATGGATCCTAGTTTCCAGTTCTCACGCAGACTCTCTAGGCGCGTACATTGAGCAAGCAGAACTTGTGCGGCTTTAGCTGCTGAGGGAGATGATTTTCGACAGAGCGTACCCGGATTTCCTGCTACGCAGCACAGGATCGGGCCGCGTATGCGCCCTTCCGCAAAGAAGAGCGCATGAAGTGTAACAACGCCACCAAGTTCTACAGGAAATCCGGGGGAGCGAAGGGGAGGGACCTGCTTTTACTTCCCCACCCGACGCTCTCGATCAGTCCCGCTTTCTCTGTTACGGCCCTCTAGTACCTGCGGAGCAGCCGCGAGCCTAGTTCACGGTTGGCGCGTTGCAGCTTTCCTTCAAACAGGACACCGATGGAAAACGGCCCGATAATCAAGCCCATGATGCAAAACCACGAACCAACAGAGTTCCACATAGCCCTTGCTCCTTATCCATCTACAACGAAAAACGATCGGGAATTTATCACGATCCCATGAAAAAAAGGAGGGGGGAATAGCAAGAAAGGTGCACGTTGGATGGCCCTGACCCAATATGGGATCGGGCTACTTGGCGCGGGCACGAACCTTGAACCAGATGGGCGAGCCACGAAAACCAAAGGCGGCGCGAATCTGGTTTTCCAGGAATCGCTGGAAGGCGAAGTGCAACTTGACCTGGCGATTGGTGAACAAGATGAAAGTCGGTGGGGCCACCGCCGCCTGGGTCATGTAATAAATTCGCATCTTGTTGGCCGCGGGTACGGTGGCGCGTTCGAAGTCAACCTTCTCGAGGAAGCGGTTCATCTGCCCGGTGGAGACGCGCTTGCGCCGCTCAGCCGCCACCTCCTGCACCAGCTTGAGCACGGTGTGAATGTTTTTCCCCTCCGAAGCGGAGATAAAAACCAACGGCGCATAGGCCAGGTATTTGAGGACCTTACGCACCTGCTCTTCGAAAATTTCCTTGTCGGCCGGAGGCTTGCCGTCGGTGCGGCCGGTCGTCACCAGGTCCCATTTGTTGACCACCAGGATCACCGAGCGCCCGCTTTCATGCGCGTAGCCGCCGATGGTGGCGTCGGAAGAGGTAACGCCCTCGGTGGCGTCAATGATCAGCAGCGCCACGTCGGCCGCCTCCAGATGACGGCGCGCCATGACCACGGAAAGCTTTTCCGCCATCATTTTGGTTTTGCCCTTGCGGCGGATGCCGGCGGTATCGACGAAACGCAGCAGGCCTCCGTCGTACTCCATCACCTCGTCTACGGCATCGCGCGTGGTGCCCGCAATGGGTGAGACGATCGCGCGCGAAGAGCCGGTGAGCACGTTGAGGAGCGTGCTCTTGCCCACGTTGGGGCGGCCAATGATCGCAATGGAAGTTTCGTGTTGCTGGAACTCGCCGTGGGTTCGATGCCGCGACTCATCCTTTTCCGCCAGCTCGGGTTCTGCTTCGATCGGCCCGGGGAGGGTGCTCTTCTCTGTTGCAGGAAAAGTAAGTGTGGCAAATACGTGATCGAGAAGATCCCCAATGCCCACTCCGTGTTCGGCGGAGATGGGAAGCATCTCACGAATGCCCAGCCGCAGGTACTCGGCGGTATGTTCTTCCATCTTTTCGGTGTCGATCTTGTTGACCGCAAGCAGCAGCGGCTTGCCTCCCCGCAACAGGATGCGAGCCAGGTCATAATCGGGGGCGGCGAGGGGCGTACGTCCATCGACCACCATCACGATGGATTCGGCCTCGTCGAGAGCGACCTGGGCTTGACGAAAGATTTCTGATGGGATGAGCTCCGGGTCGTCAGGCAGGATGCCGCCGGTGTCGACCACCCGTGCATGCTGTCCCGACCACTCGATCTCACCGTAAATCCGGTCGCGGGTAATGCCCGGCTCATCGCCGACAATCGAACGGCGCGAGCTGGTGAGCCGGTTAAAGAGGGTGGATTTGCCCACATTGGGGCGCCCGACAATCGCCAGCACCGGCCAGGTTGCGGTGTCCACCGCGGCGTCGCGCCGGATGGTGGCCCGTATGGCCTCGTCCGCCGCTTGCTCCAGCGCCGCCGAATCGGGCAGATCGACGTCGATCCGGCCCATGGGTCCCTGGCGTTGCACCGGGCGTTTGCGGATCTTGCCTAAACGCTCGCTTTCTACTTTTTGAGCGGCAGCTTTGGCGGCCGCGCCCCGCTTGACTTCGGCGCGCGAATGCTCGCCGCGCACAGCGGGCGTGGCGCGGCGTGCTGTTTTCGCCACCGCGGCTCGCTTGCCTCCCCTGGAATGCGGTTTGGGCTTGCGGCCTTTGGTTCCCTTCAGTGGTTTCATCGGACTGCTTTCCTGACCTGCTTTCAGTCTTTCATACAACGACCGGCCCACCGTATAAACTAGAGTTTCCGCGGCATTCGCCTCCAATCTTGCCGTCTTTAACCCGGGATCTTGCCCTTGCCGACTGCTACCATTTCCGCCCAGCCGCTGCCTTCGTTGCACGACTTCTTCTCCCCCGGGGGAATGCTGTCGAGTTCCGCGTTGCCCTACGAATTCCGCAGCGGGCAGCTGGAGATGGCTCGGGCCGTCGAACGGAGTCTGCAGGAAGGCAAACATCTGATCGTGGAAGCGGGCACAGGGACGGGCAAAACGCTTGCCTACCTGCTGCCGGCGTTGCGGACGGGCAAGCGGATCATCATCTCCACCGGGACCAAGAATCTGCAGGAGCAACTCTATTTTCGCGACGTGCCCTTCCTGGAGTCACTGCTGGGGCCGTTGCGCGTTTGCTACATGAAAGGCCGGGCGAATTATCTTTGCCGCAATAAGCTGTATGCCCTGCGCGACCAGCCGATTCTGAATGGGCTGGAGGAGATTGACCAGTTCCAGCAGATCGCCACTTGGGAGAAGACCACCCAAACCGGTGACCGAGTGGAGATCGATGCGCTCCCCGAGTCGAGTCCGGTCTGGTCCAAGCTGGATGCGCGCAGCGATGCCTGCCTGGGGCAAACCTGTCCTGATTACGAGCGGTGTTTTATCACCGAGATGCGCCGGCGGGCGCTCGAGAGCGACGTAATCATCGTGAACCATCATCTTTTCTTTGCCGACCTGGCCATCAAGCAGCAGGCGCGAGCGGCTCCGGACGCCGGCGTTTTGCCCGAAGCGGCAGCCGTGATTTTCGACGAAGCCCATGAGCTGGAAGATATTGCGTCCAGCTATTTCGGCATCAGCTTGAGCAATGTGCGCATGGAAGAGCTGGTGCGTGACCTGGAGACGGTGCTGCGCGCCAGGCAGGCTCATTCCAATGCGCTGAAGAGCTGTGGAGACATGCTGCGCGAGCGCTCCAGGATGTTTTTTGCCGCGCTCCCGCGAGGGGGTGGCCAGGGCGAAGGGCGCATGCCTTTTGAGCAGCGGGAGCAGTTTCTGGAGGAACACGGCGACGTCTACCTGGCGGTGATGAACGCGCTGCACCGCATGGAAGGCGAAATCGAAAGACTGCGCGGCGTGGAAGAGTCGCTCGGATTAAAGAAGCGCGTGGCCGACATTCGCGAACATCTGCGTTTTTTGCTGGAAGCAGAGAGCGTCAACACGGTCTTTTGGATCGAGCGCCGCGGTGGGTCGGTGCGGCAGGGCCGCAATACTTACCTGCAGGCGACGCCCATTGATGTCTCCGAGTTGCTTTCCGAGCTGCTGTTTGAGCAATACCCGAGCGTGATTCTTACCTCGGCGACCCTGACCGTGCAGGAAGGCTTTGGTCACTTAAGAAAGCGGCTCGGCTTGCGCGATGCGCGGGAACTCGTGGTGCCTTCGCACTTTCGATATGAGGAGCAGGCGCTGCTTTACCTGCCGCCTGGGATGCCGGATCCGCGTGAGCCTACCTACCAGGAAGAAGCAGCGCGCCGCATCCGGCGGGTGCTCGACATCACGCGCGGCCGGGCGTTTTGCCTGTTCACCAGCTACCAACAGATGCGCGATCTCTACGAGCGCCTTTTGCCGGAGCTGGATTATCCCTGCCTGCTGCAAGGGACCGCGCCCCGCAAGGCCCTCCTGGAGGAGTTCCGGAATACTCCGAACGCCGTGCTCTTTGGAACCTCGTCCTTCTGGCAGGGCGTGGATGTGCAGGGTGAGGCGTTAAGCTGCGTGATCGTCGACCGCTTGCCCTTTTCAGTGCCGACGGATCCGGTCGTTTCGGCACGCATGCGAGCGGTGGCGTCAACCGGCGCCAATCCCTTTTTCGATTACCAGGTGCCGACGGCAGTGATTACGCTGAAGCAGGGATTCGGGCGGCTGATCCGGTCGCTCGAAGATCGGGGCGTGTTAGTGCTGCTGGACCCGCGGATCGAGCGTCAACGCTATGGGAAAGTTTTTTTGGAGAGCCTGCCACCGTATCGCGTAACCCGGGACATCGCCGAAGTGGAACGGTTTTTCGAGTGAGGGATTGCAGGCAGGGCACAGCTTTACAGAAAATGTAGGTATCCGTTCCGCAAAGCATTAGGAAGCCACCAAGTCCCGGAGGGACGACCGAAAATTACCGAAAATAGCCCAGGACTTAAGTCCTGGGTCCACGCACGCAACAACGAAGAGTCCCGCAGGGACGGCTGAGAGGTACCCAGGATTGCATCCTGGGCAATTTTCAGCCGTCCCTGCGGGACTGGTTCGCCTCCCGAATCTCTACCCAGGACTACGTCCTGGGCTACTTTCAGCCGTCCCTACGGGACTCAATCGGTGAATGGTGGGTTGTCAACACACTCTTCAGCCCCGAGGGCGAATTTTGAACCGAACAAGAACCGTACCTCAGCGGCATCTGAAGCCGCTCGTGCGTAGAGCTCTTACGGCACGGCTGAAGCCGTGCCCTTCCTGGGAGATTCGTGGAATGCGATGTCTAGAAGAACTCACACGGGGCCCCAATCGACTATAAGGGTATGCGCATGACAGCCACGCAGCACGGCAAAATGTCCCGGAACCTCTACTTGCTGGCGGCTTCGCTGCTGCTGTTGTCACTCATCTCCTGCGGTATGAGCCTGGTGCCCAACGCTCTGCAGCCGGGCTTGCCGGCCAATGGTTCCTTATGGAAGATGATTGGCCTGGCCTTCTTTGTGGCCTCTCTGCTCTCCATCCTCGCCGGCGTGTTGACCGCGATGTTCGAGCAGGTCGAGCGCAGGAGCCAGGAACGCATGCGCCGGGAACTGGACGAAGGACTCGCCGAGCTGGGTCGCAACAACCGCCGAAAATAAATACAATCAGTAGGATAGAGGAACTACAGGCGATGTACGAAGTTACCGTCGAAGCGGGATTCTCCTCCGGGCACTACCTGCGCAACTATCGCGGTAAATGCGAGAACCCCCATGGCCACAATTACAAGGTCCGTCTTACGTTGCGTGGCAGCGCGCTCGATTCGACAGGGTTGTTGCTGGATTTCAAGCTGCTCAAGCAACTGATGCGTCCGGTCATTGACCGCATTGACCACCAGATGCTGAACGACCTGGAACCGTTCATCGAGCTCAACCCGTCGGCGGAAAACCTCGCGCGTTACTTCTACGACGAGACCAATCGCCAACTCAGCGAGATGACCGGCGGCCGGGTTGCGGTCAAAGATTCCACAATATGGGAGACCGACGCCACGTCGGCGACCTACTACGAGTAATTCTCCGTCAGTTCGGAGCCGAGCCTCGCTGCAACTTATCCAAAGGAATTTCGAAGTAAAAGAGTTCCTTACCGTCGGCGTTGCGCAGCATGCGCAGGTTCAGCTTGGCCCCCGCCAGGGGATTGGCAATCCCGTCGACATCGTAAAAGAGGAACCCGGCTCGTGTGGTGTGCGCCTCGACGGCTACCGCCGAGTACTCGAGGGAATGGAAATCCTCATCGACCTCTTGGTTTTGCTTTCCAGACTTGTTGCCGATGCGGGGCAAGGGACCGGGCAATTTGTAGCCGCCATCCGGACGCTTGACGCCGATGCGACGCTCCACGTCTTCCGGCTCCGCCGCAGGTATTTTGTCGCCCGTGGCAGTGATGAAGTTGATGCGCGCGTCGATCAGCGAGATCGGCTTGTCC
>Ga0182015_10005298_pt1 | contig 13461 bp, 18 predicted proteins | sample 712P3MmetaG_FD_120478 | JGI IMG/M metagenome (GOLD analysis project Ga0182015, IMG submission 120478) | Permafrost microbial communities from Stordalen Mire, Sweden - 712P3M metaG | ecosystem: Environmental > Terrestrial > Soil > Wetlands > Permafrost | place: Sweden: Stordalen | collected...
CATGTTCGCCCGATTGATGGGCCTCAACGTCATCTCGCCCGGCAAGCTGCAGCAATTGATGCAGAAGCAGCCCGTGAGCGTCCTCGATGTGAACTCGCGGCAGAGCTGGCTCACGGCGCATGTGCCGGGTGCGCGGCCTCTGGACCCGATGGGCTACAACGAGAGCGATCTCCCAGCAGACAGAGATTCCACGCTGGCGTTCTATTGCTCGAATTTCATGTGTAGAAAGGCGCCGAACGCGGCCCGCCGCGCGAAGGACATGGGATACCGGAACATCTATGTGATGTCCGCGGGAATCAGCGGCTGGGTCGGCGCTTCCCTGCCGACGGAATCCGGCGAGAAGCGCGATACTTAGATTTTCCGAACCCTCATCGGGAGACGCCTCGACGTTGCTCGGGACAAGTTTGGCGTTCCCAATGTGGACTATCGCGACCAATTCAACCTGGCGTTCAGGTTGGGTCCGCTGAGGATCTGACTGGAACTAGGACTGGCGAGTTTCTCATACCCCCGTTTTGAACTAAGCCGCTAGCGCGGCGGACGGTACCGCGTCCATAGACACCAGCGTGGGAACTGCCTTTTGAACAACCGATACGTCGCAGGATAGGATGCCGCCAGATGCGAGCAGAGATTACGATGAGTATCAATAACAGTATCTTGAGCCAAAGTTCCCGTCTGGCAAGGCTTTTAGAACAAGTCAGGCATTTGCGGATCTGATCCGGAGAGCGGCGCTATTTTCGTAACCACCAACACCTCCAACAAGGTAGCAGTGTTACGCAAGCTTCCTGAGATGGTGATGAGTGCTTCTGAGACGAGAGGATGTTGCTCTGCCAGCGTGTCAAGACGGTCACTCATGTTGTAAAGTTGCTGAACTTCGTCCAGGATCGCATTCAAATGCATGGGGTACGCGGCTTTCTTGAAAGCCTAAGAAGAGAAAACTTCAGATGGGCTGACTTAGTTCAGGGAACCTGAAAGAGGAGAAGGCGGTAACCACCTCAGTTGCATGATATCACGCGAGCAGTCTCGGGATGTTGCGAACCGCGTCGTGGGTCTGCTCGCGGCACACACGATAAGCCCCAAGAATTAAGATTTTGACAGTACTGTTAAGCCGAAGGATCTTTCTGACGCGTCGCCTTTACCCCCGACAGGATCCCAACGCCCAACAGAACGATGGCGCCGACGACAATCCAGGGCGTGGGCACATGCATCAGGTGCGCGCCGTAAGTTAGTCCACCGATCATGATTGCGAACCCAATCGCGTAAAGTCCGAACGACATGGCATCTCCCTTTCGAGATTAGGTCCCCGATTGAATCGGGCGACTGGGCAACTTCTGCCCCGTGGCGCCAGTCCATAGATTCACTCACTTGCTTGGGCATTGCTGTGCAGAATCGCTCACTTTGTGAGGAAGTTGGTCCTTACCGGGCCTTCGCGCGATTGCCTCTGCACTTCCGGTCATAGCTCCAATCCAAAAGACGATCAATTCTGAACAGTTTTCCAAAGCCTAGAGTTTGATACTGGCGATACACCCGGTTCTGACAACTCAAGGAATCGCGTGGAGGAAAGGAAAGAATGATGAAGCCAAGTACGCAAGACCGGACCGAGGGCAAGCTCCACGAAGTGAAGGGAAAAATCAAGGAGGCGGTCGGAAAGGCGACCAACGACCCCGATCTGGAAGTCTCAGGAAACGCGGAAAAGAATGCTGGCAAGGTTCAAAAATGGATCGGCGTTGCCGAAAAGACTGTCGGCGAATAAAGGACTTATAACAACGGCTCGCAAAGAGCACAGGAGGGTAGTGTGTCACAAACCCTAGCGGAAAAAACGGCTGAACAAATCGGCAAATCAGCTCGCCAGGCTTCTCGCGCAACCAGCGCGATAGCGGACGCGATCAAGGATAGCGTGGAAGTAGGAAGGCGTGCGGCAAAGCAGGGCGGCGATGCGGCCGAGGAATTCTTGGATGACACAACGCAGCGTCTCCAGCGACACCTGGTGCTGACCGTTGCGGCGACCTTTGCTGTAGGGGTTATCGCAGGAGCACTGATCGGCTGGATGATGAAACGAAAATAGAGCCGACGAGGATCTGCAGAGAGCGGTGGGAATAAGCGTCTCACCGCCATGCTGTAAGACGAAGGCCGGAAACTTGGAAAAGGAGAACGATGATGACGACGACTGTGCAGGCCAAGTGTGCGCACCTACCATGCCGGTGCTTGGCGCAAACTGGCGACAAATACTGCGGTCAAGCCTGTAAGGATGCAGGGGCCAAAGAGGTCGAGATTGCGTGCCAGTGTGACCACCCATCTTGCCCGCTTACCAAATAAAGAGCAGTGCAGGACGGGTCGTTAGATCAAGCCAGAGAGGTATCGCCTTGAAGATGCGCAGATTTGTGCTTTTAATTCTGGCACTTGCGGGCCTCGCGCTCCTCCCAGTGCCGGCAAAGGCGCAGGCATTGGCCGATTCGCCAGACTCCTCTGGCACGGTTGGAAGCACATCCCCTGCGCCACCAGATCTGACCTACACTCGTCCGCAAGAAAAAACGAAGATCGAGAACTACTTCTTCGATGCGTACGGCCCGTATCCAGCCACAGTCGCTGCGATTGCGGCTGGCATTGGCCAGGCATACAACACCCCGCCCGAGTGGAAGCAAGGCGCTGAGGGCTTTGGCAAGCGATTCGGATCGGACTTTGGCATTGCCGCGGTCAGCACGACGACGCTGTATGGGCTCGCGGAAGCGTTCAGGGAAGACACGCTGTACTACCGCTGCGAGTGCACAGGCGTTTTTCCGCGGCTGCGCCATGCAGTGTTTTCAACCTTGACAGCACGCCGCGGCCAGGACGGCCACACCGTCTTTTCTTTCCCGGCGCTCATTGCGCCGTATGCCGGCACGGCGACGGCCGTCTACGCGTGGTATCCTAGCCGCTACGGCGCCAAGGATGCGTTCCGGATGGGCAATTACGCCATGCTGGGATATGTGGGCGGGAATCTCGCCCTGGAATTTCTGTATAGCGGACCCCACTCCTTGTTTCATCGCGTGCACCTGAACAACACGCACGGCGCGTCAGATCCGGGATCAAATCCGTGAACGACCGGAAACTAAATGCGGTTGCAGTCATCAATCCTCTACTTCCTGGGCAACCGCTCGTACCTGTGTCCCCTGGGGTGAGCTCTTCGAAGGGTCTGATCAACCAGTTTCTCGAGTGGTTCGGCGATCTTGGCATATTCTTCTGGCGAGTGATGCGGGCTGCAGTGACGCCGCCGTTTCAAGTCGCCGAATTGTTTCGGCAACTCGACGAGATCGGATCAAAGTCCCTGCCTCTGGTAGCTTTGGCCGGCGCCGCAACCGGCGTTGTGCTCTCCATGGAAGCTCGTTTTAGTCTGACTCGATTTGGGGCTAAGTCACTGCTTCCCGCCGCCATCGTGTTCTCCATTATCCACGAGACTGGCCCGATCATCACTGGTCTGGTGGTGAGTGGCCGGGTGGGCGCTGGCATTGGCGCAGAGTTGGCGTCGATGAAGGTGACCGAGCAGATCGACGCCATCGAGGCATCTGCGGTAAACCCTTATCGATTATTGGCGGCGACTCGCATTTTGGCATGCATCCTGATGTTACCTTTGCTGACCCTCGCTGCCGACTTAAGCGGCTTGGTCATGGGTTGGGTTGCGCAGGCGCTAGTGGAACCGATCTCGTTCTACCAGTTCATCAATAGTGGCTTTAAGGGCGCCGATTTCAGTGATTTTCTGCCCCCCACGTTTAAGACCATGGTGTTTGGCCTGATCATTGGGCTGATCGCGTGTTTTCAAGGAATGCGGACCCAGGGAGGCGCCGCGGGAGTGGGCCGCGCAGCCACCAGCTCGGTAGTCTTGTCTTCGCTGTTCGTGATCCTGGCCGATGTCGTGCTGGTGAAACTCATTCTCATATTTTTCCCGTGAGTGTTTTCTCCTGAACCTTGATTCAACATGTCGGATTAAACAGCCCGAAACAAGTATGGAAACAATCGATCAAACAGCGACGAAGCAAGGTGAAGCCGAGAAAGACGGCAGCGCGCCAGTTCTCGCCGTAGAGGGCTTACATAAATCCTTTGGAAGTCAAACCGTTTTGAACGGGGTTAGCCTGGCCTTGAGCCGCGGCGAAACCCTGGCGGTGCTGGGGCGCAGCGGTACCGGTAAGAGCGTATTGCTGCGGCTCATCATTGGCCTGGAGAAGCCCGACTCGGGGTCAGTTCTCATCCACGGTCAAGACATCGCCGGCCTCGATCTCGACCAACTCGGCGAAATAAGAATGAAGATGGGTTTTCTGTTTCAGCACTCGGCGCTTTACGATTCGTTGACCGTCCAGCAGAACGTAGCTTTTCCGCTGCTGCACCATAAGAAGGAGATGTCGAAGTCGGAGCGGAACGACCGGGCCAAGGAACTACTGGCGGAAGTGGGCATGGAGGGCGCCCTGGAGAAGATGCCTTCGGATATCTCGGGTGGCATGCAGAAACGGGTAGGGCTGGCGCGTGCTCTGGCTTTAGAGCCGGTTATTCTGCTGCTCGACGAGCCCACCGCTGGCCTCGACCCCATCAGTGCGGCGGAAATTGATGATTTGGTTCTCAAGCTCAAGCGGGAGCATCGCATGGCATCCATCATAGTGACTCACGATCTGCACAGCGCGAAGACGGTTGCGGACCGTCTGGCCCTGCTCAATGAGGGAAATGTAGTGATCGAGGGCAACTTTGAGGACCTTCAGAAGAGTGACGACGGGTTCGTTCGAGAATTTCTCAAGCATTCGTAGGAGGACATATGTCGAGAGCGGCGCGATTAGGAGCTTTCATCATTGCGACACTGACAATTCTGGTGCTCGGGATTTTCGTCATCGGAGGCAAGCAGTATCTTTTCAGTTCCACCTACCAATTGAAGGCGCAATTCGACAATGTGGTGGGCTTGGATGCTGGCGGCGATGTGCGAGTAGGCGGAGTTCACAGTGGAACCGTTCACAGCATCGTGCTACCTCACAACCCGGGGGAAAAGGTAACGGTAACCATGGATCTCGCTAAATCGACGCACGAGATCATCAAGCAAGACTCGGTGGCCACAATCGAAACCGAGGGGTTGTTGGGCAACCAGTTTCTGGCAATCTCGTTTGGATCGGCTGGAAAAGGCGACGTGCGCGATGGCGATATGATCGCCAGCCTGCCGCCACTGGAAATGTCGGACCTGTTCCAGAAGACCAGCGACATTCTGGATAGCAGCAAGCAAGCCATCCACAACGCTACTCGGGCGACGGCGAATCTAGCCTCGATCAGTGCCAAGATCGACGGAGGTCAAGGAACCGCAGGAGCGCTGGTGAACGACAAAGCGCTCTATAACAACCTCGAACAAACCAGTAGCGGGATGCGGGACACGATGGTCCATGCGGAAGCCGGCGTCACCGATTTCCAGGAAAATATGGAAGCCATGAAGCACAATTTCTTCCTGCGCGGGTACTTCAAGAGCCGCGGCTACGAAGACTCCGCCGAGCTGGCAAAAAATGAAGTTGTACGGCTGCCGCAAGCCACAGCGACAAAGGAGTTCAATTACTCGGCGAAACAGCTCTTCGATAAGCCGGATTCGGCCAAACTGAAGAATCAGAAATCTCTAAACGATAGCGGCGAATTCCTGGCTAACAACCAGTTCGGCTTTGCGGTGATCGTGGTGTCCACTGGCATGGAAGGCGATACCCAGAAGGACTTGGTGCTAACTGAGGCTCGGGCCATGGTTGTGCGCGAGTATCTGGTCGAGAAATTCGGATTCGACGATAGTCAGCTCAAGACTCTGGGAATGGGCAAGCAGACGAACGCGAATAAGGATGCCGGCTGGGGTACGGTGCAGATTCTCATCTATCCAGCCGGGACCGAAATTCCACCGAACAAGCAATCGGAGGCGGCTGTCTCCTCCAAAGCGAATTCCGACCAGCCAGTTCAAACTTCTACCGACGCAACCCCGAAGCCACAGTAAGAGATTGCCGTGAGCGGCGAAAGGAGGGTTTCGAACCTTCCTCGAGTTGGCCCATTATGGGATGAGCGCTCGAAACCGAGCTTTTTTGAACAGATTTGGAACCCCTCCGGAATGAGAAGGTTCTGCCCCCTTGGCAATTCTCACCAAGGACGTTTAATCGATCCCTTGAATGCGCAGGTTAACCAACTGGTCGATACTTAAATCGCACAACCCACGCATCCGCAAGCCGGCGATATATTCGGGTGTGACATTGTGAATTCTCATGGCAACGAGTTGCTCCGGACCGGGATGGGCATACCCCAATGCTTGCAGCTTCTCAATAAATTCCGGCGAGACGCCGTGGATGCGAAACGCTATCAGCTCTTCGAGATCGATATGATCATAGCCCTGCTTTTTCAGTTCTTCCATCCACTCCGGTGTAGCGCCATGGATTCTCATGGCTACCAGAGTGTCTTCGTTGGGGCTATACCCCGCTTGATGCAGAAAGCGAACCATCTGCGGCGTGACGCCGTGAATGCGGAAGGCCACGAGTTTGTCACTGTCTGAGATGTTCAGCCCGGCTCCGCGCAACTCTTCAATGAACGCGGAATCCACACGAAATATGCGGAATGAAATGAGCTTGTCCGCATCCAGGCCGCTGAGATGCTCACTCTTCATCTGCCGCGCGAATTCCAGACTCACGTCGTGCACGGCCATGCTGTATTGCCTCTCTTCATCGATCGAAAAACCAGACTTACTCATCTCGCCCGCATAATTAGGATCGAGCTGGAAATGAAAGAGGCCGGTGCCCTCACCATTCTCGAGAAAGCCGTCGCACTCGATGGTGCCGGCGTCGCGCTTGATCGTGAACCGAACGTCCTGACGCTCCGACTTCGAAAAGTCCACGCCGGAGAATGCGCGCATGGGCCACTCGGATTCGTTGCTCGAATCTCCTCCATGATGATGCTCCCTTAGCGAGAAGTCGACTTTGCCCGGCTGGTCGGTGTGATGAATCGCCCATTCCCCAGTGCTAACGTCAGCGTGAGCGGCCCCGCCTGCCTGAGCCGCGCGACCTTGGAACACGGCAAGAAGTATGAAGAGAGCAAATACTAAGAACACGGAAGTTCGTCGAAGTCTCATAATTTCACCTTTAGATGTCTGCTTTCGGTTCTAGCACTCCCGAGTTCTTGAGTTGGATCAGCTTCTCCACAGTGAGATTTTGGAAACCATGTTGGACCACCCGTTGAATAAATTGCTCGTCAATCTGCTGGATTTTGGCGCTGATGACGTCATCGACACTGAAGTGGAAGCCCGCAGCTCGTAGGCCTTTGATGTAATTCGTCGTGACGCTTTGAATCCTCATGGAAATGAACTGCTCGACCGTGGGCTGCATGCCGAGAGCGTGAACATCGCGAACATAATCGGGAGTCAGATCCTGAATGCGCATAGCGACGAGCTGGTCTGCGTCAGGCACCAAGCCTTGCTCATGCATGGCGTGCACGTATTCCGGAGTGACATCCTGAATCTTCATCGCAATCAATTGATCGATGGTCGGTTGAACGCCCGCATCCTTGAGCCCATGCACATAGTTCGGGGTGATGCCTTGAATTCTCATGGCGACAAGCTGGTCCGCAGTGGGCGTGAAATTTAAGCCATGCAAATCGCGAACATAGTCAGGTGTAACACCCTGAATCTTCATCGCGATGAGCTGATCGACTGTGAAATCATTCAAGCCGGCCGATTTTAGCCGGTCGATGTAAGAACCGCTCGGCGCGGATTCCGAAGCAGCCTGGGGACGCGCCGGAGATGGTTTAGGCGCCGGAGTCGCATCGTGGGCGGGTGCAGACGGCGATTGCGTCGGAGCGGCAAGCGCAAAGGGCGCCGGAGAGATCTGTGCGAAAGATGCAGCGCCTGCATGCACACTGGGATATGAGATGCGAAGCAGCGCGTTACCGGAAACCAGGGCAGCGGTCAAGCACAGGATTCCGCCAGCGAGTCCGATGCGGCGAGCGCGATCGCCGCTCGATTTGAAGTCGATCAAACGCCCGATGCGTTGTGTGAGCGGCCCGCGGTTTGCCGCCATCGCCAGCGCAGGCGCTGTTCGCCATTCTTCCATTAGCAGCAGCGCCCGCGCGTATTCAACGGCATTTCCGCAAAGCGTGACCGCTATGTCATCGCAGTAGTGTTCACGTTCGGCGCGGATTCGCTTATTTAGCCACCATACGCCGGGATGGTAGAACAGCAGAGTCTCAATGCCGATCTGAACAACGTTCACGAAAGCGTCGTAGTTGCGAATGTGCGCTAGCTCGTGAGCAATGATCGATTGCAGTTGCTCCTCCGAAAGCCCGGTGATGGCGGTCACGGGCAGGAGCACAATGGGACGGAACCATCCAATCACGGCGGGTGCTTGCAGCCATTTACACTGGTAATAGCGGATGGTGCGATCAAGGCCGAGCCTTCGTTGCAGCACCTGGCACAACATCAATACTCGATCGCTGGCGCGGCTGGATTGCTTTCGACGCTCTCGCTCCAGAACCAGAAACGCGCCGGCAGACCGCAGACTAAAGAACGCTACCCCGAGTAGCCACGCTTCCACCAGCCAAGGGAAGTGGTCGATCGAGGGAGATGACAGCGACATTCTTGACGGTATTTTGGCGAGCAAATTACCGGCAGCTCTCGCCTCGTCCTGCGCAATAGAGGAAAAGTCACTCGCCCTTGCCGCTCCCGAAGGCATAAGAACTAAAAATGTAACTACCGGCGCCGCCAGCATCAGAACCAGCGTTCCCACACCCACCGCATAGCGTCTCGCGGCTCCGCGACACAGCGACATCAGAACTGCTGCAAGGGCCGCCAGAGCCGCTCCTTGCCACAGAAAATGCAGCAGTGCCCACCCAAGCGATCGCATTGTGCTCGGAGAAATCCAATTCGTCATGCTTGTCATCGCCGGCTCCTTTCGTATTCATGCAGCAAGCGGCGTAGTTCTTCAATCTCTTCCCGCGAAGCTTTTCGTCCCGCTAGCGCGTGCATCATGAGTTGGCTGGCCGAGCCTTCAAAAACGCGTTGCAGTATGTCTCCTGCAAGCTGGCGCTTGGTCTGCTCAGCGGGCAAACATGCTTCATAGACGTGCGCCCTCTGGCTTTCGTTTCGCCGCACCAACCCTTTTGCCGTCATAATTTGCAAGAATTTCAGCACGCTGGTGTATCCCACGTGCTTTTCGTCGCCCAGCGCATCGTGAACTTCGCGTACCGTGGAAGGCCCCCGGTCCCAGAGAACGTGAAGAATTTCCAGCTCCGACGGGGTCGGTTTTTGCGGCATCCGCTTCATGGAAACGATTATTACTACGAAAGTATTCGTAGTGTCAACGAAAAACTTCGTATAAAGTATGGAAACCCCAATGAGTTCGCGGTTTCGGCCACTTGAGTCAAGCGGACTGAGCGGCTTACGCAGTCGGAAGATTTGACGCGATGTGCTGTTCATATCAGTTTTGCTGCGTCAAGATTCCGTGAACCAGTGGTAGTCATGTCGAGAATCTCGACCTCACCCTTGACATCTGCTCGGAGCCGGAACTCCGTTATCACCTTCGGGTTGTGTGGAGTATCGTCGAAGGTGTTCGGAAGTTGTGAGAGGTCAGGCGGCAGTGGCAGATCCGCCGGTAACAGGCGGCATCAAGAGGGAGACCTATGCGTCTGCTTATCGCAGTGATATTTCTCATTGGCGCGCCGATGACGCTTCCGGAGATGGCGATTCCTGCCGCTGCTTCCGAGAGCGCGGAAAAAGCCGCCGCCTTTTACGATCCAAGTCCCGCACACATCTGGAACCGGCTCTATGCAGCTTTGTTGGTCCGCGAAGACAGTCATGGAGGTCAGTACGATGCAGATTCACTCGACCCACCACTCTGGCTTGAATCGGAATACTTGCTTGCCGGGCCGTCCCATGCGCGTGCGTTGCGCGTTCTCGATGAATTTTTGCAAACCCATGCCGAGAATCTGATTCGCGATCCCCTGAAGCGCGCCATGTTGCAGCGCGATCTGTGGGCGGTGTTTGACTGGTCCGTGCAACAGGAGTCAGCTCGGCAAAGGCCACATTACGACAATGAGAGACGGGAACTGCAGACGCGACTGGCCGAGGCGCTGCGGCGGTTGGCGCTGAGTCCGAAGGAGATCGAATCGTTGCCCGACAATTACGCACAAGCTGTAGCATCGGGCGCGTTTGCCAAGGATTACGACCCGGCGCACAGGGAGCGGGCTTTCCTGCCTCCCGATCTGTTCGACGGGTCGTGGCTTTACATCGATTCGAGCCCGGAGGAATTCAATTCCGGGGGCGTGGCTCCATCCCATGTTGAAGCGTTTTCCGGGCGTTCGCGGTTTCTGGTCTTTATGCGGCTGCCGGAGGGACGCAAGGCCACACTCGCCTACCTGCAGGCTCTGTGGAATTTTCCGCAACCGTGGGTCCAGGGTCGTCCTGACTCTGCCGCCGACCAAGCCGTCATCAACCCCGATCTGCCTTCGTTTCCGGCGGGGACCGAATTGGCTCTGGTGCGCCAGATGACTCTTTTTGACGGCCAGGGCAATCTGGTACCGACTCCAATCACGGAGAGTGTGCAGATACGCGTCTACTACGCGATCACACCAACGCTGCAGGCGTGCTGCCCGGGCGATATGTCAGATATCGCTCGGATCAGCGGTCAAGACTTCTACCAGTTCACGCTCAGCCGCGCGCAGCTCTTCGCTAGTAAGGCTGACGGACTCAGATCCACTGGCCGCGATGAAAAACAACTTTCGACGTTCCAACAACAGGGAGGTGACCTCATTGATGAGTTTTCCGAGAATCCTGCTCTTAAAAAGACATGGCTTCCAGCCCTCCAGACCTGCCTTGCTTGCCACATTAAGGGCGGGGTCCGTTCGCTAAACAGCCTTGGAAAGTTGCTCAAGCCCAACTGGCGGCAGCGTGACTTTGGGGATGAGCCCTACCCGCCCCGCTGGTGGCTTAACGCAGGAACGACCGACTGGAAGCGGGACCGCTACGACTGGGGTCTGCTAAACGGATACTGGAGGTCCGACAACAGATTTTATTAACGCGCTTGGACCGGCTTCCCAGGAGACATCTAGCCGCCGGGATCATTCACATCCCCCCGGAATCTCTATTTCACATGCCTGATTCCTCATTCACATCCTCTCGGAGTCTTTATTCACATCGCCCCGGAACACGCACCGAGGGCGCACAACATGTGCCATTCTGCACAGTATTGCTAGAGAGAATCAGCGAACCTATTGCTGGTAGGACAAAAAATGCTTTTAGCCGGTAAAGCCGTTGGCGCTGGGATTACCTTCATATTGCTGACGATCGGGACGTCGGGAACACGCCCGACGACGCTTCCTTCGGGACCCAGCCTCAGCAAAGAACTGCAAGGGTGGGCGTATCCAAACGATGTAAGCAAGCTGCAGCAAACTCTGCGGGACAAAGGTCACTACCGAGGCGAAGTCGATGGTGTGTTCGGTCTGAGAACGCGGGCGAGCATTCGGGGATTTCAAAAGTCAGAGCATCTGCCAGTCACAGGGCAGCTTGATGCCTCGACGGCCGTTAGACTCGGAGTCAGACTTGAGTTTCGCGAGGAGACGGGCTACGGGACTACACAAGGTAAACCTTCGGCAGGCATACAGTGGGCCCAAGGTTCGGGGCGAACAAGCAAAACACCACGGAAGCCGGTCAAGAGAACTCCCTTACCATTGTTCTCCCGTGCGGAATCAATAACCTACGGTCAGATGAAGTAGGTCAGAATGCAGTCGATTAGCTTGTCCTGGCGGCGTGAGTACAAGGGGAGGCGGCTGGGCCGGTGGCGCTGGCGTGGGAAGAAGCTCGGACATGACTGCAAGGCACCCAGGCACCGAACCCGCACAGCGTTCTCGGGAATGCGAGACCGGGCGGTGCTGGTCGCTTGCGTACTGCGCCGCGGGGAATTGTCGCGGATGCACTGCGAGCACCTGGCGATGCGCGACGGCCGCTGGTGTTTCTGGATTTCCTGGGGAAGAGAACAGGGGTTCGCTCGGTGGCCGTGCCTCGATTTAAGGGCTGCGCGACAGCGGCAATGGTCAATTCTGACCAGACAGGCAGTAGCCATTCGTCTACTCTCTTCCAATGTGCCCAGAAAAGTACAATCAGCACCTCTATGAGCGGTTTTTGGAGCTGACCGAATTCCCCAGCCCTGAGACCGTGCAACCTGATGTGCAGGAGAACCACCTCGGCAGAGAGTTGAGTATGCGACGCAACAAAGCCAGTTTCCACCCTTCATCGCGCGAGGAGCGTAGATTTATGATGGATTCCTGAGTGCCTGCGGTTCCCACAAACGAAAACACCCTGACTCAAGAGTCATGGGCGCTCGCCTGAAGATCATTGCTAAAGGAGACCGCGTGAAGACACTATTGATAATCACTAGTGGTGCTGGGATTGTAACGTTGCTTTTCCTGGGATCGATTTTCCTCAGAGCGGTTCCAGATGTAGGCCGCTACATTCGGATCAGCAGAATGTAAGTTAGCCTGCGCATCCCCAACGTTACGGGACACTTCGTGAGAACGCCCGGCTCGGCTCTCAACCCTCTATGTAGGCTTGCCGAAAACAAGTCCGCGCACGGGTATCTTCACTCGCTCTTCCCGGCCGCTCTCATTGCTACACCACAGATCTTCGCTCTCTGGGTAACCTGACACGCTGCCAGATCTCCTCTTCGGAACAACGCTTTGAAGCAAAGGTCCAGACACTCGTCGCCGAGTTAGACGCGTTGCTACCGATCGGCCAGGAACCGGATGTCGACCAACTGGCTGCCCTAGTCGATCTCTGTGCTTGGTCGCATGCTGAGTGGGTGCGAATCCATCCATTTGCAAACGGCAACGGTCGCACTGCGCACCTTTGGGCCAACGGCCTCGCAATGCGTTATGGTCTACCGCCTTTTATCCGCTTGCGCCCGAGACCCGATGCAGGTTACGGGGACGCAGGCGCGAAGGCGATGCAGGGCGACTGGAAATCAACTGCGGTTGCATTTCGCCGATTGCTCGAGGATTTTTTAAACGACATCTAAGAGCTTCATTCGGAAACGGTTTGTGAACGGCATGGACTTCGGAATCGTGCACGGCCCGAAGGCCGTTCGCCATTATATTCCTGGGCGGTGTCGCGCAGCTGTCGAACTGCACTCCGCGCGGTCCGCCAAGCCTGCCTCAAGCGCGATACAGCCACAGTCGCGGGCCATTACTTCCACCCTCATCCCGCGCGGTTCGCTTGGCTGCCGGATCCGCAAGGGACGGAAAAGACTATTTCTGGATTCGAATCAGATGCGCTAGAATACGAAGCCTGTAAGAGTCCCACGATTCCTAGACGGATAGGGAGATTCTTCGATGCGTACAACGCGCAGAGATTTCTTCAAGGCAGCAACGGTCGGTGCCGTCGGCGCTACCGTCTTCGGCTTCGACCTCAAGCCCGCCTACGCACAACTCAAAGAGTTAAAGATTGCGCGCGCTGCTGAAACG